>OHBE01001954.1_pt1 | contig 16290 bp, 19 predicted proteins | sample 1577231 | NCBI WGS metagenome assembly OHBE01 (sample SAMEA3541506, study PRJEB24748) | human gut metagenome | biome: human gut; feature: human-associated habitat; material: faeces | place: China | collected 2012 | reverse complement strand
AACGGTGTATTGACCGTATGAGTAATTTCTTGGGAATAACATGAGTTAGTCTTGGACTCTATATATACATGGGGGACAAAAAATGTCCTCCATGTATGTGATGCGCATGATTGACTATAGCTTGAAGCCTTTATTCTTTTTCTGAATAGGCTTCAAGCCGACATTCTGTTGTAATCGTTCAAATTGTTTCTTGAACCATTCCCCGATATGCAGTCCGTCAATGGCAAGTATCAGCTTTCCATTGTTTGTACCAACTTTGGCAGTAACATCATTCGTCTTGAACTTACGCCTATGCTCATCGGAATAGAGTTCGCCGTTGTACGGCAATGGCTTGCCTGTCATTAAATGGGCGGTCTGTTCATGGGTAAAACCGACAGCAAGGCACAATTTCTCAATACGGAGCATAGCACGAAACCAAGGAAACCATTCTGTGGCTTTTATCAACAAGGCGTTAAGCCTTGATACTTCCGTTTGATGTTTTGTTACCGTCTCGTTCTTTTCCAGCAAGTGCCGTTGCTGCATTTCCAGCACTTGGCGGCTGTGGTCTGCCCGTATGGTCTGTATCTCGGCTTGCAGGGCTTCGATGGTCTCCTCGTGTGTGGCTACCTTCCTATGCAGGGCGGTGTTCTCCCTCTCCAGTGTCTTGACCTTGTTGCTCCCGAAAAGAGAACCGACACTCTCGGCGATGTTGGCGGCTGCGGTCGTGGCTGCCCCTTTCAGCCGTTCGGTCTGTATCTCTTTTTTCGCCCGTTCAAGCTCTTCCCGTGCCGTTTCTTTCCGTTCCTGCAATTCCACCACTTCCGTTTTCAGTTCCTCTGTTTGTCGCTTTATGTCACGGTAATATTGCTGCGTGGAAACGTGCCTCGCTTCCGAACCGTCCACGCCCCGTTGTAAACCGTATTTTTTCATCGCAACAGCGTAGCTGTCTTGATAGGCTTTCAGTTTCAAGCGGCTCATGATGTCATCGGCGCACAGCCTCACGGTGTCGGTCGGCTTCTTGCGGTAGCGTTTCTTCGCCTGCTCCTCCCTTTTCTTCCGCTTGCGTTCCCCCTTGACTATCGGCACAAGTGTGACGTGCATGTGCGGTGTTTTCTCGTCCAAGTGCAGGTGAGCCGCCACGATGTTCTCCTTCCCGAACGTGTCGGCAAAATATTTGAGGTTGTCGGCGCACCACTCGTCCAGCCGTCCCTCCCGTTCGATGCGTTCCATGTCTTCGGGTGTTGCCGACACGTTGATGCGGATTGCCCGCACTTGGTTACTTCCGATTTTGCGTGTCAGTCCCGCTTCTTCCAGCCTCCTTTGGATAGCCGCCGAACGGTCTTTCACTCCTTCGGGATATTCGATGAGTTTTCGGTTTAGATGCGTGCGTGTGGGGTCAGCGTTCTTGGGTATGATGAAACGCTCTATGTGGGCGGTCGTCCCGCTGTCGGAACCGTGCGCCTTTTCCATGTGTAAAACTACGAAACCCATATATTCTTCCTTTCTTTTTTGGCTTGTGCAACAATGATTTTTTTGTATCTTCAGGGGCGGCAAATGCCGTCCCCGATGGGGTGTGCAGAGGGGCTTGCCCCTTGCCTTATTGGGGAATTTTCAGCGATACGTAGTATTGCGGCTCGGAAAATTCCCTAATAAGCTACGGTATTTTCTCCGTAAATACCCTGCGGCGTACCGTCCGTCTGCCTTTCTGCGGTGGCTATCCCTGCCGTCTGCTTACCCATATAACCCCACCCTTATTTTTTCCCTTTCGGTCGGTGGGTGGCGGGGCGGTCGGATACAAGGTTTTCCCGATAAATACGCTCGCAGCGAAGCGAGAGGAAGATTTATCGGGAAACGGCGCAGCCGCCTGACCTTTTAGCCGACATAAAGCCCCGTGCTTGCTTTGCCTTTGTAAACGGAAATGATTGCTCCGCTTTCCTCTGAAAAGAGGAATAGAACCTGCAATATATATCACCATAGTGATATGTTTGCATGTTGGTATGTTGATATATCATCATGCTTTCCAACGGCTGTTGGGCTTGCCGTCCGAAACAACCGACACGAATACCTTCGTTTTCTCTTTTCGCCCGTGTATAATCCTTTCCAACAACACTTTGCGGACTTTCGCCGCCCCGAACGATTCAACACGGAAAGCGAGGGCGGCTATCGTTTCGAGGTTGTAAACCTCCGCGCTGTATTTGTCCGATATGCGGATAATGCGCTTTATGTCATATACGCTCAAAACTCCGCTTTTGCAGAGTGCCTTTATCCCTGCCCGAACCGTCGGGGCGATAACCCCGAACAGTTCGCAGATTTCCCGCTCGGTCATGGCGGTTGCACCTATATCGCTCGGCAGGGAGATATTGCCCTGCCCGTCCATCGTGATAATGTTCCTTTCTTCTTTCATCGGGATTCTGTTTTTAATTAGATGGCTCGGCAGATATTCTTCTCCATATCCTCCAACTTGTGCGACAAGGTTTCCATGTCTTGGCTTATCTTCTGGGCGGTGATTTTGGCGTAAATTTGGGTGGTTTTTATGTTCGTGTGTCCCAAAAGGCGGCTCACCGTTTCGATGGGTACGCCGTGCGACAGAAGTACGGTCGTGGCGTTCGTGTGGCGTGCCACATGGTAGGTCAAACGTACCTTGAAGCCGCATTGTCTGCCTATATCTTTGAGTATCTTGTTGCAGCTTCCGTTACTCGGAACGGGGAAAACATGACCGTCCCTTGCCAGCCCCTTGTACTTTTCGATGATACGCTTGGGAACGTCCAAAAGGCGGATGTTTGATTCGGTGTTGGTCTTCTTTCTTCGGGTGATTATCCACAGGTTGCCGTCGAAGAATGTTTGCAGGCGGTCGACGGTGAGGTTCTTCACGTCCGAATACGCCAAACCCGTGAAAACAGAAAAGACGAACAAGTCCCGTACAAGCTCGTGGGTGGCGTTCTTCATCGGTGCGTCCATGAGCGTCTGTATCTCCGTTTGGGTGAGGTAGCCCCTATCCACGCTTTCGGGAGAGTTGATATATCCGGCAAAGGGATTGAACGGCAAACGCCCGTTGTTCCTTGCAATGGAAACGATGTGTTTCAACACAATCATGTAGCCCCACACGGTATTGGTGCGGCATTTCTTCTCCGTGCGCAGAAAATACTCGAAATCGTTGATGAACGTGAGGTTGAGTTCCTTTAACGGAATATCCTCACGCCTGTAGGTATGGGGCAAAAACTCCCGAATATGGTTGCAGACCGTCCGATAACGGGTAAATGTACCCTGCGCCCTGCTGTGCCCGACTTTCTTCTCAAACTCGGCGTTGTGCTGCTCGAACAGTTTCAGCAAAGTTTCCTGCTTGACGCCGATACCGAGATAGGCGTCTTTGAGTTTGGCGGCGGTAACATAACCGTCCGTCTGCATTAACTCTTGATAGCGGCGGTTTACCTCCACACGGATTTTATCTACCGCAAGGTTGATTTTCTGTGCTTCGACGCTCTTGCCCGAAGCACGGCTGTTCTTCACGTCCCACAACCGTGGGGGAACGTCCATCTTGCAACTGAACTGTTTAATCTCGCCGTCCACCGTGATACGGCACATCAGAGGCAGATTGCCGTTGGGCTTTGTATTGGCTTTTTGTTGGCTCTGTCTTATTTAAAAAAATAAAGTGTAATTATCTATTTATCATATAATTATATTCGATTTGCTCAAATTTATTTTTTCGCTATGTGTCTATTTTATATGAAGCATTTTGTATTTTTGTGAAAAATGAGTGGAAAGAGAAGTCTGTATGGAAATAGAACTTAGAAATGAACGTTTCTCGGACTATCCCGAAACAGAAAATGTAGTTCGGGAGGCTTTTTGGAATCGTTATTCTCCCGGGTGTAGCGAATCTTTTTTTTATTCATTTTTTTTACTTAAATAGCCACTGTGGGGCTGTTGATAGAAGCCTTTTGTCATATTTTTGACTCGTTCTCGGCTCGATCAATATTTCTTTCGGCCATAAGAATTTTTATAGTTCTTTCTTTTTCTGCCAAAAGCTCTTTTAACATTTTTACCTCTCCCTGTGTGATATTTACGTTAGCATTTCCAAAGAGTGTAGTTGCGCTTATGTCGCTTACATGATTGCCGTGAGTATCATCGAAGAAGTAGGATGCGGAGATTCCTATCGCCTTACATATTTTATCCAAAAGCTCACAGTCGATTGAATTTTTACGGACGATTGCCGATAGATAGGTTGGAGTGATTCCAACTTCTTTTGCGATATCTTTCCGAACGATTCTGCGTTCAGTCATGATTCGATTCAATTCAGGTCCTATATTTTTCATAATAAAACAAATTGTTAATTATGTATAAATAATTAGTTTTATAATCAAACAAATAATGTATTAAATCAATCTGTTTGTATATTTTGGTTTATAAATATAATAACTATTTTCTAAATACAAAAATTTATGGAAAAACGAACAAAAGATTCTATCGCCTTATCCGAATTTCTTTCCACATTCTCTTCTAATGAATGTACGGTTGCTATCGATAAAATAGTTGAAGGTTGTTTAGTCCCTCGTCGTACAGTGTATAATTGGAAATACGGTGTATGTCGGATTCCTGAATTATACAAGCTCAAAATTGAAGAAATTTTCGGTCAACAGATATTCTCGAGGCCTCTAATTTGTGAAAAATGACATGGACGAACTATTCACTGTCTCCATCGAATTTTTCATCTTTAACGATGAACTATGGTATAGAAGTGAGGGCAAATCACCGTGCCGGTTAAAGGAACAAGACTACGAATTTGTGACCTTAATTGCGAATCTGATTGAAAAGTTCTATCCAAAAGCATATATCGCTTTGGCCTCTGAATATGCCAAGAGCAAGGCTAATCTTCCACTTTTCCGATATCGGATTGTCTCTAGATTTTGTCGTTGCAACTTTGGCAACATAGACAACATCATAGACATCGATGCCTCTACCTTCCATTTTGAACATGTTCTTTGTCCTCTCCGGGGAGAATGCAAATTTGAAAATATTGTATGTCACCCTGAATTTGAGAGCCACATCTCGAAAGCCGAGAAGAGAATCCTGGAAAGATGGTATCGTGGAGAGTCGAAAGAAGAAATAGCCGATGCTCTGTTTTTGTCTATACACACGATAAACAATCATATTCGAAACGCCTTCCAGCGGCTGGATATTCACAATAAAGCCGAATTCGTAAGGTTCGCAGACTTAAATAATCTATTCAAATGAAAAAATACAACAAATTCGATATTGATAGGGTGAAATCGGCGGCAGATATTCGCGACTTTATACCAGGACTTTCTGGGCGCGGAGCAACCCAATATTGCGAGTGCCCCGAGTGCCATAAGTCGGGACGGAACAAGGGGCTTTGTGTCACGCATAAAACCAATATGGATATTGCGAAATGCTTCTCGTGCGGGTTCACTATAAATGGAGCTATCGATGCCGTTCAATATTATGATAAGGTTGAGTTCATAGACGCCCTGCAAATTGTTGCCTCGAGATACAATATCCTTCTCGAAACAGAGATGGAGAAACGGCAGCGGGCTATCGACCGAAGCCGAGAGAAAGTAAAGCAGTCGTTTTGTCTCTCTCAACTGGAAGCCAGTGGTCTTACGGTGAAAGATGTCACCGCAAAAGTTCGCCTCGACGATAAGAGTGGGGAAATCTATCTGCCGGCATTCCAGCGAGGCGGTATGGATAAGTATTTCAACATCAATAAGAACGATGATGAAATGCTCATTTACTATTATGACCTTTGGGGGAATCCTGTTCAATATGCCACGCGAGGGGCCGCCGGCAGTCTCAAACCATACGTCAGGATCCGGTGGTCGAATCCATCGTTACATCTCGATAAAGATGGCCGGGAGATAAAGTACCAAACGCCCAAGGGGGCTCCGACCAAGTTTTACATTCCTCAGTACATTAGAGAGCGATTCCTCTCCGAGACGCATATAGAGACGCTCATCGTCCAGGAAGGGGAGAAAAAAGCCGAAAAGGCATGCAAACATGGTATCGCTTCTATCGGCATTCAAGGAATTTACAATATCGGGAATGCCGAGACAGGGCTAATCCAGGATCTTCAGTACCTGGTCCAAAAATGCACGATAAAGAATGTCGTTCTGTTGATGGATAGCGACTGGGATCATCTCCACCGCGAGATTCAGATAGGTGACCATGTCGACCAGCGGCCGAATCAGTTCGCCAAGGCCGTCATCAAATTCAAGCAGTACGTTCAGACAATGCACAATATCGGGGTGTCGGTTGACATCTTCTTCGGTCATATCAATGACACACCCTCACACGACAAAGGCATCGACGATTTACTTTGCAATACCCTCAAAGGGAGAGAGGAGGTCCTTCGGAAGGAGATAGACACCGTTATGCACACCCATGACGGTAAAGGCCAATTCCTTGACATACATAAAATCACATCGAAAACCGATTTCCAAATCAAGGACTTTTGGCTGTTGAACGATAGAGATGGATTTTTTGAGCGTCATAAGGAGGAGCTCTTGCAAATCCCTAATTTCCGTTTTGCCAAGATAAATTACCGAATTGAGGACGGTAAACTTGTCCAGGCATCGCGCTATTCGAGTGAGAGAGACTTCTGGGTCATCGGGGCGAATGATAAGGGAAAGAAAACGGTCGATTTCGATTACATCGAAGCCTTACAGTTCATTTCAGCTAATGGCTTCTACCGCATTCATACTTCCGACTTGGAGGTCGATCAATATAAGTTTGTTCGCATCGACGACGGAGTCGTCCATCTGTCAGGGCCAACCGAAATTCGCGATTTCGTGTACTATTACGCGTTACAAACTTGTAAGGATCGCGACGTAATTACGATGTTGGCCTCACGGCTCGGTTCTCTTCTGGGGCCTGATAAGCTCGAGCGAATAACGAAGATAGACGATAACTTCGATAATTTCGAGCCTCATATCCAAAGAATGTATTACCGCAACGGCCAAATTCAGATTACCTCGCGAGGAATTGAATTTGGCGATCTCCTGGGGCAGGTTTGGAGCGACAAAGTAATCCGGCGAAAGTTCAAGCGGGTTCCCGTTATTGATAAAATCGAATATGACCCGGCTGCCGGCTTTTCTGTTTTCCCGACAGAAGAGGGTAAAGCCTGTGAGTTTTTCCGATTCATCTGTAATACTTCCAATTTTTGGAACATACCAGGACACACACCTACCGACCAGGAGGAGCGGGAATTTCAGCAGCATGTCGTCAACAAGATTACATCTATCGGCTTTCTCATGTGCGACTACAAATATCAGACCGAGTTGAAGGCGGTTATCGCGATGGACGGCCAGATGGGAGAGGTTGCCCAGTCAAACGGACGAACCGGTAAGTCGCTGGTTGGAGCGGCTCTCGCAAAAATACTCGATCAGACAGCTATCGACGGGCGAAATACCAAAAACGACGACGATTACATCTATTCGAATGTGACACCGAGAACCCGAAACATCTTCATCGATGATGTCAAGGTGAATTTTGATTTCGAGCGATTCTTCTTTGCCGTTACCGGCGACCTCGCGGTCAATCCAAAGACCAAGGCTCGGTTCATCATACCCAACGAAAAATCGCCCAAATTCTACATCACTACGAACCACGCCATAAATGCGAACAATCGCTCGGCTCTCGAGCGCATTACCTATATGGCCTTTTCCGACTGGTACAACGACAACCATCGGCCCATCGATGATTTCGGACACCAATTCTTTGCCGATTGGGACGAGGACCAGTGGAATCTTTTCGATAATTTCATGGCCGAGTGTTGTATGTTCTATTTCAAATCCATGGCCGAGAGTTGGTATCGAACAGGGCAAGGGGCAGTTCCGCCGCCGATGCGCGACATCAAGATGAGAACCCTCAAACAGCAAATGGGCGAGGCCTTCGTTCAGTGGGCAGAGACCTATTTCGACGAGTCGGCGAACAATCTGAATGAACGCATACCGCGAAAGACCATGTACGACGCTTATCATAGCTCTTTCCCCGACAGCAAATTCGGGGTTACTCCCTCCAATTTCCGCACGAAGGTTGTGCTCTATTGTGATTTCAAAGGATATCACTTCAATGTTTCGCGGCCGAACAAATCCGGCATCTCGTTCCGCGATTGGATCGAAGATCACCCGGGAGAAGCGTTTGTCGGAGAGGCCGATAAGTCGGGCGGGGTAGAGTATTTCGGCGTGTTTAGCCTTGATTTTGCAAAGAAACAACCATTTTAATTTTAGGATATGAGTGTGAATTTTAATCCCTATGAAAACTACCGGATTCGGGTTTTTGAAAACTCCGGCGAACTTCGGAATTACAAGAAAGACGTTGTCGTTGACAATCGTCGAGAACGTGTCGTACTTCTTATCGGGCAGGTTGCGCCCGATAAGTTTGCGATAGGATACGATATCTTCTTCGCCGATGGGCGGCGAGCCGGACGGCTCCCGTCGTTGGAGTTCGGGTATTTCGTCAGGGAACGAGAGGCGAAGCTCTATTTCTTGGGGTATATCAAGCAAAACCGTTCGAGGTTCTTGCCCTCTACTATCGAGGCGGTCGACGATTTGATCCGCACGATTATTCAGCCCGGGCTGTTCTGATTCGTAAAAGAACGAACGATTATATCCAGAGCGGACAAGGCAGACGAGAGGTATTCAGACGGATCGGTGTATCGTTGCACCGACCCGTTTTATGCTTTTATGCTGGGCTCTTTTTCCCCCACACCCCCTTCGTTGAGAATGTATGGGAAAGTGCTGCGGTACAAGGAATACAGTAAAACGCTGAAAAATAGCGCAAAAGCTATGTACGTATATATATTCTTTTTTTATTTTAATTTGAATCTTAATAACAATGGAAAAACGGTACATTCGTACGGTGGTTATTTTACCTTTTGATATTCAATATTTTATGGTCGTACTTTTTTTATTTTGAAGCAGTGCGAAACTGTGCGTACTGTGCAGGAGTACGGCAAAAAAAACAGTACGAAAAAAGTACGGTCGTATCGCTTTGGTATTCAGCTTGTTGAACTTCTTTCGTACTTCTGCACTATTTTTTTGTGATTTTTCATAGAATACACATATAGAAATATTTTAATCCTTTTCGTTCATTTTTCTGGTTGCGTATTTACAGTTTGTTTGATTATTTATATATTTGTGTATTAAATTATTACGTCATGTCTCAATACTATGTTTATATTCATTTGGAGAAATATCTTGCCGAATGGTTGCTTCATCAGTTTGGCCAAAATGGTCAGATACGTTTCCCGAGGGGGAGTGCCGAAAACGATATTTTGGAGTATTCACTGACGACGCAGCCAGCCGATATCCCGGTTCCGTTGAAATCTCCCGATTCTTTGGCGATTGAGATTCCCTATTTTAAAACGAAGGATCCTCGGTATTACAATTTTCTACCACCCCGAGCGAAGAAGGCTCTTGAGCGGACGATTTATATTCGATTCCGGATTGAGCTTTGGAATGAGCTGCACACCTTCGACAGTCTGTCCCACAATCTTTCTGACCTCATTTGGACCTTTATGGAGAAACACGAAATCGCCGACGATCCGAAAAGCTGGGAAACCATTCGACAGATGTATTTTCGAATGAGAAAAACGTACCAAAAAAAACAGCAAAGAAACGCTACGAGTTCAAAGGAAGAATTTAACAATACGGTACAAAACGCAAAATAACAAATATTTAGCAATGAAACAAATTTTGCCGGGCATTCTCCGATTACAGGTGGTCGATTGTAGTCTGCTTCCGCCTAATGTCTCTTTGAAAAGCAAAGCGAATTTGCCTATTTCTGTGTTAGCGGACACAACGGAAATATCTTTCGTTGGCTCCCCGAAATGTGAGTATAATATAAAGAATGACAACAATTCGACAAGCGAGAAAACGATATTGGAATTCCTTACAGACGAGTATTTTCCGTTTGATGAGCAGAATGTTGCCTTTATCATATCATGTGCATCCGGTAAATCTTATTTGATTGGGGCCAGAGAGTCTCCTTTCCCAGTTGTCAATGTAAAAGAGATTATCGGTCCGCCTTCGGGTGACTCGGCCGGTTTTCAGATTGAAATCTCTTGGGTTTCTATAAAATCGCTCATTCCGTTGATTTTATAGTCTTTTATCGCTTGTTGTCCAGATGTTACCTTTGGCTAAAAAGGTAATTCTATGGCAAAAAAATTCGACCTGAAACTCAAAGGATATGTTGGCGGATACGACTTCGACTCCAATTATGTAGAGTATATCCTCGAAAAAAGCGAATCGAAAGAAGTAAATGTGCTCATCGACTCGCTGGGAGGAAGTGTCGCCTCTGCTTTTTCTATCTGTGAGGCATTTCGCCGACATGGAAATGTTAAAGTCCATTATGTCGGTATGAATGCCAGCGCTGCGACGATAGCATCGCTGGGAGCCAAGCACGTCAGCATAGCGACATCGGGCATGTATCTCGTTCACAAATGCAGCACGGTGATAGCCAAGTGGGCTAGTCTGAACGCCGATCAGCTTCGCCAGTTGATCGAGGAGTATGACAAACAGAAAAAGGACATGGAGAAGATCGACCTCAATATCGCCGCCATGTATGCCGACAAGTGTAAAAAAGACAAACAAGCACTGCTCGACCTGATGAAGGTCGGAGGGTGGCTCACGGCGCAAGAGGCACTCGACTGGGGATTCGTCGACGAGATCTGTGATCTCCCTGGCGATGTCACTCCCAAAGTAACCGCCCAGGTGATCGAGGATCTGTCGGAAGCTGGCATTCCTTTGCCATTCTCTGTACAAGAGAGAAACGACTCTCGCGTGGACAAGATATTCTCTCTGTTCGCTTCTTTTTTCCGCTCCAATACTCAACATCAACAATCTAGTGTAACAATGAACAAAAAATTCCAATCGATTATCGGGTGTCTCGAGATCGAGGCAATCGAAGAGAGCGACGGGAAATTCCATCTTTCCGCCGATCTCATGCAAAAACTGGATTCCCATCTCCAAGAGATGGATTCGAAAATTAAAGAACTGAAAGAGACTGTTTCTCAAAAGGACTCAGAACTCGAAGCCCTTCGCAAAAAGCCCGCAGATGAAACGAAACATGTTGTCGACGACAAATCGGCAGAGAAGGAGAAATCTCCATTCGAATCGTATGTCGAAAACGTCCGACAAGCAAAAGATTTGTTTAACCAAATTCCTTAACAAGTATGGCACATAATATCTCATTTTCCGACGAAGAATACCAAAAGGCCGCCGAGAAGTGGAGACAGCAGTTGCTTCTCCTCCCTATGCTTTCTTGTAAAGATTCACTCCGGTTCATGACCGGTATTCCCGGGATCAGAAATAAAGAGCATGTCGGAACGGCAAAATCGAATGCTCAGTTCGGTCCTTACAAAGCAGATAAAAATTCATCTTCCACGACCGAGGTGAAATATCGAGAGCTCGAGACATTCTTCGGAAATGTCTGCGAGGATTTTGAGCCCAACTCGGTTATTACGATGCTGTTGGGACAAAATGCCTCATTCTTGGGAGAGGGGCAGAAAACTGCGCCTTCTGCAAAACTCGTAATCGCTTCTGTCCTTAAAAGCCTCGGCGAATCGTTGCACAATGTTCTCTTTACGGCTAAAAGAAATGCAGAAGGGGATACCTCTGCCGACCTCTTCAACGGCTTTATTACTATTGCCGATGCCGAGGTAACGGCCGAAAACATTTCCGAGGCCAAAGGCAACCTCCTGAAGATTACGACCGGGTTCAGCGAAGCCGATGCGCTCGATGTTGCCAAGTCCATCGAGCGGAAAGCCCACCCGGTTCTCCGGGCTACCGAGAAATTCCTCTACTGTTCGCCCGAGTTTGCCGACGCCTACAACGATGCCTATATGCTCACGCATGGCGGTATCGTGTACAACAAGAAATTCGAGCAGGCGGTCGTCGAGGGGTCGAACAACAAGACGACGCTGGCGCCGCTCACTTGTCTCGCAGGTTCTTCGAAGTTCTTCTTGGCTCCGAAATCGAATATGCTCTATGGATATGACAGCTTGTCTGACCAAGAAAGAATTCAAGTCGATCGTTTCAAGCCTTTTATGCTGACCCTCTCGGCCGCCATGTTCTTCGGCGTTCAGTTTTACTCGATCGACCCGCGCATGCTGCTCATGGTCGATGTCACGAAACAGGGATAACTAATATTTTTCGTAAATCCAAATCGCTTCAATGATGGAAAATTGCCTGAATATTCAAAAATCGCTCGGGTGGTGTCAGGGAACCCCCGTGCTTCCCGGTGTCCGCCGCCGGTTGTACTACCTTTCGAAGAGCGCGATCTTGAAATGGCCGACTCTTCCTCGCGATGAAAACGGAAGAGCCACATCGGCCGAACTGACCGGCGATTTTGTCCTGGCCGCCGATGCCAAGTGGAAATACATCGACCACCTTCCCGACAAAGCGCAACTCACCAGCGAGCCGCAAGGGGAAGTACCCAGCCAGACCCAACTCAACAAGTTGACGGTCGTACACCCGGGCGTCGGGGCCGATGCTTCGGCCGCGGCTGCCTATATCAACAACAACGACAATGTGTTTTTGGTCCAAGATATGGCCGATAATTGGAGGCTCGTCGGCTGCGAACGCTGGCAAACGAAATCCACCGTATCGCAAGATTTGGGACAAGGGCCCACGGGGACGACTTCCACGACCGTCTCGGTAGAGGCTACCGATGAAACTCCGGCTCCTTTCTACAAAGGGAAAATCGAAGCCGAAGAAGGCGATTTCATGGCCGACGGATCGGAAATACCGGAAGGATAGTCGGCTGTCGAGAGTATGGACGATTTATGGAAAGGACTCTTGAACGATGTGCCGGAGAATAAACGTTCCGATACTCTCGACCGTTCCGTCTCGAAAGAACGACGATATGACATGGAAGGAATCAAAAACCGACAATGAAACTATGGACAAGAAACTCACCGAATCTTTACAGAAATGGCTCTCGACTCCCCGCGAGGAGCGGGACTACGAGCAAGGAAATCTCTTGCTTTTCCGCCTATCCGGGAATAAGATCCAGTATCGCAACCTCGCGCCGAATCCGGCCAAACACGCCGAGTTCATTACCCGGAACATTCAGAAATATGTAAATTTCCGAGTGCAGGAATTCACCCACGAACAGGTGAAGGAAATGGAAAAGAAGGTCGAGAAGATCTTCGAGAAGAGACTCTCTATCGAGGAAAACAACCCTGCGAGAGATTTCAAAAAAGGCAAACGCGCCGACCACGATTCGCTTCCCGAGGAAATCCGGTCGCTGTATGTCGAGAACCTCGGTATCGCTCAGCGAATGAGGGACGTTCAAACGAAGCTCCGGCTTATCTCTACCGAAGAGTCTCCTTGCCCCGACAGCGAGCGATATCCGTTCCTTAAAGAGCTGATCTCGCTCGACAAGCAGCTGCACGAGAATTGGGAGCGGTACGACCGCTATGTCCCGCAGCAGGGACAGGAAAGCGGAAACGCGCCGGGCTCTCTCTCCGAAGAAAGCCGGAAGGCTCTGCGTTTGGTCACCTTGAATAAGGGCAAATATGCGAAGAAGCCGACGCCCGAGCTAAAAGCTAGGATTCTGGAATGGTATGGTCTTATCACGGATCCGGCCGAGAAACTTACCGAAGAGTTGAAGCGGTTGGGTATTCTCGAATGAAGAAGTACGGTGAATCGTTATGCCGCTGCCTGCCACCATAGAAATTTGCCAGAAGGACCTCTTTACCGCCGAGGACGAATTGAAGCGGAAATACGACGAAATTACCGTTCGTAGGCTTCTGCGTTTGCGCGAGATGTATGCTTGGGCAGTCGCCAATCCCGATGCGAAAGACCGCCAGTTCGTCGAAGTCCTCGTTTCCCGGCATCGCATTTCTCAGGCCGCGGCCTATTCCGATCTCGCCATCGTTAAGTCGATGATCCCGAGGATTGCGGAAGCCTCCCGGGATTATCATCGGTGGAGAGCCAACGAGATGCTTTTGGAGACCTACCAAACGGCCAAAAAGCGCAAGGATACCAAGACGATGGAACGGGCAGCTTCCAGCTATGCCAAATACAACCGCGTGGATATCGAGGACGAGCGGGCCATGCCGTACGACCGGATCGTCGTGCAGCCCTTTACGGCCACCGACGACCCTACGGTGCTGGGTATTAAACCTATTCCCAATATCAACGAGAAAATCAAAGAGATGCTCGACAAGTACAGTAAAGAGACTATCGACATCGAAGATATCGAATTCGAGGAAGCCGATCTCGAAGAAGACGAACTGTTCGGAGATGGAAGCGCAAAATAAGGTCTATTTCAACGCGCCGCAGCGACTCACGCAGCTTATCGGGGCCAATACTACGGTAATCGTCGCCGGCAGGCGTACCGGCAAAACCGACAGTATCGCCTCGCCGTTCGTCCTCAGGAACATGCAGCGCATGCCGGGCTCTACCGGAGGCATCGTCGTCCCCACTTTCAAACACGGGCTCACGAACACTTTGCCCGGGTTATTCGCCGCATGGAAGCGGTGGGGATTCGCCGAAGGCATCCATTATGTCGTGGGGCGGCGTCCCCCGAAATGGTTCGCGAAGCCGATTACCGAGCCGGCCGACTACGAACATGTAATTTCGTTTTATAATGGCTCGGTGGCGATTATCATTTCGCAAGACCGTCCCGGTTCTTCCAACTCTTTAACGCTCTCGTGGGTGCTCGTCGACGAAGCCAAGTTCATCGACTACAAAAAGCTCAAAGAAGAAACGCTCCCCGCCAACGGCGGCATAAAATCCTATTTCGGCACTCGTTCGTTCAACCATTCGCTCATGATTTTGAGCGATATGCCCCAAACGCAAAAGGGCTCTTGGTTCCTTCATTACAAGGAGAAGATGGACGTCGAACTCATCGACACCATCAAAGCCACGGTCTTCGAAATTTGGAGAACAAAAACTCGGATACGGGAGTGTAAAAAAGAAGGGAAACCAATCCCCAAGTATTTGCAAAGCTATCTCCGTCGTCTCGATACGAACCTCAATAAAATGAGGTCGGTCGCCGTGTATTACAAAGAGTACTCCTCTATCGAGAACCTTCAACTTTTGGGCGAGAACTATATCAAGCAGATGAAGCGCGACCTGACGCCGAAAACATTCCGGACCTCTATCCTCTGCCAGCGGATAGGTATCGCCAAAGACGGGTTCTACTCCTCCATGCGCGAAGCCCATAAATACAACGCCAGCGATTTCGATTATCTCGATTCGCTCGGCTACGACTTCGACCCCGCTTTGCTCGACAGTCGGGCCGATAAGGACGTCGATCCGTTCGAGCCTATTTGTATCGGCATGGACTACAACGCCAATATCAACTGGATAGTCGCCGGGCAACCCTCCGGGCGTCGGCTCAACATCATAAAATCGTTCTTCGTCAAATTCGAGCGGAAAATCCCTGCTCTTATCGACGACTTCTGCACATACTATGCGAATCACGAAAATAAGACCGTCGTCTATTACTACGATTCCACGGCTCTCGGAGCCAACTATGCCGTCAACGACCAAGACTTCCATTGGGTGGTTTGCCACGAATTCGAGAGGCACGGCTGGACGGTCGTCGATGTCTATCTCGGGAACCCTATGCGGCACGACGAGAAATACCTCTTGATCAATCAAGGGTTCGCAGGCAAACAGCGGTTCATGCCCTTTTTCAACCGCCAGAATAACGACGACCTCATTCTTGCGATACAATCTGCCGGTGTCTCCCGGGGGCGGAACGGTTTTCGGAAAGACAAAGGCGGAGAAAAGCTCGAAGAGTCGGAAGAATCCCTGCTCGAACATCGTACCGACGGAACCGATGCTTTCGACACGCTATACATCGGGTGCGAAAAATTCCCGCAGAATGCCCTATATCGCTACTCCTCCAACGGAGTCGCATGACTTGACTTCATAGATTATTATTTAAGTTAGGAAAGGTCTCGGCTTGTGAAAGTCGGGGCTTTTTTTTGTATTATCCCTTGCTCGTTTCAAAAAAATCCCCCATCTTTGTAATGCGTAACATTTTGACAAGGCGACGACGTTCGCCAACATAGCCGTTGGCATTTTTTGTGCCCATCGGTCAATTTATAGTTCCGACCCCCGTGTGGAGTGTTAATGCACCCACGGCCTTGTCAAGGTGTTACGCAACGGGAAAGCGGAACTTTTTTGTTCCCTTCCCGTCTTTCAAAATATATTGTTTCATTTAACTGCGTAACAAAAATGAAAAGAACAGTCGCATTGCCTGTATCGCAGGCAAAAGAAGGCCGTAAAACGTCGGCCTTAGAGAAATCCCTCATTCGATTTTTCGAGCGGGAGCTCGAAG
>OHBE01001953.1_pt1 | contig 16291 bp, 12 predicted proteins | sample 1577231 | NCBI WGS metagenome assembly OHBE01 (sample SAMEA3541506, study PRJEB24748) | human gut metagenome | biome: human gut; feature: human-associated habitat; material: faeces | place: China | collected 2012 | reverse complement strand
CAGCAGTTTCTTTTTCATGTTATCGACCTCAGTGATACTCTATGCCCAAGCTCCCCTGCTCATGACTGCACCATGCGCACTTTCGGCGCGCTGACATACATCCGCTTCACGAGCGGAAGCTCCTTTTGCAGCGAGATGACATAGGCAAACCGGCTCTGCATCTGAAAGATGTGCCCTGACTCAGAGCGATAGGCCGGATCTCCCTGCAGCCGGATGCAGTATTCCGCTTGTGCCGGCAGCGTCTTCTCTCCGCTCATCCATGCGCTGACATCAAAGCAGACCTCATCGCGCGCGCTCGACACCTGCAGCGCAGTATCCGCCTCGACCACATACGCCCCCGCGCACATCGGGATATGCAGCTGCCACAGCCCGCTGGACAGCCGATTCACGCTTTCCCGCCGGCCTATCGCGATCGGATCGACCGGCTGCACCTCCTGCAGGCTGTGCTTGCCGGCCTCTGCCTGCAAGGCGGCGATCTCCTCTTCCATATCGATCTGCAGCCGGATGCGCAAAGTGCCGTCATCCTGAGCAGTGACTTTCTGCGTGATCGTCACCCCGTCCTGACGATCGACCATGGCATCTTGCAAAGGCGCATATTCCCGCAGCGACGCGGAGATGGACGCGCTGATCAGCATCAGCATGATCCATATGATCTTCATGACCTCACCCCCGAAGCGAAAAAGCGCGCAAAAAGAAAGCACCCACTCACAGGTAATGCCCACTATACCACACTTTCCCCCGCCGGTCAACCGCTTTTTGCAGAAAAATCCCGTATTTTTCACGGTTTCGTCCCATTTTCTGTTGCTTCCCGCCGCCATTTTGTGTATGATAGAGCCAACGTGAAAAAACGCGGCGGCGCACGCCGCGAAAAGTGAGGTATATCCCCATGAAGATCATGGCCATCGACTACGGCGACGCCCACACCGGCATCGCCATTTCCGACTACACCGAAACGCTGGCGGGCTACTCCGACACCCTCCACTCCCGCCGACAGGAGGAGGTGCTCTCCGGCATACAGCGGCTCATCGCCGAGCACGGCGTACAGCTGCTGGTGCTGGGCTACCCCCGGAACATGGACGGCACCGAGGGGCCCCGGGCCGAGAAATGCACCGCCTTCGGCGCGCTGCTGCGGCAGGCGACCGGGCTGGAGGTCATTCTCTGGGACGAGCGCCGCACCACCATCGACGCCCACAACATCCTGTTTCAGAACGGGCAGAACGCCAAAAAGCGGAAGAAGACCGTGGACGCGGTGGCCGCCGCGCTGATGCTGGAGGGCTATCTGACCCGCCGGCGGCTGGAGGGCGCGAAATGACGGACGTTATCGTTATCGGCGGCGGCGCCAGCGGCATGATCGCCGCGCTGACCGCCGCGGAAAACGGCCGCAGCGTCGTCCTGCTGGAACGGCAGAGCCGGGTAGGGCGCAAGCTGCTGGCCACCGGCAACGGCCGGTGCAACCTGACCAACTACAACCTCTCTCCCGCCCGCTATCACGGAGAGGACAGCGGCTTCTGCGCCCACGCGCTGCGTACCTTCGACGTGGGCGCCACGCTGCAATATTTTGCCTCACTGGGACTGCTGACGGTCAGCGAGGACAGCGGCCGGGTGTACCCCATGAGCAACATGGCCGGCAGTGTGCTGGACGTGCTGCGCTATGGGCTGGAGCGCCCCGGCATCCGGGTCTGCACCGGGCAGGCGGTCACCGCCGTAAAGCACGCGGCGGAGGGCTTCACTGTCAGGACCGAAACGGAGGTCTTCGCCGCGCGGAAGGTCATACTGGCCGCCGGCGGAGCCGCCGGCAGCAAGGTAGGCGGCGTCATGGACGGCTATCGCCTTGCCAAAATGCTGGGGCACCACCGCACCGTGCTGTATCCCTCCCTGGTGCAGCTGAGGACCGATCCCACCTATCCCCGGGCGCTGAAGGGCATCAAGGCCGAGTGCGGCATCGCCATCCTCCGGGGCGGCGAGCGTGTGGCGGCGAACCACGGCGAGGTGCTGTTCACTGAATACGGTGTCAGCGGTCCGGCGATCTTCGACATCTCCCGGACGGTGTCCACCGGCGGCGAAGGGCTGGTCTGCGCGCTGGACTTCTTCCCCGACTGGGAGACGCGGGAGGTGCTGGACTGGCTGCGCCTGCGGCGGGAGGCCATGGGCACCCACGAGGCCTCCACCCTGCTGGTAGGCTCCTGCCACACCCGGCTGGGGCAGATGCTCTGCAAGGCCGCCGGGTTCACCAGCCAGCGCGCCGCCGACCTCACCGACAGCGATCTGGAGCGTATCGCCCGGCAGGTGAAGCGCTTTGCGCTCCCTATCACCGGCACCTGCGGCTTTGACCAGGCACAGGTCACGGCGGGCGGCCTGCGGACGGAGGAATTCCATCCGGAAACACTGGAAAGCCGCGTCGTTCCGGGGCTGTACGCCTGCGGTGAGGTGCTGGACGTGGACGGCGACTGCGGCGGCTTCAACCTGCAATGGGCCTGGTCGTCCGGGCATCTGGCCGGGCTGCTGCTGTAATAAGTTGACAATAATTTTAATTATGGTAAACCTGTAAACTGCCCGCGGCAGCTTACAGGTTTACTTTTTCGTCTTAATAAAGTCTTAATCCTCCCCCTGCTTGTTTCTTAAGAGGCATTTCGGTACCATGGAGCCAGAAAGGAAAGAAAGGAAGTGCCCCTATGGAACCCACGCTGCGGACCATCAATGCCGTGATCTCGGCGCTGTTTTTTATCTGCTATACCTATCAATTTCTCTATATCCCACTGGTGCTGCTGAAAAAGCGCCGGCCCCTTCCCCGCCCTGCCGCGTCCCATCGGTACGCGGTGCTCATCGCTGCGCGGAACGAGGAAAACGTCATTGCCGGGCTGCTGGACTCACTGGCCGCGCAGACCTACGATATGTCCCTGGTAACGGTGTTCGTGGCGGCGGACAACTGCACCGACAGCACCGCCGCCATCGCGCGGGAACATGGGGCGGTGGTGTATGAGCGCTTCAATCACGTGAACGTGGGTAAGGGCTACGCACTGGATTTTCTGCTGCAGCACATCGGTGCAGACTACCCCAACGGCTTTGACGGCTACTTCGTGTTCGACGCGGACAACATCCTCTCGCCGGACTACCTCGAGCGCATGAACGAGACCTTCTCCAACGGCAGCGAGATCGTCACCAGCTACCGCAACAGCAAGAACTTCGGCGACAACTGGATCAGCGCCGGCTACGCCCTGTGGTTCCTGCGGGAGAGCCGCTATCTGAACGGCGCGCGAAACCGTTTGGGCAGCAGCGCCGCCGTGGGCGGAACGGGCTTTCTGTTCTCGCAGCGGATACTGGACGAGAGCCATGGCTGGCGGTTCTATCTGCTGACGGAGGACATTGAGTTCTCCATCTACCACATCCTCCGCGGCGAAAAGATCGCCATCTGCGAGGACGCGGTGCTCTACGACGAGCAGCCCACCAGCTTCCGCCAGTCCGTCCGCCAGCGGCTGCGCTGGGCCAAGGGCTACATACAGGTGTTCCGCCGCTACGGCGCGGAGCTGCTGAAGGGCACGGCCAAGGGCAGCTGGAGCTGCTTCGATATGTCCATGTCCATCCTGCCGGCGTTTATCCTGACGGCGCTGGGCCTGCTGGCCAACCTGACGCTGTCGGTGCTGGGCCTGCTGCAGGGCGACGGCGTGTGGTTCGCCATGCGCTCCCTCCTGGAGTGCATGGGCAGCATCCTGGCCACGCTGCTGGTGCTGGGCGGCATCACCGTGGCCAGCGAGTGGCGGCGTATCCACGCGCCGGCGTGGAAAAAGATCGCTTTCACTCTGACGTTCCCGCTGTTCATGCTGACGTATCTGCCCATCTCGCTGGCGGCGCTGTTTATGAAGGTGGAGTGGAAGCCCATCCACCACAGCGTGAACCTGGCGTCGCTCCCCTCCACCGCTGTGAAGAATTGACCTTGTGCAAAGGCGGGAATAGGGGTATGATAGATGTATTACTCCCACAGGAGGTCCCTCTATGTACACGATTTTGGTCGTTGATGATGAAAAGGATATTGTCTCCGCGCTGGAGATCTATCTCAAGGCCGAGGGCTACCGGGTGCTGTCCGCCTGCAACGGGAAAGAGGCCCTGGCCGCGGCGGCGCGGGAGGACGTGCACCTCATTCTGATGGATATCATGATGCCCGTGATGGACGGACTGTCCGCCATGGCCCAGCTGCGGCAGACCAGCAACGTACCCGTGATCCTGCTGACCGCCAAGGGTGAGGACACCGACAAGGTACTGGGGCTGAACGTGGGCGCGGACGACTATATCACCAAGCCCTTCAACCCGGTGGAGCTGCTGGCCCGGGTACGCTCACAGCTGCGGCGGTATTTGCAGCTGGGCGGCGGGCAGGTGCAGGCCAGCACGCTCATCATCGGCGGCATCTGCCTGGATGACAACGCCAAGACCGTCACCGTGGACGGCGACCCAGTGGAGCTGACACCCAAGGAGTACGACATCCTGCGGTTCCTCATGCGGAACGCGGGGACGGTGTTCTCCCCCAACGAGATCTACCGCCGGGTGTGGGAGGACGTGCCGCTGAACGCCGCGGGCGCCATCGCGGTACACATCCGGCACCTGCGGGAAAAGCTGGAGATCAACCCCTCAGAGCCCCGGTACATCAAGGTGGTCTGGGGCAAGGGCTATAAGATGGAGGGCGACATCTCATGAAGGGATTTTTAGACAAGACGTGGGCGAAGGCCGCCGCCTTCGTGCTGACGCTGGTGTTCGGCGTTCTGACCGTTCTGGGCGGCGTGGGTGTGGGTATCCTTATCAGCTACGACGTGTTTCTGGACGGCGGCGACTTCCTGCGCCAGACGATGTACGAGGGAAACTGTGTCAGATCCATCGACACCGCCGACAGCTTCCTGCGCGGCACGCTGGCCAATGCGGGCGTGCTGGTCAGTGACGGCACCTATGACTACAGTACCGTTGAAAATGGAGATGTCACCGAGGAGGAGCGGGCTCAGGTGATCAGCGACCTGCCCCGCGTTTTTGCGGAGGAGTTCTCCCGCGATGCCGCCGACTGTCACCTGACCGTCACCGTCAGAGGAAATGGGGAGGTCGTCGGTACCTTTGAAAATTTTGAGCTGACAGACGGCGACAATCCGCTGTACGCCACGCAGGAGACGTTCACCTATCAGCTGAACACCGGCAACACCGCCATGGTCACCATTGCCGCCGATCTGCTGCGCACCGAGGAGGCGCCCTCTTATTCCTATCTGCTGGACATGTGGCTGGTGGAGCACACCACGCTGACGGTGTTCCTGACGGTGCTGTTCGCGGCGCTGGCACTGTTCTTCTTCTGCTTCCTCATGGCCTCTGCCGGCCATTGGGCGGGGCATGAGGGCATCCATCTGACGTGGCTGGACAAGATCCCCGCGGATGTATGGCTGATCGTACTGCTGTGTACGTTTTTCATTGGTTGGGAAGCGTTCTATTACGGGTGGGGACGCGTTTTCTTCTGCGCGGCGCTGGTGCCGCTGGTGCTGCTGTTCCTGTGCGCCTTTGCCGCCCAGTGCAAGGCGGGCACCGTCCTGCGGAGCGCGCTGATCGCGCGGATAGCCCGGTTCCTCTGGCGCATTGTCCGTTCGCTGTTTCTGGGGCTGTGGCGCATCGCCAAAAGCCTGCCGCTGATCTGGAAGACAGCTTTGGCGGGGCTGATACTGGTGTTTATTGAATTCGTCCTCTTCATACAGGACTACTACGGCACCCTCGCCGCGCCGTTTCTGGCACTGAAGCTCGCGGAACTGCTGGCGGTGCTGTATGTAGCCCTGAATCTGCGGACGCTGCAGAAGGGCGGCGAAAAGCTGGCCCGGGGCGACTTCTCCTCCCCCATCGACACGAAGTACCTCATCGGCGACTTCAAGCGCTACGGCCAGGAGCTCAACGACGTGCAGTCCGGCCTGGAGCAGGCAGTGCAGGAGCAGATGAAGGCCGAGCACCTGAAGACAGAGCTCATCACCAACGTGTCCCACGACATCAAGACGCCGCTGACCTCTATCGTCAACTATGTGGATCTGTTGAAAAAGGAGGACATCCCCTCCCCAGAGGCCCGGGAGTACATCGCCGTGCTGGACCGGCAGAGCCATCGGCTGAAAAAGCTGACAGAGGATCTGGTGGAGGCGTCCAAAGCCTCCTCCGGCGTGCTGAATGTGGACCTACAGCCCACGGACGTGAACGTGCTGTTTTCACAGATCGAGGGCGAGTATCAGGAACGGTTGGCCGCCTGCCAGTTGACGCTGGTAACGCAGCCTCCCGCACCGGGTACCGTCATCCGCGCCGACAGTCGTTTGCTGAGCCGCGTCATGGACAATCTGGTGTCCAACATCTGCAAGTACGCCCTGCCCAGCACACGGGTCTATGTGGTTTCCACGCTGTCCCGGGAGGCCGTTACCATCAGCTTCAAGAACGTCTCGCGGGACGAGCTGAATATCTCCCCCGACGAGCTGATGGAGCGTTTTGTGCGCGGCGATGCCTCGCGGCACACGGAGGGCAGCGGACTGGGGCTATCCATCGCACGAAGCCTGGTGCAGCTGCAGGGCGGCCGCTTCGATCTGTCCATCGACGCGGACCTTTTCCGCGCGGATATCACCTTCCCGCTGTCGGAGAGCGCAGCAAGCTAAGCGTTTTATACAGATCTGAATAAGGTCGTCATCGGCGGGCGCTTGCCTGCCGATGACGACCTTATTTATGTAAACCAAAATTTTCTCTTCCCTTCCACCCGCAGCTGTGGTATACTGAAAAAGTATCCGGGTATAGCGAAGTTGGTATCGCGCCTGGTTTGGGAGTGCCGTGTCGGTATCCGGGACGGGGTAAGGTAAAACGCCGCAAAGCCTTGTGACACCTGCATTTGCGGGATTTCCACCGATTGCCGAAAACGGCACAAAAGCAGCTTTGACCACAGGAATGACCACAGACAGAAAAATCTTTGATTTTCTCCCTCGCCGTGGTATAATGGCAGAAAAGTGAATATCCGGGTGTGGCTCAACTGGTAGGGCGCGACATTTGGGATGTCGAGGTTGGGTGTTCAAGTCACCTCACTCGGACCAAAATCCCTCTGAAATCATTGATTTCAGAGGGATTTTTCTTATTCTTTGTCTATTGCGGCGCAGAGGGTGAAGTGTAACTAAGTCGTCTCAGAAGTGTTTTTAAGCGTAAGAGAATGACTATATCCTTGCACGAACGGGAAAACTTAAGATAAAAGATATAGACAAAAAGGTAGATATTCGAGTAATATATATTAAATGCTGTGCATTTCCATGCGCACATTATTACTATTTGGAGGAACTGTTATGGATAACCAACTTATGCAATTCGATATTGTTGGATTACATGGTGTACGAGACTATTCTATTCTTTTCGAAGACAACAAAGTTATTATTGTCGGTGAAAATGGTTCGGGTAAGACTACGGTTTTCAAGATAATGTATCACACTTTATCCTGCGATTGGGACTCTTTGCGTACATTTGACTTTGAATGTGTATCTTTACACTTTGGAAATGACAAGGTTGTTCAGATTAGCTCAGATTTATTACAAAGTATCTATGCAATTGATGACATAGATCGTGTGGCTTATTATGTGGATGGACGGCCTCGAAACCGCCGGATACATGTCGACCTGCTCAATAGCGTTATTTCCATTAAGCGAAAAGCAGACGGAAAAAGCAGTGAAGAACTCGACCGACTTTATATGGATAGACCCGTCCCTTATCAATATATAAGAGCTGTACTCGAGACAGATGCTGTTGCACGCCTATATGAAATCACTCGGGAAATTGAACTGAATTTTAATGCTACAATTCTTTATTTGCCAACATACCGTAGAATTGAAGAGCAATTGAAAAATATTTTCCCCAATATGGATAGTGATGATTGGAGCAGAGCACGTAGACACACACGAAGTAATCGAGCTATTGAGTTGGTAGAGTTCGGCATGGCTGATGTAGAGAATGCCGTAAAAGCATGTCAAGAACGATTGAATAATTTTTCGCGTGCACAGCAAAACAAACTCACATTAGGCTATTTGAGCGAAATCATTGATGAAAAATATGAACAGGTAGATATCGAAAACATTAAACAATTAACCGAGCAACAAATTAGCGATATATTGAAGCGAATCGAAACCAGTATTTTGTCTGATCAACAAAAAGACGAAATAAGGAGAATCCTTTCTGAAGTCAGAGATACTTTGTTGCCTCCCTCTCGTGTCCGAGAAAAAATTGTATGTCACTATTTTTTGAAACTTATTGATTTTGACAGAGAAATGAGCGATGAAGAGACTTCGTTGTTGAAGTTCGTCGAGAAATGTAATAAGTATTTGGTTAGCAACCACCTCGTCTATGATAACCAAGAATTTACTTGTAAGATATTTAACAAGGTTTCTGGAGAAATAAATAGCTCTGATGAAATTCATTTTCAGGATCTGTCCTCTGGTGAGAAACAAATCGTGTCGCTGTTTAGCCACCTCAACTTAACTCAGCAAGGTAATCTGTTTGTTTTTATTGACGAACCGGAATTGTCTCTTTCTGTGGACTGGCAGAGAATGTTTTTAGTGGATATACTGGATAGTGCGAGTTGCATTGGCATCGTTGCTACTACTCATTCCCCGTTTATTTTCGAAAACGAGCTCGAACGGTATGTACATGGTATCAACGAGTTTTGTACAAAGGGGTAATCAGCATGACCACAAAAGAGCGGCTTGTAAAAGATAGAGAGCAGGCAAATGTGGCATTTTTGAAGCTAAAGCAAAAATACAAACCGCATGACCAGCAGGTCTATCTTATTGTCGAGGGAAAAGACGACATTGCATATTATACCTGTATTTCTGTCCGATATTGCAAATTTGCTAATTCTGAAATTATATGTGCGAATAATAGAGATAATGTTATTCGTGCGTATGATTCTACTGATTGGAATGTTTTTTCTAAAGATAGAGTTTTCTTCTTTGTGGATAGAGATCTCTCGGATATCACTGGAGAACACACCCCGGTTTCGCAAAATGTATATATAACAGACGACTACTCAATCGAAAACTCTCTGTTTAACGAACAACTCTTATTTACTACATTAAAAGTTTTCTGCGGACTTAATGATTTAAACGACGAGGAAATCGAGGTTTTATCTAACCTATATCAAACAGCACAGGCTGCACATGCCCAGGTGTTTCTTCCTATAATGAGTTGGATTTTATGTTGGCGAATGAATAGAGCATCATGCAATCTCAACAATCTGAACAGCGGGAATTTCTTCCGAATTAGTCAAGGCCTGTTTGAATTAAAAGATGAATACCGTGTTGATGGTGCCATAGAATCGGTTATTCACTCTTCTTGCGGAGTACAATACATTCCTATGGATATATCTCGTTTCTCCGAAAAAATAATCAGCCATGGTGGAATCCAAAAATATATTCGCGGTAAGTATGTTCGCGCATTTTTTGTAAAATTTCTCAACTCTATAGTTGAATCTCTTCCAGCAATACTTCCTGGAAGGAGCAAGCCCAGAACGATTGTAACCTTTGGGCAAGGAAACATACTTCAACTACTATGCGGATATATGATAACACCGAATTCTTTGGATACCTTTTTATCAAAAGCAAGTTCATAGACAGGCTCTACATAACATCTGATTTTTCTTTCGTTTTGTTTTATACCATTACTTATTCCCGCAATAATAAAATCACCGACAAGGGTGCCGATCACTTAGCACCCTTGTCGGTGGTTCTTTTTATTTACTTTATTTCACCTTTTTCGCTTTCTTCTGGTCTTTCTTCATACCCTTTTCTGGCTCTGGCTGAGAAGCCGTCCCCTCCGCCTTCTGCCGCTTCAGCTCCGCGATCTCGGCCTTCATCTCCGCGATCAGCACCCTGAGCTTCTCCTCGCACTCCTCGCGGGTGTGGGCGTAGACATTGCGGGCGTGCTTTTTACCATCGGGCCACTTGGGAGAGTAGCGCCCCTCGAAGAGGTGGTCGTTGATCTCGGAGACGCAGCCGGTGCCGGACCTGCGCTTGCGGCCCACGTAGGGCTTGAAAGCGGTCATACTCGGCTTTTCCGCCTGGGCCGGGGCAGTTTCCTGCCCCGGCTCTGAATCGGCCTCCTGTGGCGCTGCCTTGCCGATGCCGCGGTCAATATTTTCGGCGGCTGCCCGCTGCATATCATCGGTAATGTGGGTGTAGATGTCCAGCGTGGTGGCCGCCGACACATGCCCCAGCATGGCGGAAAGAGTCTTGACATCCATGCCGTTCTCCAGTGCCAGCGTCGCGAAGGTATGTCTAATTCATGGAACTCCATTTCTGATTTTTATTGCACTATTTCCTGATATTTTGAAATAAATCAGGAAATAGTACTTTTCTATTCTCCTTACCGATGATATACTGAAAATGACTTTTAGTTGTTGAGGTATATGTGATGCTGCCTTACACAGGTGATTATATTGAGCACATCGAGCCCGGAAAGAACAGTCTCAAGTTCTATTCTTTCACCCCTCGCCCCTTGATGCGTGGTCACATGTATCAGATGGACGACGAATTGGCTGCCTTGCTGATTGATGCCCATAGGAACATTGGCTTTCTGGAAGGGCTCATTAAGTATGCACCTAACAAAGAAGCATTTGCTGAGCTAATGCTTTTGAAAGAGTGTACTTATTCTCGTATGATTGACTATGACAGCCCTGATTTCAAAGAGGTACTCACCAGTCGAGGAACTGGTAGAGGGAATATATCTCCAATCATAGACTTGGAGGTGGCATACAGAGCAGCGGTAAATATGGAAATCTGCGCCCCTGATTTGAGTCGAATTTGCGGCATCGCCCTTTACGGAGAATCAGAGGATAATCCGATGAGCGTTAGGGATCATCAAACATTTTGGTTAGGAGCAAAGACGAACCTCAAAGGATACAACCCCACAGCACCGGATGCAGTACTGCCGGCACTGGCTGATATTTCTGCGTATCTCTATAACGATCAAAAAACTGATCCGTTGATTAAGGCCGCCTTGGTGCATTACCAGTTTGAAATGATTCATCCGTTTGAGCGATATAACGGTATTGTTGGGAGAATCATTGTGCCGATAATGCTGAGTGATGTCGCTAGAGAAGCAAAGCTACTGATATGTTTGTCTGAGTATTTGTATCACAACAAGAATGAATATTTTGACTTGCTTCGGTCTACCCAATTCAGCGGTGGTTATATTCGGTGGATTAAGTTCTTTGTAAATGCTGTAGGTGAAGTAGCCAAAAAATCCGCCAAGCTAATGACACAATACGAGCGTATCATTGCACTAGATGAGCATCGCCTTACGGAGATTGGCAAATCTACAAAAAGTATATTTGAAATTTATAATTATCTCAAGGATACTCCTATTACAACAATAACAGTTGCCGAAAGAAACCTGGGATTCTCTTTTAATACAGTATCTAAATTGTTTCATTCATTACAAGGCTATGGAATTGTTGAATGCCATCTACCTTCCTACAGAAATAGAGTTTTTCGATATTCTGAACTGGAAAACTTGATATGCGCTGATTAGCTGCACTTGTAAATTAACAATAACAATAAGAAATTGAAAGGTGATGAATGTGGGAAAAGGAACGAACAAGAAAGGCAAAAAAGTTGCAGTTCCAAAAGCCAATATCCAAGAATTAAATGCTTCCAGAGATGGCGGACAAATCGCCCTCAGAGGCTACTCGTATCAATTCTTGTATTCGTGCTATTTAATTCTTTCGTCATCAAGTCCGGGCATTTCTTTTCAGCTTGAGGGAATTGAAGATATTGATTGTATTAAGCAGAAAAATGACAGCAGTGATGTCACGCATATACAGCTGAAATATTCCGTCAACAAACAGGATGCCAGCTTTTTGCCTGATGTGCTTAAAAACTTTCTTGAAGCATATTTGCTGGATCAAAATAGATTTTTTAAGCTGGTTTATGATTTTCCTGTTGCAAAAGGCAATCTAAGTAAGATATTTGCATCTGATCTGGACGAAAAATCACGCATCTATTGGACTGGTGTGATTTCAAATATCAAGCAAAACACTCCTTCTTGGAATTGGCCTGTATATGATTTCGATGAATTTATTTCACATTTGTCATTTGAGAAAATTGAAAAATCTATACTTGCTGCTGAAATTGAAAAAGCCTTAATTGGAACTTATGAGATTAACACGGACAATGTTTCTTTATTTGCAAACAGCATAAAAATCCTTTGCTTTGAAAAAATGGAGCAGCGGGCCTATGTGACCAAAGCGGAATTAGATTCCCAAATCCAATCTGTCAAAATAGATATCAGTAAGGGCCCTCAGAATCCAGCTCATAGTTGGATTCGTAAACTGGACTACTCTAAGCCTAGTCTTGATGAAGGTCGTAGTTTTTACGAGGGGAAAAAAGCAACACCAGCAGATATAGCAAGTGGGTTTCCAATCAAACGACCGAGCTTAGAAAAAGATGTTATTAATTCCATTTGCGAAAACACAGTTACTGTAATTAAAGCTTCTAGCGGGCAAGGAAAAACCACGCTGGCTTTGCAGGCAGCATATATCCTCCAAAATGAATATATACCATATCAATTACTATGGTGCGATGAAATCAAAGAGATTGGGAATATTGCCCAATATTTTAAAGCAAGAATTCAGCTTGGTGAAAAGATTCTCATCTTAATTGACAATCTGGATAACCATCTCAGCAAATGGAATTATCTTGTTCAACTCTTACAATCCGAATTGCATTGTCATTATAAGTTGCTCATCACATCGCGTGAGATTGATTGGTATAATTATAGTGGCGACTTGAGCAATATTCAGTCTTTGAAAGTAATTAAGCCGGCTTTAGAAGAAAAGGAAGCAATAGAGATATTCAATCTATTCAGAGAGGCTAAGCAACTTCACCCAAGCATAACAAGCTGGCAAAGAGCATGGAATAAGATTGCAGAAAGACAACTACTTATAGAATATGTCTACTTGCTTACTCATGGCGAGATGTTATCAGAAAGAATAGCCTCACAAATATCCGAAATAGGACAATCATCTTCTGGTAAAGCAAAATGTGAAATCCTACGCAAAGTATGTTTTGCAGATCTTTGCGGAGTCAGTCTTTCTGTTGTCAACCTTTATGCGAGTCAATCAGAAGACTCTGGCTCGGATTTTGGTGAGCTCTTAAAAAGTATGGAATCCGAGTTTCTTGTGCACGTGAATGAAGAGAGCAGGTATATTGAGGGTCTGCATCCCATTCGGTCAAAGCATGTTGTAGAGAGACTGCATGAATTCCTGCCGATTGACGATACCGCCATTTCCGTTATGAAAATGGCGGACAAAGCGGACCTGCCGATACTGTTTTCCCATCTACCGGAGTTTACCCTGAACAAAGAGACATTTTTCTGCGATGCGGTCGAGAGCCTATGGAATGAAAAAGACCTTTCAAACTATACTTCTGCAATACAGGGGCTTTTTTCAGGGAATGTGATGCAGTATTTCCTTTCCAATCGGGCTACGTTTGACGATGCAGATGCCCACGGCGGTCTTTTCCTTCTATCGACCGAAATGTGCCCATTTGCTGTATTCGAGGATTTCGGTGTGTCGATGGATACGCTGGACAAAATGCGGGAAACATTTCCGGATAATAAGAATATAGAATATCTTTGCCGATTGCGGGAGCGTATTCCCGCCTGCCATTTGCAGGATACGTATGTCTATGTTTTCTGCGGTTGTCTATATAGGAAACTGCGCCCCCTTCGTTTTGACGGAATAAAGGACATCGCGGCCTATGCCTCCATTTCTGAGTGGATCTATAACATCAATCCGGAGTGGAATGTGTCGGCCGGATTTTCTCTGGACGATCTTTGGAGCAAGTCGGAAAAATTGACGCTGGAGTGCATTTCTACGCTGATGTATCTCTCCTACTGCGGGAACAGAGAGAAATATATGGAATTTGTGGAACGAAATCTTAAGAGTATTCTTACGTACCTCAAGCAGCGGACAAGATCACATAGGGTATTTATTGATTCCGAAAAAAATGCGATTCATGTTGAGTATATCCTTCGATTACGCAATATCAAAACGGGGAATGAGCAGAGCGTCTCAAGGCTAAAATTTCTTTGCAAGACCTTGCCTATTTTCGATTTGTATTGTGCGGATGCGCTCAAGCCGACAGTTAATCTGCTTTCGACTTATTCTGTTCCCGACGATGCACATAAAGCGATGCCCATTCGAAACATTGTGATCATGTTCCATCAAAACCTAACATCGTTATGGAATAAGACCATTATGAGCAATTACGAATTTGATACCGTAAGCGAATGGTTGGATTATTGGTTTAGTGTGAGAGAGAAGATATGTCTGCTTGCCGATAAGTGCTGCGCCTGCATGGATAAGCTCCTGAGCGGAAAGCCATTAGGAAGTTTGGGCAGAGAAATCGATCAGCTCCATGAAGAGCTTACTCAGATGACCACAGGAGAAAAGCGATATCCCAAAGAGGACCGTCCGTTTGAGAAAAAAGCTGCGCTACCGGAGGGACTGGAAAAGAAAAAAGGAGAATACTTCCAAAGTGTACAAAACTTCTTTAATCAGTTTGCGGGGATTCTCACTAGAGATGAGCAGAAGCGGCGGTTGCCTATGGTAAATCTCACAGCGGCGCAGAGTGCTCTTATACTGATGCAAAACTACTTTTCAGAGGTTGCGGCAGAATTTGATATTCAGGAAAGGCAGCGGGTTCTTTGCGCAATGGAAGAACGAAACATCAAACGGCTTGCCATGTGCTGCAGTTATTACCTTGAACACGCACCGAACAGATATTTTGATAAATATCAGATCAAGGATTGGTATGACAGGCACTGTTGGAAAGAGAGAAGGATTGCAGAAGAGGCATTATCGGAATTGGCATCCAAGTACTCGATTCATTTTCCTGATCAGATTTACACCATTGGCATATTGAGATATTATCCCATCGTAGTTGATGATTTTGATATGACATTGGAAAGCAATTTAACTGAATGGCTCCTGGGCAGTATTGCGTTTTCTGAAGCTTCCTTTGACTATCTGGTGATATTGTCTGCAAACGATCTTGAAGAAATAACCCCTACGGCGTTGCAGCTCTCTCGACAGATGCTCGCTGATGTCAAAAAAACGATTGAGTCAGAAGACTATTCATTGCTTGAAAAGCAGATGGTCCCATATCCGGTGGACGTGACGGCGCAGATGCTCAACTGCTTTGCGAAAAAATATGTTTTGACGGAAAGGGGCGCCATAGAGGCCGAAGAACCTTCTATTGGGGATATTGCCGAAGAGCTATGGATATACTCCAAATCAGTTGAGTTGCTGACGGAACCGGAAGATGCCGGTTATCTCGCAGCCGAAACGCAAGGCCTTCAGACCAATATTTCAGAAATGCTTCGTTTATTGCAGGATAAACTTCCGTCCAAAGACGTTAATTGGTTAACAGAAATATGTAATGGTGTATTCTCTGGGAAAAACTTTGACGACACGATGTTCAACAATGTTATTGCACACTTCGTACAAATGAAGACTGGTCAAAAAGAATGTTGGTAGCATAGCTACTGGGAAATACCAGATCATGACGGGTATTTTTCGGCGAGCATCAATCAAATTTGAATAGGATGTAGTACACAAAAGCAGAAATTCCGGGCTATCAGAATTCCTTGATAGCTTGGGATTTCTGCTTTTGCAGAGATTTATTTTTTGTCGTGTGCTTGACATACGGGTGACGCAAATCATGAAAGCGCACATGCTTGCATCCTGCGTGCTCCAAGATGAACTGCAATCTGCGCCGTACCACGCCGGGTGTGATGGGGCAGTCCTCCTTCACCGGGGACGGGAACATCCAGCGGGAGTCCACCGTCTTTTTATACTCCCGCAGCACCGCCACCACCGCAGGCGGCAGGACGATCTTGCGGACGGAGTTCTTCGTCTTGGGTGTGCTGATCTGAAGCTGGCCACGCACATCGTAGACCTGCTTGTTCACATTCAGCACGCCGGTCTTAAAGTTCAGGTCGTCCCATTGCAGCGCCATGAGTTCGCCCCGGCGCAGGCCGGTGGCTAAGTCCAGAAGGAAGACTTCGTAGTAGCCCTCGAACTTCGCCTGAATGAGGAATCTTTGAAGTTCATCCCTTGTCAGTACCTGCATCTCCCGTGCTTTTTTCGGCGGCAGCTTGCAGCCGATGGCGGGGTTGACACGAATCAGTCTATCCTGCACCGCCTTTTCCAGCGCCGAGCGGCAGGTGGCGTGGCACATGCGCACCATTCGGTCGGACAGCCCTTCGCCGTACTTGT
>OHBE01001950.1_pt1 | contig 16296 bp, 11 predicted proteins | sample 1577231 | NCBI WGS metagenome assembly OHBE01 (sample SAMEA3541506, study PRJEB24748) | human gut metagenome | biome: human gut; feature: human-associated habitat; material: faeces | place: China | collected 2012 | reverse complement strand
TATCCGATGTTGAAAAGTCACAAATGGTATCTTGTTGCCGCACAAAATCGCTCAAATTATTTACGCTATCTTTGTTCTGTTTATTGGTGACTGCACATAAGGTTTTGTGCAGGTTGTCTGATTTCGAGAACAGCAAGATATTAGTATCCACCGTAGCACTCTCAAAAATCTTCACTCCAGCAAAATCGATCAATAACATTGGATTTGTTTTATTGGCAAAGAAACCTCTTGTCTTGTCGCCATACCCTGCTCGCATCCATTTGTTTGATGTGATGTAGCACAGATAACCGCCCTCTTTCAATAGTTGCCATCCTCGTTCATAGAACAAGCAATAGATGTCGCCAGTACGAGCAAAAGTAGAATATCCGCAGTCCTCGTACAACTTAGCTAATTCACCACTATTATTCTGAAGTTGAATATACGGCGGATTGCCAATGACGATATCAAAACCATCAGCCACTCCGAACATCCATTCAGGATCAAAGAATGAGCTTGTATCATTCTGATCGTATGGATTCCATTTCGCTAATTGTTTTGCATCGTCTTGAGCGAAACCATTATCGTCAGACAGCAGGTTAATCAGTTTCCCACGTAACTCTTCGTCCTCCTTTCTTAAACGGTATTTAGTAGATGCCGACTTTGCAGAGAAATGCTTATGTCTTATCTCTGCCAACTTTCTTTTTGTTTGTTCAATCTCCGGGTTTTCAAAGAGATTTCCTTGCGGATCTCTCTTTTTCTTTGCAATAAGCGTATTGGCTGACACAAACTTTGTCTCGAGATTAGGAAGCGTTGGTATGCCAAAGTTGGGCTTTGACGCATCCTTCTCGCAATCACATATCAACGAAATAAAGAAGCGTAGCTTTGTAATCTGTGCTGCTATGCTTTGTATGTCGCTACCATAAAGGCAATTTTCAATAACCGATAGTTTCAAGTCATATACATTTTCATCTGGCGAAATACGCTTCAGTATCTCAACTATTCTGTTGAGCAGTCCCATTGGGAACGCCCCAGATCCACAGGCTGGGTCAAGTATCTTTACACGCTTTAATCGTTCTGCTGTCTTCTTATATTCTTCTGCATTCGCCTCGTCAAAGCTGAAATCACTACCGAACAATGAACGCACAAAATCATTGTTGCCCAAGTAAGCAATAAGACTTTCGTCAACCATATAATTGACTATTTCACGAGGAGTATAGAATGACCCACTCTGATTACGTGCCGTTTCTCTCGTCTCAGGGTTGTAAGCTCCAAGAAGATTCTCGAACACCTTACCCAAGAGTTCAGGATCAAGCGCAACCTGCTGCTCTTCAGGAGAGTTCTCTTCAATGGTGAAGTTATAACGGCTTAGGATGGATATCAAACCTGTTTTGGGCGCAAAGAACAGGTTATTAGGAACAACAGCGCGATGCTTGAAACACCCATCAGCAAATCGCGCATCGTTTCTGCTGAAACCATCGAAGTTATAGCACTGCTCCACTCCATCACTATAACGTGTCTTATCCAGGCACTCAAACAGCCCACCATTCAAGAATGGAACTTCTGCAAACAGATTGATAACTTCCTGCTCACTGATAGAAAATAATTCCGCATAGCGGTATAGCGTCTTGACATCACGCTTACTTGAGGAGGCGAACTTACGGGTATTCCCATTCTCATCCTTGATAGCACGGTTCAACGTACCAAAGAAAAGATTTTGCAGGATAGCATTGTAATAATTCCCCTCCGTTTTACTATACGGGTCAAAGTCTTTGAGGATAGTTGAGAGGAAATCAGCATCAAAGATACGATCGGGTACCAACTCTTTTTGTTTGATAAACCAAACAAACATGATACGCGTTATCATGCGGATTATTTTCTTCTCAATGTCATCTCGGCCATCATCTTCTATAGCCGTATCATTGGGAAAAGTTATATTTGACGCGTCACTAACAGCCCACTGATACCATTCAAACAAGTCTCTGTAGAATTGTTTAGTAAGTGCTTCGACAGAGAATGCAGTCTCAATTTTCGCTACATCCAGTGCTTCTCTGCTTTCATATAGCTTTCTGAAGTTCTCGGCTGCCGTGCGACAAGATTGTCCAGGACCCAGCAAGAATGTGTATCGTTTACTATCTGTGACATCTTTCTGACTACCTTTCTTATGACAAAAGGTGAAACGCCAATCCCAACGAGTATCATTCTCATAGTGAAAGAGCATAAAGGCACTGGAATAATTCTCCATGACCTTACGGATAAGGCGTTGAATGTTTACGCGGTTTCGCTCCATCATCACACGATCACTAACCGTGACATCGAAAATCTGTAGTGGCTGCACCCCTATGTCTATCTGTCCCACTTGCTTGATACTACATATTCCTGTTGCTTCAGCCAACGGTTTTTCTTCAGGATTATTTTCCAAGAGCTCTGTGTCAGAAAGAGTTTCAAACTTATCTTCACCAAAGATAGGGAAAATAATATTGTTGAGGAATGAGTTCCAGCCTTGATACTGGCTACTTAAATACTTCTTGAATGACTCTATATCAAATGTCTCTATATCCATGAGGTTGTCTTTTATTTTCGTTACTTGATAGTTCCTAAAACAATTGCTGCTACGCCCTGCTTACTTTCCACAAGGGCTACAAGCTTACCGATTTCACGCTCCAGAATTTCATCAATATCCTGTTGCTTGATGGTAAAAAAGCTTTGGTTACGATTTTCTAATTCTTGCTTTATTGCCAACATCTTTTTAATGATGTCAAAGTTTCCTTTGTCAACAAGTTTTCGTGCACTCTCCAGAAGTTTCTTTGACTTTGCTGAGATAGTGTCGTTCTCATAGAGTTTTACGACAATTCCCTGTGCCAGCGTACGTTTATCTCCTGCCCTTGATCTTTTAATGCGAACGAAATATTGATTATACGTCTTTAAGGCTTCATCCGAAAGTTGCTGCCAGTTATCAGGCAATGGTATGCGCTTAGCATTCTCATCTACCCGCATTTCCTCAAGTAGCTCAAGTAAAGAGATTATCCGAGTGTGCTTTTGTCCATCTTCCTCTTTACGCATTCTGATGGCCAGCCGTGCAGAGCGAGGAGCTTTCACAACAAAGTATGCTGTACCACTTGTAGCCTGTGCTATCTCCCATTCGCCCTTAGCTTGCTCTATCTGTAGATAGCGTTCATGATGCTCCTTCTTGTATTGTTTTAATTCAAAGATATACTTCTGCAAGGGTGACTCCTCACCATTAATAGCCTCGACAAGTTCATGATGCACAATCGTTTCCTCTTCTGAGAAAATCTTGCTATCCTCACCAAAGAGTATATGGAATGATTGTAACTTAGTGTGTGCTTTGCGAACCAACTGTATTTGAGCATCACCTTCAGCACTTGGCATAAAGTTATACACATAAACAAATGGTTCTTTACTGCCAATACGGTTTACACGTCCAATACGCTGCATTAAGCGGGTGGAGTTCCATGGCGTGTCATAGTTCAAAATAACATTGGCACGATGGAGGTTTACACCTTCAGCTAAGACTTCTGTCGTAATAAGAACATCATAATCATCTTTCCACTCACCATCATAATTGGCATCAAAATTTTCCTCAATGGTATGTTCCAGTTCATCACGGTTAGCAGCAGTAATGGCAAGAACTTTGTAGCCCTTTGCTCTAACAGCTCTAACAAGCGATTCAACCGTATCTATTGCTTCCGAGAAGATAACCAACTTTCCTGACGTATTCTTTTGAGGATTGAACAGTTCAGGCTTGATGTTTTCTTTGAAAGCATCAAACTTTGGGTCTTGTGAGTTACGTGCCCATCGGTCATAGAGGTTAGAAATGAGTCGGAAGTCTTCTTTCAGTTGGGTATAGTATTCCTCTTTAAAGTCCTTACGCGTATATTCAGCATTTTGCCCTTTCTCGTTGCGCCCTTGTTCTGTCAGTTTTTTTATTTTGCCTCTAATGTCCTCTACGCAATCGCTAAAAGATACTTTCTTTCCTCGTTTTTTAGTCTTTGCCTCGAAGTCAAGTTCTTTGTTTACGTCAATTTGTGGACATACAAAGATAGTATCATTCTCCCACATTTTAATCATGTTCTCGGTGTAATAGCGCAAATTCAATAGGGATTGCGTAAAGGCCGTGAACGAACTTTCAAGACGTTTCACAAGAAGATTCTGCATTATGGTGGAAAGCTGTTTAGCCACATCACTCACACCACGGTTGCCTCGACCCGTATGTTTCTTTTCATTAGCTGGATTGGTAAAGTATTCAATCGCACGATAACGGAAATATTTCAGCCACTCATCTGTCTGTAACTTTTCTACTTCCGTAGGAGCAATAATCGTCATTGTATCAGAGAAGAGCTGAGCCAACTCGTCATCCATAACGTATTTAAGATTGTTTGGTCCAACAATCTCTGGGAAAATCAAACCTTGTGCCCCCATATCATCCTTGTAGTACTCTTTAACGTCAGTTCTTGTTCTACGTTCAAGGATATCACTCAGAATACAGTCGCGTATTTTTTTTGAGATTGCATCAAGGCGAGCACGGCGTTCATCTGCTGGTATATCATGAATAAGTAAGCCAGTCTCCTTATCAACTTTTGGTTTACGGATAAGAAAGTCATATTCTCTATTTATGTCAGCAAAGAACTTTTCTATATTTCCTCCTTCAGCCTTCTTTAGCGTACTATCATTATGGTTGCGCTCAAAGAGGTAAATTTGATTCTTCAAATCATTTGGACGATTATTTTGCGGTGTGGCAGACAGAAGTCCAATATAGGGATATGTGCCTGTATTAGAGCCTATCTTCTGTATAAGCTGATCAAGTGATTGATACATCAGTGTGGCACTGTTTCGGAACTTATGACTCTCATCAATAATAATAAGTCCATAATCCTTATCTTGAAGCATTCCTTCAAATTCACCAGTATCAGCACTGTCATCATCTTCCCAGCTTTCATCTTCGGTAACATTTCCGATTCGTCCAGTTGTGATGAAGTCAATGCATGGCGCAATCTTCTCGTCAGAATCTTTGTCGAACATGGTAATAGTCTTCTTCCAGCCCGATTGAATGGCAGGAGGAGTAATGACCAACACCTTACGTTCTCTACCATCATCTTCTGGTACGGAAAGAAAACGCTTGATGATAAGCGTTCCAATGATTGTCTTACCAAGTCCAACCACATCAGCCAACATAAAACCACCATGTTCGCGCATAATACCAAGACATCGCTTGACGGCTTCTATCTGATACTTCAGTTTGTGAATCTTTGATGGTAAATAGGCTTCTATCTGTTGTCCAAGTGATGCATCTACAACATCCCTAAACTGAATTTGCAACAATTTGATATACTGCTCATAGGGAGTAAATTCTCGAGTAGCATTTTCTTGTATATCAATGTAGATAGGCGATTTCTTGATAACCTGCTCCAAGAACTCCTGTGTCCAGTCTTCTGAGCATTCCCACTTCTCTTCAAACCAACAAATATGTCCTTTCGAATTTGATCCATGTGTTGGGCGAGCAGTAATACGTGTGGGATCGGTCTCAAGATAATTCAATTCGGCATTTCCCGATAATCCTTTCTGCGTAAAGTTAGAACTGCCAATGATACCATAAGAAATAGAAGCCCCTGAAAAAATATAACATTTAGAATGTAAAAATTCTTCTTCATCTTTGGCATTTTTAGAATAGATGCGTATCTGAATTTTACCATTACCACAATACTGAAGTAGCAGATTGATAACACTCTTGTACTCATCTTTTATTTTAAGGTCGTGTATGTCAGTCCGTATAAAATCATAAGGATAGCTTGCATCCTTATACTTTGGAGTTGCAAGTAACGAGGTATAAACATAAGGATCTCTACCAATAAGAAGCTCAAGTGATGTCCCATCACGTTCCAAAAAACTTGTAAGTTCATTGAGAACAAGCGTCATACCAGGTATGTCCCAATACCCAGTTGCTATCTGAATTTTATCGATACCCTCAGCCAAAATACACCTCTTTATATAGGTTTGCATAGAGAGTGAATCGGAAGAATTATCTATCAGGTTGTTGTGCATCATTTTACTAATTCTTTGGGTGAAATATTGAGTAGGTCTGCTACTTTAAAGATGGTGGTAAGATTAGGCTGCTTGCGGTTGCAGACGTAGGCGTTAGTGATACTGAAACTCATGCCTAACTCTTTGGCGAGCCATGTTTGGGTGATGCCTCGCTTCTTCAAATGCTCCTTGATAAGGTTACTATGCTCTTTCTTCTGTTCCATTAGATGATTGTTTTTCTTCCTGTTAGTTACAAAGTTATGAACTTATACTGAATAAAACGAAGAAAAATGAAAATTTGTCTCCACTGAAAACAAGTTTTCTTTCAAGAGGACACCAAAAGTGATCTCTTAAACAATCAATGATGATTGAGAAACAATGTGCATTTGCCCGAAATAGTCTACTTTTAGAATGTATATTGAGCGTTTTTGATAGTCGCTGATATCCTTGCATTTCCTTATACTTCCCGCTATATCCCTGCCTCTTGGAATAACATCAAAAGCCTTCTATTTTTGCATCGTCAGACCTGACTGAATGCCCTATGCGCAAGGGCGAGTTATTCATTTCAAAACAATTGAATTATGACGATAAACGAATTACTGGACAAGCCTGTTTGGCAGATGATTGGTGAAGAATTACTTTTCCTTGCACAACACGGTAATATATCCACGAGCAGGGAATCAACAAAGGCTTCTTCCTCCAAAGAAGAAAAGCGATATGTGTATGGATTGGCAGGCATTGCACGGCTCTTCGGCTGTAGTTTGCCTACAGCTAACCGTATAAAACAGAGTGGTAAAATCAATCGTGCCATTACACAAGTAGGGCGTAAGATTATTGTTGATGCGGACCTTGCACTGGAACTAGCAGGACGAAAGACAGGAGGACGATGATGAATACAACAGATTATGAAAACATTTGGAAAAAGTCGCTCATTCATGTAACGGATGAGTTTGCGCTTCCACCAGTTGTATTGCAAGCTGGTGAAGCCATTATAGGTACACTGGGCAATTTCAGCGTTTCCACAGGCAAGGCGAAAGCCAAGAAGACTTTCAATGTGAGTGCCATCGTTGCAGCAGCCCTTGTCAATGGGCAGGTACTGGAATATCAGGCATCATTTCCTGAAAGTAAACGCACAATTCTTTACTTTGATACGGAACAAAGTCCTTATCATTGCCAACTTGTGATGCAACGTATTTTGAGATTGGCAAAACTGCCGATAGACAAAGAACCGCAGAATTTGAAGTTCAGTCATCTTAGAGCCATTGCTGACCCTAGTGAACGCAGAGAAATCATCCGTTATGCCATTTACAACACACCCAATGTGGGTTTGGTGGTTATTGAAGGCATTCGTGATTTGATGCTCGACATCAACAATTCAACCGAGGCAACCAAGTTAGTGGGTGACCTGATGCAATGGACGAGCGAGCAAAATATCCACATCCAAACCGTGCTTCACCTCAACAAGGGCGATGACAACGCACGAGGACATATTGGGACGGAACTCAACAACAAAGCTGAAACAGTTCTTCAAATCACGAGGGATAACACTATGCCTGAACGCAGTATTGTTGCACCCTCCATTATTCGCTCCAAACCCTTTGAAAAGTTTGCCTTTAGGCTCCAAGAGGCTGAAGATGAAATTTGCATTCCCCAAATAGATTTCTCGTATTCCGACAATGAATGGAAGTCACATCGTTTCTCCTACCAAGAGTTAAGCACTAACGAACATCGAAAGGCATTGGAACAAATCTTTTCTACGATCGAGATCTTGCCATATAGTAAACTTATCGTGGCTCTCAAAGAGGCTTATGCTAAGATTATGGGGCTATCCTATGGGCAAACTAAACTCAAGGAACTTTTACAATTCTTGCTCAACAAAGGCATAGTGGTTAAGGAAGAACGAGGAAAATATCGGCTCAGCCATAATTCTCTACAATAAAACCTTTGGTCGGTCGGACACAGGCTATATATACCTGAACTAATCCGACCAAAGAGAAGTAAACTTGGTCGGACGTAAAGGTGTGCCTATAGTGTACGGCCACCCGACCAATCCTAAAAACTTCAGCCTCCAAAAGAAAAAGGATGAGAGTTATTCTTTTCAAACATCAAAACAAAATTACAATGGAAATACAAAATATCAAGCAAATTTCTATCACAGATTATTTGCAGCAACAGGGCTATTCACCTGCACGAATACAAGGTATTCACTTTTGGTACTGCTCCCCACTGCGCAACGAAAGTACACCATCATTCAAAGTAAATACAGAGCGCAACCAATGGTATGACTTCGGAACTGGCGAACATGGAGATATTATTGACCTTGTACGTACTTTACGGCATTGTACCATGTACGAAGCCATTGAATTGCTAATCGGTTCGAAACAAATAGTGCATCAAGATTTTTCTTTTGGCGGTGAAAGAAAAACCTCTAAGCACAAATTAGAAATCATATCTGTGCAATCACTTACCAATCCTTATTTGTTACGTTACATCGCAGAACGAGGAATACCTCTCAGCATCGCCAATAGATTCTGTTCTGAAATTCGATACAATAATACCAATCGGACATACTATGCCATTGGATTTGCAAACGATGCTAGCGGATGGGAAATTCGTAGTCCTTATTTTAAAGGTTGCATTGCTCCAAAAGCGATTACAACTATTAGTAAAGGCACAGACGTTTTACAAATCTTTGAAGGGTTTATGGATTTCCTTTCGTGGCAAACGCTCCATCCTTCTTCTGTCTGTGACGCCATTGTGCTCAACTCTTTGGCACTTTTGCCACGCATCAAAGAACAGATAATGGGTTATAAAGAAGTGGAGAGTTTTCTGGATAATGACGATGCCGGGCGCAAATCTTTTGCCGTTTTGAGGCAAATGTTTCCGCAGGTCGTTGATGGCGCAGCACGCTATCGAGAGCATAAGGACCTCAACGTATGGCTTGTTTCTCAGTCCAAAGTGCAAGAAAATCAACCTTCGTTACCAACCACGAAGCGTGGTATCAGAAGATAGTGTTTATCAGGGAAGCAAGTTTGTGTTTTGAGTATCTCAAAACCTACTTACTCCCACCATTGGGAGGTGAAAATCCCGTTGGTCTCATCAAAAAAATAAAAAATGGAACAGAAGAATAAAGGTGGACGACCCACCAAGACTTTATCAGAGAAACGTAAATATCAAGTGCTTCTTCGGCTTAATACAATGGAGTACTACACCTTGTTGGGAAAAGCACGTGAAGCCTCTATTCCTCGACCTGAGTTTTTACGGCAGCTCATTACAAATGCAGAAGTAAAGAGTCGAATCAAGCCTGAGGAAATGCAACTCATCCGTACAGTTTCTGGCATGGCAAACAATCTTAACCAGATTACCCATCGACTCAATGCTTTCGGCATCTCTGCACTCAACGAAGAACTGAATGCGCTGAAACAACTTATTCATGAACTTATGAAACGATTGAAGCCATGATAGCCAAGATTATTAAAGGAACAAACTTCAGTGGGGTTGTTAGTTATATGCTTAGCAAGCGTGAAGGTAAAGTCAAGATTTTACAAGCCAATGGTGTACGCAGTTCTTTACCAAATGACATTGCACACGACTTCAACTTACAAGCCTCTATGCGACCAAGTGTACAGAAGCCTGTTTGTCATACCATACTCTCATTCTCGACACATGATTCAGATCGACTGACAGATGCCGCAATGGTGAAGATTGCCAACGAATATCTTCATGAAATGGACTATGGTGACACACAGAGCCTTATTGTAAGGCACAGTGACCGCCAGCATCCGCACCTGCACATTTGTATCAATCGTATTGGAAATAACGGCAAGACCATCAGCGACCGCAACGAAAAGTATCGTTCCACAAAGATTTGCCGAGGACTGACTGAGCGTTATGGTCTAACCATTGGCGAAGGAAAGCAAGAGGTAAACCGCTCACGATTGAGAGGTGAGGATAAATTGCGATATGAGATATTCGATACCATTAAGTCTATATTACCTCAATCTCAGACTTGGAAAGATTTTGTTGCAAGGTTAGAGCAACAAAGTATTACCACTTGTTTCAAAACTAAAGGTAATACCGATGTTATTCAGGGTATCATCTTTCAGAAAGACGGTTGTTGCTTCAGTGGCTCAAAGATAGACTGCTCATGCTCTTTCTCTCGCCTCAATGCTGAAATAAAACGAAATTCTCACAAACAAGAGCAAATTCATCTACAAAACGAGCCTATGGCACATTATGTGGATGAAAGCAATTTCATTACCGACCTATCCGAAGCAATTAGTGAAGTGTTTTCTATGCCTACACCAAGTAATGGCGTAGATGTTGATGAACTTCGATTTCAAAAGAAACTTCGCAATAGAGCTAATCGTAAACGTAGAATTTAATCACATCAGATTTATATCAGTATGAATAACGAAATAGCACCTGTTCTTGATATTCTCGAAGAACTTAAACAAGAATGCAAAGCCATCAGCAAAGCACAGGAAGAACTGCGCACTACTTTTGCTGAACAACTGTCCTGTCCAAGAGCAGATAGTATTAAAACTCAAGAAGCTGTGCAAATCCATCTCTCGAAAGAAACTCAAGCCAAAATCAAGGAGCATCAGCTTTTTGTTTTGGAGGCGCTATCAGAGTCGAACAAGAAGCTCGACCCAAAGTTTGAAACGCTGCAACAGTTCATCAGCAAACAACAAAAGCCCGTAGAGTACAAGAACTACTCTCTATTTGCAAGTGTGCAATTAACCGAGCGTATGCTACTCTTATTGGTTTGTGGGCTAGTCATGGTGAGTTGCTGGTTCTTCGGTATGGGAGCCAACAAGCTGCAAATAGCCTCTGATTATGACCTGCGTTACCGCTATCTACGTATGCGGGGCAAAGCCACGACTGTAGACTTCACTCATCTTGACAGCATATTTTTAACGCATCACAACCCCAAAGCCATTCACCTATTGAAGGAGACGGTCATTAATTATGAGCAAGCCTTGCAAAGACAAGCTGAGTTGTCGCTACAACAGGATAAGATTAAGCAAGAACAAAGAGAGCTAAAGAAGCATTTGAGTGAATAGCAAATGACTATCACTTTTTATATTGCTCTCCTATTTCTTTAGCAAGGATTTCTAATTCAGGATATATAAATGATTTGCGAATTCCTAATAATCCCAATTCTTTTATAATTTTCTGCTTATTTTTCGGGTCGATAATAAGTCTTGAGGAGCGATTTAAATTCCAATCATCAAGGATTTTTGTTGCTCCTTTCTTTGATAACATTAGACCATCATTCTCTTTAGATATTCCAAGCCCAAAAAGAACAAAAGAACCCATCTGATTTCTTATTCGTTGATTATCTTGCTTTACATTTACAATATATACTCGTGCAAGGTCGCATGGATTTATGATTGATCGAAAATGACTCTTTTCAAGTGATATTTGATGCAGAAGTAGTTGTATTTGCCACAATTTATTAAATGACTCCCTATACTCATCAAAGTCCTTTTCTTCTTCTATTTTTAACAAATATTCTTCAGAGAAGTCGGTAGAGTTCCATTTGTCAAAGTTTAAATTAATCTTTATCTCTTCTCCTTTGCATTTGGCTATGTTTGCTAAAATCGAAATGGTGTCACTATCGTAATGCTTAATAGAGATTGTTGGTACGTTTAGAACAATAATCTCCCCTGTTTTCTTATTCGACGTACTATATACTTGATATTCACACGCAAAATACAATGCAATCAAAGGATTAGTTGTTAAATCTAATAACCTTGTTGGCAATCCATAATGTTGCATTTTAACCAAATAATCCAAAGCAGAAGTACAAGTGAAAAATTCTGATGTTTGCTGTGCAATAATTGTACGATATATTAAATGTTCATTTTCTATATACCCATCATTACGTAACAAACCTGGTTCTAGCTTCCAATCTTTATTGGCATGCCCACGAAAAAAGGCAGTGTGAGTATTAGGATTAAACTTAGACTTTTTCAGTAACTTATTTACCTCTGTAATATATTCTACTACCGATTTTATCTCAATCTCTTCAACTTTATTTTCCATTTCAAATAGTGAACAAACGTTTGTTTTTATGACTATAATTCTATCATTTTCGACAATTCTTCCTCTACTTCCTCCACCGTAGGCAGAGCCGATTTTAGATTATCGGGAATAGCCTTTGATAGTTGGTAATCACTAACACCAATTGGTTGGTTATAGCCAGAGAGAGCATATTGTGCCACCACCTTGTCTCCACCGCTGCAGAGGAGCAATCCGATGGTCTTGTCGTCGTGCTCGCCACGTAGGGTGTCATCCACTACATTGATATAAAAGTTAAGTTGCCCCATATATTCGGGCTTGAAAGGTGTGGCTTTAAGTTCGACAACAACGTATGCATGTAGTTGGATGTTATAGAGGATGAGGTCGGCATAGAAATCAGAATCGCCCACTTCAAAATGCTTCTGCTGTGCAACAAACGCAAAACCACTACCCATTTCCAAAAGATATTTGGTGATATGAGAAACCAATTGCCGTTCAATATCTCGTTCTGCCATTTGATCAGTTTGCCCCATTATATCAAAGATATAAGGGTCTTTCATCAGATAGTTGGCAAGATCGCTTTGCGGTTTGGGTAATCGTACTGAGAAGTTGCTCACCTTCTTTGCCGTAATCTGTCGGGAGAAAAGGTTTGTTTCAACCTGCATTTGTAGAACATTACTACTCCAACCATTGGCAACCGCCTGCGTAATATACCAATAGCGTTCACCCAAAGGTAGCTTGCTATTAAGCAATATAACATGGCTCGCCCAGTTAGTGCGAACTACGGCAGACTGCTTAAAAATTTCTTCTATCTGATTTATGTCGTGTTGGTAGATGACAGATAGTGTTTCAGAAATCTCTCCTAATTGTGCAAGAGGCTCTTGCGTAATTATATTTCCTTGATTATCTGTAGTTTGAATTTGCGCAAGAGGTTCTTGCGTAAATTGATTGAGTTCGCTAGTTTGTTGTAATACATTATCAACCGAAGGGCTATTAAGCTGTTTTTCAACCTTACCCATTTCTAATAGAATCTCCATAGGATAGGCTTTGGCGAATTGGCACATATAGATAAGATTACGAGTGGAATAACCTTTCTTATCAGGATATTTAGAACGTATCGCCTTGGAAAGTTTATCTATGACTTTGCTTCCCCAACCTTCTTTCTTTTGGAGGTAGAGAATAAAATGCCCTACTTTCCAATAGTGGAAAAGCATATCTGCATTTGCAGAGGCTATCATGCGTACTTGCGTATGCTCAAGGTCAGAACCGATGGCTTGAACAACGAGTGATAAATCTCGTTTCTCTGCTTTATTCATTTCTTGGCTCATATTGTTTCGGTATTATAATTGATTGAATTTACTCATGGCATTTGCCTTGATGTCGTCCGCAATATCTATGTAAGGTTGCATAGCCTTGTAATCGCTATGCCCAGTCCATTTCATAACTACTTGCGGAGGAATCCCCAATACAAGTGCATTACAGATAAACGTTCTACGACCAGCGTGTGTTCCAAGCAAGGCATATTTAGGTGTAACTTCATCAATGCGCTCATTACCTCTGTAATAAGTTTGACGTACAGGCTCATCAATACCTGCCAGTTCAGCCAATTCTTTAAGATAATCGTTCATTTTCTGGTTAGTAATGACAGGTAACACCTTGTCTTCTTCAAATGCCACATCCTTGTATTTATCAAGAATCGCTTTACTATGGTTGTTCAACTCGATAATCAGACTGTCAGAAGTTTTAACTGTTGTTACCTCAATGTGGTCGCCCTTTATATCACTTCTACGAAGATTAAACACATCGGAGTAGCGCAAGCCTGTGAAGCATTGGAAAAGAAATACATCACGCACCCGGTCCAAAGCTTGCTTGGCAGCAGGTATCTCGAACTCTCGGAGTTTGTTAAGTTCCTCCCATGTGAGGAAGATGATTTTCTTCTGTGTGCTTTTGAGTTTAGGTTTATAACTATCGTAAGCATTGTTTTGATGTACACCTTTCCTAAAAGCCCAACGTAAAAACCATTTTAAGAAACTGAGTTGCTTGCCAATAGTAGAATTGCGCATTTCCTTTACATCACGGAGATAGGTAACATAATCGTTTAGTCCTTTCTCATCAAAGAAATCAAATGTAAGTCCATCACGAAAGTTCATCAAATGATTTTTCACAGCAGCAAACTTCTCGTAAGTAGAATCAGTCCAATCATTCTGTCGTCCACAATCTCTCACAAACTCATCAAATACCTTGTAGAAAGCATTAGGTGTTGATTTTCTTGGGTTTACTTCTTCTATAGGTTTGTGCAGCTCATTGAATGCTTCTTTTATTTGTTCAGGGGTTGGCATTATTTCTTCTACTTCAAATTTCTTGAAGATTTCCTGCACCTCTGTATAATAGCCCAAAAGTGAAGCATTGATTTCAGAAGCTGATTGTTTCAGTTTGTTTGTGCAACCGTTTCTTACTCGCTGCTTATCAGTATTCCATTTCGCAGCATCAATACGATAACCTGTTGTAAATTCAATTCGTTTGGAGGCAAAATTGACACGCATACGGATAGGCACATTCTCTACAATGAGAACTCCGTCCTTTTTCCTGCTTTCCAACGTGAAGATAATATTCCGCTTGATGTTCATACTTTTGGGTGTTTTGATTTCTGCACCCAAATTTACACCCAAAAATTGATTCTACCAAAGATTTTCCATGAAATCTTGTTTTATTAACATTCTACCTAAAGTGTTACTATACAACAGATTGAACGTTTATGATACTATCTGAAGGTTCAAGAGAAAGAGCCTCTCTCTCCGCTTTAGGTACTCTGAACAGACCAACAGAGAAACTCTAACAAAAACGTAAGTATCATAGCTACAAGTAGTTATGATACTTTTCTTTTATATACCTTCTTCTTCTCAGAGTACGTACAGAGGGCATAAATACTCCCTAAATACTCTACAATGGCTACAATCTGGCTACACTTTTTGAGGCAAAATAAAAATTGTAGCCAAGAGTTCGTACAGAGTACGCATAGAGTACACGCAAATTGCTGTTATTCAAATAAATATGTCGAACTTTGCAGCGTGGTTACAGAAGTTTATCCTGCTAAAAATTCAATCTTTTGGCTACAATTCTATCAGAAGCTGGCTACAATTATTGAATTTGGGCTACAACTTTCCTTGCCATGGCTACAATTAAACAACAGCAGCGCAAATGAAAACCATTTTCAGAGCAGTCTTCTATTTAAGAAGCAACTATGTGAACAAGGAGGGTAAAACACCCGTGATGTTGAGAATCTATCTCAACAACGAACGACTTTCCATTGGCTCAACAGGTATTGCCGTTCAGCAGTCTCAATGGGATAGTGAAAAAGAACGGCTGAGGGGAAGGACTACAGAGGTTCTTTCTACTAATCTCGAATTGGATAACATCCAAAGCGGATTGCAGACTATCTTTAAGAAGTTAGAAATGACAGATGCCATTTCTTTGGAACGTATCAAGTCGGAGTATCTGGGCAAGAAAGAAGAGGTAGAAACTATGATGACACTCTTCGATAAGCACAACAAAGATATTGCCAAGCAAGTGGGCATATCTGTAAGTGCTGCCACTTTCCAGAAATATAATGTCTGCAAACGACACTTCACGACTTTCTTGCAGGATAAGTACAAACGTTCGGATATACGCTTGTCTGAGCTCACATATATTATTATACACGACTTTGATATCTATCTTCGCACAGTGGTTGGTCAGAACCCGAATACAGCCACCAAGACAATGAAGACTTTCAAGACAATTACAATTTTAGGAAGAAAAATGGGAGTAATACACCACGATCCTTTTCTTAATCATCGTTTTCACCTTGAGCCTGTCAATCGTGGTTTCTTGACAGATGAAGAAATTTTGAAGATAGCCAATAAGGATCTGGGCATACAACGTTTGGAATTAGTTCGTGACTTATTCGTATTCTCGTGTTTCACAGGTTTGGCGTACATTGATGTGGCCAACCTTACTCCCGAGAACATTGTTACCCTTGACGACAAGCAATGGATAATGACAAAACGACAGAAGACAAGTGTAGCAACAAATGTTCTCTTATTGGATATACCGAAAAGTATCATCGAAAAATATAGTGGTATGACGTATCGTGAAGGCAAACTCTTCCCAATGCTAACCAATCAGCGAACCAATTCATATCTGAAGGAAATTGCAGACATCGTAGAGTCAACCAGCAAGTGCAAAATTATTATATTTTTCTGTAGAACTCTGATT
>OHBE01001938.1_pt1 | contig 16339 bp, 15 predicted proteins | sample 1577231 | NCBI WGS metagenome assembly OHBE01 (sample SAMEA3541506, study PRJEB24748) | human gut metagenome | biome: human gut; feature: human-associated habitat; material: faeces | place: China | collected 2012 | reverse complement strand
TCGACATGGCATACAACAATGCGCGACTAATCTGTCGCCCCGAGACCTCGTGGATAAAGCGGTAAATGGTGGTTAAGCTGCTGTTTTACCTATTGCTTTGGTTGCTTTGGCTTAGCTAGCATCCACGAATTTAAAATCGGGGGCAAAAAGTTCTTGGTAAACCAGGCGCGGCTATGATAGTATCTCTTTTGCCGAAAGGCGACGGGCGATTGGCTCAGGGGTAGAGCATATCCTTCACACGGATGGGGTCACAAGTTCGAATCTTGTATCGCCCACCATCAAAAGCGCAGGTCAGAGGTGTTAAGCCTCTGGCCTTTTTCTATTTGATACCAAGGGTGACACCAAAAGTGACACCAAATTTTCGATTTTTATTAGCATGGGGTCCTATTTTTTATTGATCGCAAACCCTTCATAGTTCCTACATATTGAATATTATTTTCGTTCGTTGACCAACTATAGAGTGACGTCGTCGAACATTTTGAAAATAGTTCACGCGATCTTTCAATGAATTCTTTGCATGATTCATACGCAATTGTGGAGAAAAAGACCACTGGCTCACAGCTCGTACCAGCACATTCACGCCTCGTGACAACCTTTCAACACATCCCATCCATTTTTTGGTCAGCGTTTGGTCAGCTTCCGGTACTTACCCGCATGATGCCCCAGTAGATAATCGTCCACGACCACAACCGCATGGCCTACGGCCGATACCAAGGGAGGCGCAAATGGACGAAATCGTCTGCGCAAACACCGCATTCCGCTATTGGCGCTGCCCACCGCAGGTGCGCGACCTCTACCCGCGCCTACCCAACTCCGAAGAAGGCTGGCGAGCTCTATCCCAAGCCCCATTCGTAACCGACGTCCTCAAGACCCCGATTATCGCTGTTGCTTCGCCAGGTTATTGCAATCACCACTCGGGATTGCGCTCCACTATTCGCTGGGAAGGGACATCGGATGTCAGCACAACAATCGACACTAATTTAGGCTTTAGTGTTACCAATCCGCTTAACACATTATTTACTATGACACGCTTTGTGTCCCAAATAGATCTCGTACTGGCTATGTACGAACTTTGCGGTTGCTTTTCCGTTTTCGAGCTTGCTCCCGCTGCCGAAATGCAGTTAAAAATGGCGGTAGAGGAGAATCGCAATTCCAGCACGCAGGATCTGTTCGAACTTGGAGAAGGCTTTGCTGATTTTATTCAGCGAACCTACCTGGTTCAACGGAAGGCGAACGATACGCGACTGTTCTGCCAACGCTTGCAGAATAGACTGGCGAATCCACCATACAGCATAACTGATAAACTTGAACCCACGTGTTTCATCAAACTTTTCGGCAGCCTTGATCAGTCCTAAATTGCCTTCATTAATCAAGTCGGGCAAACTCAAACCCTGGTTCTGGTACTGTTTGGCTACAGATACGACGAAACGAAGATTGGCACGTGTCAGTTTTTCCAATGCTACACGGTCACCCTTACGAATGCGTTGAGCGAGCTCCACTTCTTCTTCCACAGTAATCAGGTCCTCGCGACCGATTTCCTGCAAATACTTGTCAAGAGAAGCACTCTCTCTGTTAGTGATACTTTTGGTAATTTTTAGTTGTCTCATTCTTAAAAAACAGATTTGGAGTGCAAAGTTACTACAAATAATCTGTTCAATGGCATACTTGAGTAACTTTTTCATTATATCATGCACATAATAAAACAAAAAAGACGCCAACAAGTTGCATGCCGGCGTCTTTTTTCTACTTTATTAGCTTATCTTACAATCTTCTTACCTAAAAAGACTAATCCTGTGTCAAATCGACCGCAAAGTATCCCCGTTTACCTGAGGGGAACACGCCCGTCAAGAACAGCACTTGATTGGGAGATTTGACAGCCGCTTTCAGCACCTCTTCCAAATCGCTGACCTTGCGCAACGGTTGGTCGTTGGCTCTTAAGATGATAAATCCTTTGCGAATGCCGGCATCCGCCATCTTACCCGAAGACACTCCGGTCACTTGCAAGCCGTAACCCAGATTCAGCTGCTTCTTCAAATCGTCGGAAAGTTCCTTGAAGGCTGCGCCGAGAACCTCCATTCCGGCATCTTTCACGATTTTAGTCGTTCCCTGCTCATTCTTCAACAGCACTTCGACTGTTTTCTCTTTCTTATTACGGATCAACTTCACTTTAACTTTATCACCCGGACGGTGCTTGGCAAGGGATTCTTGCAAGTCGGCCATATTTTTCACACGCTTGTTATCGATCCCGATGATCACATCGTCTACCTTAATATCGGCTCCGGAAGCGGAACCGCCGTCTATAACCTCAGCCACCAATACTCCTTCCACTACTCCAAGCTCTTTCGCTTTCTTTTTCAATTCGTCGCTGAATTGCTCGTCGGTGATAGATCCTCCGCGAATGCCCAACAAAGCGCGTTGCACGGTTCCGTATTTCTTCAGGTCCGAAACCACCTTTGTCATAATGCTGGTCGGAATGGCAAAACCATAGCCGGCGTAAGCGCCCGTAGGAGACGAAAGCACAGAGTTGATACCCACGAGTTCGCCCCGGGCATTCACCAACGCTCCCCCACTGTTGCCCTGATTGATTGCCGCATCTGTCTGGATGAACGATTCGATTCCGCCATTGTAGACCCCCAATGTACGAGCTTTCGCACTCACGATGCCCGCCGTGACGGTGGAGGTGAGATTGAACGGATTGCCTACCGCCAACACCCATTCTCCGACTTTCAACGCGTCCGAATCGCCCACCGGAATGGTCGGAAGATCGTCTGCTTCCACTTTAACCAAGGCCAAATCGGTACCGGGATCAGACCCGATTATCCGTCCTTTAAATTCACGGTTGTCATTCAGCTTCACACTGATTTCATCGGCTCCTTCCACCACGTGGTTGTTCGTTACTATATATCCGTCTTTCGAAATGATTACGCCCGAACCGAACCCTACACGGGGCTGAGTTTGTATCTGACGCTGTTGCCCGCGCCCGTCACCGAAGAAAAAATCAAAAATATCCGGTGCCTGCTGAATGGTTTTTGTTTTCGACTCTTGCGTGGATTTTATATGTACAACAGCATGAAGAGAGTTCTCCGCTGCTTGAGTAAGGTCGACAGGCTGACTGCTTACGGCATCGAAGGCAGCCAGTTTCACATTTGAATTCTGTTTAAACAAGTCATTGAAAGAAATTTCTTTCGACTCTTCATGAGCTTTCACCAGCTTATAGGTCGTCAACCCCGCAACTCCCGAACTCAAAAGGATTATCGCCCCTATACCCAGAATGTTTCTCGTTGTCTGTTTCATAATTTATAATTCTTTTAAATGTTAACACCAAGATTCGTTTTAACTTTTACGACGTTAAAATAATAACAAAAAACAGTCTATTATCTCACCTGTCATACATTTTTGTTCACTTTTAACAGAGACAGTTTAAGGGTTAACAGCGATTAACGGCAGCGGCTGACAAATTTACATTCATTGTATGCCATATTTGACTTAACATTAAGAAGGTCATTCCGTCGGATCAGAGTGGCACCACCCCGATTCCCGGCAAATCATTCAATGCGATTTTGCCTTTCACCACCTGCATGCCTTTAAACCGGTCGTTGGAAATCAACAAATTTCCATCCAAATCGGCAAAATCCGCCAATGGCGACAACTGTGCCGCCGCAGACACCGCGCAAGAAGTTTCGGTCATACACCCTATCATCGCACGCATGCCCAAAGCATGCGCCAAGTTCACCATTTTCCACGCCTCGCGCATGCCCGTACATTTCATCAATTTAATATTGATGCCTGTAAATACTCCCCGCAACGCCGCCACATCTTTCAAACGTTGCACAGACTCATCGGCAAACACCGGCAGCGGGCTGTGCCCGGTCAACCAGGCAGTGTCATCGATTCGCTCTATCGGCATGGGCTGCTCCACCATCACCACTCCTTTTTCTTTCAACCAATGTATCATATCCAGCGCAAATTGCCGGTCTTTCCAACCTTGGTTCACATCCACCGCTAACGGAAGAGAAGTGACGGAACGGATCGTCTCAATCATCTCCTTGTCATTCTCCTTGCCCAGTTTCACCTTCAATATATTGAAAAGGCCGGCGCACTCTTGGGTTTTCGCCCGAACCACATCAGGCGTGTCGATACCGATCGTAAAGGTGGTAGACGGAGCGTTCTCTTTATTCAGCCCCCATATCTTATACCAAGGAGCTCCCAACAGCTTTCCCGCCAAATCATGAAGGGCGATATCGATAGCCGCCTTGGCAGCGGTGTCTCCGGGAGAAAGGCTATCGACATACGCCAATATTTCTTCCAGCCGGAAAGGATCTTCAAACTGATCCAAGTTCACCTTTTTAAGAAAGGCCATTACCGTTTCTACCGTTTGTCCCAGGTACGGAGGAAGCGAAGCCTCTCCATATCCGGTAATGCCTTCGTACCGGATTTCCACCTGCACGTCAGGGGTGGTGGTGCGCGAATGTGCGGCTACCGTAAACACATGCTTCAACTTCAACTCGTAAGGAAAGAACGAAAGTTGCATCTTCCCTTTCAAGCCGGTGCGGTTGATGAAAAACCCGGCGGGCACGGAAGCTGCACGCAAAGCATCGTCGATCATCATTCCGGTACCGGCGACCGCCAGAGCTGCGGTTTTCAAAAAATCTCTTCTATTTTGCATCCGAATCAATGGTAAAGTCCGTATAATAAGAATTGGTGAGCGTTGTATTTATCTCTTTCTCTTTATTGATATATGGCAAGAAACGTACGGCAAAAAGCAAACGTTCCGTATTGCTTTCATCATAATCGCTGTCTTCCGGATTGAAGCTGTTGACATGCACATCCCCCAAAGCATGGATGAATCGTTTGCCTCCCAGATAGATGCCGACATGCGAAACATTTTCGTCGGACTTCTCCGTCGCCCTTCGCCCAAAGAATACCAAGTCTCCCCTCTGCACATTCGAAAAATCGGGAAGAATCTCGATACGCCTCCCGACAGCGGCTTGCTGAAAGGCGTCTCTGGGAATAATAACATCGTGCATGAACAAGACGGTGCGGACAAAGCCGCTGCAATCCACCCCTTTCGTAGAGGTACCCGCCCACAGATAAGGAATCCCCATCATGGTGTAAGCAGTCCGGACGATGCTTTCCGCATCTTGCTTCACCCCTGCCCTCCACTTCGTTTCGGGCTGTGAAACCGATTTCGCAATGTATCCTTTTCGCCCGTCCGGATAAGAAACCTTATAAAAGTCTCCTTCGCTTCCTTCCCATTTCAACCGATTGCCCGCCACCGCGTCCGAGACGCATTGAGAACGTTCGTCCGGTTTTTCATATATAAAGCCATAATGAGAGGTAACCACAATTTTTTCGGAGCGGTTCCAGTCGTCGTACTCTTTTTTAGACATGGGAGTTATCACCAGGCGGTGCACCCATCCGGTATAGTCGTCAGGGGTCTGAATTTCGTACCAACCGGTATACTGCAATATCCTGACGGGCATTCCCAATAAAGCCTGCGTGGTCATGCCCGAAGTAAATTTCCCCTCTGCGCGCAAATTGCAAACAGATATGCGGACTACTCCATAGGCAGAATCCGCCGGCATGGAGGTTGTGTCTTGAGCTTTCAACGCAGTGAACATCACCGGCAGAAAACAGCAGAGCGTAAAACTTATTTTTCTTAAAAAAGCATTCATATATTATCTCATTCAATAGTTCAGCAGGAATCGGATTGCTTGGTATACATTTATCACACATCTTATTATACGACAAATATCGAGCGGTTGCTTGCCATAACCATAAGAGTTAGCGAAAACAAAGATAGAAAATATTTCGATTTATGACGCATTCTTTGGCTAAAACCAAATAAATGACGTATTTTTGCACACTAAAGCAGTCGGTCGGTCTGTCGCGTGCACGGTTTCGTGCAGGAGGAAAGTCCGGGCAACACAGAGCGTCCTACTTCCTAACAGAAAGCTGTCCGCGAGGGTAGAGTAACGCAGAAGAAAAAAACCGCCGCTTCTTTCGGGAAGAGGCAAGGGTGAGAAGGTGGGGTAAGAGCCTACCAGCCAGATGGTGACATACTGGGCTGTGCGTCTTAGGAGTTGTAAGGTCATGTATACCGGCGTTATGAGAGTTGCTCGCTCCATGTCGGAGGGTAGACCGCTAAAGTGTCGTGGCAACACGCCACTCAGATAAATGACAGACACCTCGTGTCATCGACATGAGGAACAGAACCCGGCTTACAGGCTGACTGCTTTTCTTTTATCCAAACTGCCAACAGCTCGTTACACATATTGTTTACTTTGCAATTTGAAAATGCCCGGAGATACCTATGAAGAAAAAAATAAACGATATCTGGAGATTCCTGACTTATGACATCTGGCGTGTCAGGGAAGGTGAGGTGACAAAAGCCAAATTTTCACTATATAATATCATCAAAGCGCTTTATCTTTGTATTGTACGCTTCAACAAAAACCGCCTTATCGATCAGGCATCGGCGCTAACTTACAGCACTCTCTTAGCCATTGTTCCCATATTGGCCATCCTGTTTGCCGTAGCGCGCGGCTTCGGCGTTTCGGCACTGCTCGAACAACAGCTCCGTATCGGCTTTCGCGGCAACGACGAGGCTACGGAAACCATCCTGCATTTTGTCGACTCTTACCTTGCGCAAACAAAAACCGGCGTATTCATAGGCGTAGGCTTAATCACTTTATTATGGACCATAGTGAATCTGGTAGGAAATATAGAAACTACATTCAACCGCATTTGGGAAGTAAACAAGGAGCGATCGATCTACCGCAAAATTACAGACTACTTCTCGATGTTTCTGCTCATGCCCATACTCATAGTCCTGTCGGGAGGTATTTCCATCTTTATGACCACCGCGCTGAAACAAATGGTCGATTTCATCCTTCTGGCTCCCATCCTGAAGTTTCTGATACGGCTCATACCCTTTGTGCTCACTTGGTTTATGTTTACCGGACTGTACATTTTCATGCCCAATACGAAAGTCAAGTTTAAACACGCATTTATCTCCGGAATTGTCGTGGGAACCGCTTATCAGACGTTTCAGTTCATATATATCAGCGGACAGTTGTGGGTGTCGAAATACAACGCTATTTACGGAAGTTTCGCCGCTTTGCCGCTATTCCTGCTGTGGCTGCAAATCTCGTGGACAATCTGCCTCTTCGGCGCCGAGCTGACTTACGCGGGACAAAACGTGCGGAACTTCAGTTTCGACCAAGAGACACAGAACATCAGCCGCAGATATCGCGACTTCATATCCATCCTGATCATGTCGATCATAGTGAAACGCTTTGAAAAAGGCGAACAGCCTTATACGGCTTGCCAGATTTCGGATGAATATAAAATTCCTATCCGGCTGACCAATCAAACTCTTAATCAGTTGCAGAAAATAAACCTCGTATACGAAGTAGTGACCGACGCCGATCCTAAAAGCGAAGACATCTCTTATCAGCCGGCGATGGATATCAATCAACTGAATGTCGCAATACTTCTTGAACGTTTGGATACTTACGGCTCTGAAGACTTCAAAATAGACAAGGACGAAGAATTCAATGCCGAATGGAAAATCTTAATCGAGTCCAGAGAAGAGTATTACAAAAAAGCAAGCGACGTTTTGTTTAAAGATTTGTAATTTTGAGATCGGAATAATCATCCGAAGCATAAATCAGGAATAGAGATTCGAGGCATTTACCGAATATCCCAGAAGAATCATCGGTGATAAGATTCTTCTAATAAAATGCTTATCAACTCTATTTGTAGCTGTTGTAAGAGATCACTTTGTCTTTAGGCTTCCTGCTCTTCTTGCGCTTCTCCTTTACCGGATACCCGATCACGACATCCAGCAGCAAACGCTTGGAAAGGGGGATACCCGCAAGTTGCTTTACCTCTTTTTCGTCCATCCAACCCAAGATACAGGACCCCAGCCCTTCGCTTTCGGCAGCCAGCGTAATGTAAGCAGCGGCTATCCCGATATCGATGAGCGGAAAATATTTATCTTTCACCTTTCCGCCCAGCATCGAAGAGATGTTGGCCGATTCCTCTACAATCAAGATATGCACGGGAGCGTCTTTGGCAAACTTATTCATCCCCAATCCCGCCGTAGCCTTGCCGATTTTGAACGACAATTCCCGTTCGGTGATCACCACAAACCTCCATGGCTGCGCGTTGCATGCCGAAGGAGCCATGCGGGCAGCTTCCAATATCCGCTCCAACTTATCGGCTTCTACCGGGCGTTCCTTGTCATACGCCCGGTCGCTCTGGCGCGAGAGCGCCAACTCCAGAAAACTCTTGTATTCCATCATCATCACGAATTTACGCTTACTTGTATTGAATCATCCGGCTGATATATTTTCCTATGATATCGAACTCAATATTCACCACACTGCCTATCGTGAATGTATGGAAGTTGGTATGTTCGTAGGTATAAGGAATTATCGCCACCTGAAAAGTATCATCCGTCGGATTGCAAACCGTGAGGCTGACGCCGTTTACCGTCACCGATCCTTTGTCCACGGTAATGTAGCCGCGCTGCGCCATTTCTTTGTCGAACGCATAACGGAAAGTGAAATACCAGCTTCCCTCCGCGTCGTTAATGTCTATGCACGTAGCCGTCTGATCGACATGCCCTTGCACGATGTGCCCGTCGAGCCTTCCGTTCATCATCATGCTGCGCTCCACATTTACCTTATCTCCCACTTTCAGCAACCCCAAATTGGAACGTTCGAGCGTTTCCTTCATGGCGGTAACCGTATACGAATCGTCCGTCAAACTCACTACCGTCAGGCAGACGCCGTTGTGTGAAATACTCTGATCGATCTTCAACTCATCAACAAACGAACACTTGAAAGTGAAATGTATATTTTCCTGGTCTTTCACCAGAGCCACCAGAGTGGCATATTCTTCTACAATTCCCGAGAACATATGAATTATGGTTATTAGTTATCAATTATTTCAGGCTTCAAAGATACGAAATCAAAAGAAAGTGGGAAAAGAATGGAAATAAAAAATGGAGCTTTTCACAAAGCTCCATTTTTCAGTTTTCAATAGGTATTAGTTTTTTTTAAGGTAAAAAGATTGTTTTCAGGATAACGGTGCAAAGATACTTGCTTTTAATGATACTATCCAAATTCTAAAACATGTCTTATAACATCTTTTTGAAATATCTTTGAAATTATTATCATTTTGTGCAAAAGCTTCGATAACTCGACCGTTACAAAGGACAAATATACAACTTTTTTCTAAGCAGAGCTAATTTTTGTTTAAAAGAGAAGTATGATTTTCCTCTTTTCCGAATATTCGACAGATGAAAGGCAAGAGAAAGAAAAAAGAATAGATATATCTCTGTAAAATTAAAAAAATACTCTACTTTTGCAGTCTAATAGACAGTTAACACAGATCGTTATGACAGAGATTAAAAACGAAGATTCGGGCGAAAAGAAAAGCCTGAACTTTATTGAGCAAATGGTAGAAAAAGATTTGAGGGAAGGAAAGAACGGCGGAAAGGTACAAACCCGTTTCCCGCCCGAACCGAACGGATACCTTCATATCGGACATGCGAAAGCCATCTGCCTTGATTTCGGCATTGCCGCCAAGCATGGCGGCGTATGCAACCTTCGTTTCGACGATACGAACCCGACCAAAGAAGACGTGGAATACGTAGAAGCCATCAAAGACGATATCCGATGGTTGGGTTATGAATGGGGAAACGAATATTACGCTTCCGATTATTTCCAACAATTATGGGATTTCGCCGTCCGTCTTATCAAGGAAGGCAAAGCCTATATCGATGAGCAGAGTTCCGAACAGATTGCACAGCAAAAAGGGACTCCCACACAGCCGGGTATAGAAAGCCCATATCGCAACCGTCCGGCAGAAGAGAGCCTGGAACTCTTCCGGAAAATGAACAGCGGTGAAATAGAAGAAGGGGCTATGGTGCTTCGTGCCAAAATAGATATGGCAAATCCCAACATGCACTTCCGCGATCCTATCATCTACCGGGTAGTGAAGCATCCGCACCATCGCACGGGCACTACGTGGAAAGCGTATCCGATGTACGACTTCGCGCATGGGCAAAGCGACTTTTTCGAAGGAGTGACTCACTCTTTGTGTACCCTCGAGTTTGTGGTGCACCGCCCGCTTTACGACCTTTTCATCGACTGGCTGAAAGAAGGGAAAGACTTGAACGACAACCGTCCCCGCCAGACTGAGTTCAACAAACTAAACCTCAGCTATACGCTGATGAGCAAGCGAAACCTTCTTACTTTGGTAAAAGAAGGGTTGGTGAACGGATGGGACGATCCGCGCATGCCCACTCTTTGCGGGTTCCGACGCCGCGGTTATTCGCCCGAATCGATCCATAAATTCATCGATAAAATCGGCTATACCACTTACGATGCCCTGAATGATATCGCATTGCTGGAAAGCTCTGTACGTGAAGACCTCAACAACCGTGCCACACGCGTATCCGCTGTGATAAACCCGGTGAAGCTAATTATCACCAACTATCCGGAAGGTCAGGTAGAACCATTGGAAGCTATCAATAACCCCGAACGCCCGGAAGACGGAAGCCACCTTATCGAATTCGCGCGCGAATTGTGGATAGAACGGGAGGATTTCATGGAAGACGCACCGAAGAAATATTTCCGCATGACTCCGGGACAGGAAGTACGACTCAAAAACGCATACATCGTAAAATGCACCGGATGCAAAAAAGACGAAAACGGAACGGTAACGGAAGTTTATTGCGAGTACGACCCGAACACACGCAGCGGCATGCCCGACGCGGGACGCAAAGTAAAAGGCACGCTACATTGGGTAAGTTGCGCCCACAGCCTGAAAGCAGAAGTTCGTCTGTACGACCGGCTTTGGAAAGTAGAGAACCCCCGGGATGAACTGGCGGCCATTCGTGAAACCAAAAACTGTGACGCGCTGGAGGCGATGAAAGAAATCATCAATCCCGACTCCCTGAGAGTTCTGCCAAACTGCTATATAGAAAAGTTTGCAGCCACGCTACCTAAACTCTCTTACTTGCAATTTCAGCGTATCGGCTATTTTAATATCGACAAAGAATCAACCCGGCAAAAAATGATATTTAACCGCACAGTGGGTTTGAAAGACAGCTGGGGAAAAATTAATAAATAAACGAATAATGGGAAGAAAAAATTCAAAAACGGAAAATAAGGAAATCGAGCAACTGATGGCCCGATACGAAGAAGCTAAAGCCCAAGGGCAACAACTCTATCTCGATCCGGACCAGCTGGCCGACATCATTAACCAATATGCCTATCAATCTCTCTTTGAAAAAGCACAAGAAGCCGTCACATACGGTCTCTATTTACATCCGAGGAGCACAAGGCTGCTGATAGAACAAGCATATCTTTATCTGGATGAAAGAGAGATAGATTTAGCCGAGCAGGTAATCGAAAGTATCTGTGAAGAGTATGATCCGGAAGTAAAATTGTTGAAAGCAGAGCTGTTGCTGAATAAAGGGGATATAGAAGGCGCCTACGAATTATTGATCACGGTAGGTACGACGGAAGGCATTGATGTCTTTATCGATGCCGTGTATCTTTTCTTAGACTCAGGATATCCGGGCATTGCCAAAGAATGGCTCGACAAAGGAGAAGCCAAGTATGGACAAGAAAAAGAGTTCATAACGGCAAAAGCCAATTACCTGACGATGACCAATCAGATGGAAAAAGCTGCCGCTTACTATAACCGATTGATCGATGATGAACCTTACAACCCTTGTTATTGGGTAGCCTTGGCAAAATGCCGTTTTTCGGAAGACGAATATGAAAAAACGATCGAAGCCTGCGATTTCGCTTTGGCTGCCGATGAAGAATATGGGGAAGCTTATCTTTACCGGGCCCATAGCCTCTTCTATGTAGGTAATTCGGAAGCAGCCGTTGCCGATTACAAGAAAGCCATCGCACACAAAGTCATATCTCCGGCCACGGGATACATGTTTATAGGAACAGTTTACATGGGCGATGAGAACTGGGAGAAATCGAACCTGTACTTCGAAAAAGTGATTCACACACTTGAAGAGAAACAGGAGAACGACCCCTCGTTATTGGCAGAAGCTTACATCAACAAAGCGAAAGTCGCTTTCAATTTGGGCAACAATGAAGAGGCTCACCACTTGTGCGAGCAAGCCAAATCCATTGATCCGGAAGAAAAAAGCATCTATCTGACAGAAGGGAAGGTTTATCTGGATGAAGATATGCCGGAAAAAGCGGCGGAGGCATTTCAGCAGGCGCTAAAATACGACGCTGACATAGAGACACGGTATATTATCGGCTCAATTTATACGAATCTAGACATATTGGAAGAAGCCAAAGTGTATTATAATGAAATATTCGAAGAAGACCCTCATTATGCGGATGTCGCTGAAAAATTAACAGCTATCTCTCTCGTACATAACGAAATTGACAACTTCTTCAAATACAACGAGGCATCGCCCAACCCTCTGAACGAAGCCACTATTACAGAAATGCTGAACCTGCCCAATCATACCGAAGAAAGCAGGAAAATGCTTCACGAAATTATCAGACGAATGAGAAACAAAGAAGAATAATCGTCCGATAATCAAACAACATCACTATCATATATGGAATCGGTAGCCTTTATTCAATGGTGTCTGGACCATCTTAACTATTGGACAATCAGCCTGCTGATGGCAATAGAAAGTTCGTTTATCCCCTTCCCGTCGGAAGTTGTGGTTCCGCCCGCAGCGTATAAAGCAGCTGTAAACGACGAACTCAATGTGTTTCTGGTGGTTGTGTTCGCAACCTTGGGAGCCAATATCGGGGCGGTAATCAACTATTATCTGGCCAAATGGCTGGGACGCCCCATTGTCTATAAATTCGCCAATAGCCGAATCGGGCATATGTGCCTTATAAATGAAGCGAAAGTGCAACGTGCCGAGAATTATTTCGACAGACACGGCGCTCTGTCTACTTTTATCGGGCGTCTGATTCCCGCTGTACGCCAGTTGATTTCCATTCCGGCAGGTTTGGCAAAAATGAAACTATCGACTTTTTTGCTCTATACCACCTTAGGCGCAGGAGTTTGGAACAGCATTCTCGCAGCCATCGGATACAGTTTGTCGACCGTTGTCAAAAGCGAAGAGGAGTTGTTGTCGAAAGTGACCGAATACAGCCATGAGATAGGTTATGTGTTTATCGGGGCAGGCATACTGATTGTGTCTTTTCTGATATACAAAGGCATGAAAAAGCCCGCATAAGCCAAGTTATGACCGTGAAACAAAAAAGCGGAAATGCAGATAGAAAAGTCTATCATACATTTCCGCTTTTTGTTTATCCTTCGTAATCTCACTTAAGGGCTGCCAAGGCTTTATCGTAATCCGGCTCCTGAGTGATTTCAGGCACCAATTCCGTATAAGCCACTTTCCCGTCTTTCCCGATTACCACCACAGCGCGCGCCAATAATCCGGCCAACGGACCGTCTGCCATGCGCACCCCGTAACTTTCATCAAAATCGGAGAAGCGGAAATCGGACAAAGAAACTACATTCTCAATACCCTCCGCAGCACAGAAACGCGCGGCCGCAAAAGGCAGGTCTTTCGAAATAGCCAACACGACCGTATCTTTCAGCCGTGCCGCCTCTTTGTTGAATCTACGCACAGATGCGGCGCAAACACCGGTATCCAGACTGGGGAAAATATTCAAAACCACATTCTTGCCACTCAGTTCCTTCAATGAAAAGGAAGACAGGTCTGTCTTTACCAATTCGAAATTCGGAGCTACCTTACCTACTTGTATAAATTCACCGATCAGTTTCACCGGTTGTCCTTTAAAATTCGTTGTTGCCATAATTACTTATTATTTAAAAAATGCTTTATATACGAAACAACCGAATCGGCGAATATGTTCATCGGAAATCTTCTCTCCCCCGCCCGGAACAAAAGAAAGATTTAGCGTTTTTTGAAAAAGCTTTCGGCACACACATCGGTATTTTGCTTATCTTTGTAGACAAATTACAACATTCAAAAAAAACTAATAAAGAAGAAAGAATTATGGCAATGCATACTTGGTTTGAGTGCAAAATACGTTATGAAAAGGTAATGGAAAACGGAATGCAGAAGAAAGTTACGGAACCTTATCTGGTCGATGCACTCAGCTTTACAGAAGCGGAAGCCCGCATCATTGAAGAGATGACTCCGTTTATTACCGGCGAATTTACCGTTTCGGATATAAAACGAGCCAACTACAGCGAACTCTTCGCCAGCGATGAAGAGAGCGCAGACCGATGGTTCAAATGCAAGCTCATCTTTATCACACTCGATGAAAAGAGCGGAGCGGAGAAAAAGACTTCCACACAGGTCTTGGTGCAGGCGGCGGACTTGCGCGACGCGGTGAAAAAGCTCGATGAAGGCATGAAAGGCACTATGGCCGACTATCAAATCGGTGCGGTGGCGGAAACTCCCATCATGGACGTCTATCCTTACAGCGCAGAACCGAATGACAAACCGGAGTTCGATCCGAATAAAGCATAACCGGCTATGAGTATTGCTGACAATTTAAAGCAAGTGACAGTCGGACTCCCGCAAGGAGTCCGACTGGTTGCCGTTTCAAAGTTCCATCCCAACGAAGCGATAGAGGAAGCCTACGCGGCGGGACAGCGTATTTTTGGAGAAAGCAAAGCGCAAGAAATGACAGCTAAATACGAAAGTCTGCCGAAAGACATTGAATGGCACTTCATCGGGCACCTGCAAACCAACAAAATCAAATACATGATACCCTATGTGGCGATGATTCACGGAATAGACTCTTACAGGCTGTTGGAAGAAGTAAACAAGCAAGCCGCCAAAGCGGGACGCAAAGTCAACTGCCTGTTGCAAATCCATATTGCCCGGGAAGACACCAAATTCGGTTTCACTCCGGACGAATGTAAAGACATGCTGAACCGGGCTCAATGGAAAGAGTTGTCGCACGTGCGCATCTGCGGGCTGATGGGAATGGCAAGCAATACCGACGATGTCGAACAAATAAAAGCCGAATTTTGTTTTCTAAATAGTCTTTTTCAGGAAATAAAGGCCACTTGGTTTGCCGACTCGACAGATTTCCGGGAACTATCGATGGGCATGTCTCACGACTACCATGAAGCCATAGCTGCGGGAAGCACATTGATACGAGTGGGAAGCAAGATATTCGGAGAAAGAGAATACAAGTAATTAACCTGTTTGCCCGTATGTTTCCCCACCATGATGTTTCGCAGAAGCATCCGCATACGGGGCAATCAGCAAATAAAGCATTATTTACCATGACCGATTTAAAAACGACTTTTGCAGGGCTTTCGCTTAGAAACCCTATTATCATCAGCAGCTCGGGACTGACCAACAACGCCGGTAAGAATAAAAGGCTGGCAGAAGACGGCGCCGGAGCGATTGTGTTGAAATCATTGTTCGAAGAGCAGATCACGATGGAAGCCGAACAGCTGAAAGATCCCGTCTATTTTCCGGAAGGCAGCGATTATCTGGAAGAGTATATCCGCGAACATAAGCTGTCGGAGTATCTTACTTTAATCAAAGAAAGCAAAAAGGTATGCGATATTCCCATCATTGCGAGCATCAACTGCTATACAGACTCGGAGTGGATCGATTTCGCCAAACAGATAGAAGAAGCCGGAGCCGACGCACTGGAAATCAATATTCTGGCCCTTCAATCAGACGTACAATACACTTACGGCTCATTCGAGCAACGTCACATCGACATCTTGCGACACATCAAGAAAACGGTCGGGATACCCGTAATCATGAAGCTCGGCGACAACCTCACCAATCCCGTGGCATTGATCGACCAACTGTATGCGAACGGAGCGGCCGCCGTAGTGTTATTCAACCGCTTTTACCAACCCGACATCAATATCGAAAAAATGGAGCATGCCTCGGGCGAAGTGTTCAGCAAACCTTCCGACCTTTCCACTCCGCTTCGCTGGATAGGGATAGCGTCTGCGTCGGTAGACAAAATAGACTATGCCGCCTCCGGAGGCGTGTCCACTCCTGAGGCCGTTGTGAAAGCCATCCTTGCAGGAGCGTCTGCCGTGGAAGTTTGCAGTGCCGTCTACCTGAAGACAAACGCTTTTATCGGAGAGGCCACCGCTTTCCTCGCCTCATGGATGGAACGCAAAGGATTCAGCAGCATCAGCCAGTTCAAAGGAAAGCTGAATGCCGCGGATATTCAAGGCATCAATATGTTCGAACGCACGCAATTCCTGAAATACTTCGGAAAGAAAGGATAATCGCTCTGTTGCGGCTTTGAAAAAAAGACGGCGGGCTTTGAAAAAAAGACGGCGGGCTTTGAAAAAA
>OHBE01001933.1_pt1 | contig 16362 bp, 8 predicted proteins | sample 1577231 | NCBI WGS metagenome assembly OHBE01 (sample SAMEA3541506, study PRJEB24748) | human gut metagenome | biome: human gut; feature: human-associated habitat; material: faeces | place: China | collected 2012 | reverse complement strand
GGTAACGGTATAAATCTTCCGTATTGATTTCTCCGTCTCCGTTAAGGTCTACATAAGCGCCTTCTACGGGCTTCCCGGTTTTTTCGTCATAGAGCTGGTGATAGACGTAGAACATATAGGGGGCATATCCTTCGGTCAACGTCTGTACCTGATAGCTGTCAATATAAGGGCCGACCGAAGTATTAGTTGCGGCAGCACCGGCTACGAGAGACAGGTTCTTTACTTTCATCTTTTGCCATGTCATATTGAAACTGATATCCCAGTTCCAGTCTTTAGTTTGAACAGGGGTTGCGTTTATGCTGAATTCGATACCCTGACTGTCTACATTTCCTACGTTTGTAGTGATATTACGATCGAAGGTCGTCCCGGCTGCGGCGGGAACCGTGGCAATCAAGTCCTTTGTTTGGCGGGTGTAGTAGTCGAAGCTACCTGTAATGCGGTCTTTCAGGAAGCCGAAGTCGAATCCGACGTTCCAGGAAGTAGTTGTTTCCCATTTCAAATCGGGCACATAGGAACTGGGACGGTAGGTATGAATGTATCCGTTACCCATGCTGGCTTCCGCACCGTTTTGGCTTTGAGTGTAAATAGGCAGGTAATTATAATTGCCGATACCGTCCTGCTGTCCGGTCACACCATAGCTGGCACGGAGCTTCAAGTTACTCAATACTTTATTGTCTTTCAGGAATGATTCTTCTGTCACTCTCCAGCCTAAAGCTACCGAAGGGAAAGTACCCCAACGTACATTTTTGGCGAAACGGGAAGTGGCGTCCCGGCGGATAGTCGTAGTCAGCATATAGCGTGAATCGAAAGAATAATTCAGACGGCCGTAGTAGGAGAGCAACACGTGGCGCTCATCTTTCGCTTTGGATGTCTTTTGTATCTCTCCCAACGTGTTCATTTCGCTATAAAGCGGTGTAGTCGATTTCCAGTACTGATAGTCGTAACCGGCTGTCACGTCAAAGCTACTCTTGATAGATTCGACGAGCTTGTTGTAATTGGCATATAAGGTAAGCAGACGGTTCTCCTTCTTTTCGGGGCCGTAGCTGTAATCCAGACCGGAAGTATTGTAGTTCTGTGCCGCTTCTGCCGGAACATATACGCTACCTTTACCTTGTGCGTAGTCATAGCCCAGTGTAGCGTGCAGTTTCAGATCGGGGAAGAAGTGAACACGGTAATCCGCATCGACATTTCCGATAAAACGCCTTACGTTACTTTGAGAATCATTCATCTTGATAAGTCCTACGGGATTCATTACGGCGCCGTTGACAGGGGCGCCTGTGTTGTCTGTCGCTTCCGTGTATCCGCCGAAGGTATTCAGTCCTGAATAAACGGGAATGGTCGGGTTCATGGTAGCGGCTGCCCAGATAGCGTCTGTATTGCCGAATGTATTGTTGTTGATAGAACCCTTGGCGTTAATATTCAGCTTCAGGTGGTCTTTGAAGAAAGAGGGAGTCAGCATAATGCTTCCCGTATAGCGTTCCGCATTATCAGTGCGTAGCAGACCGCTTTGGTTATAATAACCTACCGACACACGGAACGGCCAGTTCTTGGCAATCTTTCCGGAGACGCTCAGATTATTATCCGTACCGAAAGCATTCTGATAGATCTCATCGTTCCAGTTCGTGCGGGCTGTTCCCAACAGAGCTTGCTGGGCAGAAGTTCCTTGTGTCCGAATCGTGTTGACAAATTGGTCGTAGCTTAACATATCCGCCAGTTTGGTGCGTGTCTGAATGGAGTTGGTAGTGCTGAATGTGATTTGCAGTTTGTCCGAAGTCCCTTTCTTGGTAGTGATAAGGATTACTCCGTTGGATGCACGCGAACCGTAGATAGCGGTGGAAGAAGCATCTTTCAGAATGGTCATACTTTCAATGTCGTTCGGGTTGATGAGGCTCAGAAAGTTTCCGTCGTTCCCGCTGATACCACCCTGTTCCAAAGGAACACCGTCCAAAACAATCAACGGGTCGTTGCTGGCATTCAGTGAGGCACCGCCACGCACACGGATGGTACTTCCCGCCGTAGGCGAACCACTATTGGACATAATCTGCACGCCGGAGATTTTTCCGTTAATCAGTTGCTCGGGAGAGCTGACCAGTCCCATATTGAAGTCTTTGCTGCTGACGTTTGTTACCGAACCGGTCAGGTCGCTTTTTCGTTGCGTTCCATATCCGATAACAACTACATCACTCAATACCTGTGAATCACTTTTCATCTGTACGTTCAGTACAGAGCCGCTTGTAGGAAGGGCAACTATTTTAGTCTCATATCCCACATAAGAGAATTGCAACTCTTTGTTGCCCTGCGGTACGTTCAATGTGTAGTTACCGTCAAAGTCGGTAACCGTACCGGTAGAAGTGCCCACGATGAGGATACTTACTCCGATCATCGGTTCTTTGTTCTCATCAATCACTTGTCCGGTGATTTTCTTGCCGCCCTGTTGGGCAAAGGCAGGAATGATACCTCCTAAAAAGGCTGTACACAATATAAGGAGTACAGTCAGTTGGCGTAGATTTAAGATATTCCTGTTCATAATTAATGTGTTATTGATAATAGATTTATTGTATTATTATTGTTTGGGACGCTGGGTGAACATATCCGGCTATTCCAGCCACACGTCTCCAAGTTCAATCTCTACGGTTGGTTTGCCGGTTCCAGGCATTGACAGTTCCAGTTTCTCTATCTTCTCCGGTCGGAAAGGAATTACCGTCTCCGGGTGGAAATACTGTTTCAGGAATGTCGGATAAGCTATGGGTAACAATGCGGTATCCGTTAGACGCAGTTCTTTCAGAGGAATCCGTACAATGCCTTCTGCTGACGGAGCAGGGCAGAGACTTTTGTAGGTATATCCGTCCGAAGTGACAAAACCTGCGCTGAGTCCTTGCGGAAGAGGTTTGTTTCTATTTACACGAATACAGAGCGTAGTGCAACTTTTCACTTTATCTTTTCTTCCTTCGATTTCATCTTTTACGAATGCGCGGAGGAAGTGTTGCGGATTTTTTCCTTTCGGTGTGAAACAGAACCGGAGCAACGGCTTCTCAGTCGGAGAAGAATCAAGTAAGGTACGTTGCAGGTCGTTCCATTCAGGAAGTGTATATGCTTCTATCCGGCTATCTGTATCCGTTACTTTCAGTAGTTGTATCGCACTACCAGAAGCGACAACACGTGTAGTCCAGTAGAAATCGGAAGTATAGTTCCAGTCCAATGGACTTCCTTGGATTCCCGAGGAACTTCCGGTGACGGAATTTCCGGCGGGATAAGTATGGGTGCTGTCGCCCCGGCAGACGATGATGTTATACTTGAAACAATCTTCCTTTATATCTGCAGCGGGCAGGATAGCCTGATATGTATAGCCGCTTGTACGTTTCATCTTTATATACGGGTTATGCTCGTTCCAAAAAGACACCTTATCCGTGTATATAATGACAGAATCCGGAAAAACGCTTCCTGCTACTTGCGCATTAATAGTCAATGCTTTGCCTGCTTCGGCAATGCTTGCCGGAGTATGAGTGACCTTATAATCCATAGTACGGGGAGTGGGAGCTACAAACTCTCCGATACGAATCGAATTCCAACGTGAATCAGCTTTCCAGTTCTGTTGCGGGGTACAACCGTTTCGTTTCAACAGGTAAACCCCCGGACGAAGGTCGCAAATCACTCCATTCGTCACTGTTTCTTCTTTCCGGTCGTTCTTCTTGTCGAGAGCTGTGAGAGTAAACGCTTTGCCCAAATCCGGAATTCGTAATGCCATATCCCAAGTACCGTAGATAATGCTGACTACTTCTTTTTTGAGTGACGGCTTGGCAAAAGGGTCATTGACTACTACCGCATCCGGCATTACTTCGAGTCGCCATACTCCTGATTCAAGGCAATCAATGAAATAAGCTCCCGTACCTTCATAGTCCACTATCGGCGAGCTTCCGCATCCGGCGATTGAAACCAGCTTTGATGCATCTTTGGGTGGTGTATTTGTCTGATTGGAGTAATAAAACTTCTCTCCATTATTCAACTCGCTTAAATCTTCCGCATAGCTGACGCGAAAGCCATTACCGAATATGGTATCCTGAGGATAACTCCCATACGATTCTCCTCTTTTCAAACTCCGTGCAGCTTCGGCGGCAATTTTCATGCTGATAGCCTTATTCGGGGTATAGGCAAGATTCAGAAAATGAGTCTGATACTCCGTATTGGCGAACGCAAGGTCTATCGGGTCATAAGCAAACTGCGTAATCCATTGGAAACCGGCCGTGCGGAAAGTCCTTACCATGGCCGGATACATATAAGAGTACATAATATCCGCCGGATCGAATTCATAAATCATCCGTGCTTTCTTATTGAATTCTTTCACTTTTCCGGCGAAAGGAATGTCATAACGGTCTACGTAAGGAAGGAAATTCCCTTGTTGTGTTTGTCCGGATACGAGCCCGATAGGATACCATTGATAGGTAGTTCCCTGAACAGTCGTTTCATAATAGGCTTCTGCCACATATCCGTTGTGACTTACATTATAAAATACTGGTTTACGGTTTCCCGCCTTGCTCATTGATTTCAGCATACGGTTGATGTAGGCTTTTACTTCTTCTTTCGTACCGGAATGGCAGGGTTCGTTATTGATCTCAAAACCTACGATAGAAGGATCGTCTTTATAAGCCAGTCCTGTATAAGGATTAGTATGTTTCACCAAGTCGCGAAGATAAGTTTCCTGTGCGGCAATCGCTTCTGGATTAGAATGCATATCGCATTTATCATATTTATAAGAGAAGCCGCCGGTTTGTATATTCCGTTCGGGGTATCCGTTTCCGAAGTTAGTCTGTGCGGTGATGACAATATGGATATTGCGCTCCTTAAGTTTGGCAATTAGATAATCCATGAGGTCAATATGCTCGTTTTCAAGGAGATTACCTTGCCCGTCTGTCAACTCCACGTCCCATAGATGAATACGGTAAGCATTCAGTCCCAAGCGGGAGAGATGATATACATCTTTATCTATGGCAGCTTTGCGGTCGAGTCCCAAATAGCCGAGTGCGCGGTAGGCATGGGCAAAAGGCAGGGTGTAGTTTACTCCGAAGAAAGAGGCCTCTTCGTGGGTGTCGCTCCAGCGCATCACTCCGTTTCCATCTATATATATTATAGGTGTAGTTACTTTCCCCTGCATACCGGTGAAGGTAAACAACAGACAAATAAAGGTAAGAATAAACTGTCTTTTCATGCTATCAAATTTGGCGGGTTATTTATACCGGCAAAGATAAGATAGGTGCTGATTTGATGAAAGCACAGATTGGACATATAAGGATAAAAATAGGACGAAAGGTGCTTTTCAGCCGCGATTAGGCCATAATTAGTTCCAATATGTGCTTTTATGAGGTTCGTCTATTTCACCTCTTGCACAGAATAACCGTAGAATATGAACTGGTTGTTACCGTTCTTCCATGCAATCTACTTATAGATAAATTTCTTTCCCTCCTTTACAAATTTTCTCCGGTCTAACGGCAAATTTTCTTTCCGTCTGCTGTAAACTATAAACGCAAGCTTCATTTTTATAAATGCAACTTGCATTTATAAAAATGAAGCTTGCGTTTATATAATTAGAACTTGCGTTTATAGTTTATATACTATCAAAAACAACTTAACCGTTAGACCGGAAAAAGTTAACTTCTAATGCAACAGGATTTATCTAACGATAGACCGGAAGAAAGATAATAGGTTGCAATGGACAAAGCGCTACATGATGAAAGGTAAAAACACAGCAATTAATGCCTCATCCTCACCCGCAAGTGCTTTATTTATTGTGATTTTCTTCGTCAACAGCAGGCTGCATATATTGTTTCGGCGTTTTTCCGAACTCAGCCTGAAAACATTTGGAAAAATAAGAATGGTTGGAGAAGCCCACCATATACATTACTTCGGCAACGGTGAACTTCTTTTGCTGCAATAACATGGCAGCCTTTTTCATCCGGATTGACTTGATGTATTCTACGGGAGACATTCCGGTCAATTGCTTAATTTTCCGGTAAATCTGTTTGTTACTGATACCGGATAATTCACAAAGAGCATTCACATTCAGTTCCGACTCCGAAAGATGATCTTCAATCAGGCGAATTATATTCGACAGGAACTTCTCGTCCTGCGATTCCGCTTCAATCGGTTTGAGTACAGGCAACGATTCCAGTCGCTTCTTCTCCTGTGTCGCGGGGATTTCCTCTTCCTCCACTGCTATGACGGGAATATTCAATCCGACGGAAGTCCCTTTTCCTTCTTCGGAGGTGACGCCGGTGATGTGTCCGCCGTGCAGTTCTGTGTAAGTTTTTACCAGATAAAGCCCGATACCCGTACCTTCCTTATTGCCGGAGTGGGGGGATTGGAAAAAACGTTGGAAGATGTAAGGAATGTCCCGCGGCGGGATTCCCGATCCTGTGTCCGATACACAGATATCCACTAAGCCGGTTTCTTCGCGATAGAAAAGAGACAACCGGATACTGCCGCCGTCCGGAGTGAATTTCACTGCATTTGAAAGCAGACTGTCTAGTATCACTCCCAGTTTGATAGCGTCCATATCGGCATAAATCTTCGCTTTGTTTGTCTCGAAAAGGAAAGTCAGCCGCTTGTCTTCTTCGTAGACGGAGAACAGACTGTGGCTGAATGACACAAGTTCGATACGCGACAGTATTAGTAGTGAATCTTCGTTATCTTCTATACGGTTGAAGTTGAGCACCTGATGAATCAGCGAATTAATCTTCATCGCATTGCGTTGCACTTCTTCCAATGTCTGTTTCTCGTGCGCTTCCTCCGTCGCAGGGAGCAGCTGGCTCACGGGTGCAATAATCCGGCTAAGCGGTGTCTTTAGCTCATTGGACAGGTTGCTGAAGAAAGCCATTTTCTGGCGTGACTGTTCCAGAATCTTCTCTTTCTCCATACGTTCCATTTTCAACCGGTTCTTGACGCGGAAGAAATTGATTGTCCAGATGATGAGGCTGAGGAACAAAAGAACATAAATCACCTTTGCCCAAACCGTATAATACCACGGAGGCAGGATCTTGATATTCAAAATATAAGGATGTTCGGACGGGTGGCCACTCTTTTCCACCTTACTGATAATTAATTGATAATCTCCGTAGTTGAGGTTGCTGTATGTAATGCGGTTTGTATTCGATTTCAGGAAATTCCATTCTTTGTCCATTCCCTCCAGCCGATAGACAAATTCATGCTTTTCCTCTAGCGAATAGGGGAGGTCGGAAAGCTCGAAAGCCAGATTATTCTGGTTATATGCCAGTTCGATAGAGTTCGTATAACGGATATTAGGTATGCTTTCTCCGGTGTGCGGAGACATCAACTGGTTGTTGATATATAAAGCAGTCAGCAGGATCGGGCGTTCCGGTTGATTCATAGCCTGTATGTCCGGCCGGGAAATACCGAATCCGTCCGCACCTCCCAAATAGATGTTTTCGTCTTTCGGGTCAAAGAAAAGACTTGTGAAACGCTTGTCTGTCATGTTCTGTTGGCGTGCATCCATTGTTTTCCGGTCGACAATCCAAAGCCCGTTGGTTGTAGAAATCCAGATATGCTCTTTTACGGAAGTCATAGACAGAATTTCATTGTTACTGAAGCTGCCGAAGGTAATACTTTGCTGACCGGAATCTTGGGGATTGATGCGCATGACCCCACCGTGAAATCCTACCCAGAGCATACCGTCCTCATCTCGTAGGAGATAATTCGGGCTCTTTTCACCGCTCAACTCATCGGCAAACAATTTGGTTACTTGCTGCGTGCGCGGATTGATTTTGTCTATTCCTTTGCTGTTGTAGAGCAATACCCATACATTACCTTCCGCATCGGGAACAATTTGGTTGATGAACATTCCTGACAGGCCGTTGCGAGTGGAATAGTTCTGCTCGGCTATGTAGGTTCCGCCGGAAGATTGTACCAGTTTTTGTTTGTCTACTACAAAAATACCTCCGAGGCAGGTTGCTATCCAGAGTTTTCCGTCGGTGTCTTCAAACAGGTAATAAGCCCAGTTGGTGTTGTTTGTTCCTGTGCTGTCTACGATGTTGTAGTGTACAAATTGGTGAGTCTTGTAGTCGTAACGGTTAATACTGCCGTCCGTGGCTATCCAGAGTTGTTGTTCTCTGTCTTCGTAGATGTGTCGGATACGGTTGTGGGACAACGGATGGTGCTTATCTCCCATTCTGTACCAGACAGCGTCGTGCTTGTTACCGGTGGGGTTGGTAAAACGGATGACTCCGTTAGTTCCTCCGAACCAGTAGAACCCTTTGGAATCCCGGAACAGGGAATAAAACTGGTTTCCGTCTCCTGTACCCGTGATTTGCGAGATAGGAATGAATTGCAATGCACTGTTGTAGCGTGAAAGGGAGATGCCGTAATCCGTTCCCAGCCAGATGTTCTGTTCCTGATCGGCAAATATATTCCAGATAATATTGTTGGTTAGCGACTGGATATTGCGGGAGTCGTGTACGATGTGTTGCAGTGTCCCATTATCGTTCTGGTAAACATAAAGTCCGTTATCGGTACCCGCTAATAAATTTCCATCCCCGTCCAAAGCCAGTGATTTAATGGAATTGTTGTGGAAGGCATCTATCGGTTTCATTAGTCCCGTGGCCGGAGTATATTGGAAAAGAGATCCTTCCATTCCGATCCAGATACATTGGCGGGACGTATCTTCCAATAAAGAGTTGACAAAGAGATTGCTCACGCTCCGGTTGACGGGCAACGGGATATTTTCAAACTTTCCGCTTTCCTCTATATATCGGCATAAACCATTGTAGGTGCCTACATATATCTGATTGTCCGTTGTGCGGATGATAGAATAAATAGTGTGATGGGGAAGTCCGTTGCTCTTACTGTCGAGTGAAGCCAGTTTCTTTGTGTTGAGTTGATACGTATACAGACCGTTCAACGAACCTATCCATAAGGTGTCTCCTTGAAGCGCCATTGTCCGTACATCTGTCGGGAAATCCGTTTCCGGTTGTTCGTATTTGTCCGTCCGGTAGTTGTTGACGAGGATTCCGTTATCTGTCCCTAAATATAAATAAGTATTGTCTGCTATTATTCCGCAGTAAATGCGCGTGTTATTGCGTTCTCCATAAGTGAAGTGCTGCTGTGTGGAATATCCGTCGTAACTGAATAACCCTTTGTTGGAACCTATCCATATCAACCCTTCGCTGTCTTGCAGGAAGCAACTGATGACCGATGCTTCGGCACCGAGGTAGATATTCTCGAATTGTTGATAATTCACTTTCTGCCCGTATGCACTGCCGCCTATACAGAATGCACAGACAAGAAAAAGAATCGTTATCATTCGTTGGCACATATTGTCAGGTTTGCAGGTTTTTAAATCAGTAATTATTGCAAATAACTTTGTTCTTTATTGCAAATGTAGGAAAAATGCCGGTTACTCTTGTAAATCTCACCGTCTTTTTGTTCCTTTGTCGTCTATTTATAAACAGAAAACTTCAGGATGAAAAAGCTTATTTATCTGCTTTTGTTGCCGCTGGTTGTGGCTGTGACTGCTTGTGGCGGTAAAGTAAACTCGAAAAAGGAGTCGGTATTGGCAACGCAGGATAGCGTAGACGCCCGTGGAATACAACGGATGCAGACTTCTAAAAGTGAAATAGACATCAAATTCAAAGGGAAGGATTATCGTTCTTTCGTTTCCCGTACACCGGACGAGAGCCTGCCTCATGTTACCAATGAAATGGGGGATACGTATATGGATAATAAAATCGTGCTGCGTCTGACGCGCGGCGGTGAATCAGTGTTCAACAAGACCTTCACCAAGAATGATTTTTCTTCGGTAGTGGATGCCGACTTCCTGGCAAAGTCCGTGCTCGAAGGAATCGTATATGATAAAACAACTCCGCAAGGCATTGTATATGCAGCGAGTGTCTGCTATCCGCAGACGGATTTGTATGTCCCGCTTTCCATAACGATAACCGCCGACGGAAAGATGAGTATTCAGAAAGTTGATATGCTGGAAGACGCGTATGAAGAAGAAACACCCGATTAAGCCTGTGAACAGGCTTTTTAGTAGAATAGTACAAATGTGAAAGCATTTGAGACAAACGAAAGGCAACCGAAAAAGGTTGCCTTTCATATTTTTGTACCGTTGATAAATTTGCTGTCCTGTTTTTATTTGTATACCGAGGACTGAAAGTTAAAGAACACAAAAAAAAGACTGTTCTTCGGTTATTCCCAAATCTTTCCTAAATCTGTATCGTTATTTGCTGTATAAAATAAAGTATAGTATTAACGTTAAAAAAATAATGATTATGAAGAAAATTCTATCTTTACTCGTGTTGGCTATTGTTGCCGTACAGTTTTCATGGGCTGCTGATGTGATAACTAAAGACATGAATCAGTTACCGCTTCCGGCACGCAATTTTATTAACCGTCATTTTACTAAACCCGAAGTGTCTCATATCAAGATTGATAAGGAAATGCTGGAGGCTACCAAATATGAGGTGTTACTGACAGACGGTACGGAAATAGAATTCGACAGCAAGGGAAACTGGGAAGAAGTAAGTGCCCGAAAAGGACAGGTGATTCCTGCAAGTATTGTTCCGAACTTTGCCGTTGATTATCTGAAAGCACATAATTTTGCTGCTGAAGGAGTGACGAAAGTGGAGCGTGACCGTAAGGGATATGAAGTTGAATTGTCCACAGGCGTCTCTTTCAAGTTTGACAAGAAAGGGAAGTTTGTTAAAGCGGACGATTAAGTATAAGTGATAGTATAATAAACCTGAACCAAAAAAGTAACTATGTTGAGATTTAAGTTTGGCGCCTGGGCGGTGGTTCTGATGTTGGCTGCCCTTTCATTCGGCGCCTGTTCCGATGAAGATGATGATCCGGCTTTCAATCCGCCTTCCAATATTACGGAAGCCTTGAAACAATTATATCCGGCAGCTCAGAATATAGAATGGGAAATGAAAGATGTGTATTATGTGGCCGATTGCTGGGTGGCCGATGACGAACTGGAAGTCTGGTTTGACGGGAATGCGAATTGGCTGATGACAGAAAATGAACTGGAAAGTATAGATAGTTTAGTTCCGGCTGTATATACTGCTTTCAATAATACCAAATACAGTTCTTGGGTGGTGACCGATGTCTATGTACTCGTTTATCCGCAGAATCCTACGGAATCTGTCATTCAGGTGAAGCAGGGAAGCCGGCGCTATTCACTGGTTTTCTCGCAGGATGGTGGATTGCTGCACGAAAAGGATATCAGTAACGGGGATGATACGATTTGGCCTCCGGCTGAATAATTTCTTATCCATTTAGCTGAAATGGAAAGAGTGACGGTATCTTGCCAGGATAGCGTCACTCTTTTGTTAGTATAGTGACGGTCTTCCGATAAGATAGCGTCACTATAATTGTAGGTTTACATTTGCTGGTAATCTTTGGCCAATCCTCCTTCACTCGTCTCTTTGTAGAGTGAGGGAAGGTCATGTCCGGTTTGTTTCATCACTTGCACTACCTTGTCGAAAGAGACACGATGCATACCGTCCGTAAAGGCGGAATAAAGATTTGCGTCGAGTGCGCGGGCGGCAGCGTAGGCATTCCGCTCGATGCAGGGAATCTGTACCAATCCGCATACAGGGTCGCAAGTCATACCCAAGTGATGTTCCAATCCCATTTCTGCTGCATATTCAATTTGTGCCGGACTACCTCCGAATAATTGGTTGGCTGCTGCCGATGCCATGGCACAGGCAACGCCTACTTCACCTTGGCAACCTACTTCCGCGCCGGAGATAGACGCATTGAATTTGACGATGTTTCCGATCAGTCCGGCAGTAGCCAATGCACGCAAAATACGCATATCGCTAAAATCACGGCTCTTTTGCAGGTGATAAAGTACGGCAGGCATGACACCGCAGGAACCACAGGTGGGGGCAGTTACTATCTTTCCCCCCGAAGCGTTCTCCTCGCTTACCGCCAGTGCATAAGAGAATACGAGTCCTCTCGATTGAAGGGACTGTTTGTATCCGGTAGCACGTATATAATAGGTAGAAGCTTTCCGTCGCAGGTTCAATGGGCCGGGGAGCACTCCTTCCGCTTCCAGTCCGCGGTGAATGGCTTCTTTCATTGTATCCCATACTTCAGCGAGGTAATCCCAGATATCTTCATTCTCGCACTCTTTCACATATTCCCAGTAACTCTTTCCGGTACGTTCGCACCATTCCAGAATTTCCGTCATACTGTTCATCCCATATACTTCAGGACTTTCAATTGTCGGATTGCTGTTGTTTTCAGCTAGTGCGCCTCCGCCGATACTATAAACTGTCCAATTCTCCTGAATCTTGTTGTTGGCGTCGAAAGCGGCAAATGTCATTCCGTTCGGGTGGAAAGGAAGAAAGACTTTCGGTTGCCAGATGATTTCTACCGGGGCGGTAGTTTTGAGTGTGTCTATAATGGCTACATCCGTCATGTGCCCTTTTCCGGTAGCGGCGAGACTTCCATAGAGTGTTACTTTGAAAGAGGCTGCATCCGGATGACGTTCTACGAACATTTCTGCAGCTTTGCGTGGACCCATTGTGTGACTGCTGGAAGGACCAGTACCGATTCGATATAGCTCTTTAATTGATTTCATGAGTTATGTGTGCTTAATTAATACCATTTCTTTTTTCTAAAATACAAATATACAACAATACCGATAACTCCCATTAAAATCCATGCAAATAAATATCCGTATCGCCAATCAAGCTCCGGCATCCATTTGTAATTCATTCCCCATACTCCGACTAAAAAGGTGAGAGGGATGAAGATAGTGGATACAATGGTCAGACGTTTCATGATGTCGTTCATGCGTAAGTCATTGTTGGATATATATAGATCGACTAATGAAGAAAGCGTTTCACGGCAGATTTCAATAGTCTGGAGAACGAACTGTAAATGGTCATTCACGTCATTGAAGAACGCACGGTTTACTTTATGGATAAGCAGGTTTTCCGCCCGTAACAGTTTTACGTATTGTTCCTTCAGGGGGAGAATGGATTTCTTCATCAGCATATATTGACGCCGGAGTGACTGGATCTGGATACCTATATCATTTTCGTCGGTGATAGTCAGCAACTCCTCTTCAAGATCTTCGAGGGCATCGTCGATAGAAGAAATTGTTGAGATGTAATTGGTCATTATACTGTTCAGCAGTACACTGAGCAAATAATCCGTCTGACGGCTACGTATTTTCAGTACATCATTGCGTAAGGCAGCGTTAATATCATCGAAGAAGTCGGTTTCCTGTTCGAGAAAGGTCAGCACATAGTTGCTTCCCAGAATGACACAGACTTGCTGTTGGAGCAGTTCGTCCAGTTCGTTTTCCTCCTTATGGGTGTTGGGATAGAATAATTTCAGGATGAGAACGATATATTTATCATGTTCTTCGATTTTAGTCGGGTGGTCTGCGTTCAGGATATCCTGCAAAACAAGGAAGTCTATTTCAAAATGAGCGCAAATCTCGCGGATTGTTTCCGTATCTTTTAAACCGTGCACTTGCAACCAGTTGATTCGCGCACTGTCTAATGTTGCTTTGACGGATTGGAAGGTGTCGCCGGAGCTTTCCTGCATCTCAGTGGCATTGTAGGTGCAGAGATGAATGTGGGTAGGAGTAAGGCTGTCCCCTGTGTAAATGAGCTTTTCGCTTAATAGGTTATTTTTCATGCTTTATTCTCGTTTTAGAAAACCACCGCAACAAAGGTAGTGGTTTTCTAAATGAGAACAAGTTCTTGCGACGTTTTGTTTACAATATGTCTTATATCCGGGTCAATCAAAATCTACTACTGTGATTCCGGCACCTCCGAACTGCACATGCTCGTCGGCATAATGGCGGATACTCGGTACGGTGGACAGATATTGGCGGATGAGTGTACGAAGGATTCCTGTTCCTGTTCCGTGAAGAATACGTACACGGTCCATGCCGACCAATATAGCATCGTCAATAAAATAAGTGACTGCTTGCAACGCTTCGTCTCCGCGCATCCCGCGCACATCGATATCTTGTTTGAAACTAAGTTTCTTTTCGTACATCTGGTCATGTGTCTGGCTGCTGACAAAGGAACTTTTGGCTATGCTTTCCGTCTTGGGGGCCGCGTTGGAGCGTTCGAGACGGTCCAACTTGACGGTTGTCTTGATACTTCCGAAGGCGACGATTGCATTCTTGCCACTGATTTCCATTACCTGCCCGACGCTGGTCTGACCTTTAATTTTTACATTTTCGCCAACGGAGATAGGAGCCACTTTAGGAGTAGCGGTTGTTGAGGAACTTGCCGCTTTCTGCTCGTTCTTTTTATTCTTCTTCCGTTCCTGTTTCTCTTTCAGTTTCTCCATTTTCCGAGCCATTTTTTCTTCTTGTTCCTTGGAAGCCAATGCATCCAAAGAAGTACGGAAGTCAGTTAGCTCCTGACGGGCCATGCGGGTCTTTTCTTTTTCTGCCTGTGCCTCTTTAATGGTACGGATCGTATTTTCAATACGGGCATTCGATTCCTGTAACATTCGTTCCGCTTCCTCTTTAGCCTGCCGGATAATCTCTTTTCGTGATTTTTGCAGTTCTTCCATTTCAGTCTGATAGCGGGCGATCGTTTCTTCCATGTGCTTCTCCCGTTGGCGGATCGTTTGGCGTTTCCCTTCCCAGTAACGTTTGTCGCGCACGATATCCTGAAGATATTTGTCGGCATTGATGTACTCGCTCCCTACAATTTCCGAGGCGTCAGCGATTACATCTTCCGGCAATCCGATTTTCCGTGCGATCTCTACAGCAAAGGAGCTTCCCGGGTTACCGATCTGCAATTGGAAGAGTGCCTGCATTAAATGGCGGTCGTAAAGCATGGCGCCGTTGACTACGCCTTCATGGTCTTCTGCAAAATGCTTCAGATTCTGGTAGTGGGTGGTAATCACTCCGAAAGTCCTTTTCTGGTTGAAACGTTTCAGTACAGCTTCGGCAATGGCACCTCCAATCTGCGGCTCCGTACCTCCTCCGAACTCATCAATCAGGATGAGGCTACGTTCATTGCAACTTTTCATCATTATCTTCATATTGGTGAGGTGAGAGGAGTAGGTACTCAAATCGTCTTCGATAGACTGTTCATCACCGATATCTATGAAAATGCTGCTGAATATACCTGCATGACTGCGTTCGTGCATCGGAATCAACATGCCGCATTGTAACATATATTGCAATAAGCCTACCGTTTTCAGACAGACTGATTTACCTCCGGCATTCGGACCGGAGATAATGAGAATACGCTGTTTCTTGTTTAATTCTATGTCCAAAGGTACGACCTTTTTCCCATGCTTGGCTAGCGACAGTTGTAACAAGGGATGTACGGCCATAGTCCAGTCTAGTAACTGTTCATTTTCTATGGCGGGTTTCAGACTGTTGGTCTGTATGGCGAAATAACTTTTCGCACGGATAAAATCAATTTCTGCCAAGAATTCATACGACTGGAGTATCTCCGGAATAGACGGGCGCAACACATTGGAGAATTCCGTCAGGATACGGATAATTTCCCGTCTTTCGTCTCCTTCGAGTTCGCGGACGCGGTTGTTTGCTTCTACAACCTCCGCCGGTTCGATAAATACGGTTTTTCCGCTTGCCGATTCATCGTGGACGATTCCTTTAATCTTACGTTTGAGTCCCGGAGCGACAGGGATAACCAAGCGACCGTCGCGCATGGTAGGGGCTACGTCCTTATCTACATATCCTTCGGATTGCGCACTGCGCAGAATGCTGTTCAACGAGCGGGAAATACTTCCCATTGTATTGGCTAATTCCCTGCGGATACGAGCCAGTTCTGTAGAAGCATTATCTTTTATCTTTCCATAAGGTGAAAGTATATTATTTATTTTCTGAATCAGTTGCGGAAATGCCAATATATCCTTGGCGAGATTCCGGAGGCAAGGGTAGGGGGAGTCTTCTCCTTCTATGTCATCCTTTTCTAAAAAACGCACGATGTCCCGTATCGTTTCCAACGAACGGCGCAGGTCGAAAAGTTCCTGCTCATCCAGGTACATTCCCTCTATGCGTATTCGTTTCAGTGACGGACGGACGTCGAAAAAATATTGTGCGGGGAAGTTATCTTCCTCCTGTATGATGCGTACGAATTCTGTAACGAGGTTCAGGCGTTCCTCCACTTCTTCAAAATGGTCGGAGAACGTCATATCGGCTACGCGTTCGGCGCCTAATGTGCTGAGGCATTTTTCGCTCAACAACTGGCGTATTTGGTCGAAACCTATTTTAGGTTCAAAGTTCTGTGGATATATCATGTCGCAAAAGTACGATTAATTCGTGAAAAAAATGGCAGGAAGTTTGTAGATTTAAAAATGATTTGTACCTTTGCACCGCTTTAAACGAAAAGCCTT
>OHBE01001930.1_pt1 | contig 16378 bp, 17 predicted proteins | sample 1577231 | NCBI WGS metagenome assembly OHBE01 (sample SAMEA3541506, study PRJEB24748) | human gut metagenome | biome: human gut; feature: human-associated habitat; material: faeces | place: China | collected 2012 | reverse complement strand
CAGGAATTTGCGGACGCCGAGGAAGTCTTCGAGATTGCCGCCGCGCGTTTGTGGCGGCCGCGCCGTCGGCGCGCTCCTGCAGCGCCCGCAGGACGCAGTGCAGCGCCCGGATGATCTCGGGGCGGTTATAGACGCTCTCGTCCGGCAGCGGCCGGCCCGTCATGGGGTCGACGCCGTCTGCAAGACCGCGAAGCAGCTCGGCTGCGCGCTTGATCTCCATATGCTCACCTTTTTCGACGTTTTCTTCTATTATAGTACGAAAAACGCCGTGCTGCAAGCCCTTTTCCGGCAAAACTGCCCGCAGCCGGAGGAATTCCGGGTTCAGTTCATTTCTTCGATATAATATACGTAATCCAGCGACCGCAGCGCCTCGATGATCTCACCGTGCTTTTTATACTGCTTGAGCTCCGCGCTGCTTACGGTGAAGGAGACGGTGAACACGCTGAGGCCGGAATTCAAGTACGCGGGATTCGACTCGATATCGTCGATGCGGATGCCGAGGGCGCGGACGGTCGAGACGAAGCCCGGCAGATCGAGCTTGTTTTTCAGCTCCAGATGCACCTCAAAATGGTTCGAGCGGTCCTTCAGATGTGTTTCGAGCGCCGGAAGGCCCGACATACTGCACAGCAGTGCGAGAAACAGCACCAGCGCCAGCGTATACAGTCCCGCGCCGAGCGCCAGCCCCACGATGCCGCAGCACCAGAGGCCGACGGAGGTCGTCAGGCCCTTGATCTGGTTCTTGGAGCTGAAGAGGATGGAATTGGCGCTGATCGTCGTGATGCCGATGACGGCAGCCGCCGACAAAACCGGGATCGTGACCGGCAGAAGCTCCATGAGATACTGATCGATGAGCATCGTGGCTGTGCCCGCGAGGCTCACGAGAATGAACGTGCGAAGACCGGCCGAGTGCCGCTTGCTCGAACGTTCGCAGCCGATGATGGCGGCCAGCGCCATGCTGAGCGCCAGCCGGAGAAGAATCGAGCCGGGCGCCAGCTCCGCGCTCCACGGGCCGAGAAGTCCCGCGATCCAGTCTGTTTTCATATGCCGTTACCTCCTGAGATAGAAAAATCTGCGCTGCGCCTGCGTCTGGGCCAGCTGCTCCTCCGCCGCCTCGGTAAAGGCGGCTTCCTCCTCCGATATGTCGTTATCCAGCGCCGGAAGCTCGGACTGGATCTTCTGGATCCGCTCGATGAGCAGCTGCACGTCGGACTTCCGTTCGCCCGTTTCCGTGACCTCCTCCACGGCGGCAACGTCTTCGAGCCTTGTGGAATACGATCTGGACAAATACAGCGCCAGCTTTGCGCAGCCGGGGCCGATCAGCTCATACAGAACGCTGGACGCGAGAATGATGGTCTGCAGGTCGCTTCCCATCGTGCCGCCGAGCGTCCGCGCGCCGAGGGCGGCCAGACCGATGGCCACGCCTGCCTGCGGGATAAGCGCCAGACCCAGATAATTGCGCACCAGCTTATCCTTTTTGACCAGCCTGCAGCCCAGCCATGCGCCCGCGTATTTGCCGAGAATGCGCACGAGGAAATAGCTCACGCCGATCACGAGCAGCGGCACGCCGTTCAGATTCCCGGACGAGGACACCAGTGCGTCCAGCTGGAACGACATACCGGAGCGGACGAAGAACAGAAGCAAAATCGGCGGACTGAAATAATTGAGCTGCTTGAAGAGCTTGTCGTCGTCCGCAATATTCGTATAGACCGTGCCCATCATCATGCAGCCGAGCAGGGGAGAGATATCCAGCAGCGCGCACACGCCGCAGAACGCGAACAGGAGCGCGACGGAGATGATCAGCTTATTGTCCTTCGAGCGCTTCTGGGGCATGAGCAGCTTCATGAACAGCCCGAACGCACTGCCCAGCGCCAGCACCAGCAGATTCAGCAGCACCGGCTTTCCCAGCGTTTCGAACGAAAAGCCGCTTGCGCCGCTTAAGGAAGCCAGCGCGACGGAAATGGCGATGGAATACAGAACCAGCCCCACCACATCGTCCAGCGCCACGACCTGCAGCAGCGTGTCGACGAAATCGCCCTTGGCTCCCGTCTGCCGGATGGTCATCATTGTCGAGGCCGGAGCCGTCGCCGAGGCAAGCGCAGAGAGCACGATGGAAAACGCCAGCTCGAGCCGGAGTACGAGAAACGTCAGAATAAAAATAAAGACCGAGGCCAGAACGGCTTCGAAGATCGTGATCCAGACGACCTTCATACCGCTTTTTTTCAGAACGGAGAGCTTGAAGAACTCGCCTGTTGAGAACGCGATGAAGGCCAGCGCGATATCGGAAAGAAAGTCCGTGCCGTCAATGATGCGCTGCGGCACAAGGTTCAGCACATACGGCCCGATGAGGATCCCGGCGAGGATATAGCCGGTCACATTCGGCAGACGCGCAAGCTTCGTCAGCCGCGTCATCGCGAAGCCGGAAAACAGCATCAGCGCGACAGAAATGATCACGCCCGCGACCGGACTTGTATTGGCGATCAGAGAAGAAAGGCCCGTAACGTTCACCTCCGATTTTACATGGATTTAAGATTTAACACAGTGTACCACACCGGAGCGCGTTCTGCAAGCCATTCGTGTCGGACGCAAAATTTCCCGTGAAAGGGGCTTGCAATCTCCCGGGGAAACCGATACCATAGAGACAGTAACTTGCAGGAGGCGTACCTATGCAGAAACAAGCACCGAAGCTCGTCATCATGGCCGCCGGAATGGGCAGCCGCTTCGGCGGGCTCAAGCAGATGGAGCCTGTCGACCGGGAAGGACACAGTATTATCGATTTTTCCATGTACGACGCAAGACGCGCAGGCTTCCGTGATCTTGTCTTTATTATCAAGCGTGAGCACGAGGCGCTCTTCCGGGAGCGCATCGGGACCCGCATGGAACGGTTTTTCCATGTCGAATACGTCTATCAGGAGCTGACGGATATCCCGGCGGGATATTCTGTCCCGGACGGACGCGTCAAGCCCTGGGGCACGGGACAGGCCGTTGCCTGCTGCCGGAACGTGCTGCACGGGCCGTTCGCGGTCATCAACTCCGACGATTTCTACGGCCGCACGGCGTTCAGCACGATCTATGAGTTTCTGCGCACGAACGACGATGAGCACTGCTACGCCATGGTCGGCTACCGGGTGCGCAACACCGTGACGGAGTTCGGCTCTGTGGCGCGCGGCGTGTGCGAGGTCGAAAACGGGATGCTCACGAGCATTACCGAGCGGATGCAGATCTACCAGCGCGGCGACCATGCCGCCTATACCGAGGACGGCACACAGTTTGTCGACCTGCCGGGCGACACCATTGTGTCCATGAACCTCTGGGGCTTTACCCAGCCGATGGTGTCGGAGCTCTGGTCGCGGCTCAGCACGTTCCTCGCGCAGCAGGTCCCGCAGAACCCGATGAAGTGTGAGTTTTATCTTCCGAACGCCGTCAACCAGCAGCTGGAGGATGGAACGGCCCGTGTGCGCGTGCTGCCCTGCGAGGAGGTCTGGCATGGCGTGACCTACCGAGAGGATCTGGCCTCCGTCAAGGAGGCGATCTGTGCGCTCAAGGCCGCAGGCGTCTACGAAGAACGCCTCTGGCCGGACTGATCCTGTCCGAACGCAGAACCGATCAAAAGAGGCTGTCCCGGATACGTGCGGGACAGCCTCTTTGTGCTGTTATACTCAGATCTTCATGGCAGCCTCATAGGCACGCCAGACGACGGAGCGGAGGTTTCCGACGCGCAGACAGTCGCCGACGAGCTGGACGTTTTTATGGCCCTTCTCCTCGACGAGCGGCGTGGAGATATAGCCGGCGGAGGAAATGACGGTGTCGCACGGGATCTCGACGGAGGAGCCGTCCTTTGCCGCGCAGACAATGGAGCCGTCTTTGACCTCGCGGAGCGTCGTTTCCAGATAGACGGGCACCTGCTTCCACGCGAACCACTCGCGCAGATACGAGCTGTTGGCAAGGCACACGCCCTTCTGGGACACCAGATCGTCCTTCATCTCGACGATCGTGACGTCTTTGCCCTGCAGCGCCAGCTCATACGCGATCTCGCAGCCGGTCAGGCCGCCGCCGACAACGGCGATTTTTTCACCCACGGGTGCGCCGAGCAGATATTCACAGGCTTCGAGCATCTTCTCATGGCCGGGAACCTTTTTAAGCACGCGCGGGGTCGAGCCGGTGGCGATGATGACGGGGTCAGTGCCGAAGGACGCGATCTCTTTGACCTCGGTGTTCAGGCGGACATCCACGCCGAGCTTTTCCATCTCCCGGCGGTACCACGTCAGAAGGTCGCGGAGCTTACCCTTATAGCTCTCGGATGAGGCCGCGATGAACGTGCCGCCGAGCACGCCGGACTTTTCATAAATAATGGGCTTGTGGCCGCGCAGCGTCAGCACGCGGGCAGCCTCCATGCCGCCGATGCCGCCGCCGACGATGTGGACGGTCTTCGGATCGTTCGTCTTTTTGATATAGTGCTTGTCCCACTGCATCATTTCGGCGTTGACCGCGCAGCGCGCCAGATGCAGAGAGTCGCTCAAATCCTGATCGTTCGGCACGCCCTTGTAGTGGCACATATTGAAGCAGCCGTTGTGACAGAGGATGCACGGGCGGATATCGTCCTCACGGTCCTCAAGCACCTTGGTGAACCACTCCGGGTCGGCCAGGAAATTCCGCGCAAAGCCCGCGCCGTCCAGCCTGCCTGCGGCAATGGCCTCCGCGGCAGCGTCCAGCGTCATGCGGCCCGCGCAGACAACGGGAATGTCGACGAACTTTTTGATGTGCTCGACCTCCGCCAGATTGCAGTTTTCGGGCATATACACCGGCGGGTGCGCCCAGTACCACGCGTCATACGTGCCGTTGTCGCAGTTGAGCATATCATAGCCCGCATCCTGCAAAAACTTCGCGGCGATCTCGGACTCGGCCATGTCGCGGCCCGCCTCGACATACTCCTCGCCGGGCAGCGCGCCCTGCCGGAAGCCCTTGGTCTTCGAGACGACGGAATAGCGCAGCGACACCGGGAAATCCGGGCCGCAGGCGGCCTTGATGGCCTTGACGATCTCGGCGGCGAAGCGGTAGCGGTTTTCAAGACTTCCGCCATACTCATCCGTGCGCTTGTTGACGTAGTGGAGCGTAAACTGGTCGAGCAGATAGCCCTCGTGCACGGCATGGACCTCCACGCCGTCGACGCCCGCGTCCTTCAAGAGCTTCGAGCTTTTGGCGAACGAGTCAATGAATTCCTGAATTTCCGCCTTCGTCATCTCGCGCGACGGCAGCTTATCCGACCACCGGTTGGGCGACGGACTGGCCGAGGCCGTGATCTTGTCGAGATCCATGACCGGCTTCGACAGCACGCGCAGCACGGGATTGTTGTAGAGCTTTTCCATCATCTCGGACACGGTAAAGCTCCGGCCGAAGCCCGCCGTCAGCTGCACGAACAGCTTCGCGCCCGTCTTATGGAACTCCGGCATCCACTTTGCCAGATCGTCGTACATCTTCTTATTCTTGTGCAGCCACTGGCCGTACATCGGATTATACACCGGCTGACAGCCGGGCAGGACAAGACCGGCATTGTTTTTCGCAACTTCAAGGATAAAGCGCGCGCCGTCCTTGTCAAAATGGTTCCATTCCATCCAGCCGAACAGATCCGTGCCGCCCATGCTGGTGAGCACGATGCGGTTCTTGAGCTCGACCTTGCCGATCTTCCACGGCGTCAGCAAGGGCTTATAGCTTTCCTTCAAAACGATTCTCCCCTTTTCGTTTTTTGATGTGCGGACGCTTCCGCGTATGGATCTGATCCCAGTTTAAACGAAGACCGGCAAAATGTCACGGTTTATTTTCATGAATCTGCCCAAAAGCACCGCGAATCCCTTGACAGGGTACGCCCCTGTACGTATGATAAGCCTATAAATTTTATATGTAATCGAGGATGCTATGCTCAATCAATTTTCAAGAACGCAGCTTCTGCTCGGCACGGAGGCCATGGAGAAGCTGAAGCGTGCGCGCGTGGCCGTGTTCGGCATCGGCGGCGTGGGCGGCTATGTCTGCGAGGCGCTTGTGCGCAGCGGCGTGGGCGCGTTTGATCTCATCGACGACGACAAGGTCTGTCTGACGAACCTCAACCGGCAGATCATTGCCACGCGCAAAACCGTCGGCAAGTACAAGGTCGAGGTCATGCGCGAGCGCATTCTGGAGATCAACCCGGACTGCGACGTGCGCGTGCATCAGTGCTTCTATCTGCCGGAGACAGCGGATCAATTCAATTTTTCGGACTATGACTACGTGGTCGACGCCGTCGACACCGTCACAGCCAAGGTCACGCTGGTTCTCGAGGCGCAGAAGGCGGGTGTGCCCATCATCAGCTGCATGGGCGCGGGCAACAAGCTCGACCCGACCCGCTTCCGCGTGGCCGATATTTACAAAACCAGCGGCTGCCCGCTTGCGCGCGTGATGCGCACGGCGCTCAGAAAGCGCGGGGTCAAGCATCTGAAGGTCGTCTATTCCGATGAAATTCCCACAAGACCCATCGAGGATATGTCCATCAGCTGCCGCAGCCACTGCATCTGCCCGCCGGGCGCAAAGCATAAGTGCACCGAGCGCCGCGATATTCCCGGCAGCACGGCCTTCGTGCCGTCGGTGGCAGGACTGATCATCGCGGGCGAGGTCGTAAAGGATCTCGCAAAGGGCTGAGGAGGGGTTTTATGAAGCTCATGATCGCATCGGATATCCACGGCGCGGCAGGCTATTGCCGTGACCTGCTGGCCGCATTTGACCGGGAAGGGGCCGATAGGCTTTTGCTGCTGGGCGACATTCTCTACCACGGCCCGCGCAACGATCTGCCAGATGAATACGCGCCCAAGCAGGTGCTGGCCATGCTCAACGAGCGGCGCGAACGCCTCTTCTGCGTGCGCGGCAACTGCGACACGGAGGTCGACCAGATGGTGCTGACCTTCCCGATCCTGGCCGATTACAGCATTTTCCCGGCCGGAAGCCGCCTGATCTACGCCACGCACGGCCACGTCTATAACACCGCGCATCTGCCGCCGCTCTGCCCCGGCGATATCCTCCTGCACGGCCACACGCACGTGCCCGCGTGGGAGCCGTTCGGCGAAAACAACCTCTATCTCAACCCCGGCTCTGTCTCCATCCCGAAAAACGGCTCCGCACATGGCTATATGACGCTGGAGGATGGCGTTTTCGAATGGAAAACGCTCTCCGGCGGGGTCTATCACACACTGACACTGTAACATTTTTTTGCAAACTGATGCCCCCGGCGAGAGCCGGGGGCTGGTTTTACGGTTCCAGAAGCCTGCGGGCCTGCGTGAAAAATTCTTCGCGGGAAAACAGGACGTTGAGCGCCTGCAGCAGCGCGTTTGCGCTCATGTGCGCGGGCAGGCTGAGCGCCTTTAAAAGCGCGGCGCGCTTTTTTGCGCTTTCAGGGCCGCCGGAAAGGCCGAGGGCGAACAGATCCTGCTTGGTGATCGGCTCCCTTGTAGGCGGAGGCGTACTGCCGTCTGCAAATTCAGCGCCTGCGTTGCGCAGGGCTTTGAGAAGAATTTCGGGCGTCATGCCCTCCACGCCGAGCAGTCCTTCTTTTCCGGGGGCTGCTTTTCGTTTTTCTTTGCCGGGAAGATCGGGAATATACGCGTGCAGCACGCCCGTTTCCGGCAGCGCGCTTTTGAGCGTGTTGCGGATGAGAAACCCCGCGCCGTCCGAATCGGTCAGGATCACAAGGCCGGTCGTCTGTGCGGCCTGCCGCAGCAGGCGCAGGAGGGCCGGGTCTTTCATATCGGCGAAGCCGTTTGTTGTAAAAATCGCCGTGTCAACGATCTGGCGGAGCGTATTCTGATCGTATTTTCCCTCAACGACGATGGCCTGCCGGAGTTTCAGCTTATCCATGCTGCGCCTCCTGCGCAAGCCGGACGAGCAGCAGCTCCAGAAGCTGCTCCTGTTCGCCTGCGCTCGTCTTCATGGCGAGGTCCGTATCCAGAACCAGCTGGATGGCGCTCTGGCAGAAGCGGTCGGTCACACGGCGGGCCGCCGTCATGGTCAGACCCGCGGGATAGCTCTTGAGCCCCGTCAGCTCCATCAGCTCCTTCTGTCCGCCGCCAGAGGAGAGAATGACCCGCGCGTAATAGAGCCTGCGCAGCTGCGCGCCGATGGCGCCCAGCACAACGATGGGGTCGGTCTGCATGGCGTAAAGCTCCTGCAATTTAAAGAGGGCCTTTTCAAAATCCCGGTTCACGACCGCGTCGCTGATGTCAAAGGTCTGCGCGCTGAGCGCCGGGATGACCACCGCGTCGATGGCCCCGCGCGTGATGGCCTCGCCCTCCTGATAGGCGGCGATCTTGTCGATCTCGCCGCCGAGCGTGGTCATCAGCCCATCGGTGCGGAAGATCAGATACTGACACAGCTCGTCCGTGACGCTCTTGCCGTGCGCGCGGAAGTGGCGCGTGATCCACGCGCACAAACTGCGCTCGGACTGCTTGCCGAACGAAACGATCTGCGCGTGCTCCTTGACGGCGGCCGCCAGCTTTTTCATCGTGCTGTTGATCTTAAATTCCACCGTGTCATAGACGAACAGCACGCAGCAGTAATCCGGGATATCGGACAGAATGGCGGCATATTGCTCCCGCGCGCCCTCCGGCTGCTTGAACAGGTCGACGTCGTCTATGCGCACGAGCGTCCGCTCGGCCATCATGGGCATGGCGTCGATCGCGTCAGCCAGCGCCTGCGGCGTGCAGTCGTCGGCGGAAAAGCGGTGGAAGTTAAACTCGCCCGCCGGGCCGTCGGTGAGTTTTTTCGTAGCAAGCTCCACATAATGGCTGCGCAGAAACGCTTCCTCGCCGCAGATAATATAAAAGCTGCCGAGCGTTCCGGCCTTCAGATCCGCTTTGAAGCGGCGCTCAGCCTCGGCAGCGGCGTCGTCAGGCTTTTTTTTTGCCATTTGCTTACCCCCTGATGGTGATGGTGCCGGACAGATCGGTGCGGAAGACCGCCGCGCCGGCTTTTTCAATGCGGCGGAGCGTTTCGTCCGCCGGATGTCCGAATCGGTTGTCCGCACCCACAGAGATGAGCACGGCCTCCGGCCGGATGGCGCGCAGAAGCGCCTCAGATGTAGACGTAGCCGCGCCGTGATGCCCCGCGACGAGCACGGCGGCACGCGGCAGCGCATGCGTGGACAGCAGCCGGTACTCCGCCTGCTCGGACAGATCGCCGGTCACTAGAATATCATATTTTTCGCCCGCTGCCAAGACGCAAAGCCCGGTATTGCTTTCCTCTGCGCTTCCGGTGGGCGCGAAAATGCGCATCCCATCCGGCAGCGTCAGATCGTTCGTGACAAACCGGATTTCAGCGCCCGCCTGCGCGGCGGCGAACAGGATTTTCGTGCGGAGGTTATTTTCCGGCGATACGTCCGGCACATAGAGCGTTTTGACGCGCACGCGCCGCAGAAGCTGCCGGACGCCGTTGCAGTGGTCAGCGTCAAAATGCGTGAGAATGAGCCGGTCGACCTGCGTCACGCCGCGCGCAAGCAAAAACCGCGCGGCTGTCTCGCCGCTGGCATCCTCCTGCCCGCCGCAGTCGATCACGCTGACGCTTTCTCCGCTGCGGCTGACGAGGCACTGTCCCTGCCCAACATCGAGCATGGAAAAGCAGGCCTCCGGCAGCGCGTAATCCGCGCAGGAAAGCCCCATGCAGCACGCCGTGACGAGCACGGCTGCGGCAGCGGCCTGCCAGAACTGGACGGCCCTCGGGCGCAGGGCCAGCAGAAGCGCAAGCCCATAGAGAAAGACCGCCGCTGCGATCAGATATCCGTTTTCAAGATAAAGCGCCGCGAACGGGAGCTTTGCCGCGCTCCGCACGAGCAGCAGCACCAGCCGCACCGGCCAGCTCAGCGCCCATGCGCAGACGCCTGCCGCCGCCGGAAGGGCCAGCGCAAGCAGCGCCGTGAGCAGCCCGGCACAGAAAACGATCGAGAGCATCCAAAGCGCCAGCACATTCACGACCGGCGCTGCAAGCGAGACAGTCCCAAACTGGAGCGCCGTAATGGGAAGCGCGAAGACCATGGACGAGATCGTGCAGCAGAGCGCCGTCAGCATGGCGCGCAGAAGCGAGCTGAGAACCGTTTTGGGGCGCAGCAGGCGCGTAAGGAACTGGTTTTCCGAAAGGCTCCGGTAAAGTCCGCCCGCAAAGAAGACGATCCCCGCCGTCGAAGCGAACGAAAGCTGCAGCCCCACGCTCAGAAGCGACCACGGGTTCTGCATCAGCAGAACGAGAAGGGCTGCACAGATAGTCGTCGGCGGGTCATTCTCCCGGCGCACGAGCGGCGCGCACAGAACCAGCGCCTGCATCACGCAAGCACGGACTGCGGAGGCGGGTGCGCCGGTCATGACGATAAAAAACACGGCGGCAGGCAGACCGAGCGCCGCCGCAAGCCGGTGGTTCCCGCCGCAGAGCAGCAGGATCATGCCGAGCAAAATCGAAACGTGCATACCGGACACGGCGACGGCATGGTAAATGCCCGCGATGGCCAGATCGTTCTGATCCTCGTAGCGGAGCCCTGTTTTATCGCCCAGCAGCAGCGCCTGTACAAAGCCCGCCGTGTCAGACGGGAATGCGGACTGGATCGCCGCGCAGAGGCGTTCGGCAAACAGAGCCGGGGCAAGCCAGACTGATGCGCGGCCCGGCTCGGCGTGCAGCGTTTCGCGGCAGCTTGCCGTCAGGAATACGCCGCGCGACAGATCGTAATCCTTGCCGTGCAGATGCTTTTCCTGCGCCGTGGTGAACTTTGCCGTGCCGGACAGGAGGCTTCCGGGAAGGATCTCACCGTCGGCCTCGTCAAAGTAAATGACCGCCGTGCAGCTTTTTCCGTCCAGCGTCAGCCGGGCGGAGACGGACTGCCCGTAGCTGCTTTCCTGCGGAGTGGCCAGCGCCTGCGCGGAAAACGCGGCTGTTTCGCCGGAAAGAGCAGAAAACGGGCACAGAAAAAGCGCCTCGTACCCACGGCACCAGGCAAGTCCGGCCAAAAGGCCCAGCACGCAGACTGCCGCCCGGCGCAAAATCGGACGCCGGAGCAGAAACAGCAGCGCACAGACCGCTGCAAGCGCGGCGAGCAGCACGCCTGGCGCACCGTGCAGCAGAAACAGATACAAACCAGCGGCAGCGGCGAAGCCGCCGGTGAACAGGCAGAGCCGTCGCATGGGCCGTCTCCTTCAAAAAGCAGAAAAACCGGGCGCACTGCGAGCAATGCGTCCGGTTCTGACAGGCTTATTCTTCTGTCTTGGGGGCGTCCTCGGCGGGAGCTTCCTCAGCGGGGGCTTCTTCCGTCTTCGGAGCCTCGACGGCGGGCGTCTCGTCAGCCTTGGGCTCGTCGGCGACAACGATCTCAAAATCGTCGTCCGTGGGAGCGGCCTCGGTCTCGGCGGGCGCTTCGTCTTCGCGGAGGGAGGCGATGAAGTCCTTCAGCTCGGCGATGGCCTTCTTGGACTCGTCGATCTTCTGACACCACGGCAGATACTCGGCAGTGTCGAGCTCTTCACCGACGGCGTAGTCGCGGTAATACAGCTTGCCCAGCTCGATCTCGGCCTTCTTGACCTTGTCTTCCTCGGCATAGATGGAAATGTTGGCCTTTGCGACGGCGGCCAGCTCCTTCGCCTTTGCGGCGGCAGTCTGGGCGGCCTCTACGGCCATGTTCTTTGCAGCTTCAAAATTTTCAGAAAAACGCATGGGAGAAGCTCCTTTCAGCAGCATATTTGCTTTGTTATTTCCTGTAGTATACCACCTGCCCGAAAAAAATGGAATAGGCAAGTGATGCGGAATGTCAGTTATTTTGTAAATTTTCTTTTAATCGTCCTGTTTTTCATCCGCCTGCGGTTCTTCGCGTTTGCGGTTGACGTAGAGCGATTCGCGCGCGGGCTTCTTTTTGACGAGCACCCACGCGAGGATTCCCGCCGCGGCAAGGAAGGAGACTGCTGCGACCAGCTGGCTGACGCGGATGCCGGTAGAGAACAGATACAGACTGTCGGTGCGCAGCCCCTCAATCCAGACGCGGCCGAGGCCGTACCACGCCACATAGGCAAGGAACACCTCGCCGTCGAATTTCCGCTTCTTCGAGAGGAAATGCAGGCCGATGAAGCCGATCAGGTTCCAGACGGATTCATAGAGGAACGTCGGGTGGTAATACGTCACGACGCCGGACGCATCCTGCAGGCCCATCTTCAAAAACGTATCCGTGACAGCGCCGTGCGCCTCGCGGTTCATAAAGTTTCCCCAGCGGCCCATAAGCTGGCCGATGATGACGCCCATGCCTGCCACGTCGAGCAGGACGGGAGCCGGAATTTTCTTGCGCTTCGCAACGACGAGCAGCGTGATCGCGCCGCCGATGATGCCGCCGTAGATGGCAAGCCCGCCCTCCCAGATGTAGAGAATGGAAATGGGATCGTCGGCGTAGAGCTCCCAATAGAAAATGCAGTAATACAGCCGCGCGCAGATCACGCCGATGGGTACGGTCCAGAGGATCATGTCAAGCACGTCGTCCTGCGTGATGCCGAAGTCCTTCGCCCGCGCGAGCATATAGAAAACAGCGAGCAGGAACCCGGCGGCAATGATGATGCCGTACCAGTAGATGTCCTTCCCAAAGACCGTAAAGGCCACGGGGCTTGGATCAATCTCGATGCCGAGATTCGGGAATGTGATGGGAGATGCGAGAAACATATGAATTCCTCCTAATGAATTGAGCGGCGGATGCCTCCGGCGGCCCTGTCTTTTCTCTCGCAAGAGAAAAGACAGGGGAGAAAAGAGTGCTGGGACGCGTTTGGTGCCTGCTGCGGGTACAATTCAGGCGAGGACCTGAATTTTAGTCTCTGCGAACACACCAAGTCACCTTACATGCGCTGTGGTACGCGCCGCCTGTTATGGTACAACAGATTTGTAGGCAGCTGCATTTTAATATCTGCGGTAAAAACGCTTTGCGTTCGAAATTTGCAGGGCCGTACGGATTCGCCGAAGATTTCCGTTAAAATAGTGCATTCTGCCGGGCCGATGTGGGCATCAGCCCCTGCAATTGGTGCGTCCAAAATCCGGTGCAACAACGCTGAGCGCGGCGCGTTCCGGTGTGACTGTCTGCGTCAGCAGCGCTTCTGTGTCGGAAAGCGTGATGGAATCCAGCAGATCAAACTCGCAGAAGCAGTCTCCGCCTGCGAATATGGCCTCGCATATACGATAGCAGGTCGATTCGAATCCGTCAAGCTCCCGCAGGAGTCTGCCGCGCACGGATTTTTTCAGCCGTGCAAAGCGCTCCGGCGAAAAGCTGGTCTTCGGCGCCTGCAAAATGGCCTCCAGCACCGCCTCCGGGTCACGGCCCGCGCCGCCGGCCTGCAAAAACGCCGCGCCGGGTACGCGTGTGAAGCCGGAGGAGAAATCCGCGTCGATCAGTCCGCGCGTATAAAGGTCCTCGTACAGTGCCGCGCTTTCGCCCAGCAGCAGCTCTGCGGCAAGCTGTCCGGTCAGCTCCTGCCGGAGCGGATCGATGTGGTTGTTCTGCAGCTCCCGCAGCGTCCGCCGCACGATCAGCAGCTTGATCCCCGCGTACCGCAGCGCCAGCAGCTTTGCCTTCGTCCGCACAGCCCAGCTTTTCCCCCCGCCGCGCGCGCCGCCATAGGCCACATGCCGGTGATGGTCCAGCAGAAACAGCTTTTGCTTTTCGTTCGGTTCTCCGAAGCAGCGCTTTTTCATCCCGCGTAAGCCTCCGCCTCCGCCTCCATCGTGATCCTCTGGCTTTCATCCTTTTTTTCGCCCTCCACATCCCGTCTGTAGCGGAACCCATACTCCAGCGCGAACTGTGCCCCACGCTGAGAATCCCGGTCGAACAGTCTTTCGGCCGTATATTGTTCCACGCGCGTCTGCGCGCGCGAAATCGTGTCCATAAATTCTTTCCTGGCCTTGTAGTTATACAGGCTCTGTCTGCTGGAAAAGCCCAGCGCCAGCGCAAGCCCCGGGATCGTTGGCGGCTTCCGGTTCACCCAGACTGGTGTCCCGTCTTTCTGGTTGAAAACGATGTCCCCGTCCTTATCCCGCAGGATCTCTCCCTTGCAGCTCTCAAAATACGCCTCGATCAGCCTTTCGATCTGCTCCACGGATTCATACTTCGGTTTCCTCGCCATGGCTCACGCCTCCCTTCTGCTTTTCAGCATAGCGTATCCGGAAAATCTTTTCACCCCACGCACGCAGAATGAGCGCATACGGCGTTCCGCATGCGCTTCGGCTCTCATTCTGTTCTTTCGTAGTATCGGAGCTTCGCCGCCGCGATGCTGCACCGCACGTAGTCAAAGCTGGCGCAGTATCGCGTGATGTAGTCTGACGTCTCCCGCCGCTCAGGAAATGCGAGCACGCATTCTCCCTCGCAGCGGATCGTCTTTTTCCCGGCCGCCTGCCAGAATGGGCAGATATACTCCCTGTGCCAGTAGTCGCTCGTGAATATCACCCTTTCGTCCTAAAACCTTACGCATATACAAGGCTTAATTTAAGCGGCTCCCGTTCCGCTTGTGCTCTGATCTTGGGTCGACTACATACTTATAATATTGATACCCGTACTTTGTCGTCCGCGCCTCGACGAGGATATAGCCGCGCGGGGCGACGGGCGGATGCTTTTGGCTGTACTCGCGCACGGCCTCGGTCGCTGGCTCCGGCTCGGGGCGGATACAATTTCGCGTCGCCTTGTACCGGTGGCCGCCGAATTCTTTTCTCCAGTGCGCATGCAGGTAACTGGCAAGTGCTGTGTAGTCCTGGCCGTGGTCGATCTTGTTTCCCTGCTCATCTATATAATAGTTGTGCTTTCGCAGGTGCCGAACCTCGATCACGCTGCCGAGCCCCCAAAGCCCGCCGATGGCTTCTTCCGGGATCCCCTCTGTTACCAGGTGCAAATGGAAGCGATTGGTTGTTTTTCCTCTTCCGTAGAAAGCAACGATTTTGGCCTCCGGATAGTGATACTGCATGCGGCGCACAAGGTTGTCTCGCACTCTGCGCATTTCCTCTGCGGTATGTACCTCGTTTTCTGCATCCAATGTCAGGGTGGAATACAGGCTTGTGGGCGAGAAATTGGCGTTCATCAGCGCAACGAGCCGATCCAGCGATTGCTTGCTGTTGAATTCATCGCGCTCCGCCTGCGTCTGGAAGCGCGGCTTGCGCGGTTTGCTGGTCTTTTTGTCCGCACCGTCGGACACGGTATACACGATCTGTGTACATACCTTCCCGGCAAACAGCCGGCGCTTGTGCCTCTTTGCCATCATCCACACCTCTTTCTCCCGGGCGGACAGAGTCGTCCGCCCCTACAGGTCTTCTGCCCGCTCAAAGCGTGGCCGGAAATTCCGGCCATGCGTTCAGCGGATAGCGTCTTCCAATTTCTTTATCGCCGCGTCAAGCCTGCGCTTCTTGTCGCGCAGCTCGAAAAACACCAGCGCGCCCAGCGCGATCCACTCCAGCGCGGCAGCAAGCTCCAAAATCTCAATGATCATTTTCTTCTCCTTCTATCCCTTCCAGTGTTGCTTGGCAGTATTGGCATTGGCGCGGCAAAACGCGATTCACGCCGCCATTTTTCCAGACTTCGATATGCGGCTTCTCCGGCCTGCCGCAGACCGGGCAGCGGTAGACACGGAAGATATCATCCCAGCGCCACCAATTCCCGGTGCTGCACAGCTGCTTCGCCGCGTTTTTAAGCAGCACGGTATAGCAGTCCGGCACATCCTCCGGGAACCATCCTGCGATGGGGCCGCCGTTCAGCAGGCACTTGTCGCAGTCGTCCGCCCTGCACGCCCCTATTGCCTGCATGATCTCCGCAAAGCTCATGTCCTTTTTGCCAAGCCGCAGCGCTTCCCGGCGCTTGTCTTTCTTACTCATTCCTGCGCCGCCTCCATTTCCTTGCGCTCCTGCATAAAGCCGTGCAGAAACAGCTCCAGCAGAGCGGCGGCGCGGTTGGTCAGCTTGGTGAAGTCCTTTTTGCTGATCTGGAGCTTGCCGGTCGTGACGACCTCCGTGTCCACACTGCCGATGATCTGGATCGTCGGATTCGGCTCCAGCGTCTTTGAGCCGTCGTCCTCCACCCGGTAGAGCGGCGGCGTAGAACGCTCCATAATGATCCGCGGTGGGTAAGTCTCGCCGTGGAAACTCGCGTCCCAGAATTGGCTGTCATAGTACGCGACAAAATTGTCGAGGTCGCGCGCAAAAGTTCCCATGATTTCTGCCATTTTAATGCTCCTTTCATACTTCCACGCACTCATTGGCGCGGATATTGATTCTTTTGCCTCCGGACTCGATCACATATCCTGGCGCTTTGAACATTGGGTACCGCTCCGCCCAGTATGTGGCTCCGATCCTTGGCTGGTATTCCGGCCATACCGGGACTTTG
>OHBE01001924.1_pt1 | contig 16410 bp, 10 predicted proteins | sample 1577231 | NCBI WGS metagenome assembly OHBE01 (sample SAMEA3541506, study PRJEB24748) | human gut metagenome | biome: human gut; feature: human-associated habitat; material: faeces | place: China | collected 2012 | reverse complement strand
CTTCTGCACGAAGTGTATCGTATACGTCAGCTGCAACAAATCCTGTACCAAAATGCAGGCAGTCGCATCCGGTATCTCCCAGAGATTTTAATACGTTATCATAATCCGGTGTTGTCCCGATTCCGGTAATTGTAAATTCCCGTCCGCCAAATGTCAGCACATCACCTAATGATATATTATTCTTCTCTGCAAACTGGCGTTCTACCACCAGCTCATTTTTCTTTTCTGCAAGTGTACCTTTTACCAGATTAATCTTATTGATCTCATCTCTGTTTGCAAAGATACGGAGCGTATGATCTTCGTCGATCTCATAGTCCATATAGAACTGTGGCTCGATCGACACACCATCGGCTTCCAGATCTTCCATTTCCTCATCCTTCATCGGTACGAACAATGAAAAATCTCCATTCTCAACACACTGTCTGCTGTCAGCATTCTCACTTCCGCGAATGATCGTCTCTGCTGCGCCGACTAGACTGACTACCAGATACATGGCAAGTATGATCAGAAGGGACAATGCCAGATATCTTGGAAGGTTGCTTTTGAAATCTCTCCAAATCCTTTTTCTCAATACTTTCTGCATCTTACAAATCCTCCAATTCTGCTGCCGGTACCTTTGTCTCATTGTAATAATCTTTCCTAATCTGACCATCCTTTACGATCACGACCTGATCGACCATATTCTTAATGGAATTATTATGCGTTACAATCAACATTGTCGTTCCATAGGTCGCATTGATCTTCTCCAGAAGGATCAGGATATCCCTTGATGTCTTGGAATCGAGTGCTCCGGTCGGTTCATCACATAAGAGCAGCTTCGGATTTTTGATCAGTGCTCTTGCGATCGCACATCTCTGCTGCTGACCACCGGACAACTGTGCCGGAAACTTATTCTGATGCTCTGTCAGTCCCAGTATCTCAAGCAACTCATCCATATTAAGCGGCTGATCTGTCAGATATTCACAGACCTGAATATTTTCCCGCACGGTAAGGTTTGGTACCAGATTATAGAACTGGAAGATAAATCCCAGATAATCTCTCCTGTAATCGGATAATTCATCTGCTTTCATACCTGCAATCTCGGTTCCATCCACCTTGATCGAACCGGACTCGATCGTATCCAGTCCACCGATACAGTTCAATAACGTAGACTTACCGGAACCACTGGTTCCCTGAATGACACACATATCGCCCTGCTTTACCTGAAGGGATACTCCCTTTAAAACCTGTATGTAGCTTCCACCTTCTCCATAACTTTTTTTTACATCTGATACCTCTAAATACATACTCGCTTCCTCCTGTTATTTTTTGCGCTTACATAACACCGTTATGTTGTTACCATTTTTTTAGCTATGCAAAATAAAATTTCACATAGCTTTTTGTTATCTATTCATCTCTCTGAAACAGTGCATACCATCCGGCAAGCAGATATTTCAATATGTCTCCCAGATGGGCAACTGCTTTTTCTTCATCAGGTTCATGTGTCAGCAAATGGACAAATGCATCGATCTGCATATGTGCCATCCAGTGTATCGTATAATCATCCGGTGCAGAAACTCCACACACCTTTGCCTGTGCGTCTGCCAGCATCCGGTAATTCTTCTCTGTAAATGCCACAAATTCATCAATACATCCTGCAAGACTTGATCCCTGACTCTTCGTCAGCAGAAGCTGTACCCGGTCATAGTTCTGATACAGTTCATGAATGATCCGCCGGGATGCATAGACGTCATCGCTGAAATCATCCTGCCCCTCCTGAAGCTCGCCTTTTACCTCCTGCAACTCCTGCTGCATATGTGCTTCCATCATCGTACGGATACTTCCAAGCACCGGTGCCACCAGTGAAGCAAATATATCATCTTTATCTTTAAAGAAGAAATATAATGCGCCGGTCGTCACACCTGCATTCTTACAGATATTACGGAGGGATGCGCCCTGATAGCCCTTCTCCATAAATTCATGCTCTGCGCTTGCAAGTAGCTTTTCTTTTGTCTCCCGATCGTCCTTCATCTCATCTCACCACCAGTTCTATTCCATTTCAACACATGAACAGCCATTCACATAACATCGTTATGTTACATCTAATATAAATATATGTCAAGCTTTTTTTATGACAGCCGCTGTATTTTCGGCTAAACATTAAATCTGCTTGACGCCTTTACATGTTGCAACCGGCATTTCCGGTTCATATAACATAATTGCCGTTGCTTCCGTATAATAAAACCTCTACATGACGACACTCACGCAGTTTTTCGTAATGTGAAACACATTGCCAGCATCTGCGGGTGCTTGTTTGAGATCGAAGATCGAGTTAGCACGGAGCAGGTGCGCATCAGGCATGTGTTTCAAATAGAAAAACAAGTGCGTCTCATGTAGAGATTTTATCAGGAGGAAGTAATCGGCATATTCAGAATACAAAACCGGAAATGCACTTAGTACACATTAAAAGGGCTCCGGCATATATTCAAGGATTGATTCATTGAAAAACATGCGAAACCGGAGCCCCTATGTCAAACTATATTCTTTTTTCCTACTGCGGATGTCCTAACAAGGTATCCTTTTGTCTTAAATCGTAAACAAAATCCAACCAATGCTTTTTATAGGGCAAACGATTTTCATTTGTTAATTACTTGCTGATCGAATCTGTCTTGATGATGAACTTAACGCTGCCCTTCATATCATCTGAGATTCCACCGAAGGACTCGTAAGTTTCACCGGCCTTGATGACCTTATCACACTTCTCTGACAGAGAATCCAGATCATTTTCTGCATCATTTACTGCATCAACGATCTTATCTGTACCATCTGATAACTGCTTGCTGCCATCCTTTAAATCGCCACTTGCATCTGTAAGCTTTGTTGCGCCATCCTTTAATGTGCCTGCTCCTTCTTTCAGAGTATTTGCACCCTTGGACAAGCTTCCTGCACCACCATTTAACTTAACCATATACAGATCCTTTGTTCCTGAATATACCTTCTGTAATCCGGAATTCAGTGTGGATGCTCCTGTTGCAAGCTTTCCTACACTTGTTTTTAAGGTTGTAAGCTGTGAACTGAAGGAGCTCAGCTTGCCAAGTACAAGATTTGCACCATATGAGATACCATCCTGATATGCTGTCGCATAACCTGACTTATAACCTTCTACATAAGCTGTACCATATGCTGACTGATAAGCTGTACCATATGCGCTACCATAGCCGGTTGTGAATGCATTTGTATAAGCTGTGCCGTATGCTGTACTATAACCTGATGTATAAGCTGTACCATAAGCTGTACCGTAACCTGACTTATAAGCTGCTCCGTATACATCACCATATGCAGTTGCAAATGCTCCCTGTAATGCAGCAAGTGTTGCATCATCCGGCTGAGAACCTGTCATCTGTGCATATGCAGATACAAATTTCTGGAAATAGGTTGCAAACTGACCGGATGCTTCGGATGCCACTGTTGATGTTGAAGGAGCTGCTGCCTGTGCTTCAGCTGCCACTGTAGAAGCAGATGGCGCTGCTGCCTGTGCCTCTTTTATAACCGCATCCTTAGATGGTGCTGCTGCCTGACCATTCTTCTGTGCCTCGGCAGAAACTGCATCCTTGTCAACGCTTGCTGCAATCTTATCTTTGTTTGCTGTCAGGTTATTTGTAATATTATTTGTGATCGTTGTCTTGATTGCTGATTTCTCTTTGTCACTTAATTCTGTCTTGGTTGGAAGGTTGATTCCTTTTACTGCCTTATTTAACTTTGCCAATCCATCACTGATCTGCTTTGATCCTGATAAAACACCATTATCACCTTCAAATGCTGCCTTTAATGTACCTGCACCTGTTGTAGCTGAGTCAACGCCCTGAGCCAATGTAAGAGATCCCTTGTAAAGATCATCTGCACCGGTCTTTACCCGTGAGATACCATCTGACATAGAAGACACACCATCTGTGTAGTCCTTGATTCCTGATACCAGAGAATTCATACCTTCACTGTATGTGTCGACCAGTTCGTTGATATCAGATTCAGCACCCTTCAGATCCTTGTTATCGCTGTCCTTGGATAAGAATCCGGTAGAAGCAACCGTCATTGTCATATCCAGAGAGAAATCTGTACAGTCTGCTGTAACCTCAAAGTAATCCGGAATCTCAACATCCAACTTCTGCAGATCCAGGCTGTCCTGAAGGCCGGGCATACCCATACCAACAACGATACTGTTGTTTCCATCATTTACAACCTGACCATTCTCAACCTTGATATTTGAGAATTTGTCATTTGATAAGATCATACCGGTTGCCATCAGGAAAGGAGTATATACATCTCCACTCTTTGAATTATTGACATATTCAAATCTCATCTTTACCTTGCCGCTCTTGCCTGCCAGCTGATCCGGTGTGATCTCCTGATCATCCAGATAATAAGTAACCTTAACTTCTACAGGAACCTGCTCCTCTGACTTGCCCTGATAATAAATGGAATTGCCATCTGCCTTCCATACAAGTTCTCCATTATTCTCTGTAAATGTCTCGTCGCCTTTTACATTCTCGATATCAGTCAGGTTACTGCTATCCTTAATGGTTGCCTCACCATCTGTGTTCTTTAACCACTCACTGACGATAACGTCCTGCTTATTACCTGCTGCATCAGCAATAACGTAAACGGTTTCATCTTTATCACTGTCTGTATTCTCGGAAAGTCCGATAGAATTCTCAAGTACATCTGACAATTCTTCATCGCTCTTACTCATGATCTCCGGGTTCTCTAATGTCTGTACATCTCCTGTTGCTGTACTGCCACAGCCTGTAACGGATAACATCATTGCACCACTCAGAGCGATCGCCATAAATCTTTTTCTTGCTTTCATATTTTTATAACTCATACTAATTACCTCCTAATTTACTACTGCCGGTCAGCAGGACCATTGGAATCATTATTTACATCTATATATTTATCATCGTCACTGTAACTGTCATCAAAATCATAGTTATCAAAGTTTCCGGATTTCTTCTTTGCAAATGGTCTGTCTTCATTCAGGAAATCATCATCTGCCGTTTTCTGTTCCGAAGCCGGATCAACATTTCCCGCTCCGGCATAAGCTGCTTTCTGTTTGCCGGTAATACCCTTGAATCCGATTGTTGTATGGATGATCAGCTTATCGAATAACATCAACGCTGCAGGAAGCAGGAAGATGACGACAAACATACTGATGATAGCTCCTCTTGCCATCAACGTACATAAAGAACTGATCATATCGATCTCGGAATAACAGCCAACACCGAAGGTTGCGGCAAAAAAGCTTAATGCACTTACGATAATGGAAATCATAGATGTCTGAAGTGCAACTGTAACTGCTTCTTTCTTAGCAAGGCCATTACTTCTCTCTCTCTTATATCTTGTTGTCATCAGGATCGCATAGTCAACGGTAGAACCAAGCTGGATCGTACCGATAACGATGGATGCGATGAATGGTAATGTTGTATTTGTAAATGCAGGAATACCCATATTGATAAAGATTGCAAATTCGATTACACATACCAGAATGATCGGAAGCGATACTGATTTGAATACGAATAAGATGATCAGCAGGATAACACCGATGGATACGGTACTTACTGTGTTAAAATCCTTATCTGTGATCTCGATCAGATCCTTTGTACAAGGAGCTTCACCGATCAGCATACCCTTACTGTCATATTTGTGAAGAATCGTATTGATCTCATCACACTGTGTATTTACTTCATCACTTGCTACTTTGTATTCTGACATGACTAACATCAGCTTCCATTCGCCATTGTCAAGTTTGGATTTCAAATCCTGTGGAATCATACTCTGTGGAATCATAGGACCAACTACAGATTCCAGACCAAGTACAGTCTTAACACCCTTGACATTCTTAATTTCTGAAATAACTTTATTAATACTCTTTTCATCCAGATTGCTGTCAAGCAGGATCATATGTGTAGAGTTCATATTGAATTCTTCTTCCAGCTTCTGGTTTGCCTGAATACTTGGAAGATCTTCCGGTAATGAGCTGTCGAGGTTATAGTAAACATCTGTATGTGTATAACCATATAACGCAGGAACCAGAAGGATCAGGAATAAGATATGGAAGATCCAGTACTTATTCACGATAAATTTGCTAAGCTTATCAAACTTAGGAAGTAAAGCTCTGTGACAGGTCTTTTCAATCGGCTTATCAAAGATCAGGATCATGGATGGGAGTACGGTTACACAACAGATAACACCGATAACGACACCCTTTGCCATAACGATACCAAGGTCAAGGCCTAAGGTAAAGGTCATGAAGCAAAGTGCAACGAAACCTGCTACTGTTGTGATCGAGCTACCGATAACGGATGAGAAGGTGGAAGCGATCGCATCTGCCATAGCTTCTTTATTCTCTTTGCCATTTACTTTTTTCTCTTCCTGATAACTGTGCCACAGGAAGATCGAGTAGTCCATTGTTACACCCAACTGTAGGACTGCGGTAAGTGCCTGTGTTATGTAGGAGATCTCTCCTTTAAATACATTTGTTCCCAAGTTATATACAATCGCCATACCGATACTTAATAAGAAAAAGATCGGTACAAGGAAGGAATCCATAGTCAGTGATAATACGATCAGCGATAAGATAACTGCTATGGTTACATAGATTGGAACCTCTTTATCACACAGATCCTTGGTATCCGTTACAACAGCTGACATTCCGCTGATGAAACACTGCTTACTTGCAAGCTTTCTGATCTGAGTGATCGCTTCCATTGTCTCATCGGAAGACATTGTTGTTTTAAAGATAATTGCCATCATCGTGCAATCATCATTACGATATGCCTCTCTGATATCTTTCGGTAAAATCTCATCCGGAATAGCAATATCCATAATCGAGTCATACCAGATTACAGAATCAACATTGTCTACCTGTTCCATTTGTTTTTTTAATTTGACGACATCTTTATCGTCCATCCCTTCTACAAGGCACAGGGAGAAAGCACCCGTTCCGAAATCATCCGCCAGAATGTCCTGACCTTTCATGGTTTCGATATCCTTTGGTAAATATGAAAGTACATCATAGTTTACTCTGGTTTTCAAGAAACCAATCGCTGCCGGGATCAAAAGCAGGATACTGATAATTAAGATCGGTACACGAAGCTTTACGATCGCCTTTCCAAATTTGTTCATAGAATCAATCCTTTCGTTAATACAAAAAATGAACGGAAACCTTTTTCTTGCTTCCGTTCATAGAATATGATTATTTTGTTTGTTTGTAATTATACAAGATTTTAGGGTTGACAATTTTTTTGACATTTATCCGGAAATGTCAAAACGCATTCTAAAATAAGTATAAAAAAAGCCTGAACACCTGATAAATTCTATCATTTTCTGTACTGTCTGTTCACCAAGGTCTGTCCGGCTTCTGTTACTGTCTGTCATGATCGGATATATAGACTGCCTGCTTACACTTCTCAAGCATCTCCCTCATATAATCAGCCAGCTTCTCCGGTGCCATCTTCATACCACCCTTTGCCCATTCAACGATAATCCCACAGATCCCATATGCAAAGAACCGGGCAAATATGCCGCGTTCCTCGTTTTTCAGATGAGATTTCTCGTCTAACTTATCAATTGCCTCTTCAAAGGTCTGTTCTGCAACCTCAAGCATATACTGGATAATATAATCCTCTGCATGTTTGATCGTGTTAATATAGAACTTTTTCTCCTCCTGCATCTGTGTGAGGATCGCGCCTAATTTCTCATCCCAGTTCTCTAAGGATATCCCCTCCATATTAGGAGCAAATAATTCATTAAAATAGATCCAGACCAACAGTTCGTATTTGTCCTGAAAATGATAGTAAAATGTCTGTCTCTTGATTCCACATCGGTCTGCGATATCACTGATCGATATTTTGTCATATGGTTTCTCTTTTGTCAGTTCTTTTGCACTTAATGCAATCGCTTTCTTTGTAAGATTTGATTCCGGCATATTCGTATAACTCTTTCTATATAATAATATCCCCATATGTCTAAAATGCAGATTTTCTTCCGCACCTGAAACACATGGAGATAGTATAGCACATCTATTATAACTCGGGCAACATGTCTTTCATGCTGTTTAATCCGATCATCAAGGTTGATGTATTATGCAGAAGTGCAGATGTTGTCGGTGCGATCACACCCGCAACTCCAAGCACGATCAGCCCGGTATTAAACCCTACGATAAAACGATAATTTCTGTGAATCCGTTTCATAAGGAGATTTGCAAGTATCTTCAATGTCACAATCTCATCCAGACTGTCCGCATCGATTGTAATATCTGCGACCTCTCTGGCAATCTCCGCACCATCACTGATCGCGATGCCTGCATCTGCTGCTGAAAGTGCCGGCGAATCATTGATACCATCACCGATCATGATAACCTTTCTGCCTGCTGCCTTCTCTCGATCTACAAATGCAGCCTTATCCTCCGGCAGTACCTCTGAATAATATTCATCGACACCGACATGCTCTGCGATCGCCTTTGCAGTCCGTTCACAGTCACCGGTCATCATAACGACCTTGGAGATTCCAACCGACTTTAACCGTTCTACAATATCTGCAGATTCTTCCCTTAACGGATCCTCGATCAGGATTGCTGCCGCAAGCTCGTTATCGATTGCCAGATAGAGGTGGGAATATTCCGCCGGAAGATTCTCAAATACTTCTTCCATCCCCTCCGGTATCGTACATTTTTCGTCCTCAAATACAAAATGATAACTGCCGATGATCGCCTTGGAATCCCCAATTGTTGTCGAGATTCCATGCGCTACGATATATTTTACTTCTGAATGCATCTCTTCATGATCCAGATTTTTTCGTTTTGCCGCATCCACTACGGCTTTTGCGATTGAATGTGGAAAATGCTCTTCCAGACAGGCAGCGATACGAAGCAATTCGTTTTCACTTGTTCCGTTAAAGGAAACGACTCCCGCAACTGTAGGCTGTGCCTTTGTCAGTGTTCCGGTCTTATCAAATACGATCGTATCCGCTTCTGCTACCGCTTCCAGATACTTTCCGCCTTTGACTGTAATCTTACGGTTTCCTGCCTCACGGATCGCCGATAATACCGATACAGGCATAGCAAGCTTCAATGCACAGGAATAATCAACCATCAGGATCGCAAGGGCTTTTGTTACATTTCTTGTAAGCAGATAGGTAAGTATCGTACCGCCTAAGCTGTACGGCACCAAACGGTCTGCCAGATGCTCCGCCTTGCCCTCCAGATTGGATTTCAGTTTCTCAGACTCATCGATCATCTGCGCAATCTTCTCATATCGGCTGGAACCGGATACCTCTTTTACTTCTATTATGAGCGAGCCTTCTTCTACCACTGTTCCGGCATATACGACATTTCCTGCCGTACGTCTGACAGATACGGACTCTCCGGTAAGTGATGCCTGATTCACCATTGCTTCACCATCACAGACAGTTCCGTCAAACGGAATGATCGTTCCGACATTGACAACGACATGATCTCCTTTTGCAATCGTATCAGAATCAACCAATATCTCGTCATTCTCTGTCTTTAACCACACTTTTCCGACATTTAATGACATCGTACGTGCCAGGTCATCGACCGACTTCTTATGTGTCCACTCCTCAAGCAATTCACCGATTCCGAGCAGGAACATGATCGAACCTGCAGTCTTCATATCCCCTCGTAAGACAGATACTCCAATGGATGTTGCATCCAGCACCGGAACTTCGATCTTGCCCTTTGTCAGAGTCTTAACGCCTTTCCAGATATACTTAACAGACATCAGACCTGTATAAGCTGCTGATATCGGATATGGCAGAAGCCACTTTCTTGCATAATGGAAGATGATCTTATCGATCAGCTTCTCCTGATACATCGCATTCGTCTCTCTGCCGCTTCGTTCCAGATAACCATTTGGGACTTTTACATCTTCATAATGAAATCTGCGAAGTCTGTCGATAATGATATCCGGATTTCCCGTATAACAGATCACTGCATCCGCCGTCCGGTCATACACCTTTGCCGAGCTGACCGGTTCAAAAGACTCCAGATAATATAAAAGAATATCAGCTTCTTCATATGACATATGATTCTGACACATATGTACACGCAGTCTGCCCTTCATCTTATCTTTTATTATGAATTTCAATTCAGCTCATCCTCTTATCTAAATTTTTCTTATACCTCTGCTGCTTCTGTATTTTCTGCTGCAGCCTCACATGCGCACTCAGCAGTTTCTCCTGCTGTCTCTGCAGGAATATCTTCTACAACGACCTCTTCTTCTGCTTCACGATCTGCATTGATCTGCTTAGCGCCCTGGTAAATGTCATCTACATTTTCCTGAATGGTTGTAGCTGTGTTCATAACACACTTCTTTGCACGAAGAGCCGCTGCTGTACAGTTTGTGTAAACCTTCTTTGCATCCTTGCTTGATAATACCTTGATACCTGCCGTACCAAACAATAAACCTGCTGCAAATATTCCAACTTTCTTAATATCCATGATAATTTACCTCCTGATTGTATTAATATATTTTGATGCACATTATAGCATCATTTCTTTTTTTTGCATGTATATTATCATTTTATTCACATATTTTTTACATCTGATCATTCGCAAACATGTACACTTGTTCTACTCGTGAACTATCATCTTATGTGGCCTGTAAAAGCTTCGATAAAACAGAAATCCTACTATAGTAGTGATTACCTCTGTAACCGGGAAAGTCAGCCAGAAATACACAAATCCGAATCTGGAAAACAGATATCCAAGCGGTACAAATAAGAACACTGTTCTCATAATGGTTAGAAACGAACTCTTAAAGGCTTCGCCGGTTGCCTGCAAAAAGACCGGATAAATCTGCGCACCTACCATCGGTATAAAGCTGATCCCAATAAATCGGAATCCCTGCACTCCGATACGGATAACTTCGCTGTCCTTCGTAAACACAGAAAGCATAGGTTCCGGAATAAATTCAAAGCATAACGTTCCGATGAACATCAATGCAATTCCCCATATAAAGGCAACCGTCATCGTATGTTTACAACGATCAATACTCTTTGCCGCATAGTTATAGCTAATGATGGGTACAATGCAGGTCTGAAGAGCACCCAGTGGTATAAAGAAAAATGTCTGCCATTTGTAATACAATCCAAGTGCTGTCACTGCCTCATCGGAAAATCCTGCAAGGATCATATTTAATCCAAATATGTAAAATGTATACGTTGCCTGCATGATGATATTCGGAATTCCAAGCGCATAGATCCTGCGGATATCCTCTGGATATTTGCAAAGAGACGGAGAACGGTGAAATCCCTTCTTCATAACAAGAAGTGCCGCTACAACCTGTCCTGTGATCGTTGCAAATGCAGCTCCTGCTATTCCAAGCTTTGGTATACCAAAAAGCCCAAAGATCAAAATCGGATCTAACACAATATTCGTGATAGCTCCTGTGATCTGTGCGATCATCGGTGTCTTCATATCTCCGTTTGCCTGAAGTACCTTTGTCCATATGCTCTCTGTAAACAATCCAATACTGCCTACGCACACAATCCTTCCGTATGTAATTACATCAGCAATTACTGTATCCGAGTTTGTCTGCAACCGTGCATATGCAGGCATCAGCAGATAACAGCTTACTGCAAATAAGATCCACATAATGATCGCCAGACTAAAGCCGATGCCTGCTACCTCATCTGCCTTCTTATACCTCTTTATTCCCAGAAAATGTGCAATATTTGTATTGATACCAACGCCTGTTCCAACTGCCAGTGCGATCATCAGAAGCTGAACAGGATAAATGATCGATAACGCCGTCAGACCGCTCTCTGAGTATTTCCCGACAAATAAACTGTCTACTATATTATAAAGAGCCTGTATCAACTGTGCCAGCATGACAGGTGGTGCGATCTTAAAAAAGATCTTATTAATCTTTTCTGTGCCGTAAAAACTACTGTTTGTTTCCATTTTGTTTCCCCTGAATTTATTCCTTCACCTGTAATTTTTCTTCATCTTTTAATTCATGATAAAATGCATCCAATATACCCACATAATTTTTATTCCATGGCTTTTGTTTGCCACAGTAATGCAGGATTACTGCATTCTCGCGTACCCATGTTCTATCTATCTTCTCATGGTTCGGTTCCATATTATAAAATGCTATCATTCTGTCACTTAAATTATACCGCATGGTATCGATCAAACCGATATGTGTACCGTACAGTGCAGCAATGATATCCTGATCCGGTAAAGTCAATGTCTTTCTGTGTTCTTCCACAAATCTTCCCACTTCGTGAAAATCCTGTTTTTTTCTCAAAACATCCAGATTCATTAATATTACGCCCGTATTGATATATGGAACCTTTTCCTCTATTCCCAGTCTTAACCGGTTCATCTTATTTAAGAACTTTCTGATATGTGTACAAGCTAAAAAATAGTTATCTTCAAAATCCATCTCATACAGTTCCTTCAATGAACGAATGACAATTATATCCGCATCAAGGTACAGGATCCGATCCAATGTCTCCGGTAATAATGCAGATGCATATATTCTGTAATATATCTCCATCGGATAACGGTCTGTCTCCGGAAAATTCATATCTTTACGATACTTCATATCGATGAAATGAAATGTTACGGAATTCCCCTCTATATCTTTGTCATATCGTTCCAACTGTTTCTGATCATTCAGATCAAGATCAGAATGAATCACATATATATCATACCCACCTTCTGATGGGAAACGGATAATTGATCGTACACAATCATCCAGATGTTCCATAAAGCCCTTATTAATCGTAAATAATAAATTCATTTCATATACCTCATCCCATGATATTTTACTTCCGGCTTTTTACAATTTACTACTCTGAATATCTCCGGTCAATCCATAATTTCTGAATCGCGTGCAATAATTCTGTACCTTTATTTAAAATCAGATTAAGGCACACCAAAACTGCCGGCAGATAAAAATCTGCCGGCAGCCGTCTATTTCAGATCCCCAAACCTCAAACTTCTTTGGAATCCTTCCATGCCGCATTTACGCTTCATGAATTTATTTTGTTTTTACTGCCACCGCATTGCTCCAGTCTGAACAGATTTTTGTTGTCTTTCCATTCTTCTTCACATTCTTATAAGTACAGATCCGCACATAGTACTGTTTCTTTGTACTTAACTTTGTAATCTGTTTACTCTTTGCCTTATTGGAAGATACTGTTGTCAGGATCGAGCCTTTAAATGACTTATTGGTAGAACACTGAATGATATAGCCACTGGTGTTCTTCGTCTGCTGCTTCCAGTTGACCGTAACCTTTGCCTTTCCTGCCTTTACGGATTTGACCGTTGTTCCGGCAGGTGCGATACGAAATGTCCATGTCTTCTTGCCACTATATTTCTTACCCTTTAACTGAACCGTGACTTTATAGCTTCCGATCGATTTCCTTCCACTTGCATAGGTCACTGTATAGTCCGTACCGTTTTTCAGTTTTTTACCCTTGCTGTCCTTTACCGTGACAGTTGGCTTCTTCGCTTTCTTATCATATGTATAAATGCTCTTGCTAAGCTTTACACTGCTGATCTTATTGATCTTCTTTGTAGATAAAGTCTCGCCACAGGACTTGCATTTCGTTACAAGCTTTCCATCAGCACTAAAGGTTGCTTTCTTCTTTACACTCTGAGCCTGCTCCTTATGCTTGCATCCTGTCGTTTTCTTTGCTGTCAGATGATAGGATGTTCCTGATACATATATGTTCACATATCCCTTGATCGGCTCTCTTACATAGGATGCTGTATATCCGCTTCCCTCTTTGCCGAGATTATACCATTCATCCTGTGTAAGAATTACATTGTCGGAAGAAGGCTGACCGATATACCAGTCTGCTGCTTCTCCGTTTGAATCAGTGATCGATCCTATGCTGATCAGGTCACTTTTTACATAAGATATCACACCATTCTTAATATCAAGCTCAAATATGCATTTCTTACCGGTCTTATCTTCGATGTATTCCTGCTCACCTGAGGATTTACTCTTATAGGTATATGCTGATATCTCCTCCAAGGTTTTGTAATAGCCCATGTTCGATGGGTTAAATGCGGAATATCCATGTTCGATCTCATGTGCATAATAGAGATTCAAAGATTTGCAGTAGATCAGTTTATAGATATAATAGCTGGTATCATACATGTCTATCGCATATTTAGAATTCGCATCTCCATCCTTCATGTACACCTCAAATACAGAAGGCTCATCACTCAGACATACAACATGATGCATAATATACCGGTCTGTATATGCCGCCTCCGTCTTTAAAGTTTTGTCTGTGTCTGCATCGACACAGTTTTTATATTTCTCTGATATCGAGTTTACATAAAACGGCATCTTATCCGTTCCGGCGTAGACATCTACAACTGCCTTTCCGCTTACCTTGAGAACGGCTTTTGTACCCTCCGGCTGCATGGTAATTCCACAATTTTTTTCCTTGTTCTTATTAATCGTCAGAGTACCATCACCAAGAATCTCAACAGATCCGCCATAACCATAGCCCCATACAATAAGACTCTTGATCTGGTTATCACCCACCAGCTTGATCTTGAAGTCATCCCCCATCTCATTTGCCTCGATTGACATCATTGGGTGTTTATAATTCGTAAGCGTTAAGGTATTCGTCTTCTTATCATAAACTGCCCCTTTTACAGTCTCTGCTTTTTGTGAACCTGTAACATATACAAAATGATTTGTATTCGTTCCGCCCCGATCATAAATATTGATATACGCTGCACTATACTCTCCTGTATTTGGTCCATTTGCTGCCTGTGCTGTCATCACGCATCCAACCCACATGCACAAAACCGCCAGCATCAGAGATACCTTTTTGAAATGTTTCATACCCATTTCCTCCTTTCATGGTTATACTATGCCATGAAGTATATCTGATAAACTGGCGATTTATAAGTTTACATTTGTTCTTTTTTATATTTTTACCGCAATATCGTCACATAAATCCACTCAAAAGCAAGTTTTTATTAACAGGACTCACATCTTCCAGGATTGATCATCATATAGGCTTGAATCCAGTCCTATTCCAATCGTCAGACGCATTTATACCTTTATCGGTTTCTCCACGCATAATAGAACTGGATCAAGCCGATCCTTGACCTTGTATCTGTCTTTTCATTCAGCGATGAGATATGTTTATAGAGCGCAGTCCTTGAAATATACAGCTTTCCTGCAATATCCTGCACACTTTCATCCGATTCCAGAAGTTCTCTTAACACTTCCTGCTCTCTGTCTGTCAGACGATATTTCTCTGCAAATCGGGCAAAATAATCAACAGCGTCTGTACCGTCCGACCCTTTTATCACATTTTCCGATTCAATGTCGTGTTTTCCTGAAACCGAATCAAATACAGAACCCGTTGTTGCAGATGCAACTTCCACCGTAAGCCCATCCATATCTTCCTTACGTTCAAATCGTTCCTCTATGATATTCACGCGAAGCTGACTACTGTAAATGAACATCGCTATACTGATCATCACAAATAAAATAAGGATCACGATACTCGCAAAAAGCATCGGAGATAATCCCTCGCCGCTTACATTTTCATCTGCATTTACCGACATGGCATACGGCAGCATGGTTGAGATAAAGCCGACGATACCGGCTCCGATATTGTTAATAGCTCTGCCGAATCCTGCCCATAATGCAGGGACTCGCGTATAATAAGATACTTCCATAAAACCGGTTGTGAAGAACACAACGAAAAATCCTGCTGCCGGATAGAACACAAGCAGTCCCGCAAGGATCGAGCCACCTATACCGATCAATAAGATACAGAGCACGGATAAGACCGTCACACAGTACATGACCAGACTCATATATCTGCGTTTCTTCAGATCAAATAAAATTCCCGCAAGGATTCCACTTAAAGCCAGCAGAAGCCTCGGCCATTCACCTACATCGATCGCACCCTTTGCATGATAGTAAGTAACAATGTTATCCAGAGCCGCAAATATGAATGTCATTAAAAGGACACAACAAACCAGTGCTCCACAGGTAAGTCCCGGATGGATCGAAGCATTATTCTGCACTTCCGCCTCATCCTCTATCTTAAAACAATCCACAAGTATTACAAAGATCACAACAAATATCAGTAGCATAGATACCTGAATCCGATTGTCTGTGATCAGATTATTATTTACAAACTGAAGCAACAGACCTGCCGCATAAGCGGTTCCAACCATCAATGCCATATGATTGCTGTTTTTCAGGATATTCGCTGCCTGATCATGCACCTTACTGCCATACATACCCGCAAACAAAAAGAACACGCAACCCCAGATCAACAAACTCCGTTCCGATCTGTTACCTGTCATCATCCAAATACTTAACATACAGATCACTCCTAAAATAATCTGCATGACCA
>OHBE01001918.1_pt1 | contig 16433 bp, 10 predicted proteins | sample 1577231 | NCBI WGS metagenome assembly OHBE01 (sample SAMEA3541506, study PRJEB24748) | human gut metagenome | biome: human gut; feature: human-associated habitat; material: faeces | place: China | collected 2012 | reverse complement strand
GCCGCAGCCGCCGGAGCGGTGCTTAAGCCGTCAGGCGGGAATTGTGCGGTATTGCTTTAGGTTTTCGGCAAGGAACCGCCCCTCAGGCCGCTTCGCGTCCAGCTCCCCTCCAGGGGAGCCACCACAATCATGGGGTCCCCCGCCCTACTGGCCTGGCAAATATTTCACCGAACCTATGCCCAAAAATACAAAAATGCCGCAGCAGACTGTTACATCTGCTGCGGCATTTTTATTTAGAGGTTAATGGGCTGGTTACAGCTCATTGTTCGGCTGTGGGATTACTGCAGAACGCCGGTGTTCTTATCAAAGTGATAAGTACGGCCGTCGATGACTGCATCGCCCTTAGCCATGGTGCCATAGATCGGGTCGAAATAGTAACGCTTGTCCGCGCTCCAGCCCTTGATCATGTGGCCCTGTGCATCGTAACGGACCCACTTGCCGGTGCCATCGGCGCGGTCAGCCCACTGGCCAGCTTTGGATTCCTGATAGACATCCTTGCTGGTGGCTTTCTTGCCCTGGTCAACGGCGTCCAGCCAGTACCAAGCGTCGGAAGCCGGGTCATAGATTTCCTTGCCGCGGCCATCCAGGCCCTGGCGAACGCCCTTTTCGTACCAGAAGTCAGCGCCTTTGATGGTCAGCCACTGGCCGTCCAGAGCGATACCGGTGTACTCGTCAAATGCGCAAGGTACACCGTCAATGTCGCCTGCGCCCTTAGCCATAGCGCCGGTGATCAGGTCAAAGTAGTAGGTGCCCTTATCGGTCGTCTGCCAGCCCTTGACCATGTGGCCGTTCTCATCGTAACGGACCCACTTGCCGGTGCCATCGGGCTTATCAGCCCACTGGCCGGCGGCGGATTCCTGGTAAACGTCCTTGTTGACGGTCATTGCGCCGCCCTGGACAGCATCCAGCCAGTACCAGGCGTCGGAATCGGGATCATAGATCTCTTTGCCGCGGCCGGTGGTACCCTGCTTCACGCCGTTTTCGTACCAGTACTTCTTGCCGTTTTCTTCAACCCAGCCGTTCTTTACAGTTTCGCCGTACTTGGCAGTGTAGTCCTTGCCGTTGAAGGTGACGGTAGCGGTGGTAACGCCGCTGGTCTGCTTTACAGTTGCATCCACGAACTGTGCGCTTGCGCAGTTCTTATCGGTGCAGGTAAAGACAGCCATTGCGGTAACGGTGGTCTTTTCAGCGGCACCGTGAGCGGTGCGCTCCTCGACCGGTGCTTCCTGAGCGGCGGGAGTATCGGTGTCAGTTGCAGCTTTCTTGGTAAAGGTTGCTTTAATTTCCAAGTTGCAAGCACCCATTACGTCCTTATATATACCACCACCGCTAACGCTATTAGTGATATCGGTCGTACCATGGAACGCCTGCTCCAGTTCATAGCCAGAATTCGGCGTAACTATCACAACAATTGCAGCGTCCTTTGCTGCGCGTTTCAGTCCATCCTCACCATTGACCGAAACGGTAATCGTACCACCGTCCTTCGGCTCAACTTCCGTGAGAATGCTATATTCTTCGATGGTAAACTGCGCAGTAACCGTTACATTGTCAGCGGGCATTTTGAAAGTATAGGTCTTACCTTCATCAGCAGTTTCAGGTTCAATCTTAGTGCCCTTGCTGTCCGTAATAGTCAGGCCCTCTTGGGACAGTTTTGTCAGCAAATCCGGCTTATCAATCGGGTTAACAGTCAGAGTAACGACCTCGCCAGCCTTCAGGTCAGTGGTCTTGTCAGCCGTCACAGTACCATTATCGCTGGGGTTGATCGTAACGCTGTAGGTTTCAACCTTAACAGGCTCAAACGCAGCGCTAACGGTAACATCAGCGGCAGGCATCTCGAAGGTGTAGGTGTTTTCCTTACCGTCTACTGCCTTAAAGTCGTTAATTTCTTTCTTCGTTCCGCCATCCGTATAAGTAGCTTTCAGGCTGCCGTCCGTGTACTTAAAGTTGGTATTCGGGGTAACGGTAACAGTAACAACATCCTTCGCAGCTGCGGTTTTCGGCTCTACGCCCACAGTGCCGTTTTCAACAGTACCCGCCACAGTAACGTTATACTTCTTAACCTCTTCAAACGCTGCGCTGACAGTTGCATCGCCAGCGGGCATTGCAAAGGTGTAAGTGTTGGCCTTTTCTGTGTCAGGAGTTGCTTTCAGGGTCTGATTGTCGCCGTAAGTAACCACCACACCGTCAGCCGTCAGGGTATAGCCATCCTTCGGGGTAGCCACAACGGTAACGCTGGTGCCCTCAGCAACCTTATCCAGGTCAGCTTCGGGGCTGGTGATCTTCAACGTATCCTTGTTAGCATCGGCCACCTTGACCGCATAGGTCTTGGCGGCTTTGGTAACGCTGATGGTCACATCGCCGTCCGGCATGGTGAAGGTGTAAACCGTCTTAGCCTTTTCGGTGGTAGCCTGGGCTGCGGCTTCGTCCTGCGCTGCTTCCTGAACTTCAGTCAGAGCAACATCGGTATCGCCGTTCTTTGCGGTAACGGTAACGATATCGGTGCCTTTCTTTTCTACGGTCAGGGTAACGGTATCGTCCTTGATGTAGGTGTTGTTGGTGGTGCCCAGGGTCAGGGTAACGCCTTCAACTGCTTCCGGCAGGGTTACAGTGTGAGGTACGCTCTCGGTTGCAGTATGGCAATCAGAGCACAAGTACACATTGTTGCCAACGGACTTGGTTTCCAGCTCGTCCAGAGCCCAGGTATGGCCCTTGGGCAGTGCGCCGTCAGCGTACTTCTTTTCACCCTTGGTCAGGCCGTACTTGGTGGTGCGGTCCTGGGTGTAAGCGGGGGTATCGCACCATGCTTCAACGGAAACATCAGTGGTTGCGCCGCTGCTCAGGTCGCTGACCATGTCGGACATCGGCATGGTTTCAACCAGGTTAGCGCACCACATGAACTCTTCGTTCTTGTTCTTCTCGTCAGAGCTGCCCATGTTCTGGTTGTAACTCGGGTTGTAGTTCCAGGACTCGGTCTTGTAGCTCTTACGGTTTGCATAAGAAGTGCCGGCGGCATCGGTCTTAACAACCGGCTTGCCATCGGAATCCAGCTCCTTATAGGTGTTGGACAGGTTGGTGCCGACAGAAACGATCAGCTGATCCTTGGTGGTGTTGATGCCGGTAATAACATTCTGACCATTCTGCTGTTCGGTCTTGAAGCTGTAACTGTCGCGCAGGGTCAGGCCCGCCAGAGGATGGTTCTTGAAGGTGCCCAGATACTTCACACTGCTGGTATCCTGGTCGCTATCCATGATAACCATGCTCATGCCGGGAAAGTGGGTATCGGGAACCATGTTGCCGTCCTTATCCTTGGTCAGCTTAATGCCGCCATAGACGGTGTTGTATTCCTTCACTTCTTCCACTGCGCCGGTGGTCGGGTCCATACGGTAGATGGCGTTGTTGACGTTGAAGTACAGCTTGCCATCATACAGTGCGGTAGAGTGTACCAGTGCGGGGTAGATCCGCTTTGCAGCAGCGTCTGCCAGGCACTCGGTGTTCAGGTTGTTTTCAACCTTGGTATGCTTATCTTTTGCACTGGTATCGATCTTATAGATGGTGCCAGCTTCGGCCAGAACCTTGGCATTGCTGTCGTCATCATTGAAGTTGCTGCTGGTTTCCTTCAGATCGTTGTAGTACATCAGGATGATATCATACGGGTCATCCGTCTTGGTAAAGCTGCTCATGCTGAATTTCTTGTCGCCGGAGCTGCTGGAATCCGCTTTGCGGATATAGTAGTTCGCATTACGCGGACGTGCTTCCAGAGTATCGGGGCCCTGGCTCTGCATCTTCTTCATGAACTGCTGCATCTGGGAGTTGTTACCAGAGCTGCCGGAACCAGAGCTGCCGCTGTCGCCGTTCTCGGCCTGCTTGCGGCGCATGTCGTTATACAGGTTCTGGTTGGTCGTGGTATCAACGTAATAGAAGTAATTATCGTCGAAGTAGATGGGGCTGCAGATAGAGGTGAACCAGGTATCCTCGTAGCAGGTATCGGTGTAACGGGTCTCGTTCTTGTTATCTTCCTTGGTGTAAGAGTAATGCGGCTTGCCGTTGTTCATCACATAGCTGCCATCATCATTCTTATCGGGTTCCTTGTTTTTGATGTAGGTGTAGCCATCGTACAGCGAGTCAATGTAATCATAGTACTTGCTGTAACGGCCTTCCAGACCGGAGGGAGAAACCAGGAAGTTGACATGGCGCATGTCGCCTGCGTTCTCAACGCGGGTCTGGGCCATGCACTCGGTGTTCACGTCGTCATAGCAGACGTCAACATAGTACCAGTTCTTGTTGGGTTCGCCGGTGGTCATCGTAGCAGAGTTGCTGTCGCCCTGCAGCTTGTTGACCTTGACTGCGTTGAAGTAGTGGACGTTGTTGAACATGCCGCCGCCGAACGCATTACCGGCAACACTGGTATCAGAAGTATCGCAGTAATACAGGATCTGGGCAAAGTCAACAACAGCGTTATCGCCTACTTCATCGGGGGTCTTCCAAACTTCTTTGCCGTCAACGGTCTTTTTATAGATTTCCTTGTTGTCAGGCAAATTCTGGACCATGTAGTTAAATGCAGATGCATAGCCCAGGCAGATGCAGCCATACTCAACGCCCTTAGCGCCGATCCCGCCGCCCAGCAGGGCGCCGAAAGCAGTCATCTGGATGGGGTCGTTGTTGCCGCCGCCGGTGATATCGCCCATGGAGCCCATATCGAATTCTGCAACCTGGGAGACCCAGTCGTGCAGGATCAGCAGCTTGGTAACATAGTCAGCGTCACCCAGCTTGGCAACCTGTGCCAGGCCTGCATCACGGATAGCTTTCAGAGCTTCGCCATAGTTCATGACATAAGACATGAACGCCTGCGGCAGCATGTTCAGCATGAATGCCATGGTGGTCGGCGGGACATCATCGTTCGGATCAATGCTGCACAATACCTTGATTGCGCCCATGGTGCCGGTGATGCTGCCATCCTCGCCCTGCTTCTGAACGCCCTTGGAGGTCCAGAACGGGGCAACCACGCCGAAGTACTCTGCTTCGTCCTGGTTGAACTGCGACAGCTGGAAGTAGTAGTAGTTCATCTGCGCAGTCGAGACATCGTAAGTATTGGTGACCTGGTTGCCCTGGTCGTCCACATACACGGCAGTCTTCTGGCTGTCGTACAGCAGCAGGCTGTTCTTACCCTTGTTGTCGCCGCTCTGATAGGTGAAGTTCACCTTGCTTGCGTCAACCGGGTTGTTCTGCATATCGTACCAGCTGCCGCCGTCCATTGCGGACACCAGGGTAACGCCGGTGCCGCCGGAGGTGGTATCCAGGGTCGGGGTGCCGCCCACATTGATGTAGACGGAATTGTTATTCTGGTCTACCACAACGCTGACCGGCATGGTCTGCATCGGCTTGGTTTTGATTTCTTCGCCGCAGACAGCGCACTTGAAGGTGATGCTGGTGCATTCCCAGTCAATGGTAACGGGAGCGCCGGCAGAAATTTTGCCGGTTTCGCTGTCATAGAACAGCTGGGCGTTGCTGAAGTCATCGGCCAGCTTGCCCTCGACCTTCTTCATTTCCAGTTGAAGGTAGCAACAAACTTGCCATCTGCATCCTTGGACACGACATGGCTCTGGCAGGGCAGGGCGGCAATGTCGTCGGTGCGGGTGGTGGTTTCCTTGTATTCCTTCTTAACCGGGCTCTTGTCAGCGGGCACGCTGGCAGAGTAAACGGTCTTGCCGGCAACGCCGGGCTTTGCCTCGGTGGTATCCTTGGTTACGGTGCCTTCTACCTTTTGGTAGGCATCGTCCTTTTCACAGGTATACACAGCGGTGTAAGCCCAGCCGTCATCGGTCTTGGTCCAGTAACCATCGGGGGTTTCCTTCCAGGTATGGGTGTGGCCATCCGCCGGGTTGGTGTCATTCCAGTACCATTTCGGCTCGCCATAGGTATGGCCGTCTGCAGCGGCGCTGGCAGCAAAGGTATCGGAGTTTTCAGCAACGTAAGCCTGTGCGTAGCTGTCAGCCTGCTGCGCAATCACTTCATCATCGCTGTTGGTCATGGACTCCATCGCAGAGGTCATGCCGGAGCTGCCGGTAAAGGTAACGGCGGTCACAACGCCTGCGGCGTTCGTCTCATAGCCCAGGTCGGTAACGGCGCTGGACAGATGATACGTTTTGATGGTGGCAGCCATCACCGATGCCATCTCGTCCTTGTTCAGGCCATAGGCTTCGGTGTTGATCTTGCCGGCTGCGGCGTTGGCGTACATGGCATCGGCCAGTGCATTTTCCAACGCTGCAAGGCTCATGCCCGCCTTGCTCTGTGCAGTCGCTTCCAGCTTGGCATCGTCCTGCTCCAGTTCATGCACTTCGCCCTGGGCAGCCAGCGTTTGGGCTGTCTGCTTGATCAGGTCTGCGGTGCTGGTGAACTTGGGCAGGGACTGCACAGCGCTGGCCGCGCTTGCTGCGCTAGCTGCAACAGACTGCGCTACCGAAGAATCAATCTTGGTAGTTTCGGCTGCTGCGGGAAGCGCCACGCTTTGGGCAACCATGGCTGCTGCCAGCACGGATGCACCAAAACGCTGAAGGTTTTTCTTCATAGTTTTATCCTCCCTTAAGTGGTTACTACTTTCCCCTTTTGTGTGAAAAGTGGTACGGCAGATGTGCGGCACTTTGCAGGTGTTGATTGCAAAACGCCTGGTTGTGCTCCCCTCGGTCTGGCGATCCCCTGCCGGGCTGCGGCCTGCTTTTGGGGCTTTTGGCCCCGGCACAGCGGCTGACAAAACGTTGTACCGGCTGCATGCCTTGATCCCGCAAATGATAACCTTTCCGACACATCTAGGTATATACATTATATCACAGTTGCCAGAATTTGCATAGTTAATTAGAGCGGTTTCTAGGTAAATTTTTGTCCTTGAATCAACTGAAACCTGTTTTTCGCACATTATTTGCGTTGCGGTGCGGTGACTCTTTGGCGGTATTTATTAACATTTTTGAATGGTTTATTCCTGCTTTTATCAAATGATTGAACATTTACCCCGATAATGTTCTTTGCAATCTCTTAATCCAATCACCCGGTATTGTGATCGCGCATTTTTTGCCATTTCGGTTCGGCTTGTTGTTGAGAGATTTGGCAGAGATTGGAGGAAACTTGAAGGGAAAATTGGAGGTTGAGAATTGCCCATTATAAATTGTACTGTAGAGAGCGTTCCTGACCGTTCCGAAAACTTAGGGATAGATCAACCCTTGCCCCTTAACCGCGACCTGAAATACACCTTCCCAAGGTAGGGCGGTGTGAGTGCCCCCTCCTGCTCCACTTTTTCAAAGTTCCGAATGGTGTCCTCTCCCCTATCTACAATTCCTGATGTTTTCATGATGCCTTCCTTGGTCTTCCACACCCGGCCTTTGCCCCCTCCCCGTCCCATAAGTCGTACACAACAAAAAGGCCCCTGCCTTAACAGCAGGGGCCTTGAAAGCTATATCACAAGCCGAAAATTACTTCTCGATCTTGGAAACAACGCCGGAACCAACAGTGTGGCCGCCTTCGCGGATAGCGAAACGCATGCCTTCTTCCATGGCAACCGGGGTGATCAGCTCAACGTGCATATCAACGTTGTCGCCGGGCATGCACATCTCAGTGCCTTCGGGCAGGGTGATGATGCCGGTAACGTCGGTGGTACGGAAGTAGAACTGAGGACGATAGTTGTTGAAGAACGGGGTATGACGGCCGCCTTCTTCCTTCTTCAGGACGTAAACATGGCCATCGAAAGTGGTGTGGGGATGAACAGAGCCGGGAACAGCCAGAACCTGACCACGCTCGATCTGGTCACGGTCAACACCACGCAGCAGAGCGCCGATGTTGTCGCCAGCCTGAGCGAACTCGAGGCTCTTGCGGAACATTTCCAGACCAGTGATGGTGGTGGTCATCTTCTCTTCCTTCAGACCAACGATTTCCATCTGATCGCCGACATGAGCAGTACCACGCTCAACACGACCGGTAGCAACGGTGCCACGGCCGGAGATGGTCATAACGTCCTCAACGGGCATCAGGAACGGCTTATCAGCAGCACGGTCCGGGGTCGGGATGTAGCTGTCAACAGCGTCCATCAGCTCCCAAATGCACTTGTATTCCGGAGCATCGGGATCCTTGGAAGTGCTCTCCAGAGCCTTCAGAGCGGAGCCACGGATGATCGGGGTGTTGTCGCCGTCGAAATCCTGGCTGTCCAGCAGTTCGCGAACTTCCATTTCGACCAGGTCGAGCAGCTCTTCGTCGTCAACCATATCGCACTTGTTCAGGAACACAACGATCTTGGGCACGCCAACCTGACGAGCCAGCAGGATGTGCTCACGGGTCTGCGGCATCGGGCCATCGGTTGCAGCAACAACCAGGATAGCGCCGTCCATCTGAGCAGCACCGGTGATCATGTTCTTGATGTAGTCAGCATGGCCCGGGCAGTCAACGTGGGCATAGTGACGCTTCGCGGTGTGGTACTCAACGTGAGCGGTGTTGATCGTGATACCACGAGCCTTCTCTTCAGGAGCCTTATCGATGCTGGAGTAATCCATGAAATCGGCGTCGCCCTTCAGAGCCAGAACCTTGGTGATAGCGGCAGTCAGAGTGGTCTTGCCGTGGTCAACGTGACCGATGGTACCGATGTTGACATGCTCCAAAGAGCGGTCAAATTTTTCCTTTTCAGCCATTGGAAGTATCCTCCTTTAATTCAAACAGATAAAATAGCCTGTTGTAAGGCTATCATACTAGATTTTTCAAGAAAAATCAAGTATTTTGCGCGAATTTGTGCAGAATCAGCCCTTATTGCGCTCGGTCATGATCTTATCTGCAACACTCTTGGGAACCTGCTGGTAATCAGCCGGCTCCATGGAGTACTGGCCACGGCCCTGGGTCTTGGAACGCAGGTCAGTAGCGTAACCGAACATCTCGGACAGAGGAACCATAGCGGTGACACGGGCAGTGCCATCGGTGGATTCCTGGTTCTGGATCGCGCCGCGGCGGCTGTTCAAGTCGCCAATGACGTTGCCCATATACTCGTCAGGAACAACAACGTCAACCTTCATGATGGGCTCCATAATGACGGGATCAGCCTTCTTCATAGCATCCTTGAATGCCATGGAGCCGGCGATGGAGAACGCCATTTCAGAGGAGTCAACTTCATGATAGGAGCCGTCCCACAGAGTGACCTTGACATCCACGACGGGATAGCCAGCCAGAATGCCGGACTTCATCGCGCCCTGGATACCGTTGTCAACAGCGGGGATGTATTCCTTCGGGATAGCGCCGCCAACAATACCGTTGACGAACTCATAACCCTTACCCGGGTTGGGCTCAATCTTGATTTTAACGTGACCATACTGGCCCTTACCACCGGACTGACGTGCGTACTTGGTTTCCTGGTTAGCATCCTTGCGGATGGTTTCACGGTAGGCAACCTGAGGTGCGCCAACGTTAGCTTCGACCTTAAACTCGCGGAGCAGACGGTCCACGATGATTTCCAGGTGGAGCTCGCCCATGCCGGCGATGATGGTCTGACCGGTTTCTTCATCGGTCCAGGTACGGAAAGTCGGGTCCTCTTCAGCCAGCTTAGACAGGGCAATACCCATCTTCTCGCTGCCAGCCTTGGTCTTGGGCTCGATGGCAACGCGGATAACCGGCTCGGGGAAGTTCATGGACTCGAGGATGATGGGATGCTTCTCATCGCACAGGGTATCACCAGTGGTGGTGTTCTTCAGACCAACAGCAGCGGCGATATCGCCAGCGTAGCAGATGTCGATATCCTTACGGTTGTTTGCATGCATCTGCAGGATACGGCCGATACGCTCGTCCTGATCCTTAACAGAGTTGTAAACAGTGGTGCCAGCCTCAACGGTACCAGAGTACACGCGGAAGAAGCACAGCTTACCGACATACGGGTCAGTCATAATCTTGAATGCCAGTGCAGAGAACGGCTGATCATCGGAAGAAGCGCGATCTTCTTCCTCGCCAGTCTCCGGGTTGGTGCCCTTGATGGCCTCAACGTCGGTCGGAGCGGGCATATAATCAACGATTGCATCCAACAGTTTCTGAACGCCACGGTTCTTGTAAGAAGAGCCGCAGACAACAGGAACGATCTCGTTGGAAATGGTAGCCTTACGCAGAGCAGCCTTGATTTCTTCCTTGGTCAGCTCTTCGCCTTCCAGGTACTTCATCATGAGCTCTTCGTCGGTCTCGGCAACAGCCTCGATCAGCTTGTCATGGTACTCCTGAGCCTTCTCCTGCATATCCTCGGGGATAGGCTCAACGCGGACGTCATTGCCCATGTCATCATAGTAGATGTCAGCCTGCATATCGATCAGGTCGATAATACCCTTGAAGGTATCCTCCTGACCGACGGGCAGCTGGATGGGCACACCGTTGGCGTGCAGACGATCATGGAGCATCTGAACGCAGCGGTAGAAATCGGCACCCATGGTGTCCATCTTGTTGACGTACACCATGCGGGGAACCTTGTACTCGTCAGCCTGACGCCAAACGGTCTCAGACTGCGGCTCAACACCGCCCTTAGCGGCCAGAACGGTAACGGAACCGTCCAGAACGCGCAGAGAACGCTGAACCTCAACAGTGAAGTCAACGTGACCCGGGGTGTCGATGATGTTGATACGATGGCGGTTCTTCTTGAAGAGAGCCGGATCGTGCTGGGTCTCGGTATGGCTCCAATAGCAGGTGGTAGCAGCGGAAGTGATGGTGATACCACGCTCCTGCTCCTGTTCCATCCAGTCCATCGTAGCAGCGCCGTCATGAACCTCACCGATCTTATGGTTGATACCGGTGTAGTACAGGATGCGCTCGGTGGTGGTGGTCTTGCCTGCGTCGATGTGGGCCATGATACCGATGTTACGGGTCATTTGCAGAGATACATCTCTCGGCGTAGCCATGGCTTATACCTCCTCGACAGCGAATCAATAACGATAGTGGGCAAAAGCCTTGTTGGCCTCGGCCATCTTGTGCGTATCCTCGCGCTTCTTGACAGAGCCGCCGACACCGTTGGTGGCGTCGATGATCTCAGCAGCCAGACGAGCAGACATGGTCTTCTCGCCACGGGCGCGGCTGTAAGCGGTCAGCCAGCGCAGGCCGAGGGTCTCGCGGCGGGCAGGGCTAACTTCCAGAGGAACCTGATAGTTAGCGCCGCCGACACGGCGGGTCTTGCACTCGAGGTTAGGCATGATGTTCTCCATTGCCTTCTCGAACATCTCGAGCGGGTCGTTGCCGGTCTTTTCCTTCACGATGTCGAATGCATCGTAAACGATCTCCTGCGCAACACCTTTCTTGCCATCCAGCATGATGTAGTTGACCAGGCGGGTGACAACCTTGGAATTGTAAATAGGATCGGCCAGAACTTCGCGTTTCGCGACATTACCTCTTCTGGGCATCTTTCTTCCCTCCTTCACATAAATGATATCATCGGTACTCGAAAGTTAAGAAACTCCCGTTGTGCCACAAAAAAGGCGTTGGCCTATTTTATGGCGAAAAGATGTTTCCTTACTTCTTGGCACCGGCCTTGGGGCGCTTAGCACCGTATTTGCTGCGGGCCTGATTACGGTTCGCAACACCCTGGGTATCCAGAGTACCACGGATGATGTGGTAACGGACACCGGGCAGATCCTTGACACGACCGCCGCGGATCAGAACAACGCTGTGCTCCTGCAGGTTATGGCCGATACCGGGAATGTAAGAGGTGACCTCGATACCATTCGTGAGGCGGACACGGGCAACTTTACGCAGAGCAGAGTTAGGCTTCTTGGGGGTCATGGTACGCACGGCAGTGCAGACACCACGCTTCTGCGGGCTGTTGAGGTTGGTGTACTCCTTTTTCTGGGAGTTGTAGCTCTTCAGAAGGGCAGGCGCGGTGCTCTTTTTGACCAGAACCTCACGGCCTTTGCGCACGAGCTGGTTAAAAGTAGGCATTTCTTTTCTCCTTTCTTCACTTATTCACGCGCTTTTTGCGGGTCGTCCGGCCAGATGGCCGCACTATACCCCGCATCTCACGCAATGTTTATATTACAGCATCCTGGCCGGAATGTCAAGAGTATTGCCAAAAAAATCTTGAAAAAATCGTGCAATACGGAGAATTTTTCATTTCTGAAGCAAAATGTGCAAATCTTGCGCCGGTTTGGGGGGCAGCGTTGCATTTGGGTAAGTCCGCGCATAGAATGAAGCGGACCGTCTTCCCCCGCCGCCGCGCGGTCAGCCGCCGTCCGTGCGCGTTTTGTCTATTTGCCAGAGACAAATATACATTTTGCACAAAAGCAGGCCACCAGATTCATTAACTTGACGAGTCGATTTCTGTTGCATTGTGTCCCCCGCTTTGCTATAATGAAGATACAGACAAAACCGGAACAGTTCCGGCCATACAAGTTCTGACGCTACATTTTTGAGGAGGTCCTGACAATGAAGAAACTGCTTGCTATCCTGATTTCCCTGTGCATGGTATCCGCCTTCGCTGTACCTGTTTTTGCAGATGCCAACAGCGATTATATCGCCGCCGTCAAGGCCTACCAGGCCCAGATCGCCGCGAAGGAAGCCGCCTACACTGCAGCGGTGGATGCTTATTCCAAGAATGCAAAGGCCAAGGCAGACGCCGACAGCGCCGCAATTCTGAAGGCCGCCAAGGCCGCCCAGGCGAAGGCCGATGCAGACTGTCTGGCCGTCATCGCCGCGGGCAAGGCTGCCCAGTCCCAGGCTGACGCGCGCGTTGCCGCGGTAATTGCCGCAGGCAAGGCCACACAGGCCAAGGCTGATGCACGCGAGGCCGCCTATGCGAAGGCCGTAAAGGCGTATCAGGATCAGATCGCCGCACGTGAGGCCGCCTACATCAAGGCCGTGCTGGGCAAGTAATTCTACCTTATTATAATAGGAGCGGAGCGCCGGGAAAGGCGCTCCGCTTTTTTGTTGCTATTTCCTTGCCTCCCTCTGTGAGGGAGGTGGCCCCGCAGGGCCGGTGGGAGAAGGCCTTGCGGCGGCCCTAACTATTTCGGGCGACCACAAAGTTCTCTTTTCCACCGCCTGCGGGCGAAGCCCCCTCGCAGAGGTGGCCAGTGGGACAGGGGCAACGGGCAAATGTGGTTTACTGCAGCTTTGCCAGCGTGGCCTCGGCATCGTCGAGGATGCGCTCGAACTTCTCGAGGGCGGCGTCCACGGGGGCCGGGGTGGCCAGGTCAACACCGGCGTGGCGCAGCTCGTCCAGCGGGTAAGCACTGCCGCCCATGGAGAGGAACTCCTTGTAGCGCTTGACGGCGGGCTCGCCCTCTTTCAGGATGCCCTCGGACAGGGCAACAGCGGTGGAGTAGCCGGTGGCATACTTGTAAACGTAGAACGGGCGGTAGAAGTGCGGGATGCGCGCCCACTCATACTGGATCTCGTCGTCGATGACCATATCGTTGCCAAAATAGTCGGTGACAAGGCGCTTGTACAGAGCGTTCAGGGCGGCGGCGTTCAGGGCTTCACCGCGCTCGACCATGGCATGGGCCTCGCGCTCGAACTCGGCAAACATCGTCTGGCGGTAGACCGTGCCCTTGAAGTTTTCCAGATACTGGTTCAGCAGATAGAGGCGGGTCTGGGGGTCATTCTCGTTGGCAAGCAGCTGCTCGATGAGCAGATTCTCGTTGACGGTGGACGCGACCTCGGCGACAAACAGCGTGTAGTCCGCGTACTGCGGCGGCTGATGCTGGCGGGAGCGCCAGCTGTGGATCGTGTGGCCCATCTCATGTGCCAGTGTAGAGACGCTGTCCAGCGTGCCGCTGAAATTCAGCAGGATATAGGGGTTGGAGTCATAGCAGCCGCCGGAGTACGCGCCGCCGCGCTTGCCGCGGTTGGGGTAAACGTCGATCCAGCGCTCGGCATAGGCCTTGCGGACGGTTGCCTGGTAGTCCTCGCCCAGGGGCGCAACGGCCTTCAGGACCATCTCCTGTGCGGTCTCGTAGCTGTAGGATTTTTTCAGATCGCCGACCAGCGGAGCGTAGACGTCGTAAAAGTGCAGCGCGTCAACGCCCAGCATCTTTTTGCGCAGGCGGACATAGCGGTGCATGGCGGGAATATGCTTGCGGACCGTGGCGACGAGGTTGTCGTAGACCTCGGCGGGCACATTCTCCCCCGCCATGGCCATCGCGCGGGAGGACGGGTAATTGCGGGCGGCGGCTTCGGCGGTGGCAGCCTTGATGGCACCGGCGTAGGACGCGGCAAAGGTATTGATGTGCTCGCGGTAGCTCTTGTAGTAGCTGTGGAAGGCGTTCTCTCGCAGGGTGCGGTCCGTGCTCATCTCCAGCGGCACAAAGTTGGAGCCGGTGACCTCGACGGTCTCGCCGCTGCCGTCCTTGACGGTATCAAACAGCAGGTCGGCGTCCTCCAGATTGTGGTAGATCTCGGACGGCGCAGACATGACCTCGCCGAAGCTGGCCAGCAGCTTTTCTTCAGCCTTGGTCAGGATGTGGGGCTTGCCGCGCAGCAGATCCTCGAGGTTGAATTTGTAGTCTGCGACGGCGGGATCGTTGACGATGGCGGTCAGCGTCTCCTCGGGCAGGGACAGGATCTCCGGCTGGGCAAAGGACAGCGCGGCGGCCATCTTGACGTACTTGCTGCCGATGCGGGCGTACATGCTCTGGGCCTTGTCGTCGCGGGTGTCCTCGTCATGGCGCTGGGAGGCGTAGCAGTAGAGGCGCTCGACCTTGCGGCTCACCTCGGTGGAGGCGTCGAGGTATGCGCCAATCGTAACGGCATCGGTCAGTTTCCCGGCGAAGGCTGCCAGGCTTTCAATGTCCGCGTCAAGGCTGTCCAGCGCGGTCTCCCACGCGGCGTCGCTCTCGAACATCGGGGTCAGGTCCCACTGAAATTGCGGGTCCAGTTCACTGCGTTCTTTTAGAATTTCGGGCATAGTTTTCTCCTTATTATAAAATATTTTGTTGTGCAGAAGATGTCGGGGTGTGCGGTGGCATCCACCGCGTTGCAGGGTTGTCGAGGACGCCGACCCCTACGCGTAGGGGCGGATTCCATATCCGCCCGGGGAGATTGCGGCAAGCCAATGTCCCCGGGCGTGCAACGCTCGCCCCTACAGATTATAATAGGGCTTTTTCCCAATCGGCGGGGCGGAAGCCCGGCAGGACAAAAGTATCCGTCACCAACAGCGGGCGCTTGACCAACATACCGTCCGAGGCCAGCAGGGCGATCTGCTCCTCCTCGCTCATAGCGGGCAGCTTATCCTTGAGGCCCAGATTTTTGTAGACAAGGCCGCTCGTGTTGAAGAACCGCTTGAGGGGCAGGCCGCTGCGGGCTACCCATTCGCGCAGCTCGTCTGCGGTGGGATTATCCTCTTTAATATGGCGGGCGGTGTAGACAATGCCGTGTTCATCCAGCCATTTCTTGGCTTTCTGACAGGTGGAGCACGGCGGGTATTGCAGGAACAGCATAGGTTCACGCTCCTTAGTATCAGTTAACTTATTATAACCCAGCGGAGGGCGGGTGTCAATCGGTCATTTTTTTCGATGCATCGTATCTAAACGGAGCATCGGTTTACAAAGCACAAATTTCGTGTTACCCTTAATGCAAATAAGAACGGAGAGATTTTATGGACGCTAAGAGTTTCGGGGTATTTCTCGCACAGCAGCGCAAAAAGCAAGGATTTACACAGGCAGAACTTGCCGAACAGCTACACGTAACCGACAAGGCCGTAAGCAGATGGGAGCGCGGCATCGGTTTGCCAGACATAAACACCTTAGAGCCTCTGGCCAACGCCCTGCAAATGACCTTGGACGAACTAATTCACGCCGAAATAAAGCAGGAGCGCAGTACTGCTTCAGCTGTACAAGCATTTGTCGATTTGTTTTCTCCACAATCTCAATCTGTTTGGCGAACAATACGTTCAACCTGTTTTATCCTTTCTGTAGCTCTTTGCATAGTTGCACTCGCACTCTGCCCAGGCAATGTTGCCATTCAATGGAAGGTCAATTTTTTTGCTGTCCCCATAGCCTACGCAGGAAAATTCGTGGTGTTTCCCGCTTTGGCACTATTGGAAGCGGGCACATTGTATTTTTGGAAATTTTGTGATGCACACATTTCACTTCAAGAAAAACATTTTTTGACGTGGTGTTATATTCTTCATCCGCGCTTCGCTGAATTTGTGAAGTTGCTTCGAGAAGCAATTTTCCTGTTCTTCTTTGGCTTTCTTATCCCTTTTTGTGCACTTATGACCCTGTTGTTAAATACTCCTCATTTCTAACACTTCCTAATTCTAACAAAAATCCCGCCACTTGACGGTGGCGGGATTTTTAGTACAAATTAGTGGTCGTAGGCAGCCTCAGCAGCATCGCGGGCGATTTCCGCCTGCACCAACTCCTCCTCGACCTCCGGCAGACCAGTGCCGGCGGGGATGAGCTTACCGATGATGACGTTCTCCTTCAGGCCGGCCAGCGGGTCGACCTTGC
>OHBE01001916.1_pt1 | contig 16457 bp, 14 predicted proteins | sample 1577231 | NCBI WGS metagenome assembly OHBE01 (sample SAMEA3541506, study PRJEB24748) | human gut metagenome | biome: human gut; feature: human-associated habitat; material: faeces | place: China | collected 2012 | reverse complement strand
AGAATACATGCCTGTCACGCATGGGGTCACGGGTTCGAGTCCCGTACGCACCGCACTCTTATTAAAATAAAATTAGGCTGCTCCTGAGATTTAAACTTCAGGAGCAGCCTAATTTTATTTCCTTCCATTTATATTTCATCAGCTATCAATCGATTGTTGATGATAAAATAATGTTTATTTAACTTTTAAATAATCAATTGATAAATAGGTGTTTATAATTGATTTGTAGTATTAATTAAAAACATTCCTTTAGAAATTAATATTTTAAGAAAACATATATTATCTTTGCAGCGTTTTCTAATTGATACTTATTCCTTTGGAATTTAATTTTATACTTTTTGATACAAATATGAAAGAGAATTTTTTGAGTAAATATGGACTTACGATAGTAGGAGTCATCATTGGTAGCATAGGCGGGTATTTTTATTGGAGATTTGTCGGATGTTCCGGAGGATCTTGTCCGATAACCTCATCGCCTGTAAACAGTTCGATATGGGGAGCGTTAATGGGAGGTTTACTATTTAATATATTTCAAACAGAAAAGAAAGATGAATAATGTATTGAGACAATGGAATGCGGCGCGTATCATTCGCTTGGTCGCAGGTATTGGATTGGGAGTTTACGCAATAGCGTCAAAAGAATATCCGTTTCTCTTTTTGGCGATTTTCTTCCTGGCGCAAGCCATTTTGAACATTTCATGTTGCGCGTCCGGTGCTTGTGCTTCCGATTCTTCGGAGAATCAGGTATATAAAGATATTATCAAGCCGTACGATCCTGAAAAAGAATCATAAGTAGAATATTCAGCCCTTGTGCTAATAGAATATTTTGTCTGTAAGTTTCAGATAAACGATACTAAGAAAACAATTAATTGAGTGATAAATAATAAAAGAACAGAAGAATATGAAAACAATTCAATTGACTAAGAGTGAATTTTTAAAACGAGTTGCCGATTATGAAACGAGTCCGAATGAATGGAAATACTTGGGTGATAAACCTGCCATCATCGATTTTTATGCCTCTTGGTGCGGTCCTTGCAAAATGATAGCGCCGGTTTTGGAAGAATTGGCGGCTGAGTATGCCGATGAGTTATACATCTATAAGGTAAATACAGAAGAGGAGAGGGAATTGTCTTCTGTATTCGGTATCCGCTCCATCCCGTCTTTGTTGTTTGTTCCAATGGAAGGACAACCGCAAATGGCAATGGGAGCGATGTCGAAAGCAGATTTTAAGAAAGCCATACAAAGTGTGCTATTGAACAAATAATTCTTTTTTTATACTCATATAATTTCCTTAGGAAAATAAATAAAGAAGCAAGAAGATAGCACAAATGTTTTTCAGTAACTTATAATGGAGTTCAGATTTTTAAATATGAATAGAAAAAGAAAAACGCTGTTAGTAGCATGTTGGGCATTCGTTGTTACGGCGAATGCCCAACAAAGTAATCGCCTGACAATGGGTGAAGCGGTAAATATTGCGGTCGAGAATAATGCCAATATAAAGCTGTCTGAATTGGATCGTAAAATATCAAACGCAAACTATCATCAGACCGACGCAATATTTTTGCCCCAAGTTTCGGTAAGCTATAATGCGATGGTTACAAACAATCCGTTGAATGCTTTCGGTTTTTTATTGCAGCAAAGCCGGGTTACAGCACAGGACTTCGATCCCTCGCGGTTGAACCATCCCGGAGCCTCTCGAAATTACAACGCCGGCGTGGAGGTTAAGATGCCTTTGTTGAATGTCGACCGCATATTCGCCCGCAAAGGCGCAAAGCTGCAAGAAGAGGTATATAAAAACAAAGAGCAATATACGAAAGATTATATCAGGTTTGAGGTACAAAAAGCCTATACGCAGCTTCAGTTCGCTTATCAGGCCCGTGATATATTGACCCATACTTTGGAAGATGTCCGGCGGATTTATCAGTCGGTCAAGAACTTTTACGATCAGGGGTTGGTGCAGAAATCGGATGTTTTAAATGCTCAGGTACAAGTAAACACGGTAGAAAGCGCATTGGCAAAAGCGGAGAGCAGCGTCATCAATGCATCGGATGGATTGAAACTGCTGATGGGCGGCTCATCGTCCGAAACGAACGTATATATTCCCGATTCCTTAATTCAGAAAACCCCGACGATATCGGCGCCGGCATTCTCTGAGACGCGATCGGACGTCGTGGCGATGCAAAAAGCATTGGAAGCGTCTAAAATGATGGTGAAGTCGTCTTATACCACTTTTCTGCCTACGATTAACGCTTTCGGTACCTATCAGTTTAACGATACCCAAATCTTCAAATTTAAAGAAGACTCTTACCTGGCAGGAATCAGTCTGAGCTGGAATCTGTTTTCGGGCAACCGGAACCGAAGCAAACTGAGATCGGCTTTGATGCAACGGGATAAAATGCAGAAAGAACTCGAGCTGCATATCGATAAGAGCCGTATAGAGGTAGATAAGACTACGCGCGATTTGCTCGACTTGCAGTTCGAAATCAGGAAGCAGGAGGCAAGTGTGGAGCAGGCTACCGAGGCGCTTCGGATACTCACCGACAGGCATAAGGAAGGGTTGGCCAGTACCACGGACCTTCTTCTGTCTCAGGCGCAACTGTCGCAACAGCGTCTTACGCTGGCTCAGGCGGTGATGGCTTATAACATTGCCGGGTATTATCAAGAATTACTTACAACAAACAAATAATGCATAAACAGTTATGAAAACGATTCGAACAATGATATTGGGGATGGCGGCTGTTTCCTTTTTTTCTGCCTGCTCGTCCGATGCGACAAAGAAAAAAGAAGAAGCTCCCGTAGGAGTAAAAGTGTATTCACCTGCAAAGTTAACCGCTGACGGTCTTTTTGTCAGTGGAATGGTGTCCGCCAGGCAAACAGCCATCATTAGCACCCGAAACATGGGATTTGTAGATAAAATATATGTAAAGCAGGGCGACAGGGTGACTGCCGGACAATTGTTGATAATTGTCAACAGCGACGATCTGAAAGCGAAGAAAGCCCAGGCCGAAGCCATGGTGATCGAAGCCGAAGCCGCGGCTAAGAATGCGGCACGCGATTATGAAAGGTTTAAAAAACTGCACAGTCAGAAAAGCGTATCGGTTAAAGAACTGGAAAATATAGAGCTGAATAAAACATCTATAGATGCAAAAAAACAAATGGCTCTTCAATCGCTCAACGAAGTGAAATCGATGCTTGCTTATACGCATATAAAAGCTCCTTTTTCGGGTGTGGTTACCCAAAAGAAGATAGACGAAGGAAGCATGGCAAGCCCCGGTATGCCGCTTTTGGTCGTTGAACAGTCGGGAGAAATGGACGTTCAGGCCACCGTTCCCGAGAATTATGTGCAATATCTCAATGTCGGTGATTCTGTAAAGGTAGACATCAAATCTTTAGGTCGTCGCATTGAAGGAAAAATCAGCGAATTGAGCCCTTCCGCTTCTTTGACCGGCGGACAGTATGCGATGAAAGTCGCTATTTCCGCAAAAGATAAGGCAAACCTTCGCTCGGGAATGTATGCAGGTATTTTTATTCCCGGCAAAGGCAACGGAGAAAGTCTGCGGAATATTTTAATCAATGAGTCTTCCGTTATCCGCCGCGAACAGCTCACCGGAGTATATGTGGTCGGCTCCGGCAATCATGCCGTGCTTCGTTGGGTGAGATTGGGTAAAAAAATGGGTGAACAGATCGAAGTCTTGTCCGGATTGGATGAAAACGACCGAATCATTGAAAACGTTACCGGAGAACTTTATAATGGTAAAAGCATAACCGTATTAAAATAACAGCACGATTATGGAACAAGGAATATCAGGAAAAATTGCCAAAGCCTTTATTACATCAAAGCTAAGCATTCTGTTGATGGTTGCTTTCTTGATGTTGGGGGCGTTCAGTATATATTTTATTCCGCGCGAGGAAGAGCCTCAAATAGAGGTTCCCATGGCGGACATCATGATCGGTTATCCCGGAGCTACCCCGCAAGAGGTGGAAAGCACTGTAGTGCAGCCGATTGAAAAAGTTATTTCGAATGTCAAAGGGGTAGAAGACGTATATTCCACTTCGATGAACGGTATGGCTATGATTACCGTGCAGTTCTATGTCGGAGAGGATGTGGAGCGCTCGCTGGTGAAGCTGTACAATGAGTTGATGAAGAATATGGACCGCATGCCTCAAGGCGCCACAATGCCTCTGGTAAAGACAAGATCGATCGATGACGTGCCGGCTCTGTCGTTTACGCTTTGGAGCGATAAAATGGGAGATTACCGGATTCGTCAAGTCTCCGAAGTGGTAGCGAATGAAATCAAGAAGATTCCCGATGTGGCACAGGTCAATGTGATAGGCGGACAAAGCCGGCAAGTGAGAATTTTGCCGGATAAAGACAAAATGGCCGGAAGCAAAATAGATTTCGGTACGGTCGTACAAGCTTTGCAGGCCAATAACGTCCAAATGCACAGCGGGAATATATTGAGCGGCGACAAGGTTTACTCCGTTCGCACAGGAAACTTCTTTTCAAGTGTGGAAGAGGTTAAAAATACGATTGTGGGAGTGACCGACGGTCACCCGGTCTATTTGCATCAGATAGCGTCGGTAGAAGACGGTCCCGAAGTTCCCCGCAACTATGTTTCGTTCGGCTTCGGATCGGCCAATCCCGAACTCCGTGCCAAGCATCCTTCTGATTATGCCGCCGTCACTATATCAGTGGCAAAGAAAAAAGGCGCCGATGCGATGAAGCTTGCCGATGTCGCCATCGATAAAATGGAACAACTGAAAAAAGATTTGATCACCGAAGATCTGAATGTGGAGGTAACCCGGAATTATGGCCTCACCGCTTCGCACAAAGTTTCCGAACTTTTATGGCATTTGTCCATAGCGATTATTATCGTCACCTTGTTTGTGATGCTGGCTATGGGATGGCGTGGCGGATTGGTGGTGTTCATTTCCGTTCCCATTACCTTTGCGCTCACATTGTTCGCCTACTATTTCCTGGGATATACGTTGAATCGCATCACTCTCTTCGCTTTGGTGTTTGTGACGGGTATCGTTACCGACGACTCCATTATTATTGCGGAAAATATGTACCGGCATTTCAAAATGAAGAAGCTGCCTCCCATGCAGGCTGCGCTGTATGCCATCAACGAAGTGGGCAACCCCACCATTCTGGCTACGCTTACAGTCATTGCCTCCGTTCTGCCGATGGCTTTTGTCTCCGGCATGATGGGGCCATACATGAGCCCGATGCCTATCGGTTCTTCCATTGCCATGATATTTTCTTTGCTGGTGGCCCTTACGCTGACACCCTATTTCGGATTTTTGTTTCTTCAATATAAGGGAAAACATGCCGATGAATCCGCAACCAACGAAGAGGCGGGAAATGGTGAAGAACTGCATCAGAGCCGGATATACAAAGTTTATTCTGCCATAACGACGCCTTTCCTCGAGAGCAGAAAGAAACGATGGGCGTTTATGCTTGGCCTGACGGTGGTTTTGCTCAGTTCGTTCGTACTGTTCTATACCAAATCCGTATCCGTCAAGATGCTTCCGTTCGACAATAAGAACGAATTTCAGGTAGTCATCGATATGCCCGAAGGAACTACGCTCGAACGTACGGCAGCTGTGGCAAAAGAGCTGGGCATATACATCGGCAAAAATGAGAAGGTAACCAACTATCAGACGTATGTAGGCACTTCCGCACCTATCAGCTTCAATGGGCTGGTACGTCATTACGACTTGCGCTCGGGAGACAATGTGGGAGATATACAGGTGAACCTTGTAGATAAAGGAGAACGCAGCGAGCAGAGCCACGACATTGCCAAATCCATGCGCGATGGTCTGCAGGAGATAGGCAAACGTTTCGGCGCGAACGTGAAGATTGTGGAAGTTCCGCCCGGGCCTCCCGTGATGTCGACCGTTGTGGCCGAAGTATATGGACCCGATTACGAAAAACAAATCGAGATAGCCGACCGGATTAAAGAAATTCTTGCGCGTACGCCCAACGTGGTCGACGTAGACTGGACGGTAGAGAGCGACCAGCCCGAATATCGGTTCGAAGTGGATAAAGATAAAGCCATGAAGCGCGGCATCCCTGCCGGGCAGATTGTGGAAAATATGCGTGGCGCCTTGTCCGGCATGCCTGTGGGAATACTGCATCAGCCATCGACCGTCAATCAAGTGGGTATTATGCTTCAACTGCCCGAACAAGACAAATCGAACATCGACGAGGTGATGAGTATGAAAGTGGTGAGTCGTCAGGGCGCAGTCGAGCCTATCGGGAATCTGGTGGATGTGACAAAAGGCGAAAAGGCGAAGAGCATTTACAGAAAGAATCAGAAACGGGTAGTCTATGTATTGGCCGAAGTGGCGGGAGACTTGGAAAGTCCGGTTTATGCCATGGCCGATGTTTCGTCAGAGCTGTCGAAGATACAGCTTCCCGCAGGCTACAGTATCCGCGAAGAATACAGCCGGCAACCCGAACGGGAAGACGACTTCTCGCTGAAATGGGACGGAGAGTGGAAAATCACTTATGAAGTATTCCGCGACTTGGGACTTGCCTTCCTCTTTGTGCTCGTCATCATATACATGCTCATTGTCGGCTGGTTCCAGAACTTCATCACTCCGTTGGTGCAACTGGCAGCTATTCCCTTGTCGCTGATAGGAATCATTTTGGGACATTGGGTGATGGGAGCTTACTTCAGCGCTCCGTCGATGATCGGTTTCATCGCTCTCGCAGGCATCATGGTGCGCAATTCCGTACTGCTCATCGATTTTATCGATATCCGGCTGAAAGACGGCATTCCTCTCAAGCAAGCGGTCATCGAAGCCGGAGCCGTGCGTACGACACCTATTATACTCACGGCGGGCGGTGTGGTGCTGGGTGCCATTGTGATGTTGTTCGACCCCATTTTCCAAGGTCTTGCCATATCACTGATGGGAGGAACCATTACTTCCACCATGCTCACCCTCGTGGTAGTGCCGTTATTGTATTTCAAAATGTTGAAGAACAAAGTAAAATAAACAGCTATGAAACTTATAGTCGTATTAAGTATCGCCGAATATCAGGAGCGTGTAGCCCGTTTGCTGCACGAAGCGGGGATTGTCCGTTTCAGTACGGTAAATATTACCGGATATAAGAAAGGTAAGGAGAGGGCTTCTTTGAATTGGTTCGGAAGAGGAGCCTCGGGAGCCAAGACCAATTCGCTCATGCTCTTCAGTTTCGCTCCCGAAGAGATTGTCAACGATGCGATCCGCCGCATCGAGCATTGCAATGCGGAATGTGGAGATTTATTTCCCGTTCATGGATTCGTGTTGGAAGTAGAAAACTTTTCAAAATTCATATAATATAATGAAAAAAGAATATATCATCCGTTTGGTAGCCGGCAGCATGGTGCTTGCCGGCACCTCACTCGCTTATTTCGTATCCTCTGCATGGTTGCTTTTGCCCTTGTTCGTAGGAGCCAATCTCGTGCAATCTTCTTTTACCGGATTTTGTCCGCTCGAATATTTTCTGGATAAATCAAGCGTTAAATAATAACAACGAAGTATCCGTTTTCCGAAGGATACTTGTTACATGGACAAATAAAACGTATATTTGTCAATCTATTTATTTCGGAAAACAAATCTCAGTAGAAACAGATATGGAAACATTGTGTAGAATAAGAGATATCTATCGTGCCGTGATAGCGTTTGAATCGGAAATGGAAAAGAAGCACCACCTTTGCTTGAACGAAGGCATGTTGCTATGCAGCCTTTCCAAAGTAGACCGGCTTTCTTCGGGCGAGATAGCCGAAACATTGGGACTGACGAATTCCAATGCTTCCAAGGTTATCCGGTCTGTTGAAGACAAAGGGTTGGTAGAACGCGTGATGGGAGTTGTGGACAAGAGACAGATGTATTTTTCGCTTACGAGGAAAGGCAAAAAAGCTTTGTCGGGAATCGTATGCGAAGAATTGGAAATGTCCGATTTGCTTCAGAGAGTTTTGCAAAGTAATGCGTTTTAGCATCTGTTAGGGGTTGGTTTGTTTGATAAGAGGCTGTCGCGCTGAACTTCACCCCGGTTCATAATGAGGCAGCCTCTTTGTATTTCAAATATCTCTATGTTTTTTTCATTCCCTTGTTTCCCGTTTCATTTTCAAGAATTTTCATAATCTGTTCGTTCTTTTATCTCATCCGGATAAAGTGTCATGCTTGCATGCGCCATTTGTGCCAGCTCAGCGCAAATAACAAGAAATAGGTATTTGCAATATACAGTTGCATAAATATATATATATATTTATTTGCTTTTTATCGTAAATGGATTTATTTTTGCAAATCGAATTTATAGGAACTTGAAGAAACTAAGGAGTATAATGAAATGGTTCCTCCCTCTGCTATTCATTGCCTATTTGGGAGGCATCACACTGTTCACCCACTCGCATGCGGTAAACGGCGTGATTATTTCGCATTCCCACCCATTCAAGGGAGAACATGAACACTCCGAAGCCGAAGTGGAGACCATTTTCTTTCTTTCCTCTTTCTTCTCTCCTTCTCTTACCATATCTTGTGCGACCGCACCGGTACTTCTTATCTTGTTGTGTGTGCTGAGTATCCTTTCGACAGAACACGCCAAGTATCGCAATTCTTATAAAACCATCAGCCTCCGGGCTCCTCCTACTCTTTGATACAAAAGTTTTTTTGAAGCGGTTCTTTTCCGGAGCCGCATTTGTATCGTTGGTTTGGAAGCAATCTCTTTCTTTCGTTCCGTCCTTTCTTTTTTCTGTACCATATCTTTTTTGTATTTTTCTTTTTGGGAGAAAATATGAAGAAGTGCATGGCGACTGAAAGGGAGAAAAGTCGGAAGACGAGATTGGAACATCGTCTTTACTAATAACGGAGAAAGGGGAAAATCTACCATTCTCCCTGCAAAAACAGAAACATTTGCAGGAGAAGGTATGCAGGAAAGCGTACATGCTGCCCAAGTCCAAACCGATTCCGAAACTACTCACATTTTATTTTTCTATAATCTCTTTATATGAAGAAGAATCTTTTTGCAGTATTTTACAAAATAAAAAGTAAAGTGCTGTTTATAATGCTCATGCTATCCTTTGCTTCTGGTAATGTTTGTGCCCGACTTTTGCCCCCCACCTCAGCAGTGAAGGATGAAACGGAGATGAGACAAACATTCAGAGTGATGCAAGAGGGTAGCTGCGAGCCGATTGCGGGAGCCGTGGTCTATTGTGATGGAGCGATAGAACCACGAGTGACGGCAGCCGACGGACGTTGCGTCATCCGGTTTAAAACACGGCTCAAAAGCATCAAGGTAAAAGTCAACTATATAGGCTTCGCACCATTGGAGACGACTGTCAGGGCAGACGCATCGAAAACCATCAATTTGTTTCTACACGAGGACATAAAACAAATCTCGGAAGTTACGGTCGTTGCCCAGCGTAAACAAACCTCGGTATTGCAGCAAACAGCCACCATCCGGCAGGACGCGCTCGAAAAGATAAGCTCTGCCTCTTTGGCAAAACTGCTGGAAACCGTGCCGGGCGTAAGCTCCATAAGCACTGGGAATACCATTGCCAAACCTGTCATTCAGGGCATGCACAGCAGCCGCATTCTTCTGCTGAACGACGGCGTACGCTTGGAGAGTCAGAGCTGGGGCGAAGATCATGCGCCAGAAATAGATTACAGTGGAGCCAACATGATAGAGGTGGTAAAAGGAGCCGAGTCCATACGCTACGGGTATGGAGCGATGGGAGGCGTGGTGCTGCTCAATCAGGCTGCTCTTCCCTATGGACATCAACACCTCAAAGCCGGAGGAACCGTCAACATGGGCTACGACAGCAATGCCCGTGGATATAACGGAACGGGCACGGTGGAGATTGGACATAAACATGTGGGGTTGCGTCTACATGGTATGTATCAGAAAGCCGGAGACTACTCAACTGCCGAATATACCCTGAACAATACCGGATTCAACAACATCAGCATGTCGGCTTTGGCAGGCTATCAGAACAAAAATATCACGATGACGCTTTACACCAGTCTGTACTACTCGCGAAGCGGTATCTATTATGCCAGCAAGGTATCCGACTTGGACCAACTGCTTGCACGTTTCGAGGCAGGAAGACCTGACGAAAGTTCGTTCAAGCCATTTTCTTACGACATCCGCCCTCCTTTTCAGCAGGTGCAACACTTCACCTTGAAGGGTGACGTCAAATGGGATATTAGCACGGCGCACAAACTGTCGCTCATCCTCTCTTATCAGGACAATCTGAGATGGGAATTCGAGAACCGGAAACAAGACAAATACAGTTGGATACCAGTGCAGGACCTTATCCTATCTACCTATAAAACCGATCTGTTATGGAATGCCAAATGGAAACGGTGGGATATGACGACCGAAGCGGGAGTATCAGGCACTTATCAATCGAACTACAATTATCCGGGTACTAAACAACCGGCTTTTATCCCTAACTATGCAGCCCTCACCATAGGAGGTTTCTTCCTGCATCAGGCAAAAATCGGACGTCTTCAGTGCTCCCTGGGCATGCGCTACGATTTCAGGGCGATGGATGTGGATGGATATACCAGCCTGAAAAGTTATAAGTACTACAAAGACTTCAAAGTGTACAGTAATTTCACCAGCAGTTTGGCCGCCCATTATCAATTCTCCGACCGATGGGATGCACGCGCCAACATCGGATGGTCGTGGCGTCCGCCCGATATCAACGAGCTTTATGCCACAGGGCTGCATCACGGCAGCCATTGGGTGGTGGGTAACCGAAGTCTGACGAGTGAACATGGCTACAAAGCCGTGTTCGGAATGAAGTATCACACAGAATGGTATTCCATTGAACCGAGCTTCTTCCACCAGCATGTGCACAACTATATCTATGACGCCATCGGAAAAGGGACAGACCGTTTTCATAATCACCCCAGCGGGAAATACCCCAAGTTTATTTTCGGGCAAGATAACGTAAAGCTGACGGGAGGCGACCTCACGCTGGCGGTCACTCCTTTATCAGGTCTCACTTTCACGATGAAAGGAGAGTGGATTTATGCCCGTAATCTCACAAAGGACGAGTGGCTGCCTTTCATGCCTTCCGACCGCTATGGCATGTCGGGCAACTATCAGTGGCAATTCGGGCACAACGGAAAATACAATGCCTCTGTCTCGCTGTCGGGCATTTATGTAACCAAACAGCAGCGCTACGACCCCGACAAAGACTTGGTACCCGACTCTCCGCCTGCTTATGCACTGCTCAACGGAACGGCTGACTGGAGTATGAAGCTGCCCGGACATAGGGAGCTGAAGATAATAGTGATAGGCGACAACATGCTTAACACACTGTATAAAGAATATACCGACCGCTTCAGATACTATGCGCATGCAAGAGGAGCGAACGTTACATTCAGAACAATTCTAAAATTCTAAACAAGATGAGATATAAGATTCGCTTTATATTACCGATGCTTGGTATATTGCTGCTACTGAGCGGTTGCTCTGATGAGAGCGTGGATAATCTGTTGAAGAAAATAGTGAAAGCCCCACCTTCTTCGATAGAGCGCGATGTGAAAGGACACGAACAAATTTATTCGGTGCAGCTCATCCTGAGGTTGGCCCGCAAGTCCGACTATAAACTGACCAACGGTGATCATACGTATGTCGCTTATGCAAACAGTGAAAAAGCGACTCCCATCCCTCTTGTTCAGGAGATAACGCTGTCAAAAGACGATAACGGGAAAATGGTGATTACGTCTGACAGAAAAGTGTTCGACGTCGTCAAATCGGAGAAGTTCCACTATGGTCTTGAGTTGAAATATTATGACGTTAACGGCATGCTCATCAACTATCAGTTTTCAAGTTATTATCCCGATGATGAAGACAATTCCACCTTGTTGGTGCACCAGCATTTTTTCACCATACAGAATTACTCCTTAGATGGCCGGCAACTGATTTACCCCATGTCGTTGGACAGCATTTATTACAACAATTATACCTTCAGCGAGAATGGAGACGGGAAAAGAGTTCCGGCATCCAAAATTTCGGCATCGAACATTTATGCCCTCAATGACGACAATCGAACCGATAAAGTGAGATATAGCGGCGGCTTGGCCGAGAAATCCGTCGAAAACTCCATGAAACCCGCAGCAATGAAACCGTATGAAGACCCCGCCACGGGCAAGACGTTCAATCTCTATCAAGCCGTCAACAATTTCAGTCTGAACGAGAAAGTGCCGGAGATTTTCAGTTACGAGTATCGTGACACCGACCCCGTCGAAGAGGAATTGGGAAAAGAATTGACCGATTACGACGATATGAACCGGCTTCGCTCCGGCAGCGAGGTGATACGCCTCAGAGAAAAAAGGTCGCTGGACGACGGAGCACCCCTCGACGCTTTGGGATTCAAAGGCATACTCCGGTTCAAGAAAACCGATATGGCATTCCAAATGCGAATATGTATCTGCCATATTCTGAACAGAGTCTCTATTCCCGCCAACGACAACCGATTGGGGAAATACGGCAACACCGCTGACGGAAATTACAACGGTGGAGTGTACAAGTATAATGCGCTTCAAGCCGTATGGAACAGCTTCGATATTGATTACCCCGTAGCTTTCAGGGTGATAGCCGACCTTGATGGAGACCACGAACAATGCAAGGCCGATATCCGGCGCTTCTATCCCAAAGCCGACGACACGGCCATGCAAGAGATGTTTTGGGGAGACGGGAATTTCTTTAACCGTATTCCCTGGATAAGAATATAAATTGTTGGATTTTCTAAATATACTGAAATGAAAAGAATTATTAAAACAATCGTACTGACTTTCAGTGTCGCGGCATTATGCTCATCGTGCGACAAGTTCATATTCGGCAACATTGAAGTCGATTACAAAGACAATGCCCTGACACGGAAAAAGATGCCGCAAACGGCAGCCGACCTCTACAAAGCCCCCATTGTCACCGAGCAGGGATTGGCCAATCCGGACCCCGACGGAGCGTTGAAAGACTGGGCCACGTGCCTTGTCATGTTCAAGGAAGGGCATCCGCACGGAGGAGGAAAGTTTCATGGCAATTTGGTTTACGACAAAGCCCCTTGGAGGCAGGAGGAGTTCGTGGTCATCCACAACACATCGAAAGGAATTAAAGTAGAGGTGGATACCACAAGCACGGCGACCTATCAGGAAAAGGTTGCCGGGAAAAAAGGGCCCGAATACATCCGCATCATTGGAGGCTCTACCAAACTCTGGGGGGTGTGCCTGTTCTTCTACGACCGCAACGGGCAACCCATCAACGACCGTATATTGGAACAGTCCGAGCGTTATCAGGTATTCTTCTCCATCAGCGATGTAGACGATAAGGGAAAGCCGTTTACCGTGAAAGATGTCCGTTACCGAGGAAAGGAGGAACCGGACATGATTGAATCAAAGTTCTTCAAAGACAAGAAGACCTTTGAGCAATTAAGAGAAGCCACCCGGTCGCTCTTCGCATATACCTACCGCGATACGTGGACTTCCGATGACATGGGCGACGGCACGCGCGAGTTATTCAATCAAAAGTTGCTTCCCCCGTTCGAGCGTTTCAAAACCGAAGGCGCCATGGCGCCATACGATCAAGATTGGGTAGGGCTGAAAGGACATATGAAGTTCGACATAGAAGTAGATCCCCTATACACCGACTGGCCCGTTCCACTCAAGAACGGAGCGACCTACATAAGGACACGCAACCTGCTTCCCTATTTTTATCTGGCCGTCAGGCTCATGAAGTGCGATAAAGGCCAAAAAGCAATCACCCCTATGCCTCATGATGAAAGCGGTGCGCCTTTGGGAGGCGGGAAATATACATGCGCTCCCTATGATGCGCCCCATCCCGGGTCGAACTGGAAAGAGATGATACGCTTCAACATCCCCATCAAGGTATACGCAAGCACATTCGACACCGACCCCACCCGGCCCGACCCCAACGAACCGTATTATGTTCACTTGGGAAGAGAAATAGGATTAACCCCGGAAGAAGCCTATGAAGCCACCCGCAATATGACCATTCATGGAAGCGGAGCATTCGGCTCATGGTTCTTGTAGAAAGAAACGGATGGCTGAACAAGCAACATACTTAAATTAATAAACCTTTTTTTATAACCAAAACAATTAAAAAAACAAATGAAGAATTTATTGAAAAACGGGCTATTGCTCGCAACAATCGGTTTAACCGTATTTACAAGTTGCCGCAGAGACGGCGACGAGATTGTGCCGACGTCTAAAACGGAAATAGATCATCTCCTGATACAGGAAGTGTATTACACCGGTACTTATTTTACTAGAACCGTTGGTAAAAAAGAACATGACATGTCTTATGATGAAGATAAGTATATTAAGATTTACAATCCCACATCGGAGACGGTCTATCTGGACAACTATGCCCTGGCCGTACATGTGTTCAGTCCCAGCAACCGGATAGATCTCAGAGACGAGTTCAACTTCATGAAAACCCACTTCGGAGTAGCTACTATGGTTCTGTTTGGGGGTAACGGAACGCAGCATCCTCTGCGCCCCGGCAAGTCAGTGCTCGTCGCCCAAAAGGCAATCGACCATAAAGCAGAGAAAGAAAGGGAATTGAAGGAAGATGGAGAAGATCTCCAAACTTACAAAGGGCTCGACCATCTTTTGGATTTAAGCAAGGCCGACTTCCAATGGGCGACGAAAGACGAAAACGAAGAGCCTATCGTCGACAAAGAAAATGTGATGCAGTTAACCTATTCAAACGGAACGTGGGCGCCAGATGAAGATATGCAAGACTTCGACATAAAGACAAGTTTCGTCGTGACCCTGCTCAAACTGGGCGATAAGCCGGAAAACATAAAAAAGACATTTCAGGAAGAAGAAAAGCAAGCAGGCGATGAGAAAGCCGCCAATAAATATTATAAAAACGTTGCTTACAAAAATGCCGGACATCACAACGCATACCAACCCGTGCTGACCATCCCCTATGATTGGGTAGAAGATGCGGTGACCGTTTGTCCTAACAGTGAATTCCAATGGCCATTAGTCACCCAAAAAATAGATAAAGGACATAAAGGGGTACAGGAAAAAGCGTCAAGTGGTAAAAAAGGTAGTAACGTTGATAAAGATGCTGCCGGCAAGGCTTTGAGAAGAAAACACGACGGCAACAAATACGTGGACGACAATAACTCTACCTCCGACTTTGAGGTTGTAGAAGCCTCTGCGTCCCTCTCCAAGGAATAAAACCGGAGCCCGTATGCGCAAACTTCACTGAAAAAGCAAACTTGTTCTTTTAAAGTGCAATAATAATCACAAAGCCCGTTTCGAGAACCGATGCAAGCGTTCTCGAAACGGGCTTTGTGGCTTGAACATAGTTTGAATGACGGTCTCGCCGTTTATCTTCCGCACAACAACCTTGAGAAATCGTAAGCCCATCATATGCTGCCAAGGAGAGTTGCAGGATAAAACGGCGGAAAGAAGTACAAGGTCAGCCGTTTTCCGCATGGATGGAAGGCTGTTCTTCCATGTGGTTGCACGACACAATCGTCTCTTTCGTCTTTTCTCCGGACTTTCTGTGATTTCTCCTCTGTGTCATCCAGCCTTCTTCACAAAGCCGAATGCCGTTTACACCCTGTACGATGGTTACGTTCGGATCGTCGATAATGTTGGTCACACTCATATTCTTACGTTTTTAGTTGATTATTCTGAAGTCTGTTTCCGCGCTATGGAGACCGGTGCAAGTCGTTCTCTCGTGATGAAAGATTGTTATTGTGTCGTGATGATAACTGTCCTTGTGTCGTGACGGTACTTGCCGTTGTAGTATAATGAAGTGGGTGGCGATGGCGAAAAGTATCTGAGAGGTTTGTTCATGACAATTCTTTTATTAAATAAAGTCGAAAACAAAGGTACGCCCTTCACGGCAAGGATGCAATACCTCAAAATAGTGATTTTACTGTAAGTATATCCTTTTAAAGGATAAAATATTTCTTTCCGACCTTTACTTATGCTACCTTTGCAGTCAATAATTTTATGGAAATGTTTGAAACGATAAATCCGAATCGGACTTAACAGCGAAAAGACAGACACGCTGTTTATCGTCAGTGTGTTGGCACTCGTGTATCACTCTTGTTCGCTCTCATGCACATGATGTCGGGTTTCTCTGTTTCAGGACTGCTGACCTATACGGGAGCTTCGGTAGTGGTCGGGGTGCTTTACAAACTCATCGGCGGGCTGCTGTTCAGCGCCATTATGCACGTAACGGTCAATTCGCTTACGGTTGTGTTCATATATCATGTCGATAAGTTGCAAAAGCGATACGGAGAAAAAGGAGAGACATAATCCTTTATACCGCTGGCACATTTTTCAATTGCTGTCCGTGTCTCCGGCGTTTTCCCGGGAGAAAGCCTCCGTTTCTCCTTCCAGAACAGCCAGCAGGGAATCGTTGTCCATCAGGAACAAAGCCGGATATTCCTCCAGAATGCGGTC
>OHBE01001898.1_pt1 | contig 16562 bp, 8 predicted proteins | sample 1577231 | NCBI WGS metagenome assembly OHBE01 (sample SAMEA3541506, study PRJEB24748) | human gut metagenome | biome: human gut; feature: human-associated habitat; material: faeces | place: China | collected 2012 | reverse complement strand
TCTCAAGACCGAAGTACACGGTCTTGTTCGGCACGTCCCAGCCGAGCGACGCGGTGAGCGAGCAGTCGGCATTCAGACAGAGCACCGCGCCGGGGGCCTTTTGAATGCCCGAGGCGATGAGATCGCGCGTGTGCGTCACCTCGCCGTAGCGGTCGAGCTGGTCGCGGAAGAGATTCGTCACGATCACCGCGCGCGGCTGCAGCGCCGCGGCGACGGCGGGGAAATTGCCCTCGTCGCACTCGATGACGGCGAGCGTTTTCTTCGGCTTGCCGAGAAAATCGGCGTTTTCAATGAATTCCGCGGTGATGCCGCTCGTGAGATTCGCGCCGGAGCGGTTGGAGAAATACGGCGTCCCGGCCTTGTCGAGCATATGGCGGAGCATACCGGCGGTCGTCGTTTTGCCGTTCGTGCCGGTGATGATCACCGTTTCCACGCCGCGTCCCAGCTCGCGCATCAGCCCCGGATATACGCGCAGCGCTGCCTTTCCGGGCAGCGCTGTGCCGCCGCGGCCAAAAAGCCGCAGCGTGAGCCGCGCAAGGCGGCTCGTGACGCACGCGAAAAATACGCGCAGTTTTTTCATAGACGGATATACTCCTCGCGGCCTGCACCCACGGACACCCAGCCGATGCGGCAGCCGACGGCATTTTCGAGATAGCGGACGTAATTGCGCGCAGCCTCGGGCAGATCCTCAAACTTCCGGCAGCCGGAAATGTCGCCGGAGAAGCCCTCAACGTATTCGTATACGGGCTTGCAGCGCTCAAGCACGGTCTCCACGGGGAAGGTGTGGATGATCTTGCCGTCTATCTCGTAACCGGTGCAGACGGGGATCTTCTCCCAGCCGGAGAGCACGTCGAGCTTCGTGAGCGCGAGCTCGGTCGCACCCTGCATCTGCACGCCGTAGCGGGAGGCGACGACGTCAAACCCACCCACACGGCGGGGACGGCCCGTGGCCGCGCCGTACTCGGCGCCGGCTTCGCGCAGACGGTCGCCCTCCTCGCCGAAGAGCTCGCACACGAACGGCCCTTCGCCGACGCAGCTCGAATATGCCTTCATGATGCCGACGACGCTGTCCAGCCGCTTGGCCGGGATGCCCGCGCCGATGGGAGCGTAGGCCGCGATCGTCGACGAGCCGGAGGTGTACGGATAGATGCCATAGTCAATGTCGCGCAGCGCACCGAGCTGTGCCTCAAAGAGCAGGGACTTGTTGTCCTCGATGGCCTCGGAGAGGTAGTCGGTCGTGTCGCAGACATACTCCTTGAACGGCATGGCGTAGGTGTCGATCCATGCCATCATCTCGTCAAGGTCGATGGGATCGTGGTGATAACCGTTGACGATGAAGAGATTCTTCCACTCGAGGATGTCGGTCAGACGGGCCTTGAGTGCGTCGCGGTCGGCGAGCTCGCCCATGCGCAGCGCCTTTTTCATGTACTTGTCCGAGTAGGCGGGGGAGATGCCGCGGCGGGTGGAGCCGAATTTCTTGTCCGCCAGACGGTCTTCCTCCAGACAGTCGAGCAGCTTGTGGTACGGCATGCAGATGACGGCCTTGTCGCTGATTTTCAGGTGCTCCGGCGTGATGGTGATGCCGCCATCTCTCAGACGCTCGACCTCATGGAACATGTGCTCCGTATCAATGACCATGCCGGGGCCGAGCACGTTCACGGTCTCGTCGCGCAGGATGCCGCTCGGCATGAGATTGAGCACGAACTTGCCCTTGTCGTTGATGACGGTGTGGCCGGCGTTGTTGCCGCCCTGATAGCGCACGACGACGTCGTACTTCTGGCTGAGCAGATCGACCATGCGGCCCTTGCCCTCGTCACCCCAGTTGATGCCTACAATGGATGTCAGCATATTAGAGAAACCTCCTGTTACTTACACGTTGACGGATGCTTCGCATCCGAGCAGTGTTGTATATTTGTTCAGGACCGGAGTGACCTGCTCGCGCAGGAACGTCTCGGTCTGGTGTACGGCCATGCCGGTGAAGGCATGGGGGTCGACCAATTTATCCAGCTCATCGCGCGTGAGCCCGAAGGTGGGGTCGGCAAGAATGCGCGCGAGCAGGTCGTTGCTGCCGCCATTGAGTTTGACGGCTTTGCCGGCGGCCACGCTGTGCTGCCGGATGGCCTCGTGCAGCGCCTGCCGGTCGCCGCCCTTTTCCTTGACGCAGTACATGAGAATGTTCTCCGTGGCGAGAAACGGCAGCTCCTCCGCCAGATGCTTTTCGGCCATCTTCGGATACACGGTCAGGCCGCGGATAACATTGAGGTACAGCGTCAGGATGCCGTCGGTCGCGAGAAACGCCTCCGGGATGCTGATGCGGCGGTTGGCCGAGTCGTCGAGCGTGCGCTCGAACCACTGGGCGCTGGCCGTGACGGCGGCATTCTGCAGATCGCAGATGACATAGCGCGACAGGGAGGCAATGCGCTCGCTGCGCATGGGATTGCGCTTGTAGGCCATGGCCGACGAGCCGATCTGGCCGCTCTCGAACGGCTCATCCACCTCCTTGAGGTGGGACAGCAGCCGGATGTCGCTCGAGAACTTCGACGCGCTCTGCGCGATGCCGGACAGCACCTGCAGCACCTGAAAGTCCACCTTGCGCGAATAGGTCTGGCCGCTGACGGGATATGCGCCGGAAAAGCCCATCTTTTCACAGATCTTCCGCTCGAGCGCGACGACCTTTTGCTCGTCGCCGTCAAACAGGGCGAGGAAGCTTGCGCCCGTGCCGGTCGTACCCTTGCAGCCGAGAAGCTTGAGATGCTCCAGCTGGAACTCGAGCTGCTCAAGATCCATCAGCAGATCCTGTGCCCAGAGCGTGGCGCGCTTGCCGACGGTTGTCGGCTGTGCGGCCTGAAAATGCGTGTAGGCGAGCGTCGGCTGCGCCTTGTGCGTCTCGGCAAAGTCCGCCAGCGCCTGAATGACGTTGACCAGCAGGCTGCGGATCTGCTCGAGCGCCTCACGCATGAGGATGATGTCCGTGTTGTCGCCAACGTAGCAGGACGTTGCGCCGAGGTGCAAAATGGGTTTTGCGTCCGGGCAGCACGCGCCGTAGGTCAGCACGTGCGCCATCACGTCATGCCGTACCTCATGCTCGCGCTCGGCGGCATAGGCATAGTCGATGTCGGTGATGTGCGCGCGCAGCTGCTCGAGCTGTGCGTCCGTGATCGGCAGACCGAGCTCCTGCTCGCTCTCCGCCAGCGCGACCCAGAGCCTGCGCCAGGTGGAGAATTTGTTGTCGTCGGAATAAATGTGCTGCATTGTGCGCCCGGCATAGCGGGTGCACAGGGGATTGGTGTAGCGATCGTGCATACGTTATCCTCTTTCTGTGTGGCGCAGTGCCGCCGAGATCAAGCCCTTGAACAGGGGGTGCGCCTTGTTCGGGCGGCTCTTAAACTCGGGATGGTACTGTACGCCGATATAAAAATCGTTTTCGGGGATCTCAACGGTCTCCACAATGTGTCCGTCCGGCGACAGACCGGAGAGCACGAGACCCTTTTCCTGCATGAGTGTGCGGTAGTTGTTGTTGAACTCGTACCGGTGGCGGTGGCGCTCGGAGATCTCCGCCGTGCCGTAGCACGCCGCCATCTTTGTGCCGGGCACGATGCAGCACGGATACGCGCCGAGGCGCAGCGTGCCGCCCTTGTCGATCTCATCGCTCTGATCAGGCATGAAGTCGATGACCTTGTTTGTGCTGCTCTCGTCGAACTCGCCGGAATTGGCGTCTGCCAGCCCGCAGACGGAGCGTGCAAACTCGATGACTGCGATCTGCATGCCCAGACAGATGCCGAGGTAGGGAACATTGTGTGTGCGGGCATAGTGCGCAGCCGCAATCTTGCCCTCAATGCCGCGGTTGCCGAAGCCGCCGGGCACGAGGATGCCGTCGCATCCGCCGAGCACCTCCTCTACATTATCGCGCGTGATCGTCTCGCTGTCAATCCATTGAATGTCGACACGCGCGCCATAGACGTATCCGGCGTGACGCAGTGCCTCGGCCACGGACAGATATGCATCGTGCAGCTGGACGTATTTTCCCACGAGCCCGATCGTCACGCGGCGCGAGCGGCTACGGATGCTCTCGAGCATGGCGTCCCACTCGGTCATGTCCGGCGCGGGCGCGTCGATATGCAGCTCACGGCAGACGATCTCGGAAAAGCGGTTGCGCTCAAGCATGATCGGTGCCTCGTACAGCACGGGAATGGTCATGTTCTCGATCACGCAGTCGGGCTTGACGTTGCAGAACAGGGAGATCTTGCGGAAGATGGACTCCTCGAGCGGCTCGTCGCAGCGCAGCACGATGATGTCCGGGGAAATGCCCATGCCCTGCAGTTCCTTTACGGAATGCTGCGTGGGCTTTGTCTTGTGCTCCTCGCTGCCGTGCAGATACGGCACGAGCGTCACATGGATGTAGAGTGCATTTTCACGCCCGACCTCGAGCCCGACCTGCCGGATGGCCTCGAGAAACGGCTGACTCTCGATATCACCGGTCGTGCCGCCGACCTCGGTGATGACGACGTCGGCGTTCGTCTTGCTGCCGACGCTGTAAATGAAGTCTTTGATCTCGTTTGTGATGTGCGGGATGACCTGCACCGTCTCGCCGAGATATTCGCCGCGCCGCTCCTTGTTGAGAACGTTCCAGTAGACCTTGCCGGTCGTGAGGTTGGAGTATTTGTTCAGATCCTCGTCGATGAAGCGCTCATAGTGGCCGAGATCGAGATCGGTCTCGGCGCCGTCCTCGGTGACGTACACCTCGCCGTGCTGGTAGGGACTCATCGTGCCGGGGTCTACATTAATATAGGGATCGAGCTTCTGCGCCGCAACCTTCAGGCCGCGCGCCTTGAGCAGACGGCCGAGCGAGGCCGCCGTAATGCCTTTGCCGAGTCCGGAAACAACGCCGCCTGTAACAAAAATGTACTTGGTCATGAATAAGCCCCCTCAATCTTCATAGGTGCGGATGATATTTTCTGCGATGGTGCGCCGCGGCTTGCTGGTGTTCATCGCCTGCTTTTCGATGTATTTGTGCGCTTCCGTCTCCGTCATCTGCAGGTGCTGCACAAGCAGGAGCTTTGCGCGGTTGATGATGCGGATGTCGGCAACCTTTGCCTCCAGCTTTTCCGTCTTGTGCTGCATCTGCTCAAGCTGGTTGCGCACGGCAGCCAGCAGCCGGATGGTCTGCACAATGAGCGCCTCCGGCGCGTCATTCGGCAGCACCAGCACGCCGGACTGCTCCAGCAGGGCGGCGGCCGCGTCTGCGTGCGTGGGCTCAGCCAGCAGCAGCACCGCCATGCAGCGCCGCTTTTTGAGCTGCAGTGCCAGCTCCTGTCCGGAGCTTCCGGTGACCGGCTCTGCGATGAGCACGCCGTCGATGCCGCCGGCGTCGAGCAGGTCGAGTGCTTGCCGGGCGCTGTCTGCGTGTTCAAACGGGACGATGCGCGCGCGTGTGAGCAGGGCACCGATGCGCTTGGTCTGCGCCTCAGAGGCGGAGACGAGCAGGGCGCTCACGGTGTGCAGGGACGAATTCATACGCATCACCTCGCAATTTGAAATCGGGGCTGAAAAACAAAAAGACGCTTCCGATGCCGATAAGGGGCACTTTCCCCCGGGTCATCGTGAAACGTCAGCGTTCTCGAAAAGATACCATATGTACTTTCATGACCGTATCAGCGGCACACAGAATTTTTCCAATCAAAAATCCATGTATATAATACACCACGGGTTTTGCACATGTCAAGAATAAAATCTTGCCCGGATCTGCCGAAAATTCTGTGAAATCCGCCGAAAGAAATTGCGCCAGACCCGCTTGACATTTTTCTGCAACAGGCGTATATTTTCCACATTGAAACGGCAATGGCGTCGTGGAGAGCGAATGATCTCCGGGCACCAGTGCCGTTTTTTCGTTGTTGACACAGATTTTGAAACATAGAAAGGGGACCTGGAAAATGGATAAGATCTCTGATATTTTTGGCTCTATGGTATTTAACGACGCAGTCATGCGTGAGCGGCTGCCGAAGGAGACCTACCGGCAGGTGCAGGCGACGATGGAAAAGGGCAAGCGTCTCGATGACGACGCCGCGCGCATCGTGGCCAATGCCATGAAGGACTGGGCGATCGAGAAGGGCGCAACGCACTTCACGCACTGGTTCCAGCCGATGACCGGCATCACCGCCGAGAAGCACGACAGCTTCATCTCTCCCTGCGGCGGCGGTCAGGTAATCATGGAGTTTTCCGGCAAGGAGCTTGTCCGCGGCGAGCCGGATGCTTCCAGCTTCCCGTCCGGCGGCCTGCGCGCGACGTTTGAGGCGCGCGGCTATACCGCGTGGGACCCGACGTCCTATGCCTTTATAAAAGATAACGTCCTGTGCATCCCGACGGCGTTCTGCTCCTACGGCGGCGAGGCGCTCGATAAAAAGACGCCGCTGCTGCGCAGCGCGGAGGCGCTCAACCGTCAGGCTCTGCGTGTGATCCACCTGTTTGGCAATGCCGACGTTACCGCCGTGCGCACGACGGTCGGCCCTGAGCAGGAGTATTTCCTCGTGGACAAAGATGTCTATAACCGCCGCAAGGATCTGATCTATACCGGGCGCACGCTCTTTGGTGCAAAGCCGCCGAAGGGACAGGAGCTCGATGACCACTACTTCGGCAGCATCAAGCCGCGCGTTGCGGCATTCATGAAGGATCTCGATGAGGAGCTCTGGAAGCTCGGTGTCTATGCCAAGACCGAGCACAACGAGGTCGCGCCCGCGCAGCACGAGCTCGCGCCCGTGTTTACGACCGGCAACATCGCCGCTGACCAGAACCAGCTGACGATGGAGATCATGCAGAAGGTGGCCTCGCGCCACGGCATGGTCTGCCTGCTGCATGAAAAGCCGTTTGCCGGCGTCAACGGCTCTGGCAAGCACAATAACTGGTCGCTGGTCACGAACACCGGCATGAACCTGCTTGAGCCCGGCGAGACACCGGCGGAAAACGCGCAGTTCCTGCTGTTCCTGTGTGCGGTCATTCAGGCCGTGGATGACTATCAGGATATGCTGCGCATCAGCGTGGCGTCGGCCGCAAACGATCACCGCCTCGGCGCGAACGAGGCGCCTCCGGCGATCGTTTCGATGTACGTCGGCGACGAGATCGAGGAGATCCTCAACGCGATTATTGACGAGACGGCCTACTGCGGCAAGGAAAGACAGCTGATGAAGATCGGCGTGCACGCGCTGCCGCGCTTCCCCAAGGACGCGACCGACCGCAACCGCACCTCGCCCTTCGCCTTTACCGGCAATAAATTCGAGTTCCGTATGCCGGGCTCCTCGGCCTCGATTTCCGGCATCAACGTCGTGCTCAACACGGCCGTTGCCGAGAGCCTTGAGCAGTTTGCTGATGCGCTCGAGGGCAGCAAGGACTTTGAGACCGATCTGCAGGCGCTCATCCGCAGCGTGCTCATCAAGCACAAGCGCATCCTCTTCAAGGGCAACGGTTATGACGAGGCATGGATCGCAGAGGCGGAGCGCCGCGGTCTACTGAACCTGCGCACGACGCCCGAAGCGCTGCCGTATTACCTTGCCGACAAGAACGTGGCGCTCTTTACCAAGCACCGCGTCTATACCCGCACCGAGATGGAGGCACGCTATGAGATCCACCTCGAAAACTACAGCAAGATCCTCAACATCGAGGCGCTGACCATGCTTGAGATGGCGCGGCGCGACATCATGCCCGCCGTCAGCAGCTACCTGCGCGAGCTGTCCGAGACTGCCGCGGCCATCCACGCCGCGTCCGTCACGGCCGACTGCTCGTACGAGGAGAGCATCATCCCCGAGATGTCTGCGCTGCTGGGCGATGCGTACCGCAAGGTGCGCAGCCTCGACGAGGCGCTCATGGGCGCCAAGACCGTTGAGGGCAGTCAGGCGCTGGCCAACTACTACCGCGACAAGGTCTTTTCCGCCATGGCGGAGCTGCGCATTACGATCGACCAGCTCGAGACCATGACGCCGTCTGACAAGTGGCCGGTGCCGTCCTACGGCGACCTGCTGTTCAGCGTGCGGTAAAAAACGCTTTCTCTTTCTTTTTCTCTCTTCTTTCATTTTCATACTTCTGTCAAAAGCATTGACGGAGAAAAGTAGCACGGGCGATCATTCCCAGCGAGTGCGGGACGGTGCGAGCCGCATAACAGAGCCTGTGTGAAGAACACTCCCGAGCTGCAAGCTGAACGGGCGAGAGCCTCAGTAGGTGCGCCGTCAAAGCCGGACGTTATCCCGGTGCGGTTTGTTTGAACCCGTGAGAAGTAAAATAGGTGGCACCACGATACGCAGCTACTCGTCCTATTGTCGGATGGTAGCTGCGTATTTTTTGATGTATTCAGGAGGAAAAAATCATGTGTTCCATCATCGGTTATCTCGGCTCGTCCATCTCCGCGCAGGCGCTGCGCACCGGCTTTGACAAGACCATTTCCCGCGGCCCGGACGACACGCGCATGCTCCATATCGGCGCGGCGACGCTCGGCTTCCACCGTCTGGCCATCATGGGCCTGCACCCGGAGGGCATGCAGCCATTCACGCGTGATGGCAGCGCGCTCGTGTGCAACGGCGAGATCTATGGCTTTCGTCCCATCCGTGAGCGGCTGATCGCCGAGGGCGAGACATTCGAGAGCGAATCCGACTGTGAGATCCTGCTTCCGCTCTACGAACGCGAGGGGCTGGACATGTTCCGCGGTCTCGACGCAGAGTTTGCCATGATCATCTATGACGCCAAGCGCGGCGGTCTTGTCGCGGCGCGCGATCCGATCGGCATCCGCCCGCTGTACTACGGCTATGACGCCGAGGGCGCGGTCATCTTCGCCAGCGAGGCCAAAAACCTTGTCGGTCTCGTGCACGATGTGATGCCGTTTCCACCCGGCCACTATTATGCCGACGGTAAGTTCACCTGCTACCGCGACATGACGCACGTCGATGCCGTCTGTGAGGATGATCTGGAGACCGTCTGCACGAACATCCGCGAAAAGCTCATCGCCGGCGTGCAGAAGCGCCTCGATGCCGACGCACCGCTCGGCTTCCTGCTCTCCGGCGGCCTGGACAGCAGCCTCGTGTGCGCAATCTCGGCAAAGCTGCTCAAAAAGCCCATCCGCACATTTGCCATCGGCATGCGCAGCGACGCCATCGACCTGAAATATGCCCGCGAGGTGGCGGAGTATCTGCACGCCGACCACACCGAGGTTATCATCACGCGCGAGGATGTACTCCAGGCGCTGCCGGAGGTCGTGGCGCTGCTCGGCACGTATGACATCACGACCATCCGCGCGAGCATCGGCATGTACCTCGTCTGCAAGGCCATCCATGAGCAGACCGACCTGCGTGTGCTGCTCACGGGCGAGATCTCTGACGAGCTCTTCGGCTACAAGTATACGGACTTCGCGCCAAGCCCTGCGGCATTTCAGGAGGAGTCGGCCAAGCGTATCCGCGAGCTGCATATGTATGACGTGCTGCGCGCCGACCGCTGCATCTCCGTCAACAGTCTCGAGGCGCGTGTGCCGTTCGGCGATCTGGACTTCGTGCAATATGTCATGTCCATCGATCCCGCCAAGAAGTGCAACGTCTACGGCAAGGGCAAGTACCTGCTGCGCCATGCCTTTGAGGGCGACTGGCTGCCGCATGACATCCTTATGCGCGAGAAGGCGGCCTTCAGTGATGCGGTCGGCCACTCGATGGTCGATGACCTCAAGGCCTACGCCGAGGAGACATATACGGACATCGCCTTCGACATCCTGCGCCGGAAGTATGATTTCGCGCAGCCGTTCACCAAGGAGTCGCTGCTCTATCGTGAGCTCTTCGAGCGGTACTATCTCGATCAGGCGCGCATGGTGTCCGGCTTCTGGATGCCGAACAAGGCATGGGCCGGCTGCGATGTGAACGACCCGTCCGCGCGCGTGCTCGCAAACTACGGCGACAGCGGAAAGTGAGAAAGGTATGGACGCGAACACCTTGCATCTGCGCCCCGCGAGTCTGAGCGACGCGCCCGCGCTGCGCGCGATCTATGCACCCTACGTGGAGAAGACGGCCATCACGTTTGAGTGCACCGTGCCGGATGTCGAAGAATTCGCCGCACGCATGCGCGCCACACTCCGGCGCTATCCGTATCTGGTCGCCGTGCGCGGCGGAGAGATCGTCGGCTACGCCTACGCCGGCGCGTTCGGTGAGCGCGCGGCCTATGCCTGGGCTGCCGAGGTGAGCATCTACCTGCGCGAGGATCAGCGCCGGCAGGGGATCGGCAGGTATGCCGCACTCGAGGCGCTTTTGCGCGCGCAGCACGTGCAGACGCTCTACGCCTGTATCGCATACCCGGATGGGGCGGACGACGTACACCTGACGAAAAACAGTGCGCAGTTTCACGCGCACATCGGCTATCGGCTCGTGGGCGAGTTTTCGCGCTGCGGCTATAAGTTCGGCACATGGTACTCCATGGTCTGGATGGAAAAGCACATCGGCGCGCACGAAGCCGTGCCGCAGCCCGTGCGCCCGTTTCCGGAGCTTGCGCCGGAGGCGGTGCGCAGCATCCTGCACGAGGGGTAACAGAAAACCAGCCCGTTTCCGGCTTCGGAAACGGGCTCATTTTTTACCGCTTTTGCAGCAGCTCATACGCGCCCAGCAGCATCTGTGCAGCCTCGGCGCGCGTGATGGGTGCGGCGGTGTCCGCGCCGTCCGGAAACACGCCGCACGATGTCAGGCTTGCAACGGCAGCACACGCCCAGTCGGGGACGTCTGAGCGCGTGAGGGCGGCGGGGGAGGGCTCGAGAAAGCTGCCGAGCATGACGGCAGCCTCCGCCGCCGTGATGCCGCGCTGCGCCTCGAACACGATGGCCGTGCCGTCGGAGCAGCCGCAGACATCGCCGTTCATGAGCGCGGTCGCAACATACGCCTTTGACCACGCGGGGATCTGCGCATCATCGCCGAAGCCCGTCGAGAGCACGCCCTGCAGCATTTCCGTCCCGGTCAGGTGCATGCACATAGCGAGAAATTCACCGCGCGGCACGTTGCTGTCCGGGTCGAAGAGATACTGCCCGCCAACCTGCCGGCCAACGCACACGCCCTGCTCGGCGAGCAGCACGGCGGCATATTCCTCCGCCCGCCCGGCCATGTCACTGTAGGTGACGTCCGGCTTCTGCTTCTTGATGGCAATGATCACGGTCGCCTCCTGCGACTCTCTGCCGCTGCTGTCGGCAGCGCGAAAGCCGAAGTAGTCGCGCCCGCGCTTGCCGTCGGCCGGGGTGTAAACGAACGTGCCGTCGTCGGTGAGCGTCACCGTGCCCTTGATGGGCTCGGTCGTGATGCGGAAGGTGAGGGGGCTGCCGTCGGGCGCGCTGGCGCTCAGCGTACCGCCGACGGACGTGTTGCGGAACGTGGTCAGCTCCAGATTTTCCGCCACAGGTGCGGCGGCCTCCGCTTCCTGTCCGGCGTGGATGGCCGTACCCAGCGCCGCGCAGAGCGCAAAGGCGCATACGGCTGCGAACAGTTTCTGCTTCATCATGCAAAACCTCCGTGCAAATGTAGGTGACCCTAGTTTGCACGGAGGCTGTAGAAATATGCGTTTTGGGCTTACTCGGTGCGCAGCGCAACGACGGGGTCTTTCTTCGCCGCCATGCCCGACGGGATGAGACCGGCGATGAACGTCAGCGCCATGCTGATGAGAATGAGCAGGATCGCGCCGAGCACCGGCAGGATCGCGCTCAGCGTCGGCAGACCGGTCAGATGGTGCACGATGAGGTTGATGGGGATGAGCAGGATCAGCGTACATAGGATGCCTATGACACCGGCCGTGAAGCCCTCGATGATCGTCTCGGCATTGAATACGCGCGAGATATCCTGCTTGCTCGCTCCGATCGAGCGCAGGATGCCGATCTCCTTCGTGCGCTCGAGCACGGAGATATAGGTGATGATACCGATCATGATCGACGACACGACGAGGGAGATGGCCACAAAGCCGATGAGTACGTAGCTGATGGCGTTGATGATCGTTGTGATGCTGCTCATGAGCAGACCGATGTAGTCGGTGAAGCTGATCTGATTGTCCGGATTGTCGGCGTTGTAGTCGTCAATGCAGTCGGAGATGCGGTCCTTGTTTTCAAAGCTCGAGGCGTAGATGTTGATAGCGCTCGGAGAATCCTTGTCGACATAGCCGAGCTTTTTGAGATTGTTTTGATAGGTTGAGCCGCTGGCGGAGGAGGCGACGTAGTTGTCATAAACGTCAGCGTACTGGCTGCGGCTGATGCCTTTGGCGTTGATGGCGGAGACGATCTCCTGCGAGGTCATGCCGCTGTAGGACTTGACTGTCTCCTGCTGCATCTGCATGGACAGCATCGCGCGAAGATACGGACGGAAAAAGCGTGTGAACGTCTCATCGTCCATGGCGTCGATCATATCCTTCATCTGCTGCGCGGTTTTGCCGCTGGCTTCGAAAATGCCGTTGTCAGCCATCTCCTTGGCGCTGTCGCGGGTAAAGCCTGCCATCGCCTGCGTGAGCGCGGCGTCGAGCGTGGCGTCGTCCGGCGTGGTCATATACTTGCGGTAGACACTTGCACGGTCGTCCACACTCAGCTTGTTCAGATAGGCCTGTGCCGCAGCGACCTTCTGATCGGTCGTGGCGGTCGCGGCGTTCGGGAACGCGGAGCCCGTGAACACGTCCACATCCGGGTCTGCCAGCTGTTTCTGGATGATCTCGGTGTTGTCGGCGTGGTCGATGGCATAGTCAGTCAGGGCGGAGGTGTAGCCGATCGCGCCGTAGGTGTTGCCGGTCACGCTGCCCTTGGCCGGGCGCACGATGCCGACGATCTTGAGCGGCACGCCGACATCGTCGCTGTGGTAGAGCCGGTTCAGGCCGTCGCTCGTCTGGCTGATATCCGTGTAGCCCGCGCCGCTGGCGACGTAGCCCTCCGAGGGGAGGATGAGCTTGAAGTCGCGGCCGCAGAGGTCAGCATAGCTCCAGCTTTCCTGCGTCGTGTCGATTTGCTTTTTGCTCATGGACTGCATCATGGCGTTGCTGATGTCGTCCATGCTTTCGAGGCCGAGCGCGTAGAGCGTAAGGTCGGAGATCTCGTTGTTTTTATCCACGACGAGTACGACCTCGTTGTAATTCTGCGGCCATGAGCCGTAGATCACATCGTACTGGTTTTGTGTCGAGGCGCTTACGAGCGCGCCGTCCTCGCCGGACAGCAGCTCCTGCCAGACGTTGAACCCGGAGTAAAACCCACCCATGGAGTCAAAGTAGGCCGTGTAGTCGCCGCCGTACATGGACTTCATGACGTTTTGCAGCAGCTCGGTCGTGTCGGCCTTGATGACGGTGCCGTTCGGGTCTTCGGTGTAGACGGCAAAGCCCATGTCGTACGTGTACTGGATGCCGCTGATGTAGTCGTGGATCTTGTTGTCGGGGTCTTCGAGGTATTCCTTGAATGCCGGCAGGTTGTTCGACTGACCGGTCGCGCTGCTGACCATGGAGTTGAGCATGCTGTACATGACGGTGTTGGCGTAGACCTTGTCGAGATCATGTGTGTCCTTTTCGTCGTCCTTCGCGCCCGTCATGGCCGTGAGCATCCCGGACATATCCACGGGGTTTGCCTCAATCGTCAGCGGGTAGGACGAGAGCGTCTGCTCCTGCACGGTGTTGATGTAGGACTGGAAGCCGTGCGAGAGCGAGAGGATGAGCGCGATACCGATGATGCCGATCGAGCCCGCAAACGCCGTGAGCAGGGTGCGCGCCTTTTTCGTCATGAGGTTGTGCAGCGACAGGCTCATGGCGGTGGCAAAGCTCATGGACGTGTGCTCCTTGACCTTGACGGTCACGGGCGCGGACGTCTCGGACTCCGTGCAGGGGTTGTCATCGCCGACGATCCTGCCGTCGAGCAGCCGCACGGTGCGCGTGGCATATTTCGACGCCAGCTCCGGGTTGTGCGTGACCATGATAATGAGCTTATCCTTTGCAATTTCCTGCAGCAGATTCATGATCTGCACGCTTGTCTCACTGTCGAGCGCGCCGGTCGGCTCGTCAGCCAGCAGGATATCGGGGTTGTTGACGATGGCGCGCGCGATGGCCACACGCTGCATCTGGCCGCCGGACATCTGGTTCGGCGCCTTGTCAAGCTGGTCGCCCAGACCGACCTTTTCCAGCGCCTCGACGGCGCGCGCGCGCCGCTCCTCGCCGGAGACGCCGGAGAGCGTGAGCGCGAGCTCGACGTTTGCCAGCACGCTCTGGTGCGGGATGAGGTTATAGCTCTGAAAGACAAAGCCGATGGAGTGGTTGCGGTAGGTATCCCAGTCGCGGTCGTCGTATTCCTTTGTGGAGCGGCCGTTGATGATGAGATCGCCGGAGGTGTAGCGGTCGAGGCCGCCGATGATGTTCAGCAGCGTGGTCTTGCCGCAGCCGGACTGGCCGAGGATCGCAACAAACTCATTCTCGCGGAAGGCGATGTCGATGCCCTTGAGCGCCTCGACCTGTGTCGTTCCGGCCTCGTATACCTTGGTGATGTGTTTCAGTTCCAGCATGGATGGGATGCTCCTTTATATGGATGCCGCGTGCCGCAGCGGCCTTTCTACAGATTAAATAAGTATAGTCTATTATGATAAGCGCAGCACCGGCGTTCGTCAAGCGGCAGTGTGTTGGTTTTTCAGATTTTTTACGCTTTATTCACAAACCGATCCCTTGGAAATTCACGTGTTCGCTGTTGAAACGCGGGGGAATATCTGCTATAATATTTCGACCCGTGGATCTGTGATCCGAACATGATAATTGGAGAGCGTAGACTATGAAAATTGTGATCGTGGGCGCTGGCCGCGTGGGGTATGCCATCGCGGAGCAGCTCCTGACAGAAGGGCATGACATCACTGTCGTCGAGGGCGACCCGGAGCGTGCCGCTTATATTTCCTCCACGCTGGATGTGATCGTGGTCGAGGGGCGTGCCAATGTCGACCAGCTGCGCATTGCAAATGTCGCGGATGCGGATCTGCTCATCGCCGCAACTACCTCGGATGAGACCAACCTCATCAGCTGCATGGTCGGGCGTAAGCTCGGTGCGACGCATACGATCGCGCGCGTGCGTGACGAGGAGTATTATCAGGACGTGGTGCTGCTGCAGGACGAGCTGGGGCTGAGCCTGTCCATCAACCCCGAGCGTACCTCCGCCAAGGAGATCTCGCGCACGCTGCGTTTTCCGGCCGCTACAAAAGTCGAGCCGTTTGCAAACGGGCTCGTGGAGCTTGTCGAGTTCAAGCTGCGCGAGGGCAGTAAGCTCGATGGCCTGCGCCTGAACGATTTTCGCAGCCGCTACAGCGAGGGCATCCTGATCTGTGCCGTGGAGCGCGAGGGCAGCGTGACGATCCCGAACGGCGATTTTGTGCTCGCCGCCGGGGACTATGTCACCGTGGTCGGCGCGCCGCATGAGCTGCATGAGCTCTTTCGTAAGATCGGCGAATTCCGCCATGAAGCCGAGAGCGTCATCATTGTCGGCGGCGGCCGTATTGCCGAGCGGCTGGCGCTGGAACTGGCGAGGATGCGCATCCACTCGACGATCATTGAGCGCGACCCGGCGCGCTGCCGCGTCATGAAGACACTCCTGCCGGAGGCGACCATCATCTGCGCCGACGGCACGAAGCCGGATGTGCTGCGCGAGGAGGGACTCTCGTCGGCGGACGCACTCGTCACGGTCACGGAGTCGGACGAGACGAATCTCATCATCTCCTCGTTCGCCTACAACGAGAATGTGCCGAAGATCGTCACAAAGGTCGATGAGGATAACTTCATCCAGCTTGCCGAGTCGTATGGCCTTACGACGATCATCCAGCCGGCGGACGTCACGGCCGGCCGCATCGTGGAGTATGTCCGCTGGATGGAGAATTCCGCGCACAGCAGCGGCGTGGAGACGCTGCGCATGGTGGCTGACGGTCAGGCCGAGGCGCTGGAGTTTATCGTGCGCGCCGAGAGCCAGTTTCTCGACGTGCCGCTCAAGGCGCTCAAGCTCAAGGACTCCGTGCTCGTCGCCTCGATCATCCGGCGCGGCAAGTGCCGCGTCCCGTCTGGCAACGACGCCATCGAGCTCGGCGACCGCGTGGTCGTGGTCACGACCAACCACGGTATGCACGAGCTGAAGGATATTTTGAAATGACCCCCCAACCCAAATGGAGACCCGCCGTTTTCCGACCGGAGAGCGGCGGGTTTTTGCGCGTGTCTGCGCAAAAGCGTCCACGGGGACGCGCACCCCTTGTTTCGGGGGAGAAAATGTGGTAAAATCAAACGCTATGAATACTACAACTCTGACTTTTGAACAACGGTATGTGCAGGCGCGCAGACGCTTCATCGCGGCGGACTTCGCGAACCTGAACGATATGCAGAGACAGGCGGTCCTGGCTACGGAAGGCCCACTGCTGCTGCTGGCCGGAGCCGGCAGCGGTAAAACCACGGTGCTCATCCACCGGATCGCAAATCTCATTCAGTACGGCCGCGGCGCGGACACGGACGAAGTGCCCGATACGGCGACGGAGGAGGATCTCGCGCTGCTCGAGCGCACGGATCTGACGCCGGACGAGCGGCGGCGTGCGCGCGCGGCG
>OHBE01001888.1_pt1 | contig 16635 bp, 10 predicted proteins | sample 1577231 | NCBI WGS metagenome assembly OHBE01 (sample SAMEA3541506, study PRJEB24748) | human gut metagenome | biome: human gut; feature: human-associated habitat; material: faeces | place: China | collected 2012 | reverse complement strand
GCAACCAGCTTTACACCAACGGCTACGGCAAATCGCTGTTTTCGGATATGGCGCTGTGGATCGATCTGCTGGCCGGAACCGACTATGCCGTGCCGCAGCATGTGCTCGACCTGATGGCCGACTATATGCTGGGCGGTACCCGCTGGATGATCCGCGGCGATCTGCTGGAGCTGGCCGACGGCTACAAAGGCAGCGGCAAGAATGCGTCCGGATATATCGAGCCGCTGCAGCGGATGGTAAAGAACGATCCCAAAAACGCGGCCGAATATCAAAAGGTGCTGGATAGCATCACCGGCGCCAGCGGTACCACCTACAACGGCGCCAACGGCAGCAATTACATGTGGACCTCGGCCCTGATGTCGCATATGCGGGAGGGCTACGGCGTCAATGTCCGCATGAACCACAAGGGCATGAAGTCGACCGAATGGCGCGCCACCTGGCCCAAGACGGATTTTGGCAACCTGATCTTCTGGACAGCCGACGCGACGGCCAGCATCATGATCGACGGCGACGAGTACAACAGCGTGTACAATACCTATGACTGGCGGCATGTGCCGGGTGTCACAGCCCCCTTTGTGCTGGCGACCCATTACGGGTTCGACAACGACTCGAACGATTGCTGGGGCGTGACCAACGGCACCTATGGCGCTACGGCGTATACCTTTAATAAGCACGATGGCACTAACAAGCGCACTCAGGGCAAGGTGGGATACTTTTTCTTTGACGATGAGTATGTCGCGCTGGGGGCGGGAATCCGCGCCAACCATGAGCAGGCCATCCACACCACCCTGAACCAGACCAAGGCGGCGGATGTATCGGTCAACGGCACGGCGGTAGCTGACGGCGCCGATGACGAGGTGTATCAGGCCGAGTACGTGTACAACAACCAGATCGGTTATGTGTTTCCGCAGCAAACCGAGGTGCACCTTTCCAATTTGAACCACACCCCCAAAAAATATCCCACGGTGCGGGGAAATGGTTACAGCGATCTCAGCGAGGACCGCTTTGGTGAAACGGAGGAAAGCACCTTCTCCCTCTGGCTTGATCACGGCGTTCAGCCGCAGGATGCCTCTTATGCCTATATCGTGGTGCCGAATACCACCGAAGAAGAGCTGGCGGCCTACAACAAAAACAACCAGATTACCATTGTGACCAATACCGAAAGGGTACAGGCGGTGCGGCACGAGGGACTGAAACAGACTCAGATCAACTTTTACGAGGCCGGTACGCTGGAATATGCCGAAGGTAAAACCGTGTCGGTGGACGGCCCCTGCTCGCTCATCATCGATGAAACAGGCCGCGATCCAATCATCTCAGAGGCGGTGTCCAACACACGCCCCAACACCATGGTGAATGTAGTGCTGACCACCAGCGACGCCAACACGGTGACCGAATTCTGCTCGCTCAGCGAGCCGTATGCGGGCAAAAGCATCACCCAGTCGGCGGGTGGCAGTTCGCTGATGCAGTCGAGCGCGACCACGCCGGAGCACGGCGCGGCGAAGGCGTTTGATAAAAATCTGGAAACCTATTGGGAAAGCGACGAAGCGCCGGCATGGATATGTTACGACATGCGGGAAGATTTGTATGTGGGCAGCATGACCATCCGCTGGGGCGAAGCGTATGCTACGAAGTATGAACTACAATACTCTGAGGACGGGGTGAACTGGCAGACCGCCTATGCGCAGGAAACCGGTAAGGGCGGCACTGAAACGGTTTCCTTTAATACCATCAGCCGGTATTGGCGGCTGTGGTGCACCGAAAGTGCGGGTGACACCATCCAGATCAAAGAGATCAGTTTCCAAAGCAGCCGCAATCTGGCAACCAACAAGCCGATGACGGCCAGCTTCAGCGCCGACGGTAAACCGGCGAGCAACGCGGTGGACGGCGACATGACTACTCGCTGGGTGGGCGAAAAAGGCAAAAAGGATGGCTGGATCACGGCCGATCTGGGCATGAACACCCGCATCGATGGGGTGCGGATTAGTTGGGAAACCTCTTATGCCTCGAAATATACCATTGATGTATCGGATGATGGGGAAACCTGGAAAACAGCTGCAACCGTTACCGCCCCAGCCGTCAGCGGCGAGAAGATCGTGACCGTGCAGACGGCGCTGCCGCAGGGTACCACCGGCCGGTATCTGCGGGTACAGGGCGTGGAAATGGCCCTGCCACAGTATGGCCTTTCCATTTGGGAAATGGAAATTTACGGCAGCTTACAGATCGACAGCGATAATGTGGCCGCTGGTAAAACAGCCGTTGACAGCGCGGCCAATATCGTCGATGCGGTGACCGATGGCAACGTAACAACCGTATGGTCGAGCGGGACGTTCCCCGCGAGCTTGACGATCGACCTGGGCGAAATGCACCAGATTGACAGCGTGGCCGCCGTATGGGGTGACCGCTTTGCCAGCGCCTACAAATGGCAGATATCGGCCGACGGCGAAACCTTTAGCGACGCGGCAGATGTCACCGCGGGGCAGGGCGGCCGCGAAACCGCCGATATGGCGATAAACGCCCGCTATCTGCGCCTGCTGGTGACCGATGCCGCTGGTGGCGTGGATATAGCCGAACTGGAGGTGTATGGCACCGCTCTGTCGCAAATGAACCCGGATAAAGACAGCCTGAAAAAGGCAATGGATACCCCTGTACGCAACGATGTGTATGCGGCTTATCAAAGCGCGTTGTCGGTGGCTGTGAATGTGTATTCCTCGCCCAATGTTACCCAAAAGATGGTGGACGAGGCACTGGCGGATTTACTGGAGGCGATTGACGCCCTCACTTTCCGCAATTTCGGTACGGTTTTGGCCACCATCCCCGGGCAGTCAGTCAGCTGCGGCAGCCGGCAGGTGTTGGGCACCAACTGGACCAATTTAGCAAGCGCGCTTGACCTTTCCCAGGAAAATTTAGATAAAATTTATCTTTTCGCCACGGTGGACATCACCCGCGATCCCGACCGGGAAGAAGCCGGAATGTTCGGCAACGGCCGCATTATGCTCCGCTCGCCGGATGCTCCTACCGAAAATAACGTGTTTATCAACACCAATACGCAGATTACCCATCTCGGCCGCACCGTGCTCTACTTTCCGCTGTCCGAGATGACCGGCAAGACCGGAACCATGGATTGGTCGCAGGTCGAGCGGTTCCGCATATACATAGACAGCGTCAATAAATTTGAAGGCAAAATGACCATGACGCTAAGCGATATGCAGATTATCCGCACCACCGAGCCAGTCAAGGTAAAAGTCGCGTGCGTGGGTGACAGCATCACCGCCGGCAGCGGCGCGTCCTCCGCTTCTAACAACTATGTCAGCCAGCTGCAACAGCGGCTTGGTACGCATTACACGGTGCAGAACTTCGGTAACTCCGGCAAAACCCTGCTCAAGGACGGTGCGGACAACAGTGGCTATACAAAAACCGATACGTTTGCAAACAGTAAGGCGTTTGCTCCGGATGTGGTGACCATTATGCTGGGCACTAACGACTCGAAGGACGCGACGTGGAACGCCCATGGCGACAAGTATGAGCAAGAGCTGCGCGAGCTTATAAAGGTCTACCGCGATCTGCCCTCTCATCCGACGGTTATCCTGGCGACTTCCCCGACGGCCTACAACCGCAACTGGAATATCAACGACGCGGTGGTCAGCGGCGAGATCGCGCCAATTCAGCGCCGGGTGGCGGCCGAGATGGGCTGCCCGCTGATCGACGCGAATACCGCTACCAAAAATGCCGCCGATAAATTTGCCGACGGCATCCATCCCAACGACGCGGGCTATGTGCTGCTGGCCGATTTGTTTGCGGAGGGGATTACGAACGCGGCGTTTGCAGCGTGCGGCCCAGACGGCGGGCACCGCGGGCAATGTAGCGGTACACCGGGCCGTCGCGCCGGTCCATCTCCTTGTCGCCCTCGGCGGACATATAGCCCGCCTTGTAGAGCTTGGGATACCGGCGATAGAACCGGGTGTGCCACTTGGAAACGAATTTGGATGCCTTTTTGGAGATGAAGCCCAAGCCGTCCATCACGTCGCAGGACGCGCCGCAGCGTTGGAGGCTGTCACGCAGGGCGGCGGCGACGGCGTTGTGCCCGCCGCCGGTGTTACAGGTCAGGATCAGTACGCGCATTTTGCTCTCCTTTCCGCTGCGCTCGCTTTCGCAGCAGCGCCGCCAGGCGCATGAGCCGGGGGCGGTTGTAGCGTTGTATCAGAATAAAGGGCAGATTAGCCAGCAGCACCCACACCGCCAGCACGATCGCGCCGCCCCAGCCGGGCCACAGCCACAGAAACGCCAGGCCCAGCAAACAGGAGGCCCCGTGGACCAGCTCCGCGCGGCACGTCTCCTGCACCAGCGCCGCGGCCTGATCCGCCGTCACGGCGCCGCTGCCGGGCAGTTCCTTTTTCACCATGTCCGGCAGGATGCGGCTCATGTCCGGCACCAGCTTCTTCCACTTATCGATGGCCAATTTGGTGTAGATGCGGCCGTTCTGCTCCCATTTCCGGCTGCGGAAGGGCCGCTTCTCCGGGTCAAAGGGACCGGGGATCGCCTGACCCAGCGGGTGCGCCAGCAGGGCCAGCGCCGCCGCGTACAGGACACATTTCCAGAAGCCGCTCACGCCTTCTCCTCCCCGCAGCTGCGCTCCAGCGCGTGGCGCAGCGTGCCCTCCGTCAGGCGGGTGACGCGCTCCACGAACTGCTCCTCATCGTGCTTCATGCCGTAGTGCAGCCAGCTTTGCAGCAGGCCCACCAGCGTGGCCGTATACAGTGCCGCGATGGACTGCACGTCCGTCTCCGCCACCGGCAGGTCCTCCGCTGTGCGGCGCACCAGATCCTCCACGGCACCGTAGACCACCTGGTAATACTCGTGCTCCAGCAGGTCGCGCTGGCTGGACTGGTACAGGTGGTAGACCGCGCGGCGGTTGGCGCGCATGAACGCCGTCACCCGCATCATCAGCTGGTACCAGCTGGTGCAGAGGGGTGGTGCGTTGAGGACGCGGTCCAGCTCCGTCTCCAGCACCTCGCGCACCAGGGCGTAGATGTCGCAATAGTAGTAATAAAACGTATTCCGGTTCACGCCGCAGTGATCTGCGATGTCCACCACGGAGATCTTATCCAGCGGCCGCTGCTCCAGCAGGTCCAGAAAGCCCTTGCGAATGGCGTTTTTTGTGGTCTGTGCCATGTCCATGCTCCTCTCTTTGTGCAAAAAACTGCCTTACCACCTGTATCATACTAAATTCAGACAGTTTTTGCAAGATGCCCGTACTATGCACTTTAGGCAAAATGTGTGGAAATGTATGAACATAGTGTAAAAAGCATCCCCGTACGGTGTGCGGGGATGCTTTTGCTTCAAATGGGATCAGGCCGTCACCATGGGGCCGCCGTGCTTCTTGGCGCTGATCTTCTGGTAGGCGATGACCGCCGCCACCAGCACCAGGCCGACCACGTCGGTGAGCGTGCCGGGGATCATCATGCCCAGGCCGCCGACGGCCAGCACGATACGCAGCACGGGGTGGATCTTCTTATACAGGAAGCCGTTGAGGGACGCCGCGATGGCAAAGATGCCCAACAGGGCACTGACGCAGATCTGCGCCACCTCCCACCAGCCGGAGATGTTTTCAAACAGCAGCGCCGGACTGTAGGCGAAGATGTACGGCACGATAAAGGCGGCGATGGCCAGCTTGGTGGCGTTGATGCCGGTCTTCATGGGGTCGGACTTGGCGATGGCCGAGCCGGCGTAGGCCGCCAGGGCCACAGGGGGCGTGATATCCGCCACGATGCCGAAGTAGAACACGAAGAAGTGGGCGGCCACCAGCGGGAAGCCCAGCTGAATGAGGATGGGCGCGCAGGTGGAGGCCATGATGCAGTAGTTGGCCGTGGTGGGCACGCCCATGCCCAGGACGATACAGCACAGCATGGTCAGCACCAGGCCGACGATGGTGGCGTTGCCCGCCAGCTGGACGATGGCGTTGATGAGGATGGAGGCCAGGCCGGTGACGGTGATACAGCCGGCGATGATGCCCGCCATGCTGCAGGCCACGGCCACGGTGATAGCGCCGCGGGAACCGGCTTCCAGAGACTCCACCGCGGAGAAGAAGGAGCGCTTGCCGGCATTACCCAGCGCCTTGCCGGTCGTCATGGGCTGGGTGTCGCCCTCACCGCGCTTGCCCTGTAGGAAGAAATTGACGAAGCCCACGGCAATGGCGGCCAGAATGGAATAGGCCGCGGAGTGGGACATGGTCTTGCTGCCGGAGGACACCAGCCACACCAGCAGGATCAGGGGAATGATCAGGTAGCAGTCACGGACCAGCAGACGCCACGCAGGCAGCTCCTCGCGGGGAACGCCCTTCAGGCCCAGCTTCTTGGCCTCCAGATGGACGGCGATGAAGATCCCGGTGAAGTACAGCAGCGCGGGCAGGATGGCCTTGACGGCCACCTGGGCGTAGGGCAGCTTCATGTACTCGGCCATGAGGAAGGCTGCCGCACCCATGATGGGGGGCATGATCTGGCCGCCGGTGGAGGCCGCGGCCTCGACGGCGCCGGCGAACTCGGGCTTGTAGCCGGTCTTCTTCATCATGGGGATGGTGAAGGAACCGGTGGTGACGGTGTTGCCCACGGAGGAGCCGGACACCATGCCGCACAGGGCGGAGCTGATAACAGCCACCTTCGCCGGGCCGCCGCTGGACCAGCCAGCCAGACGGTTGGCAAAGCTGATGAAGAAGTTGGCGATGCCGGTGCGCTCCAGGAACGCGCCGAAGATGATGAACAGAACGATGTAGGTATAGCACACGTTGATGGGCGTGCCGATGACGCCGGAGGTGGTGTAGAACAGCTTGTAGATGATGGTTTTCAGTGCGTCATACAGGGTGGCACCGTTCACCGCGCCGGCGTAGCTCAGCTGGTTGATGAACGCGTACACGATCAGCACGCCGGCCACGCACAGAATAGGCAGACCCACGCAGCGGCGGCACAGCTCCATCAGGATCAGGATACCCACCACGCCGATGATGACGTGGACCGTCTCGATACGGGTGGACAGGCGCACCAGCGTCATGGCGTTCAGCGCGAAGTAGAAGAAGCAGGCCGCGCCCACCACCATCAGCACGATATCGTACCAGGGCAGGTAGTTGACCCTGACGTGGTGCTTGCTGGCGGGGTAGGTCAGGAAGCCGATGATGATGATGCAGCCCACGAACAGGGTCAGGCGCACCTCGGGCATATCCTTGGAAAACAGGGTCATGCCGATGCAGAACAGGCCGAACACGGCCATGAGGATGCGGATGATCAGCTGGGGCGTGCCCTCCCACAGGCGGGTAGCGGATTCGCGGTCATACTTGCGCATGACCGCATCCAGATCCGTGGCCTCATCCGCGGCGGTGTTGACGCCGTCAGCCGGGCTGGTATCCGGTTTTTTCTTGTCGATGCTCATAGTCGTTTCTCTCCCTGAAGATTACAGAATAGCGCGAGGACTACGGCGGGAAACCCCGCCGTAGCCTCGAAAAGCGTCAGTTTTCTGCTAAGGATTTAGTCGCCGAAGTACACGTCCTTGGCGATGACGGTCTCGGTGTAATAGTCGGAGGTCTCCAGCAGCTTGGCGATGTGCTCGCTGTCCAGGCTGACCAGGTAGGTATCCTTGGTGGTGGCCAGGTCGGTCACAGCGGTGGTGGGGGCACCGGCCACGATGAAGGCGGCGTCGATCTGGCCGTTCTTCAGGGCGTCGGCGCTGTCGCCGAAGGACTGGTAGGTGGGCTTGATGTCATCCTCGGTCAGGCCGTAAGCGCCCAGCACATCGATGGCGTTGAAGTACACGCCGGAGCCGGGAGCGCCGATGGACACAGACTTGCCGGCCAGATCAGCCACGGTCTTGATGGCGGGGTTGGTGGTGACGATCTGCACCTGCTCCATGTACAAGGCGGCCACAGTGGAGAAGCCCTCCATCTTGCTCTTGAACAGGTTGGTGCCGTTGTAGGCGTAGGCCATCACGTCGGACTGGCAGAACGCGAAGTCAGCGGTGCCGTCCACCAGCTCCTGCACGTTGGCCTGAGAGCCGTTGCCCACCAGACCCACGACGTTGACGCCGGCGTTGTTGGTGGCGTGCTGGGCGATGACGGAGCCGAAGGCGTAGTAGGTGCCGGACTCGCCGCCGGTGACGAAGCGCAGGTTGCGGGAGTCGGTGTTGCCGGCACCGTCCTTCACGGCGGCGACCTCAAAGCCCTTCTCGGCGAAGTACTTGGCAGCGCCGGGGTGATAGGGCACGGAGGTGATGGAAGCGCCGTACTCCAGACTCAGCTCGCCGTACTTGGCGTGGCTGGTGGTCAGGGACGCGGCGTTGTCGAAGATGTCCGCCACGAACTTGTACACGTCGTCGCTGGACACGTCGTCGCGAGCCAGAATCACCGCGCCCACGGCCACGGTGGTGGTGTCGGTATGCTCAGCGGTCACATCGCCGCTGTCGTCCTTCTTGTCGCCGCAGGCGACCAGGCTCAGCGCCATGACCAGCGCCAGAACCAGTGCAAAAAACTTTTTCATGTTCTTTCTCCTTATTGATAGATAAATTGTTTTTCTCTTCCTGAAAAACAGCTTTTTCCGCCGGCCGGTCGGGCACGGCGGTGTTCAACGGTGCCATTATATCGCAGGCGTAAACTTTTTGCAATATCTAAATGCGGAAAATTTCATTTTTCTGCGGAACGATTTTCCCATCCGTGCGGACATTCCGCTTTTCTTAGTCGGCATTTCTTTCGGCAAATCCGTAGTTTTGTCTGTATCATAGTACTTTTTAGCGGTGGTCTATTCATAATGCTAAATTGTTTTATGCAGGAACGCCCCGCAAGAAGTGCATTTTCTGCTGGGCAATCTTGCAAAATAACAGAGGCGGGGCAAAGCCCCGCCTCTCAGCTTTCTGTCACATTCAACAGCTGCGCCGCAGCAGCTCGCACACCAGTTCATAGGTGCGCTCCGTGGAGGGCACGCTTAGCCGCTCCCGCACGGAGTGTACATCGTGCAGCTCCGGCCCCATGGACACCGCGTCCAGACCGGGGATCTTCTCCATCAGCAATCCGCACTCCAGACCGCCGTGGGTGGCCTCCACCACGCCGTCCTTACCGGTAAGATCCTTATACGCCGCCAGCAGCGTATCCCGGAACTGCGACTCCCTCTTGTACTGCCAGCCGGGGTACACGCCCCGCTCTGCCACAGTGCCGCCCGCCAGCGCCGCCACAGCCCGCACGCGCTGCGCCAGCATCAGCTTCCGGGACGCGATGGACGACCGGATGGAGAACGCGATGTGCAGTCCGTCGCCGTCCAGCTTCACCACGCCCATATTCAGGGAGGTCTGCACCAGACCGGGGAAATCCGTGTCCATAGCCTCCACGCCATGCGGCATGGCCGTCAGCGCCTGCACCAGCGTCACGGTGCGCTCTGCTGACACGGCTTTTGCCGTCTCCGCCGCCGCGCAGGTCAGCGTCACATCGGGGTCGGTGACGGCGTACTCGTTCTTCAGCACCCCCTCAAACTCCCGGATAAACGCTTCGAACGCCCGGCCGCTGCCCTTGGGCAGCGCCACCGCCGCATCGCAGCGGGAGCAGATCACGTTGTCGAACTGCCCGCCGGAGAAGGCCGCCAGCCGCAGGCCGGGGAACTTCTCCAGCGCGGCACAGAGCACGCGGCCCATGAGCCGGTTGGCGCTGCCCCGGCCCAGATGGATGTCCGCACCGGAGTGACCACCCTGCAGGCCGGATATGGTCAGCTTACACACGTCCATCCCCTCCGCCGGGGTCAGTGCCGCCGGGAAGAAGCAGTCAGACCGCATACCCCCGGCGCAGGATACGGTGAACACACCCTCCATCTCGGAGTCCAGGTTCAGCAGCCTGCGGCCCTTCAGGTCGGAGCAGTCCAGCGCGAACGCGCCGTCCATGCCCACCTCCTCGTCCACGGTGAACACCGCCTCGATGGGCGGATGCACCAGCGTATCATCCGACAGGATCGCCAGGATCATGGCCACGGCAATGCAGTTGTCGCCGCCCAGCGACGTCTTGTCCGCCCAGATCCACTCCCCGTCGGTCATCAGGTCAAGTCCCTCGCGGGTCATGTCCTTGGTGCAGTCGTCGGTCTTGGCGCACACCATGTCGATGTGTCCCTGTAGGATGATCGGCTCGGCGCTCTCATGGCCGGGAGACGCCGGCTTCCAGATCACCACGTTGTTGCACGGCTCCTGCCGGTACTTCAGTCCCAGTTCCTTGGCAAAGTCCACGCACAGATCGCTGATGATCTTCGTGTTGCCGCTGCCGTGGGGCACCGAGCACAGCTTTTCAAAATATGCGAACACCTTTTCCGGCTTCAAGCCTTTCAAAACAGCCATTTTGATACTCCTTTCCCATGCGGCCGCGGTCTACGCGCCGCCCATTCAATATAGCATATCCGCCTGCCGCCCGCAAGCAAGTCCCTATGCGCCCACAGCCCATGCTTTCGCATGGGCTGTGTATGCAGCACACATTATCAGAAGTCGCCCAGACCCATATCGTCCTCGATGCCGGGCGCTTCCTCGTCGTCCTCGTCGGTGGGAGGCGCGGGGATGAATTCCTCCAGATAGGCCTCCTCCGGCAGACCAGCCATATACGCCGGCAGGTTGATGATGATGCCGTCGATGTTATGGGGCAGTGTCATTTGGTACGTTTCCGTTGTCTCGCTGCCGCCCTTCTGCTGCATGACCTCCACGGTCAGCTCCAGCTTGTCGCCGATGACGGTGGTCAAGCAGCGCTCCTTTTCGTACAGCTTGGAGATCTGCTCGCCGTTCACGTACACAGTGATCTTATAGGGCGCCTCCACAGACTGGCCGCCCTTGTCCACTGCGCGGTTGTCGAAATAGACGGTGTGGCCGCGTCCGATGCGCAGCATCACCACGGCGATGAGCACCAGCACCAGGATAAAGGCGATACGGATGAGCCACGAGCGTTTCGTCGTTTTCATGCGGTTCTCCCCTCCTCCTCGGCCTTCTGCTCAATGGCCAGCTGCTGACCCAGCGTGCGGTTCTCCTTGCGCTTCTTGGCCTCGTACATGACCAGTGCCACGGTGATAACGGCGTAGGACACGAACACGCGGAAGTACTCGCCGATCATGGAGTCGCCGGTGATCTTGGTTCCGGCGGCCGGCGCCACGATGAACATGGTATGGAACAGGAGCACACCCAGGAACACGTTGCCGATGGACGCCTTTTCCACGGAGGCGCCGCCCACCAGCAGCGCGGCGATGCAGAACATGCCGACGTTGGTATGCGCCGTATAGGTGGGGAAGTTGCCCATGTTCTGCAGATAGATGATCATGCCGAAGCCCGCGAACACGGTGGACATGACGATGGAGATCAGGCGGGTGCGGTCCACATTGATGCCGGCGTCACGCGCCACATTCATGTCCTGTCCCACCGCGCGCATGTCCTGTCCCAGCTTCGTGCGGCGGAACCACACGATGAACAGGCAGGCCAATGCGATGATGATCAGCGTCAGCACGGGGATCTTCACGCCGCCCACGTAGATGGCCAGCGCATTATCGACGCTCTGCCGCATCTGCAGAAGGCTGACGGTGTTGCGGATACCAAAGCCGCGGGGCAGCTTCAGTGTGTTGTGGAGGATGGGGATGATGGGCCCCATCATATACAGCACCACCAGCTGGTACACACCGGTCATGCAGTAGGCGATAAAGTAGCTGGTGACCATCTCGCGGCCCTTGGCGCGGTTCAGGATGCTGCCGCACATAAGACCCAGCAGAATGGACAGGGGGATGGACAGGATGGCCGCCAGCACCAGACCGGGGATACCCCAGATCTGCCAGTCCGCCACCAAAATCAGCGCGATCTCGCCGGCCATAGCGCCCAGCGTCATGGCAAAGTTCAGACCCATACCGGCCATAATGGGGATCAGCAGGCTCAGGATCAAAAAGGCGTTGCGCCCCAGACGGGTCATAGCCTCGTTAAGTATGTAGCTCACCGGCAGGCCGGACACGGGAATGAGCACGGCGCAGATGATGATAAACAGGACGGGCACTGAGTTTTTGCCCAGGAATTGCTTTACGTCAAATCTCTTACCCTTCATGTCAGCGCCCCCTTTCCGTCTTTCTGGTCAGGGCATAGAGGATCATGCCGTTGGATACCACGATACGGATGACCTCGCTCATATCCATCTGGAAGGCGGCGCTCATCACGGTGGGGGTCATGGTCACCACGCCCTGATACAGGATCGTACCGATAATCACATTGCCGATGGATGCCTTGTTCACCGACGCGCCGCCGATAAGGATGGCGGCCACGGCGGGCATGGCCATCCAGAAGGGGCCGTTGTACAGCTGTATGAAGCCGAAGCCCTGCTCATACACCAGAATACCCACAGCACCCAGCCAGGTGGACATGATCACGGAGATAAGCCGCATCTTGTCCACGTTGATGCCCGCTGCGCGGGCAAAGGCGGGGTTGGATCCCACAGCGGTCATGGCGGTGCCGGTCTTGGTGTGCAGGAACGCCCACATCAGCACGGCCAGCAGCACGAAGAACAGCAGCGTACCGGTGGGGATCACCAGATTGATGCCGATGCAGTTCAGGTCGATCGGCAGCACACTGGCCAGCGCCTTGTCATAATAGCCCTCCAACGAAATGACGGTACGCAGACCGCTGGCGGAGAAGCCCCACACCATGGTAGGGTGCTTGTACGGCAGCAGCAGCCACATCATGCACATGAAGGACACGGACGAGAAGCCCACGTAGGTGGCGATCATCATTTCGCCGCCCTTGATCTTGTTCAGCAGCCAGCCATAGCCGCCGCCCAGCAGCAGCGCAAAGGGTGTGGCGATAAGAATGGCCATCAGGAAGCTGGCAAACCCCGTATAGCCCAGCTCGATGGACAGCGTGGCACCCAGCAGTCCGGACACGATACCCAGCGGCAGGCCGAAGTTCAGGCCGCAGCCGGAGTGTACCATGGGCACCATGGCCAGCACCATCACGGCGTTCCAGCTGAAACGGGTGATGATATTGGTGATCTGTGTGGGGAAATCCAGCCCCACGCAGGGCGCGGCGATGAGCAGCAGCAGCAGGAAGCACGCGATGATCAGACGCGGCAGGCCGAAGCTGTCCACCAACTCTCTGAATTTTGACTTGTTTCCAAGTGTGGTCGTATTGCCCATTTCTTCCTCCTTACTTCACCTGACTGACCATGAGCATACCGAACTCCTCGGAGGAATGGTCAGCAGGCAGGATACCGGCGACCCTGCCGCCGGAGACGATGGCGATGCGGTCGCAGATCTGGCGCAGCTCCTCCAGTTCGGAGGAGATCATCACCACCGTGACGCCGGATTCGCGGTTAAATTTCTTCAGCGCCTCCAGCACCAGCGCCTTGGCGCCCACGTCGATACCGCGGGTAGGCTCGGACACGAAGAGGAAGCGGGGCTCCAGCGCGAACGCCTTGGCCAGACACACCTTCTGCTGGTTGCCGCCGGACAGCTCTCTGGCCTTCTGGCTGGAGCCGGTACACTTGATCTGCAATTCATCGATATACCGGTTCGTCACCGTGTGGATGGCCTTTTCGTCGCGCCATGTGAAGAAACCCATTCTCTTCAGGAACTTGTTCTGCACCTGCATGGCGGGGAACGCCACGTTCCACTCCAGTGACTCGTCCAGCAGCAGACCCACGCCGCGCCGATCCTCGGACACGAAGGCCAGCTGGGAGTCCAGACACTTCCGGGGGCTGTTCAGCGCGATAGGCTTGCCGTCGAACTCCACGGTGCCGCCCGCCTCGTACAGGCCCATAACGCCGTTGGGAATACCCAGCTTGCCCTGACCGGCCAGCCCGCCGATGCCCAGGATCTCGCCCTCCTTCACGTCCAGATCCACGTTGCGGACGATCTCGCCGGGCATATCCACCCACAGCTTGCGGATGGACATAATGGTGCGGGCATCGGAGTGGTCGCGGATGTCGTGGGCAGCGCCGCCGGCAGCCACCTCGCGCCCCACCATGTAGTGGGTGATGTCGCGGACATCCGTCTCGCGGGCAGCCACGTCCTTGACAACGTAGCCATCCCGCATGATGACCACCTTATCGCACACCGACAGGATCTCCTGCAGGCGGTGGGTGATGAAGATCACGGCGATGCCCCGGGAGGCCATGCCGCGGATGGAGTCCAGCAGGGCCTGTGCCTCCTGCTCGGTGAGCACGGCGGTGGGCTCGTCCAGGATCAGCAGCTTCAGGTTCTCCTTGCTCAGCTCGCGGGCGATCTCCGTAAACTGCTTGTGCCCCACGGGCATGCTGCTGATGACCATCTTCTGGTCGATAGCCACGCCCATCTTCTCAATGGCTTTTGCGGCGCGGTTATCCATTTCCTTATAGTCGAGAGTGTCCAGGCGCGGGCCGAACACTTCTGAAATGACGCTTTTTTTCTTGGGCTCGCGGTTGAGGAGGATGTTCTCCGTGGCAGTAAAGCCGGGGATCAGCGAGAACTCCTGATGCACCATGCCGATGCCGGCCTTCAGCGCATCAAAGGGGGTGTTGAACTGCACTTTTTCTCCGTCGATCAGGACATCCCCCTCGTAGCCGCCCGTCTCACGGATCACGTCCATGCCAAACAGTATTTTCATCAAGGTGCTCTTTCCGGCACCGTTTTCGCCCACCAGACCCAGTACCTCGCCCTCTTTCAAGGTGAAGTTGATGTCTGTGAGCACCTGATTGCCGAAAAAGCCCTTTTTGATATTCCGCATCTCAAGCAGCGGAGCATTGTTCTTTTCCATATTCATCCCTACCTATAGCAGCGGGGAGGGAGGATGCCCTCCCTCCCCGCTTTAATGGTTGCTTCAAAAGCCTGTCGTCAGCTGATGGTGAAGTACTTTTCCGGGATCTCCACGGTAGCGTTGCCCATGAAGTGGCCGGGATCGCCCATGATATAGGTATCCTGATAGATCAGGAACACGTTTTCAGACTTCGCGCCGGTGGTGGCGTTGGTGTAGCTGGCGCCGTTCCAGGCCGCCTTGGGAGAGTAGACCTGCAGAGCGGCAGCCACATCGTCCATGTCCTTCAGCTCGCTCTTGCCGTCCAGCACGTTCTTGGCGTGCAGAGCAAGACCGGCGGACAGGGTGTAGCCGTAGGAGTAAGCCCAGGTACCGAAGTGATCGGCGCCGCCCTTCTCCACGATGGCGGACTCGACCTTGGTCAGGATCTTCTCGAAATCACCGGCTTCCTTGGTCAGATCAATACCCAGCGCGCCGGGATAGCCCATCAGGGGGGAGGGCAGGTCGGCCTCGATGAAGTAGCCGCCGCACTCCAGCAGGCGCTTCAGCAGAGGCTCGGTGTGCGCATCGTTGGTGCAGAAGTAGGCAGCGTTCTGGCCGTACTTCTCGACCCAAGCGGGCACCTGCTCCAGAATGTAAGCCTGAGCGCCGGAAACGCCCACGTCAGAGGTGGGATCGGGAGCCGTCTCCAGGACGAACTTCATGCCGAACTCCTCGCAAGCGGCCTGCATGATGGCCACGCGGCGGCTCATGGTCTCGTAGGACATGTGGCGGGGGAAGGAGATATGTACGAAGGTATCGCAGCCCAGCTCGTGAGCGGTGCGGATGATCAGGTAGCCGCGGGAGACGAAGTCATTGTTGGTGACCAGGTCGGCAGCGGAGCCGATCTCGGGCAGATCCTCGTGTGACTCACCTGCGATGCAGATGATGTCGGGGCGGGTCTCTTTGATCTTGCGGAAAGCCTCGGTGGTGCCGGGGACAGCCTGATTGACAATGATGGCCTTCATCAGGGGGTCGGCGGACAGGTTCACGATGGACTGGATGGTGGTCTCGGTCTCCTCGGTGAAGTTGTCGGGATAGATGGCCAGCTGGACCATATCCTCGCCATACTCCTTCTGGAAGGCCTCGGCGCCGCGGCGGTCGTCCTCGGACTGAGAGACGGAGCCGGTCACGATGCCGATCTTGTAGGGCACGGTGTCGGTGTTGTCATCGGTCTCGCCCTGCTTTTCGCCGCAGGCGACCAGGGAGAACGCCATGATGAGAGCCAGCAGCAGAGAAACTACTTTTTTCATGTTTACCTCCTAATTCCTTTACCATAGTTTGTTGTTTCCTCCGCCAGAAGGAAACAGCGAACAGGGCGCGCCCCGTTCACTTCTATGCATTCGGGTGCTGTGCACCCATTTGATTTTACCAGATAAGTTCACACTCTGTCAACATATTTGTGTCTCGGAATGGTGTCCAATCGTGCATCTCCTTGTTTTTCATCCACACACTTTCCCCATTTTTGGCGCATTTGTATCATTTTCATGTATTTTTCATGCGGTTTTCTGTCAAAAGCCTGCTGTTTTGCTACAATAAACTTTTCTTTTGGCGAAATCTGTTTTTTGTCTGACTGCAGCAAAAGAGACAGGCTTCCGCCTGTCTCTCTCGCTTACCTTATGACTTATGGCACTTGTCAGATCTTCTGCTTCTCATCCACGATCTGGCGCAGCTTGGCGGAGAAATCCTCCAGCGTCATGGCGCCCAGGTCCTCGCCCTTGCGGGTACGGACGGAGACGGTGCCGTTCTCCATGTCGCGGTCGCCAACCACCAGCATGAAGGGGATCTTCTCCAGTGTGGCCTCGCGGATCTTCTTGCCGATCTTCTCGTTGCGGCTGTCCACCTCCACGC
>OHBE01001884.1_pt1 | contig 16645 bp, 15 predicted proteins | sample 1577231 | NCBI WGS metagenome assembly OHBE01 (sample SAMEA3541506, study PRJEB24748) | human gut metagenome | biome: human gut; feature: human-associated habitat; material: faeces | place: China | collected 2012 | reverse complement strand
GCCGTGGTTGCAGCCGGGGCAGTAATGGAACGGCTTGTCGGTAAGCAAGCGGGTCTTTTCAAACACGATGGCCATTACCGGTCGCCTCCCTTCGGATTCTGATCGCCGTCGATGCTCTTTTTGATGGCGTCAATCGCCTTGCCGATCCCCTCGGCCATCAGCGTGGCGCCCTTGGCCAGACCATCGGCCGCCTTGCCCGCCACATCCGCGGCCTGCTTTTTGAGGGCCTCGGTCTTTTCCACAAATTCAGGGCTGTTAAGCTTTTCATCCAGCTTGCGGCCCATCTCGCCCAGCTTTTCGCCCACGCTGCCGATGACCTGGTCCACCTGGCCGGCAAAGCCGGAGGTCTGGGCCATGCCCATGATGCGGTCCACCAGCTCCTTGACGGTGGGCACCATGCCGCCGGTGCGGCCGTAAAACTCGACGGGCCGCTCGCCGTTCACGGCCAGGCGCACGTCGTCGATCATCTGGCCCATGCTCATCTCCACGCAGAGGTACTTCTTCGCAGTGGGCAGGGTCGCGCGAATGGCCGCCTCGGGGAAGGGCCAGAGGGTAATGGGCCGGATCAGGCCCACACGCACGCCCTGCTCGCGGCACTTGCGCATGGCGCTACGCGCGATGCGGCTGGTGGTGCCGTAGGCGACCAGCACGATCTCCGCGTCCTCCACCATCTCCTCCTGCTTATCGATGCTGGCGCTGCCGCCGTTATCGCCGACCCGGGTGATGGAAAGGAGGTTTTCCACGATCTGGATGAGCCACTGGGACTCCTCCCGGATGTCCTTTAAAAAGTCCATCCGCTTTTCGTCAGACAGCTCCCCGTAATTTTCCAGGACCACAGACGCGGCCCCCATAATGGAGGTCAAGGGCGTGCGCAGGTCATGGGAGATCGCCCGCAGCAGATTGCCGCGCATTCTCTCCTTTTCATTCTCTGAGCGCAGCTTTTCCTGATCCCGAATGCGGCTGTTCAGCGTACTGGTGGAAACGGCAACTGCCAGCATAATGACGGCAGATAAGATGCTTTCTTCTACGAAAAAGTCAAAGACATAATAGGGATAGGTGAAGGCGAAATTCACCGCAAACACGCTGACGATGGCCGAAATGATGCCATAGCAATACCCGTGGGTTTTCAGAGAGATTAAAAACACGCTGAACACAAAAATCATGGGTACCAGTGTCTGCGTGGTAAAGAGCTTCTGAATAAGCAAATTGACAGCAAAGGCGCTGCAAAAAATTAGGATTGAAAATAGAATATCCTTTTGTCGTTGACGGTTCTTCATCCTGTTTCTCCTGAACGATACTGCGGCATTATTATACCGCATAAGCGGGAGCGCTTCAAGATTTCTCGCAGGAGGATATTGTACCGCATCTGTTTCTTTACTGAATCTACACCACGAAAATGCTATGATGGAAACACTAAATAAAAAGGAGGAAGAAATCCGTGGAAAACGACAGTAGCGACGATAACGGCAGCCGCTCTTATATGGTCTGTTCGTATGTGACATATCTACGCCCTTTGCTGCGATATCGGGTATAGACGTGTCTCTTTTGTATGAAATAATCGTAGGAACAGAACATAAAGGAGTTTGAAATGAATTATTTTGGAAGCATTTTCGCAATGGTGGTCTGTATCGCCATGTCCGCCTATTTCAGCGCCACAGAAACGGCATTCTCGTCTCTGAATAAGACCCGCCTCAAGGTGTTGGCGGACAATGGAAACAAGCGGGCAGCGCTGGCGCTCAAGCTATCTGAAAACTATGACAAGCTGATCTCTACTATCCTGATCGGCAACAATATCGTGAATATCATGGTGGCATCCATCGGTACACTTTTGTTCGTAGGGCTTTACGGCGATATTGGCGCGACAATTTCTACGGTCGTCGTAACGATCGTTGTTTTGATTTTTGGTGAGATCACCCCCAAAAGTGTTGCAAAGGATACCCCGGAACGTTTCGCTTTGTTCAGTGCTCCGTTTATCCGCCTTTGGATTTTGATTCTGACGCCGCTGAATTTCCTCTTTTCCCAGTGGAAGAAGCTGGTTTCCCGCTTCTTCAAGACGGATGACGATGCAAAAATGTCCCACGAGGAACTGCTCCTTTTTATGGAGGACGTGGAGCAGGACGGCGGAATTGACGAAAACGAAGGCGAGCTGCTGCGCAATGCACTTGAATTCCGTGACCTGACGGCGGCAGAAATTTTGACCCATCGAATTGACCTGGAAGCCGTGGACATCGACAAGAGTCATGAGGAAATTTCCAGAGCCTTTACCCAGTCCCGCTTTTCCCGTCTGCTGGTCTACCGGGATACCATTGATCAGATCGTCGGCGTTCTTCATCAGAAGGATTTCTATATCAACGGCAAGATGACGGATCAGCCCATTGCGGAGATCATGACGAAACCGTTGTTTGTCTATCAGTACACAAAAATCCGGGATATTTTGAAAATGCTCCAGCATCAGAAGTCCCATATCGCCGTGGTCGTAGATGATTTCGGCGGAACGCTTGGTATTGTTACGATGGAGGATATTCTGGAAGAACTGGTTGGTGAAATTTGGGACGAACACGACGAAGTGGAAGAAGATTTTGAAAAGCTGGACGAGAATACCTACCGTGTGGACTGCTCCGTCAGTTTGGAAGATTTTATGGAATTCTTTGATGTCAAGCTGGAATCGGACAGTGTTTCTGTCGGCGGCTGGGTCATGGAGCAGCTGAATAGAGTCCCCACCAAGGGCGATTCCTTTGTTGTGCAGAATTTGGAGATCACGGTCTCCGAACTGAGTGCGTACAGGGTATCCTTCCTTACAGTCAGGCAATGCGACCTGTGTTTGGACTGCGAACAATAAACTATCATGGAAAGGAAAAACATGGAGAAAAAAACGAAAAACACAGTCGGTAACAGAAACGGGAATCCTACACCGCAGGGAAGTAACTGGCCGGACGAGACGATCATTCGTTATATCACCCGTGCGTTGGTGTTGCTGATTGTATTTGCATGGGCGCTGGTAAACCTTGACGCTGTTTTGCGTTTTTTCGGCAAGGTGCTTGCGCTGTTTACTCCTTTTCTGATCGGCGGAGCAATTGCATTTTTGATCAACGTAATCCTTCGACCGTTGGAATGCTGCTGGAACAAGGCTTGCCGCAAGGTTCCTGCAAAGCTGACCCGCCCTGTGTGCCTGACAATAAGCACCGTGCTCGTTCTTGGAATTTTGTTTGCCGTAGTGTTTATGATGATCCCCAGTCTGCGGGAATCCGGCGATGAGTTTATCCAAAACATTCCGGTCTATGTGGAGGAAATCGGGCGGTGGTGGGCAGGGGTTGTCCAGTTTGCTGCAAAATATAACATTATCCTGCCTGAATATGCCATAAATTCTGATCTGTTGATTGAGAAGGTCACCACCTTGATCAGCGACGAGGAAAGCGGCATCCTCACCGTGACATGGGGTGCGGCAACCTCTGTCCTGTCGGTTTTGGTGGATGTCCTTTTGGGTCTTGTCTTTGCACTGTATCTGCTTGCAAAGAAGGAAGTCATTGCGGCACATTTGAAAAAACTCATTGTGACAGTCTTTCCGCAAAAGAAGGCGCAGCGGCTTCTGAGCATTGCTACTCTGACAAACCAGACCTTCACAAATTTTGTCAGCGGACAGCTTACGGAAGCGGTTATCATCGGCGTTCTGTGCTTCTTTGGAATGCTGATCCTTGGGATTCCGTATGCCGGTGCGGTCTCCGCGTTTGTGGCTGTCACTGCGCTGGTGCCGATTTTTGGCGCATGGATCGGCGGCGGTCTTGGTGCGTTTTTGATTCTGCTGGCAGAACCCGGCAAGGCGCTGTGGTTCATCCTCTTTTTACTCATTTTACAGCAGGTTGAGGGAAATCTGATTTACCCAAAGGTAGTCGGCAAGTCTGTCGGACTTCCTGGATTGCTTGTGCTGATGGCTGTTACGATCGGCGGCGAAGCATTCGGCATCTTAGGGATGCTGTTCAGCGTTCCCGTCTGTGCTGTGCTGTTCAGTCTTTATTTAGAGTACATGAAGAACGCACACACCTTTTAAGACGTGGTCTATTTAACATACAGGGCGATAACTTACTTCGTGAATGCCGGCTTTAAGATCTTAGCTGACCGCCGTATCCTTGAAATCCACCGCCAAGTCCCCAAAAGTGGACTGTGTAGGCAATAGGCCGACGCGCCTGCTCCGAAACGCTGGGAAGAACCCATAATCGCAGAATCCTGCAATTGGACGCAAAAAAAACGGTGTGACCTTCACGGTCGCACCGTTTTTTACCCAACCACAAGACTTATAGCTCCTTACGGCTGTCAAGCCTCAAATTTACAGGGGTTCGGGCATACAAAAAGCAGATGACGGGAATCGAACCCGCCTCCTCAGCTTGGGAAGCTGATGTTCTACCGATGAACTACATCTGCATGACATACATTATAGCATATGAATTCAAAAAAGAAAAGCATTTTATTCATAACAATAGAATATCCGCAGAGCATACACGCCGTTGTCTGGATTGCCCGTCAGAAGCTGCGAGAAAACTGCAACTACAGTTTTAGAGATTTTTCACTTTTCGTTCTCAGTATTCTATGATATACTGTCTGCAGAAGGCTTTGTAAGCGATGCAGAGCCAATATTACGGTTTTACGGAAGGTGAAAAGATGCAGAGAATATTATTAAAATTGAGCGGTGAAGCGCTTGCAGGAGAAAAGAGGCATGGTTTTGACGAGGATACCGTCAGGGCGGTAGCGCTTCAGGTAAAACAGCTGGTGGATGACGGCATTCAGGTCGGCATCGTGATCGGCGGAGGAAACTTCTGGAGAGGACGTACCAGCGAGCACATTGACCGCACCAAAGCGGATCAGATCGGTATGCTTGCGACAGTGATGAACTGCATCTACGTTTCAGAGATTTTCCGTTCAGTTGGCATGATGACCAACATTTTGACACCGTTTGAGTGCGGTTCCTTTACGAAGCTGTTTTCCAAGGATCGCGCGAACAAATATTTCGAAAAAGGAATGGTCGTATTCTTTGCAGGCGGTACGGGACATCCGTATTTTTCCACGGATACCGGCGTTGTGCTGCGCGCTATTGAGGTAGAGGCGGACGTTATTCTGCTCGCTAAGGCGATTGATGGCGTATATGACGATGATCCGGCGAAGAATCCGGCGGCGAAGAAGTATGACGAAGTATCGATTCATGAGGTAATCGAGAAAAACCTGCAGGTAGTGGATATGACTGCATCGATTCTGGCGAGAGATAATAAGATGCCGATGTGGGTATTTGGTTTAAATGAAAAAGACAGCATTGTCAACACAGTAAAGGGCAATTTTACCGGCACCAAGGTAACGGTATAAGGAGGATAGGAGAACAAGATGGACGAGAGATTACAGCAGTTTGAAACAAAAATGGAAAAGACCTGTGAATATCTGGAAGCAGATTTCATGACAATCCGTGCAGGACGTGCCAACCCGCATGTACTGGACAAAATCCGTGTGGATTACTACGGTTCTCCCACGCCGCTGCAGCAGGTGGGCAATGTAACTGTTCCCGAACCCCGCATGATCCAGATTGCACCCTGGGAAAAATCCCTGATCAAAGCAATCGAAAAAGCAATTATGGCGTCCGATATCGGCATCACCCCATCTAACGATGGTAATGTGATCCGTCTGGTATTCCCGGAGGTAACAGAGGAACGCCGTAAAGCGCTGGTAAAGGACGTTAAGAAAAAGGGCGAGGACGCAAAGGTTGCAGTCCGCAATGTCCGCCGTGATGGCAATGATTTTTTAAAGAAGCTGGGCAAGGAAGACGTTTCTGAGGATGAAATCAAGGAGCTGGAAGATCAGCTGCAGAAGCTGACTGACAAGTTCGGCAAGGATATCGACAAGCTGGTAGAAGCAAAATCCAAAGAGATTATGACCGTTTAAAACGGATACAAAAGTACATTCTGCCAGGATGAACAATGGAATGTACACGCTGAAAGCATTATATTGTCATGAATAGTGAGGGAGAAGGGGGCAGGCTGGGCTTGTCCCCTTCTCTCAGATAGGAGAAAAGAAAGAATGAATATTCCGAATCATGTGGCGATTATTCTGGATGGAAACGGCAGATGGGCAAAGGCAAAGGGCATGCCGCGCAACTACGGACATGTGCAGGGGGCAAAGACCGTAGAACAGATCTGCGAGGATGCATGGAATTTGGGCATCCATTATCTGACGGTATATGCGTTTTCCACTGAAAACTGGAATCGCCCCAAGGATGAAGTATCCGCGCTGATGACGCTTCTGCGCAATTATATGAAAAGCTGCTTAAAGCGTGCAACACAGAACAATATGTGCGTGCGCGTGATCGGGGATAAGACCGGGCTCGATGATGATATCCGCAAACGGATTGCGGAGCTGGAGGAAGCGACAAAGGACAACACCGGTCTGCATTTTCAGATTGCGATCAATTACGGCGGCAGGGATGAAATCCGCCGCGCTGTGACGAATCTGGCAGAGCAGGTACAGGCAGGGACCCTGCAACCGGAGGAAATCACCGAGGAAAAGATCAGTGCTGCGCTGGATACGGCAGGAATCCCGGAGCCAGACCTTTTGATCCGCACCTGCAATGAGCTTCGGATTTCCAATTTCCTGTTGTGGCAGCTGGCCTACACAGAGTTTTATTTTACACCGGTGGCGTGGCCCGATTTTTCAAAGGCAGAGCTGGAAAAGGCGATTGAGGCATATAATCATAGAGACAGAAGATATGGGCTGGTGAAGGAGGAGTAATGATGTTCTGGACGAGATTGGGCAGCAGCGTTGTGCTGGTTGTGCTGGCGCTGATTTTTCTGATCAGTGGAGGTCCTGTTCTGGGAGCGGTGTGTCTGCTGCTTTCCCTGACGGCTTACTGCGAGCTGATTAAGGCGTGCCATGTGGAAAAAGATGGCAAATTTACGCTGCTGGAAATCATGGGAGGCTGCGGAATTGTGCTGTATGGCGCAGCGATGATGCTTTCCAAAAACTTTCTCTGGGGAATCGGGGCAATTGTCCTGATGTTTCTGGCAGTGATGTTCGTCTATGTGTTCCATTTTCCAAAATACCATGCAGACCAGGTGATGACTGTTTTTTTCTGTGCATTTTACCCGGGGATGCTGTTTCCGTTTATCTATCTGACCCGGGAACTGAGCTGGGGAAAATATCTGGTGTGGCTCATTTTTATCAGCTCCTGGATCTGTGATACCTGTGCCTATTTGACCGGTATGGCAATTGGAAAACATAAGCTGGCACCTGTGCTCAGCCCGAAGAAATCGATAGAGGGTGCAATTGGAGGCGTAGTCGGTTCTGCCCTGGTGGGAGCATTATTCGCATGGCTGTTTCTTATTCCGGAGACCGGAAGCGATGCGATGATCTGGGTGGTTGCGCTGATCAGTGCTGCCGGTGCAGTCATTTCCCAGGTAGGAGATCTTTCGGCGTCTGCAATCAAACGAAATCACGATATTAAAGATTACGGAAAGATAATTCCGGGACACGGCGGGATCATGGATCGGTTCGACAGTGTGTTATTTACCGCACCGGTGATCTATTTCCTTTCGGTCATTTTGCTCGGAGCGGTTCATTAAAAAAACGGTTTCGGATTTTTCCGGAATTGTGTATAAGCGGGTACAGGAGAGGAAAACTATATGAAAAAAGTAGCAATATTGGGTTCTACGGGGTCAATCGGAACCCAGACCCTGGAAATTATCCGGGATAATGAGGATTTACAGGCGGTTGCGCTGGCAGCAGGGCAGAATGTCGATCTGATGGAAAAACAGATTCGGGAATTTCATCCGCGGATCGCGGGAATGTGGAGTGAGGAAGCGGCGGCTGACCTTCGGCAGAGAGTTTCCGATCTTCCGGTCAAAATCGTGTGCGGGATGGACGGACTGCTGGAAATCGCGTCTTTCCCGGAAAGCGACGTTGTCGTTACGGCGGTGGTCGGCATGATCGGTATCCGTCCGACCATCGCAGCGATTGAAAGCGGAAAGACGATTGCGCTTGCCAATAAAGAAACATTGGTGACAGCAGGACATATCATCATGCCGCTGGCCGCTCAAAGAAAGGTTCCGATTTTGCCGGTAGACAGTGAGCATTCCGCAATTTTCCAGTCTTTACAGGGAAGAGCGGATAATCAGATCCACAGAATCCTGCTGACAGCCTCCGGCGGTCCGTTCCGCGGAAAAAAGCGTGCGGACTTAGAGCAGATGACGCTGGAGGATGCGTTGAAGCATCCGAACTGGTCGATGGGCAAAAAGGTGACAATTGATTCGGCATCCCTCGTCAATAAGGGGCTGGAAGTGATGGAAGCGAAGTGGCTGTTTGACGTATCCCTTGATCAGATTCAGGTTGTTGTGCATCCGCAGAGCATTGTGCATTCCGCAGTGGAATATGACGATGGTGCGGTGATTGCACAGCTCGGGCTTCCGGATATGAAGCTGCCGATCCAGTATGCCCTCGTTTATCCGGAAAGAAGACCGATGCACGCGCCATTTATGGATCTGTTTGCAATCCATCAGCTGACCTTTGAAGCACCGGACACCGAGACGTTCCCGGGACTTGCGCTCGCCTATCGGGCGGCAAGAGAAGGCGGCAGTATGCCGACCGTTTTCAATGCGGCGAATGAAATGGCTGTCAAGCTTCTGCTTCAGAAAAAGATCCGTTTCGTGCAGATTCCGGAAATCCTGGAAATGGCGATGGAGCATCATCATACTATAGAAAATCCTGATGTGGTGCAGATCCTTCAGGCAGAGGCTGAGACCTATGAACAAATCAGGCAGGAGATGAAACTTTGATCGGAACAATCATCATTTTTTTACTGATCTTTTTCGTGATCGTAATGGGACACGAATTTGGTCATTTCCTGATTGCAAAAGTGAACGGCATCCGTGTGAATGAATTTGCAATCGGGATGGGACCGAAGATTGCAGGCTTTAAAAAGGGGGAAACGGAATATGTGCTGCGGGCGTTCCCGTTGGGCGGCGCATGCATTTTTGAAGGGGAAGACGGACTGGAAACGGCGAAAGAAGAGACATCTGCCGCAGGCACGCCGGCGGATAAAACCGGACGGGGCGCTTTGCAGAATGTGCCGGTGGATGTGGATCGCGGAAATTTCCAGAACGCGCCGGTATGGAGCCGGATTGCCACTGTTTTTGCCGGACCGCTGTTTAACTTTTTACTGGCATTTATTTTCGCAATTATGGTTGCGGGTTACGCCGGTGCAGATCTGCCGGTGCTTGGCAGCGTAGTGGAGGGTTCTGCAGCGGAGGCAGCCGGAATGCAGGCGGGAGACAAAATCCTGCGGTTTAACAGCAAAATCAATCTGGCACGGGAAATTTCCCTGGAAATGGCATTGAATAAAACCGGAGAGCCTGTAAAAGTGGTATATGAGCGTGACGGTCAGGAGTACGAAACGACGCTGACGCCGATTTATAACGAAGAAGCAGGTAAATATCTGGTCGGCTTTCAGAATTATGCGTCCTATGATGAGGCGAAGGGGACAAAGCTGTTCCGTTATGCCTGGTACCAGCTGCGCTTTTGCATAAAAAATTCCGTGCTGAGCGTGAAATCCCTGGTAGAGGGTAAGTTGTCCAAGAACGACGTGGCAGGACCGGTCGGCATGGCACAGATCGTGGATCAGGTGAAAACAGCTGCAGAACCCGGCGGACCGATGCTTGTGTTCATGAACATGGTCAATCTGGCGATGCTTCTGTCAGTCAGCCTGGGTGTGATGAATTTGCTTCCGCTGCCCGCACTGGACGGCGGCAGACTGGTATTTTTGTTCCTGGAGGTACTTCGTGGAAAACCGATCCCACCGGAAAAAGAAGGCGTCATTCATTTCGCGGGCTTTGTCGCACTGATGGTGCTGATGGTATTTGTGATGTTCAATGATATTCAGAGAATTATCGGGTGAAAAGGTTTCGGATAGGAACCCGCTCGGACGGCTGCGCCATTCCAAAAGATGGAGCAGCCGCTCAAGTTATTTATTTCATAGGAAGCCATTGTGGATAAAACTGCGGAAACTCAAGAGGCTTTGGGTCTTGTCACCCCCCATGAATCATGCTAAAATAGGCGGGTATTTAAATACCGTGCGGACAGGAACCGCAATGTGCTGAAGACTGTTCTGGAGGATGCCAATGGCAGCCGACTGGAGGGCATCAGCTTCGGCGATGTGAAAGCCGATCTGCATTATACAGAAAGCAAAGATACCGTCTGCCTGCTTTACTACCCGGAAATCAACGAATTCCAGGGGCGGAGAACCGTGCAGGCGGTCATTGAAAGCTGGAGATAGGAAAAATACAAAAAAAGACATAAGAGGAGAGAATGTTATGACAGCAAACAGGAAGGTAACAGCCCGTTATGCGGAGATTGCCCGGTTTCTGGGCCTGCATTTTAACGAGGAATTCTGTGTGGCTTATGGAGAAAAAGACGGATTTACACTGCGCGTCAGCGGTCTTGATACTGGCAGGGGTATCGAGTACGGTATGGTCTGCATATCAGTCGGTGTGGCTGAGAACGGCGTGAAGTTTGAACCGGATAAACAGTTCCGCAAGGAACATAAGGGTATCATGGGCGTGGTGCAGGAGAAGCATACGGTCCGGATGACCCTGAAGCGGTATACCAGGGTAGAGAAGATCAAAGACATCCTGCAGGAGTCCCTTCCGGCATTTCTGGATATGCTGAGAATGGAAGGCTTCACCAATGGATGCGAGCTCTGCGGCGAAATGAAGGAGACCGGCGCAGCTTACGTGGCAGGCAATGCGATCTGTCTCTGTGATGAGTGTTACGACAAGGCAACCCAGAATGCGGCGGCTTACACTGCCAACGAGAAGAATAAGAAGGAAAACCTGGTGGGTGGCGTCGTAGGCGCTCTCATAGGCTCCCTGCTCGGCGCAGCCAGCATCATTCTGCTGAGCCAGCTGGGCTATGTGGCGGCTATTTCCGGCGTCATCATGGCAGTCTGCGCCCTGAAGGGCTATGAGCTGCTGGGCGGCAAGCTGACGAAAAAGGGCATCATCATCAGCGTCGTGATAATGATCGTCATGACCTACGTGGGCGACCGTGTGGACTGGGCCATCATGATTGCCAGAGAACTGGAGACCGACGTCTTCTACGGCTACCGCCTGCTGCCGCTCCTGCTTTCCGAGGAAGTCATCGACATGACCAGCTACGTGCTGGAACTGGTACTGCTATATGCCCTTCTGCTGGTGGGAGCTATCCCGACTATATCCAACGCCATGCGCAAAGACAAGGTGGCAGGAACCATCTGTAAACTGTAAAAAGAAAGACGAGAACGGCCCGGGCTGCGAACCATGCAGCCGGGCCGTTTTGCAACAGTCGGAGTTAATGTCCGGAAACCCCGCCATCCTCGCCCCTCTCCTTGAGTTTCCGCAAAATGTAATTTAAAAATAAATAACTTCTTCTAAAGCACCAATCTGCCAGCTTTTAATGAATCAAAAACGGCAGTATTCCAGATTAGAGGCACTTTAATAAGCCCCGTCGTGAACCGGACTTTAGAAGACTTATTCTTTTATCTATTTAAGCGACCAGCTTAAGGCAGATCTGACGGTATGCCGGACGTTTTGTCCGAAACCAGAGCCGGACGCCTTCTTTTGCATACGATAGTATGCCACGGATGCCTTTTGCCAGTAGGTAATAGCAGAAATATACCTTTCTCTTTACAGGATCTGCTGATTTTATAATTGAAACCTTTACTGCACTTGTTTCGGATTCCATTGAAATCATTGCCAGAAATGCCATACATAAGGTGATATAAAAATTAAGTGCATTGATTGCACGAAGCTTCCGTACACGGAAGTTTTCAAATTGAAACATCTGCTTTATGGAAATGAAAGAAAAATTCCCGCCCATGAATGGGGAATATGCACCAAATGACGATGCTCTTGATGACGATGAAAATTTGGAGTTGCATATGGTTGATTACAGTATTGGATATAATGTAATTTATGCTGTGTTTTCTTGGTCGGTAGCAGACGAGGCGTATGAACTTATGCGTAGTTTAGCTCAAAAACACAAGGTTGGATTTTTTGATGTGAGTGGAGATGATGGCGATATTATTTTGCCAGATGGGATTATGATAAAATAATATGATACATACCTATTCCCATTCTCACTTACCGGGAAAATAGCAAAGCCAGCCGAGCCAGTCAACGGTCAAGATGAACGGCGTATTTCATGCGCCGCCGTTGACAGTCCTGCCCGACTTTGCTAATGGGCAATCAATGCGGGAAAGCCATAAAACGGCTTCCCGCCCATTTCAAAATTTAGAAAAATTTGGTTATGGAGGGAGTTGCAATATGTGACTACTGTCATAATATTCAGAAATGGAAGAGATTTAACGCACCGAAAGATTATCTGGCGTGTATCGAATACATCCAACAGCTTGTGACAAATGGCGGTTTTGAACTGCTTGAGGAAGAATCCACTTGCCCGTTGAATCAGGTAAAGACCGAAGATGGATGGGCGGATGAAATTATGGTTCACATGGTACGGTGCAAACACTGTGGACAAGTCTTTACCTGTGTTGTCAACACTTATCGTGGTAGTGGTTCTTTCAAAAAGGGTAACGGTTGACAAGTACGCTTGCTTATCAAAATGGTTCGGGACATTTTGTCCCGTAGTCCGGCGTGGGACGAGGGACGGGGGCTTTCATATCCGCCCTGTCTGCTGATGAAACCAGTCCTGCGCTTGCGGCTCCACGCCACGCAATCACAGCCCTGTTTTCCTGCTGCTTCAAATGCCCTTGCCCTCCCCGGCGGCAACCTCATTTTCGCAGCAACGCCGACAGAGCGTATAACACACTACACTTTGCAAGCAAAGTCGTGTGCCAAAGGGAAAGCCCCTTTGGAAACCCCGGACAACAAAACAGGCTGAATATCTCGCACTTCCCCGGTGCTTGATATTCAGCCTTTATTTGTTGTCAGCAGCCCCCGTTTCGTGGTCTGCGTGTAGTTCCTTGTAAACTGACCTAATTTTCTCTTCAAACAACGATAGGAGGTTATCAACATTAGAGTTAAAGCAATAGTATAGGTATTTAAGCAGAAGCGAAGCCACTTCGGTGACGGGAGCATCAATAGATGTTGCGCTTACAAACTTTGAGATGATGGCATCCAGCTTTCCAGAAAGGGAAGGTTGCGTGGAAAGTGATTGAATGGTGGAAGCAGAGAGTGAATATATCCCATTAGCAATCAAAATTCGGCTTTGGCCTTTCTTTATAATTGCGGATTCGATTTCTCCTTCGGTAAAGGCGAGATTAAACTGAGTATTTATTGCCTGACTAAGAGTATATAGACTGAGACCTGCTTGGTGTTCCAACAAGACGGCTTCAACCAATTTACAGATATATTTATTCAGGGTGCTCGGGGCTTGGCTTTGCAGAATCATCGCAAACCGAAGTAACATCTGTTCCGTCATAGCTTGTGTCCTCCTCATCTGCATACGGTTCAATATCGATTACATCATCGATGTTGGCATAAAGCCAATAATAATTTCGTTTCATTTTTCCCTCCTGAACTACTGCGCTGAAATCAAGTATTGCCGCTTTAAAACACATTATATTCAGTATATTCAGTGTAGGAAAAAATAAGCCGCACGGAAGCACCGTATGGTCGCCTTGGTGGCGCAAAGGCTCACCGTAGAATTATTATAGGGGATAATGCTGGAAAATTCAAGTTTCCGTCGCAACTACACCCCAAAATGCTTGAGCTACACCCGTTAGGGATGGATTAGGGATTTTGCGTTTTTCGGTGCTCGTCCTTGTCCCGACTACCACCGCCATTTTACCTCTCTGACCACAATTGATATGTGGTCAAGTGAAATTGAAAAAATGAACTTTTAACGCAGAAAAACCGCCTTTTTAGGCGGTTTTTCTGGGAAAGGTGGTCCGAGTGACAGGATTCGAACCTGCGGCATCCTGCTCCCAAAGCAGGCGCGCTACCAACTGCGCTACACCCGGTTATTCAGTTTATTTATCCGGCTGGTCGTATTCTCCCAAAGCAAGCGCGCTACCAACTGCGCTACACCCCGAAATATTTAGTTTTGCACCAACTATCCTTGCACAATTGTTGACTTTTCTGCCCGCTTGCCTTGCTCGCCCGGCTTGCGGTCCCCGAAAAAATCCTCGCGCTGTTCGCCTGCTCGATTTTTTCGACCGCGGCGCGTGCTCCGCCTCGCTGCATCCGCCACCGGCGGCGCTCGGCTTCGCACCCCAAAGTGCAGGCGCTACCAACTGCGCAGCCCCCCCGAAATTATATTATTTTTTGCCCGCTTGCTTTGCTCGCCCGGCTTGCGGTCCACGATAACTCCAACAGTATACTGGATTTTCCGCCGAAAGTCAACGGCCGGGGCCCCGTTTTTGCCCGCCGCAAAAAGCAAAGGGAGAGACCTCTTGCGAAGCCTCTCCCTTCGGGAAATGTTTTGCGGTTTTACCGGCGGGAATTACTTGGCATCCACTTCCGCCATGTGGCCGATGAGATCCAGCAGCTTGTTGCTGTAACCCCACTCGTTGTCGTACCAAGAAACCAGCTTCACAAAGTGATCGTTCAGCATGATGCCGGCCTTGGCGTCAAAGATGGAGGTGTGAGGATCGGTGTAGAAGTCGGAGGAAACGACGTCCTCATCGGTGTAATCCATAATGCCCTTCAGCTCGCCCTCGCAGGCAGCCTTTACGGCCTTGCAGATCTCCTCATAGGTGGTGGGCTTGGCCAGAGAAACGGTCAGGTCAACAACCGAAACATCCAGCGTGGGAACACGGAAGGACATGCCGGTCAGCTTGCCCTTCAGCTCGGGGATAACCAGAGCGCAGGCCTTGGCAGCGCCGGTGGAGGAGGGGATGATGTTGCCGGCTGCGGCACGGCCGCCGCGCCAGTCCTTCTTGGAAGCGCCGTCTACGGTCTTCTGGGTGCCGGTGGTGGAATGAACGGTGGTCATCAGACCCTCAACGATGCCGAAGTTATCGTTGATGACCTTGGCCAGAGGCGCCAGGCAGTTGGTGGTGCAGCTGGCGTTGGAAACAACGTTCATATCCTTGCGGTAGGTGTTGTGGTTAACGCCCATAACAAAGGTGGGAGTCTCGGCGTCCTTGGCGGGGGCGGAGATGATGACCTTCTTGGCGCCGCCCTCCAGGTGGGCCTGGCACTTTTCGGTGGTGGTAAAAACGCCGGTGGACTCTACGACATAGTCAGCGCCTACCTTGCCCCACGGAATTTCAGCGGGGTTCATCAGGTCAAAGACTTCGATCGCATGACCGTTTACCGTGAACTTTTCGTCCTTGATCTCCACGGTGCCGTTGAAGCGGCCGTGGATGGTGTCGTACTTGGTCATGTAAACCATGTAGTCACGGTTGATGGCGGGATCGTTGATCGCAACCACCTCGTACTTTTCCGGCTGCTCCATTGCGGCGCGGAATACCAGTCTGCCGATACGGCCGAATCCGTTGATACCGATTTTGATTGCCATAAAAAATCTCTCCTTATAGTTTAGATTTTGGGGTCAGTGCTTACATTGTCTATTTTATAACATTCTCTCGCAAACTGCAAGAGCTTTTCACCGGAAGTATAACAAATTATAGCCTTTTTTACAATCTTTCATGCCCCGAATGGCCGATGATGGGGTAAAAACCGGAAATAATACCGAAGAAAACACTCCCCGGCGGCAAAAAGGGCATGACAGCGCCGCTAAATTGTGGTAAAATAGCGTTGTCGAAATTTGTCGAAAAAAGGAGGGCGCCCTGTGGAACAGGATAAACTGGAATACAAACCGGATTACGCATCGGCAGTATCAACGGCCATGCGCCGTCCCCTTACCGATCTGTTTTCTCATATTCGCAGCCTTGCCGCCCACGAGGAGCTGCTGACCCCCTATCTCCGGCAGGAGCTGGAGGGGGTGCTGCTTTCCGGCTACCGCCTGCTGCGGGTGGCCGATAGTATCTCCACCGCCGAAAAATACGAGCCCGCCGAAAACGCCATGACCGTTTTCCCGCTGTGGCCGCACCTGCGGGAGGGCCTGGAGGCCGCCCGTCTGCTGCTGGGCGTCAGCGGCAGCACCCTGCAGTATGACCTCCCCGAAACACGGGAGACGGTGCGCGCCGATGAGGAAATGCTCATGCGTGCGGTGCTGCACCTCATCAGCAATGCGCTGGACGCCGCCGAGGACGGCACCTCGGTGACGGTGCGGGGCAGCATCGTCGGGGAGCAGGCGGTCATCACCGTCAGCGATACCGGCTGCGGCATCGCCCCCGACCGTCTCGACTCGGTATTCGAGCCCTACACCTCCCTCAACCGGGACGGCTTGCCGTATCAGTCGCTGGGGCTGGGGCTGCCCCTGGCCCGCCGTGTGCTGGAAACCCATGGCGGCTCTCTGCGGATCGTCAGCACCGGGGAGGGCACCGCCGCCGTTTGCTCGCTGCCCCTCTGTAATGAGCTCCCCGCCCTTTTGCGCAGTCCCGCCCCGCCCTACCTGCAGGATACCTTTTCCCCCTTATACACCGTCCTCTGCGAATACATCACCCCCCCATGGCCCTACTCCCAGCCGTAACCCCCGCCCTGACCGTCCTCGGTCAGGGCTGTTTTTTCGCAGCCGCCCGGATCGGGCCGCAGGCCGTTTCGGCTTCGCCGAAACC
>OHBE01001883.1_pt1 | contig 16646 bp, 14 predicted proteins | sample 1577231 | NCBI WGS metagenome assembly OHBE01 (sample SAMEA3541506, study PRJEB24748) | human gut metagenome | biome: human gut; feature: human-associated habitat; material: faeces | place: China | collected 2012 | reverse complement strand
AATTTATAAAAATTATTGACAATTGAGTAATTATTCAACTATAATATAGTAAAAGTTGAATGATTACTCAATTATTTTGCTTACAAAAGAGTAAGGAAAGGAGATATGTATGGCAAGGAATGAATTTGTTTGTGATTGTAATGTAATTCATCAAGATTTAGTTGAATCAACACAAAAACAAATGGTAAATGAAGATATATTAAATAAAATGGCAGATTTTTTTAGCATATTAGGAGATACAACAAGAGTTAAAATATTAGATGCTTTGGATAAAAATGAGCTGTGTGTGTGTGACATAGCAAATGTACTTGGTATGAGTAAGTCGTCAATTTCACATCAATTAGGAACATTAAGAAGAAGTGGAATTGTAAAGTGTAGAAAAGTAGGGAAAGAAGTTTTTTATACACTTGATGATGAACATGTAAAAGAAGTGTTTGAAGTTGCTATAGAGCATATTGAACATAAAAGATAGGATTGGAAAATATTTATAATTTTGGCTGTGTTAAATTTTATTTAAAATGTGGTTACATACACTACGTATGCGCCCTTGCCTTTTAAATAAAATTTTCAGTTACACATACTGAGGCTGTAGCAAGCAAAGCTTTAACAGCCTCAGGGCTCGCCAAAATTCAACTATTTTCCAATCTGGGTGTACAATTTTTGAAATAAAAAAAGAAGGGTAGGTAATTATTATGAAAATGAAATTTAAAATAAAAGGAATTGATTGTGCAAATTGTGCAGCAGAATTAGAAAGAGCTATACAAAAAATAGATGGTGTAACAGAGGCATCTTTGAGTTTTATGACAGAAAAATTGGTAATGGAAATTGAAGATGATAGAAAAGATGAAGTATTAAAAAATTTAAAAAAGGTTGTGAAAAAAGAAGAATCTGATTGTACTATAGAGGAAATTTAATTTTTTCTCAATTTTGGTTTTGTTTCAAGAAAGGAAAAAAGATAAATGAAAAAAAGAGGAATTAAAATAATAATATCAGCAATATTATTTGTATTAGCATTAGTAATTCCATTTTCAAATGAATGGATAAATAATGGATTGTTTATTATAAGTTATTTAGTTGTAGGATGTGAAATATTAAAAAAAGCTGTAAGAAATATATTTAGAGGAAAAGTTTTTGATGAAAACTTTTTAATGGCTGTTGCAACAATAGGTGCATTTGCAATAGGCGAATTTCCAGAAGCTGTTGCAGTTATGTTGTTTTATCAAGTTGGTGAATTATTTCAAAGTTATGCTGTTGATAAGTCTAGAAAATCAATTGCAAGTTTAATGGATATAAGGCCAGATTATGCAAATATTGAGAAAGATGGAAAAGTTGAAAAAGTTGATCCTGATGAAGTAAAAATTGGAGATATAATTATTGTAAAAACTGGAGAAAAAATACCATTAGATGGTGTTGTTGTTGAGGGTACATCAAGCTTAGATACAATGGCATTGACAGGAGAATCTGTTCCAAGAGTTGTAAAAACAGAAGATGAAGTGCTAAGTGGTTGTATCAATAAAGATGGTTTATTAAAAATAAGAGTAACTAAAGAATTTGGAGAATCAACAGTAAGTAAGATTTTGGATTTAGTAGAAAATGCAAGTAGTAAAAAATCAAAATCTGAAAACTTTATTACAAAATTTGCAAAATATTATACTCCAACAGTAGTTATAATAGCTGTACTTTTAGCATTTATACCACCAATAATATTAAAAGATTTTAATACATTTTCAGTATGGCTATATAGAGCATTGTCATTTTTGGTTGTATCATGTCCATGTGCATTAGTAATATCAATACCATTAAGTTTCTTTGGTGGAATTGGTGGAGCATCTAAAATGGGAATATTAATAAAAGGAAGTAACTATTTAGAGGCATTAGCAAACACAGAAACAGTAGTATTTGATAAAACAGGAACATTAACAGAAGGAATTTTCGAAGTTCAAGATATTTATGCAGAAGGAATTGAAAAAGATGAGTTATTAAGAATTGTTGCACATGCAGAAAACTATTCAAACCATCCAATTGCTAAATCAGTAAAGAAAGCATATAACAAAGAAATTGACGAAAAAATCATAAAAAATCCACAAGAATTAAGTGGAAAAGGAATCTGGGCTAAAATTGATGAAAAAGATATTTTAGTTGGAAATGAAAAGTTAATGTTAGAAGAAAAAATAGACTTTAAAAAATGTGATGAAGTAGGAACGATATTATATGTTGCAATTGATAAAAAATATGTAGGATATGTATTAATTGCAGATAAAATAAAACAAGATTCTCCAAAAACAATTAGAGAATTAAAAGCAATGAATATTAAAGAAACAGTAATGCTTACAGGTGATAAAAAAGAAGTTGGAGAATATGTTGCTAAAAAGTTAAATATGGATAAAGTTTATACTGAATTATTACCAGATGGAAAAGTTGAAAAAGTAGAAGAATTATTAAAACAAAAGAGTGAAAAGGGAAAGCTTGTATTTGTTGGTGACGGAATAAATGATGCACCTGTTTTAACAATTTCAGATATTGGTGTTGCAATGGGTGGACTTGGATCTGATGCGGCAATAGAAGCAGCAGATATTGTTATAATGACAGATGAAACTTCAAAAATAAGTAAAGCAATTAACTTGTCAAAAAAGACAATGAGAATTGTTCATGAAAATATTATTTTTGCAATATTTGTAAAAATAGCAGTTCTTGTATTAACTGCATTTGGAGCCTCTACGATGTGGGAAGCTGTTTTTGCAGATGTAGGAGTTTCTGTTATTGCAATAATTAATGCTTTAAGAATGTTGAATATAAAGAAATTTGAATAATAGAAAAAACGCAATCTTAATTGATTGCGTTTTTTATGGAATGAATATGATTTTGAAATTATTTCTTGTTAAAACTCAAACATTCTACAACAAAATCGTTTGCAGAATTTCCATCTACATCAACTTCTAAATATTGAGAAGGAATGTAGGTGATAAAAATTCTTTTGCATTTATCATTGATAACCCAATGATGTTTAATTAATTTTGTGTAAGTGTTTGTAAGTGTAATTTTACAAGAAGTGTCTTTTCCAACACTTGCTTTTATGATAACAAGTCCTCTCAGACCAGTACCAGTAGAGAAAACGTAATGTCCTTTTTCAAAGAAGAAAAGTACTAATTTGTTATCCATTAAAAAGCAAATGCTCCAAGTGATTGCTACAAAAACAATCACAGGTAAGATAATCAATAAATTCCGAGCCATATTTTTCCCTCCATTACATAACTCAATTGAGTGATTACATTTGTAAGTAAAAACTTACAAAATCAAGGTGCTTTACCTTAACAGGTAAAATAATACCATAAATTTACATAAAAGTCAATTTGCATTAAAAATTTTATATATAAAGACAAAGAGCAAACTTAGAACATGGATTCCAAGTTTGCTCTTTGTAAATATCGTTACAACGGTTTATTTTTTTTCTGTCAATTCTTCCTTGAGATGCTTCATTGCCCAATCGTGCTGGTTGCAAATATAATATCCGTATTTCTCAAATTCCTTAGAGCGATCATCTAATTTGAACAAACCATAGGCTAGATTATATTCAAAATTTTGTTCTGGTGTAGGAATATCAATTTTCCATTCAGGAATATTTAAAAGTGCTAAGGCATGAAAAAGTGAAAAGTAGTTGAAAGCAGCAGCAGTAGTGATATTAGGATAAATTCTGATGTATGACGGATTAGCTAATTCTTCCATAATTCGTTTTGCAATTTCATCTTGTATTTGTCGCATTTCTTTTTTAGTAAACTTTTTTTGTGGAAGTTTTAATGTAAGATAAAACAGATTGTCAAACTGGTTATAATCAATACTATACCAATATTCATTAGGAATTGCTTTGGGATAGGAAAGAGCTTCTGCGATTAATTTACAGCAACTTAATTCAAGTCCCATCCACTGAGCAGATTCAAGATTTTCCATAAATTTTTCCAAATTTTCTTTTTTAATCATCATGTTGTTTTCCTCCAATTGTAAATTTGTGACAGAAAAAAATCGACAAATGTCAAAGACATCATATATAGAGTATAACACTAATTTACATAACTTGCAAGAGTGACAAAAAATATTTTGGGCAAAATATAGACATTTGAGGTTAAGTAGTGTAAAATAATTAAGTATAAAATGGAGAAAAATAATGATAAGAATAAAAGATATAAAAATAAGAGAAGATTTATTAGAAGAAAAAGTATTAGAAAAAGCATTACAAAAAAATAGATTACAAAAAGAAGATGTGAAAAAATGGTATATTTATAAAAAATCAATAGATGCCAGAAAAAAAGAAGACATTTTCTATAATTATACAATAGACATTGAGTTAAAAGATAAAAATAAAGAAAAAAGATTTGAAAAAATTGAAGAATATAAAATGCCAGAAATAAAAGTAAAAAGGACAAGTAAAATTCAACCAGTAATAATAGGAGCTGGACCAGCAGGTTTATTTTCAGCATTAATCTTTGTTGAAAATGGAATAAAGCCAATTCTAATTGAAAGAGGAAAAAGAGTAGAAGATAGAGTAAAAGATGTCGAGGAATTTATAAATAATAGAAAATTTAACCCTAAATCTAATATTCAATTTGGAGAAGGTGGGGCAGGAACATTTTCAGACGGAAAATTAAATACTGGAAATTCAAGTATATATTCAAGAAAAGTACTCGAAGAATTTGTAAAATTTGGTGCGCCAAAAGAAATAATGTATGTTGCAAAACCACATTTAGGAACAGATAATTTAGTAAAGATTGTAAAAAATATTAGAGAATATATATTACAACAAGGGGGAGAAATCTTTTTCGAAGAAGAAGTTATAGATTTTGAAATAGAAAAAAATCAGATAAAATCTGTAATAACTCCAAGAAGAAAAATAGAAACAGATAATGTTATATTAGCAATTGGACATAGTGCAAGAGATACATTTAAAAAATTAAATGAACTAGGAGTAAAAGTAGCACCAAAAAACTTTGCTGTTGGAGTTAGAATAGAACATTTACAAAAAGATATAAATATAGCTCAATATGGAAATAAAACAAAATTGAGATTAGGGTCTGCAGATTATAAATTAGTATATCATGCCTCAAATGGAAGAACTTGCTATACATTTTGCATGTGCCCTGGTGGAAAAGTAATGGCCTCAAATTCAGAAGAAAGTTCAATTGTAACAAATGGAATGAGTAATTTTGCAAGAGATGGAGAAAATGCAAATAGTGCATTACTTGTAAATGTATCTGTTGAAGATTTTTATAAAGAATCACCATTAGATGGAATGTATTTTCAAGAAGAATTAGAGAAAAAAGCATTTGAATTAGGTGGAAAAAATTATAATGCACCAATACAAAGAGTTGAAGATTTTCTCGAAAATAAAACAACAACAAATTTAGGGAAAATAAAGCCAACATATATGCCTGGAGTAACATTTGCAAACTTGAATGAAATATTACCAGAATTTGTTTCACATACATTAAAAGAAGGATTAACAGAATTAGACAGAAAATTACATGGATTTGCTGATAATGATGCAATAATGACAGGAGTAGAAACAAGAAGTTCATCACCAGTACAAATAACAAGAGATAAAGAAACAATGAATTCAATTAATATTCAAGGACTATATCCATGTGGAGAAGGTGCAGGATATGCTGGAGGAATTATGACAGCTGCTATTGATGGAATAAAATGTGCAATAAAAATCATTGAAAAAGAGTAAAATTATAATATATTTAATGAAAAAAATTCCAGTATAAAAAACAAAGAAAAAATCATTATAAGTGAGTATAAATTTGAAAAAAAGAGATATAATAAAATTAGCATATAAAATTTAAGAAATTTGAACAAAAAAAGTGTTGCAATAGAAAAAATTATATGCTAAAATATGTATAACAAATAAATATTTAGAACAAAGCAAAAACCCTGCGTAGTGCGTGTAGACAGAATTTTTAGAACCTACAAGTTTAAAGAGGGACCTTAAATCTTTGAATATGGCGTGCAAGCTTACACTTTAGCATTTGTAAAATTATATTTCGAGTAGTAAGAAGCCCATTAGTATTCAAGAAGGAACCCACCTGTCGAAGACAGGTCCTTAAAAATTCAATCAACTTACGGCTAATGTGGGGATTGCTTTTTTTGTGTGTAAAAGCTTTTAAAAATTATAAAGAATTTCTTAAAAAGCTTTTCTTTTTTTGAAAAATATAATATAATGTATTTGCGATTTTAATATATTCAAAAGTGCTGATTCTTGCGAAAGGAAGGATATTTTAATGAAAGAAAAAAAGAAAAAAAATAAACAACATAGTAATTCAAATAAAAAAAATATGAAAAGTCAAAAAACAAATACCAAAAATGCAAATAATAATTTAATAAAAAAAGATACTAAAATGAAATTTAAGTATAAACATCCCAAATTAGCGATAGCATTAAAAATATTATTGGTATTAATAATATTATTAGTTGTTGTTGGAGCTGGAGTTATAATAGGACTTGTATATGGATTTTTTGGGGACGATTTGAAAATTGATTTATCAAAATTGACAATGATAGAAAATACAGTAATAGTAGATTCAAATGAAAACGTATTAGCAGAACTAAATGGAAAAGAAAGTAGAAAAATAATTACATTAGATGAAATGTCACCATATTTACCTAAAGCATATATAGCAATTGAAGATGAAAGATTTTATCAACACCATGGAGTAGATTTAAAAAGAACAACAGCAGCAATTCTTTCATTTGTAACACATTTTGGAAAATCAACAACAGGTGGAGGAAGTACAATAACACAACAATTGGTTAAAAATATAACACAAGATAAGGAAAGTAGTGGAATCAACGGAATATTAAGAAAAGTAAAAGAATGGGCTAAAGCATATCAAGTAGAGAATGAATTAAGTAAAAATCAAATATTAGAATTATATTTAAATTTGATACTTGTTGGAGGAAGAAACTATGGAGTTCAAACAGGAGCAGAATATTATTTTAATACAGATGCATCAAATTTAAGTATTGCACAATGTGCATTTTTAGCAGGAATAAATAATTCACCAAATGCGTATAATCCATATTCAGGAAAAGATAATACTGAAAAAATTAAAAAGAGAACAAAAACAGTATTAGGACAAATGAAAAAATGTGGAGATATAAATCAAGAAGAATATGATTCAGCAGTTGCTGAGGTTGAAGCAGGATTTAATTTTGAAAATGGAGTAAAAGGAAATGTTTATTCATCACATACAGATGCATTAATTTCACAATTGATAGATCAAATTGCAGCAGAAAAAAATATTTCTAAAACAGCAGCAGAAACATATTTAAATACAAGTGGATTAAAGATATATTCTACACAAGATGTAGATATTCAAAAAATAATGGAAGATGAAATGTCAGAATCTAGATATATATTGAGTGGAAAAGATACTAGTGGAAATGATGTAACAGCAGAAGCTGCAGCAGTCGTAATTGATCCAGAAACAGGATATGTTGTTGGAGCAGTTGGACAATTAGGAGAAAAAACAACAGCAAGAGGATTAAATAGAATAAATAGTCCAAGACAAACTGGCTCATCAATAAAGCCATTATCAGATGTATTACCTGGAATTGAAGAAGGAATAATAACACCAGCAACAATATATTTAGATACAAGAACAACATTTGGTGGAACATGGACTCCAAAAAACTATAATAGATATACAGGAAAAAGAACAGTAAGATCAGCATTGACAACATCTCAAAATATACCATTTATAAAAATACAAGCAGAACTAACACCTGCAAAAGGTATTGAATATTTAAAGAAAATGGGAGTGTCAACATTAGACGATCAAAAAGATAATAATTTAGCATCTGTTGCAATAGGAGGATTTACATATGGTATTAGTCCATTAGAGATGGCAGCAGCATATGCAATGATTTCAAATGATGGTGTATATATAAAACCAACATTTTATACAAAAGCAGTAGACTCCAATGGTAATACAGTATTAGAGCCAAGTCAACCAACAGAAAGAGTATGTTCAGTACAAACAGCATATATAGTAAAAGATTTAATGAAATCAGTAGTTAACGATTCTGCTGGTACTGCTACATATACAAGAATTAGTGGTATGGACTTAGCAGCAAAAACAGGAACAACAAATGGGGATAAAGAGAGATGGATGTGTGGATTCACAAACTATTATTCTTGTGCAGTAATATATGCTTTTGATGAACCACAAACAGTTACAAAATCAAGTAAACAATCATCAGGATTAATATTTGCTAATATAATGAAAGAAATACATAATGGCTTAGAAAAATCAACATTTAAACAACCAGATGGAATTGTTTCTGCACGAGTATGTAGAACAAGTGGAATGTTAGCTTCAGATAAATGTACAGATACATATTCAGAAATATTTGTAGAAGGAAAACTTCCAGAAACTTGTGATGCACATCAAGGAACATATACAATTTGTGCAGATTCTGGATTGTTAGCAAATCAATATTGCCCTGATTCTTCAAAAGAAGTTAGAGAGACAGGTTATGTAATAGAAAAAGAAAGATTAGATTTATGGAATACATTAGAAGGAAGGGAGAGTGAAAACTCTGCACCAACTGAATATTGTAATATTCACAAAGCACCAGAGGAAAAGCCAACAGAGAGTACAAAGCCAACAGAAGGCACTAAACCATCTGAGAGTACAAAACCAACAGAAAGTACAAAGCCATCTGAAGATACAGCAAGTACAAAGCCGACAGAAAGTACTAAACCAACAGAAAGTACCAAGCCAACAGAAAGTACCAAACCATCTGAAGATGAAACTACACCAACTCCAGATTTACCAGAAGAAGATACAAATACTGAAGAATAATAAGAATTTTTGCCTCACAATATGTGGGGCAAAAAGCATAAAATAGAATAGAAAGGAAGGCATATATGGATATTTATTTTTACAACACATTAACAAAACAAAAAGATTTATTTAAACCAATTGAAGAAGGAAAAGTTAAAATATATTCTTGTGGACCAACAGTATATAAAGATGCAACAATAGGAAATATGAGAACAAACTTATTAAATGATACATTAAGAAGAGTTTTAAAATACAACGGATATGAATTAAAACATGTAATGAATATTACAGATGTAGGACATTTAGTATCAGATGGAGATGAAGGAGAAGACAAAATGTTAAAATCTGCTAGAGAAGAACATAAAAGTCCTTTAGAAATAGCAGAACATTATACAAAATTATTTTTTAGAGATTTAGAAAGATTAAATATTGAAACTCCTGAAGTTGTATGTAAAGCAACAGATCATATAAAAGAAATGTTGGAAATGGTTCAAAAAATAATGAAAAATGGATATGCCTATGAAACTTCTACAGCTATATATTTTGATGTTTCAAAATTAGACAAATATGGAATTTTATCAGGAATAAACTTAAATGATCAAAAAGCAGGAGCAAGAGTTGATATAGATCCAGAAAAAAGAAACCCTTATGATTTCGCATTATGGATAAAAGCACCAGCAAATCATTTAATGAAATGGGATAGTCCATGGGGACCAAGTTATCCTGGATGGCATATTGAATGTTCAGCAATGAGCACAAAATATCTTGGAGAGGAATTTGATATACATACAGGTGGAATTGATTTAGTACCAACACACCATGAAAACGAAATTGCACAAAATAAAGGTGCATGTGGTAAAAATCCAGCACATTATTGGATACATGGAGAATATCTATTAATAAATGGTGGAAAAATGTCAAAAAGTCTTGGAAATACATATTTAATAGATGATATAATTGCAAGAGGATATAGTCCACTAGCATATAGATTATTTAACTATTCATGTCATTATAGAGGAAAATTAAACTTTACATGGGAAGGAATAGAATCAGCAAATACATCTCTTATTCGTTTAAGAGAAGGATATCAAAAACACTTAAATGGAAATTCAGATATATCTGATGAAATAATTGCAGATATGGAAAATAGATTTCATCAAGCAATAAATGATGATATGAATATGCCACTTGCATTAAGTGTTGTATGGGAAGCAGTTAAATATCCTGAAAAATCACCTAAAATAGCACAATTACTTAAAAAGTTTGATACAGTACTAGGAATAAAAATTGATGAAGTACAAGAAACAAAAATACCACAAGAAATTTTAGATTTAGTAGAAGAAAGAAAACAAGCTAGAAGTGACAAAAATTGGAGTGAATCAGATAGATTAAGAGATCTAATAGCAAAAAAAGGATATATAGTAAAAGATATGAAAGATGGGACAGAAGTTCTTAAAAAATAAATGCAATATTGGAAGGAATATTAAGAATTATGATAGATTTTAAACAAATAATAGCAGAATCAATTGCACAAATAACAAATATAGAAGTTAACGAAATTAAAGGATTTATAGAAGTTCCAAAAGAACAAGGAAATGGAGATTATGCATTTCCTTGTTTCAAACTTGCAAAAACACTAAGGAAATCACCAAATGTAATTGCAGATGATATAAAAGCAAATATAAATATATCAGAAAAATATGTAGAAAATATCGAAGTTGTTGGAGGATATCTTAACTTTTTTGTAAATAAGGAAACACTTGCCAAAGAGATTCTTCAAGAAGTTGATGAAAATGAGGAATATGGAAAATCTAAAATAGGAAATGGTAAAAATGTAGTAATAGATTATTCATCACCTAATATTGCAAAAACATTTCATATAGGACATTTAAGAACAACTGTTATAGGTGCAGCATTATATAATATTTATAAATATTTAGGATATAATGTTACAGGAATAAACCATTTAGGAGATTATGGAACACAATTTGGAAAATTAATAGAAGGATATAAAAGATGGGGAATAGAATATAATCTTGATGAAAACCCTATCGAAAAATTAACAGAAATATATGTTAGAATTTCAAATTTATGCAAAGAGGATGAAACTGTTTTAGAAGCATGTAGAGACAATTTTAAAAAATTAGAAGATGGAGATCCAGAATGTGTTGAATTATGGACTAAATTTAAAGATCTAAGTTTAAGAGAATTCCAAAAAGTTTATGATATACTTGGAACAAAATTTGATTCTTGGAATGGAGAATCATTTTATACAGATAAAATGGGTGAGGTTATTGACTTATTAGAGAAAAGTGGAAAATTAGTAGAATCACAAGGAGCCAGAATAATTGATTTAGAAGATTACGGAATGGCACCATGTCTAATTGAAAAATCAAATGGTTCATCAACATATGCAACAAGAGACTTAGCAGCAATACTTTATAGAGCACGTACATATGATTATGATAAAGCATTATATGTAACATCATATGAACAAGTTTTACATTTCAGACAAATATTTGAAGTAGCTAAATTATTAGGACTTGATGAAAAATATATCAAAGGATTAGAACATGTATCTTATGGAATGGTATTACTTGAAACAGGAAAAATGTCAACAAGAGAAGGAAATGTAGTAAAACTTGAAGATTTATTAAATGAAGCAATAGAAAGAGCAAAGAAAGTTATAGAAGAAAAAAATCCTGATTTAGAAAATAAAGATGATATAGCCAAAAAAGTTGGAATTGGTGCAGTTGTGTTTAATGATTTAGCAAATAGCAGGGTAAAAGATGAAATATTTAATTGGGACAAAGTATTAAACTTCCAAGGAGAAACAGGACCATATATTCAATATACTTATGTAAGAACAAAAAGTGTTATTGAAAAAGCAGGAGGAGTTCCAAAAATTGAAGATGTTGATGCAAAATATTTGTTAGACGAGTATTCAAATAAAATATTAAAACTAATATATAATTTTGAAAATATTTTAATACAAGTAACAGAAAAAAATGAGCCATCAATATTATCAAGATATTTAATAGATCTTGCAAAAGCATATAGTAATTTTTATAATGAAAATAAAATTATTACAGATAATAAAGATATACAAAATACAAGAGTATTTTTAACATATGCAACTGGTAAAGTATTAAAAACTGGTGCAAATTTATTAGGAATACAAATGCCAGATAAAATGTAGAAGGGAAAAAAGTAAAATGGGAAAGAAGAAAAAAGCATTTGAAATGAATTTTGGAACTTTACTTTTAATAATTATTGGAATATGTTGCATTATATTTGCTTTTAAAAACTTTTCTAAAGGAAAAACAAAAGCTGAAAATAATCAAAATGAAAATATTAATTCGACTGAAAATATAACAGAAGAACAAACAGAAGAAAAAATATATTCAAATAATGTAATAAGTTTAAATATAGGAAAATTATCAGATTCATGGAAAGTTGTAGAAAAACAAAATGGTTCAATAATATTTTATATACAAGGACCTATAAAACAAAATGAGGATGGAACTACAGATGATATTAGAATAAATGTTTATCTTGAAAAAAGTAGTATGACAAATGATGAATTAAAAACACAAATGTTAGAACATTCTGTATATTCAAATATAGAATATACAAAAATACAATTAATTGATGATGTTCAGTGGAGACAGTTTGATGCTGAAAACAAAGAGCAAAAAGCAAAAATTCTAGCAATAATGAAAGATGGATATATGTATGCAATTGAAATTACAGGAGAAAAAAGTTTATATGAACAATATTATAATGAAGCAATGAGAACTGTTATGACAGTGAAATTTGCTGAAAGAATTCCAGAAGATTTAGCTCAGAAAACCATTTATAATTATGATAAATATGTTAATTTAAAGGCAGGAGGAACAAAATATCTATTGAGTAGTTTAAATCTTTCAAAAACTGTCGAAGAACCAGAAGAACAATTGCCAGAGGAATATTCAGAATATACATTTACAGGAATTAAATATTCTGATTTTGAAGATGCAATGACAAAATATATGACAACAGATGTATTGAAAAGTGAATTTAGTGAATTTATAAATTATAATGGTGTCTTATATATGAAAGATGTAACAGGAAAACAAAGTGATTATATGATTAATCAGATAACAGAAAAAAGCATAAAAGGTAATGAAACAACATATGAAATTGAAAAACAAAATATGAACAATTTTATAACATTAAAACAAAATATAACATTAAAATATGCAAATGGAACATGTGTAGTATCAAATGTAGAATCATAAGGCTGAAAAGTTTAATTTTTAGCCTTTCTATATCTTTAAGGAGGATTTTTTTATAATGGCAAATTTAGTTGAAGAAACAAGAAATATAATGAAAAAGTATGGTATTAGAGCTAATAAAGATTTAGGGCAAAACTTTTTGATAAATAATGAAGTTGTTGAAAATATTGTTAATAGTAGTGAAATTTCTCAAGACGATATGGTAATAGAAATAGGACCAGGACTTGGAACATTAACAAAGTATTTATTAGAAAAAGCAGGAAAAGTATTATGTATAGAATTAGACAGAAAAATGATAGAAATATTAGAAGATAGATTTGAAAAATATTGAAATTATAAATGATGATGTCTTAAAAGTTGATCTTAATAAAATAATTAAAGAAAATAAAGAAAATGAAAAAATCAAAAATGTAAAGATAGTAGCTAATTTGCCATATTATATTACAACTCCAATTATAATGAAATTATTAGAAGAAAAACTAGATATAGAAAGTATAACAGTAATGATTCAAAAAGAAGTTGCAGATAGGTTAATAGAAATTCCAAGTGGAAAAAATACGGGTGCTATAACATATACAATATATTATTATTGTGATTCAGAAAAAATTATGGAAGTGCCTAATAGTTCATTTATACCTGAACCAGAAGTAACATCAGAAGTTATAAAAATGAAAATAAGAAAAGAACCTGTTGTTAAAGTAGAAAATCCAAAGGTAATGTTTATGATAATAAAAAGTGCTTTTATGCAAAGAAGAAAAACATTATTAAATGCTTTGACAAATGCACAAGTTTTTATTAGTAAACAAGAAGGAATAAAGATTTTGAATAAACTAGGTCTAAATGAAAATGTTAGAGCTGAAAATTTGACAATTGAAAATTATGCTGAATTAGCAAAAGAAATATCAAAATAATAGGAAGGAATGTGATAAAAATGAAAATAGTTTTTATGGGAACTCCAGACTTTGCAAGAGATTCATTAGAAGCAATATATAATGCTGGACATGACATTTTAGCAGTTGTTACAAATGTAGACAAGCCAAAAGGAAGAGGAATGAAAATGATTGCAACACCTGTTAAAGAGTTTGCTATTGAAAAGAATTTACTAGTATTTCAGCCAGAAAAAGTAAAGAAAAATGAAGAATTTATAAATGAAATAAAATCTTTAAATCCTGATATAATATGTGTTGTTGCATATGGAAAAATATTACCAAAAGAAATATTAGATATTCCTAAATATGGATGTGTAAATGTTCATGCATCACTTCTTCCTAAATATAGAGGAGCTGCACCAATTCAATGGTCAGTACTTAATGGTGACAAAGAAACAGGTGTTACTACAATGTATATGGATATTGGTATGGACACTGGTGATATGATTTTGACAGAAAAGGTAGAAATTGGAGAAGATGAAACAACAGGAGAGTTATGGAACAGACTTTCAAAAATAGGAGCAAATTTATTAGTTGAGACATTAAAACAAATTGAAAATGGAACAGCGCCAAGAATACCACAAGGTGATGATTTTACTCTTGCACCAATGCTTGATAAAGAAATGTCAAAAATCGATTGGCAAAATAAATCAGCATTAGAAATAAAAAATTTAGTTAGAGGATTAAATCCTATAATGGGAACATATTCGTTTTTAGATGGAAAAAAATTCAAGTTCTGGAAAGTTGAAATATTACTAAGTCAACCAGAATATGAAAGTCAAGATAATGGCACAATTATAAAATCAGATAGTAAGGATGGATTATATATAAAAGCTAAAGATGGTATAATTAAAGTTATTGAAATTCAGGCTGAAAATGCAAAAAAAATGAATATTAGCGATTTTTTAAGAGGAAATGTTTTAGAAGTTGGAAAGAAATTTGAGTAAACATAAGAAATATAAAATTGACATAATTATACTTGATATGCTATAATATGTGGTATGAGGTAAAACCTTATATATGAATGCTCACCTAATTACAGGTGAAAAAAACAACGAACCAAGAATAGGAGTGTGCGACATGTTTAGTACTAACAACATTGTGTCCGTTAACAATTTCTACAAGCGTTTTGCATCTGTTTTCATTTCCATTGCTTTGATGATGATGACTAGCATGCTTGTAGCATGTGGAAAGAAGGAGGATATCGTTCACAGCCAAGAGTGTAATGTTATAGTTGAAATTGGTACTTCTGGATATAGCTTGGGGGACTATGAAAATCAAAATTTGGTAACTTATACATTTTTAGAAGAGGAATTAGGAAGCAATGAAGAAATAAGGCAATGTCTTAAGCAATTCATAAATGATAATGAAAATGCAGATGTTGTAGTTGCTGAATATTTCTTTAATGGTAAATATGAAGATACATCATATGAACTTAGAGGATTTTATGCAACCAATGAAAAATGCTATAGTTATTACATTACTGTTAGTGCAGATGACGAGCTAACTAAAGAACTCTATAATCTAGCAAAGAAAGAATGCCGTAAGCAAGAAAACGATGTGTTTAACATGAATATAAAGGATGATCTTCAGTATGGTTCTGATGATGTTCAAGGTTCAGTTTTAAAATCCTTTGATTAAAGGTCTAAAAAACAGAGTTCTGTAAAAAGGACTCTGTTTTTGGTTGTATTTGAGGAAAATTAATAAATAATCAATAAAATATTCATTGACTACAAACTTATAAAATTATATAATCAATATGGTAAGAAAAAACTTGCCATATTTTTCTATTTAATCAAACTTACCAAAATATAAAAAGGGGAAATACATATGTTAAAATTAGAAAATGTATCAAAAATTTATTACACAAATGGAATTGTAGCAACAGGAATATCAAAAGTAAATTTAGAATTAAACATAGGTGAATTTGTAGTAATAACAGGAGAATCCGGAAGTGGAAAAAGCACACTTTTAAATGTAATATCAGGAATTGACAGTTATGAAGAAGGAGAAATGTATATAAATGGCAAAGAAACAAGCCATTATACTGAAAAAGACTTTGAAGAATATAGAAAAAAATATATAGCAAATATTTTTCAAAGTTTCAATTTAATTAATAGTTATACAGTATACCAAAATGTAGAACTAGTATTACTGTTAAATGGATATAAAAGAAAACAGATAAAGAAAAAAGTACTTGATATAATTGATAAAGTAGGACTCACAAAATTTAAAAATACAAAAGTATCAAAACTATCAGGAGGGCAAAAACAAAGAGTAGCAATAGCAAGAGCAATTGTAAAAGATACACCAATAATTGTTGCAGATGAGCCAACTGGAAATTTAGATACAAAGTCAGCATATGAAATTATAGAATTATTAAAAAATGTAGCAAAAGACAAATTAGTAGTTATTGTAACACATAATATAGAACAAGTTGAAAAATATGCAACAAGAATAATAAAAATGCATGATGGAAGAATGATACAAAACACTGAAATAAAAAATATAAATGAAGATTCCAAAATAACACAAGCAAGTGGGAAAAATATAACAATTCCAAATCAATATAGATTAGGAATCAGAAATACATTTAATAT
>OHBE01001880.1_pt1 | contig 16670 bp, 14 predicted proteins | sample 1577231 | NCBI WGS metagenome assembly OHBE01 (sample SAMEA3541506, study PRJEB24748) | human gut metagenome | biome: human gut; feature: human-associated habitat; material: faeces | place: China | collected 2012 | reverse complement strand
TGTCCAGGCTCAAAGTCCTACTTATTTGTGCTTGAGATGATGACGGCAACTTATATATATACAGGATATTCAATTGAGTAGAATTCCTGCTCACCTCCACGTGCTCTGTAGTGTACCACCTCTCTTATATGGTAACACGAAAAAATGAGACGTGTGAGATTTATTGATGAAATATTTGTGTCCGCGCGACTTTAGGCGCGGGGAAATGGAGGAATATATGTCTGATACATCTGTTTCTATCGAATCTGTCGAAAACCTGCTGCCAAAAGATTTGCTTGAGCTACTTCAGCCTTTCCAAATTGATCAGATCAAGAACATGATCTCTTCTTTCCTTGTCATGAATTTCTCCGTTCACGAATATGTTTTCGAATACTGCCCTAAGTGTGGCGTACATCATCCTGTCCTGATCAAAGCCGGCAAGGCCAACAGCGGAAAGCAGATGTATCGCTGCAAGCACTGCAATAAGCGTTTTGTCGTTGATCATGGTCAATTGACTTATTACTCTCATCAATCTGAGCAGAAATGGAATCAATTGATCGATGACACCGTTGCAGGACATTCTCTGAAGACAAGCGCTGATCATATCAGCGTATGCGAGGAGACCGCATTTCGCATGCGTCATAAGCTGTTGTACTTCCTCGAGCAAATGTCCTTTCCCTTGCGAATTAGCAAAACCAACTGAGATAGATGAAAAATACTTCAATAAAAGCCATAAAGGCAAGAAGATCGAAGATGTTCCTGGCAAAAAGAGGGGGACACCATCTCAAAAACGAGGGATCTCCACAGATAAGGTATGTCTGATCACAGGCATAGAACGCGATGGAGATTGTTTTATGCGTGCGCTGAACATGGGGCGTCCGTCGATCGAAGACATAAAGGGCTACGGCCAACATATCGTGCAGAAAACATATCTGTGGACAGATGGCCTGCAAAGCTACAGCGTGCTGAGCACAGAAAAGCAATGCACGATCAAACAGATGAAAGACAGGAAACAATACGATGCAGTTAATCATTTGAATCACGTGAACAGTCTGCATAGCCGGATAAAGGCTCAATACAAAAGATATCGCAGTGTAGCGAGCAAATATATCAATCGCTATGCAGCACTGTTCCGGATACAAGAGCTGTACCGAAAAATAAATGGACAGGAAATGATCACGAGCTTATTGATGAAGCTCAGGCATGTGCATACAACATTTTTCATCCGGCAGATACGAAATGAAAGTATTTTCAATGTAACCTTCTAACCAGATCACCAATTAGTGGGTTAAGCCTTTCTTTTATGGCGTGTTTTTATGGGAGATGAGGTGGGTGGCATGGATACTGTTCTGCCCGAAGAAGCTGCAGATAAAATGAAAGCATTGCTGACAGCGTATAACGCAAAAGAAGAAAAGACTTTTGAAGAAATCTTGGATTTCCATATCAGGTTTGAGCAGATCCATCTGTTTCAGGACGGGAACGGTCGTGTGGGCGGGCTGATTATGTTCAAGGAATGTTTGAAATATGATACCGTTCCTTTCATGATTGAGGATGACCTGAAGATGTTCTGCTACAGAAGTGATAAAAAAGTGTAATTTATATGTGACAGATCCTTCTTTTCCAGATTGGGGCAGAAGATCTTTCATTTATCAAATGTTGATAGGCGCAGAAATAGAGTGCAGATCACACCATTTTTGAAGCGTCCTGATAGACGAATTGTTAAAGCTTAACGGATAGAAGTGAGCGGAAAATCAATCGTAAAAAAATACGATTGATTCAGACTGTAGACAAAGCGCTCCGAGAAATCATGTTTCTCGAAGCGCTTGTTTTTTACCTGTTGAGATCGTATAGTTACTGCATATTTTCGGCAATATGTCGTGCGACGTATACTCCGGAAGCAGAAGCGTGGGAAAGAGAATGTGTCACACCGCTTCCGTCACCGATGATGTAGAGTCCATCGTATTTGCTCTGTAAGTGCTCGTCGATCTCTACTTCCATGTTGTAGAATTTGACTTCTACACCATAGAGCAGCGTATCATCGTTGGCCGTGCCCGGAGCAATTTTATCGAGTGCATAGATCATCTCGATGATTCCGTCTAAGATACGTTTCGGAAGAACAAGGCTTAAGTCGCCGGGGGTTGCCGCAAGGGTAGGAGTAACAAGTCCTTCCTCGATACGTTTCGTGTTACTTCTACGTCCACGGACGAGATCGCCGAAACGCTGTACGATAACGCCACCGCCTAACATGTTGGAGAGACGGGCGATGCTTTCACCATATCCGTTACTGTCCTTGAACGGCTCGGAGAAATGCTTGGCAACGAGAAGTGCGAAGTTCGTATTCTCGGTGCGCAGATCTGCGCTCTCATAGCTGTGTCCGTTAACCGTTACGATTCCGTTTGTATTTTCATTAACGACGATTCCGTATGGGTTCATACAGAAAGTACGTACATTGTCCTCAAATTTTTCGGTGCGGTATACGATCTTACTCTCATAGAGTTCATCGGTCAGATGAGAGAAGATGACGGCCGGAAGCTCAACACGCACTCCGATATCCACACGGTTGGACTTTGTAGGAATATCAAGATCGTCACAGACGGTCTCCATCCACTTGCTTCCGCTTCGACCTACGGAGATCACACATTTCTTACAGTCGTAAGATTCGTCCTTCGCATAAACACGGTATCCGTCTTCAAGGACTTCGATTTTTTCGATTGGTGTATCGAAGAAGAAATCCATGTGATCCTTCATCTCATTGTACAGATTCTCCAAAACAACATAATTGATATCTGTTCCAAGGTGACGGACAGAAGCATCCAGAAGCTTCAATTTATTCTGCAGACAGATCTTCTTCAAATTGGTTCCGGCAGTCGAGTACATCTTAGTGCCTTCACCACCGTGGGTCATATTGATATGATCCACATATTCCATGAGGTCAAACGCCTGCTTGCGTCCGATATATTCATATAAAGTTCCGCCGAAATCATTTGTGATATTGTATTTTCCATCTGAGAATGCACCTGCTCCGCCAAATCCACACATGATCGAGCAATGCTTACAGTTAATACAATTCTTGATCTTATCGCCATCGATCGGACATTTTCTCTTTTTTAAGGTATATCCTTCCTCGAATACAGCAATCTTATACTCCTGTTTCTTCTTCATCAGTTCATATGCCGCAAAGATTCCTCCCGGTCCTGCACCGATAATAATCACATCATACTTCATACACAACTTTACCTTTCATTTATCAGACAAGCTGATCCCGGAATTCGTCTTTTAATTCCGACAGGATCGTATCCATACGTCTGTCATAATCTTCAATATGTCCATGAAGTCGGTTATAAACCGCTTTCTGGACTTTATTGTAGATTGGAAGCTCCCGCACATCTTCTTTAGAATCTCCGACTTCACTCATCAGATCCTCTAAGAAATTCGCAGGAAGTCCTCGCTTCTTAATCTCTTTTTCAAGTGTCGCAGTATCCACCGTAACTGCCAGCACACAGAAATATTCGATCAGGGATTCCTCATTCTTATTTAAAGAATATGCCTTAATAAAACAGCTCTTTGCTTCATCAAGCTGAAGATTTCCGGCCAGTGCAACTGCTTTATTATGGTATACATTTCCGAGGAATTCATCCTCCTGTTTTTCTTTTTCCAGATAGCAGATAACCTCATCATAGATCGCACCCGCTTTTATATAATGCTTGTACCGCAGATATCCATCCGCCCGCAGCTTCTCGACTTCGTATGATTTTAACGTACGAAGCTTCTGGCATTCCGCCATAAACTGTCGTACTTCTTCACTGCTGTAATATCCGCCATACACTAGGATCTCCACCATGATATCCTGAACAAATGCATGCTTGTCAAGTAATGTATCGATCTTGTCTGCAAGTTCTGTGAGATCAAGCTCCCTCCTGATCCATGCCGACAATCTCGCCGATACATCTTCTTCCCCAACCAGCACCATATTATTATACAGGTAATAACACAATTCCTCGTAGGAATATACAGATACCTTGGTATTCAGGAACGTATATGGATTCTGTGCAGTTTTTGTATTACATACAATTATTTTTCCCATTTCAGGTCAAATTCCTTCCTATATATCTTATTTGTGGTCGGAAACATCGTTCCAAATCCTTCATCCCTGATAACAACCGCTCCCTTTTCCGCACTGTAGAATTCCGCTTCCAGTGAGATCTTGGTCGTCTTCGGCGGACGCTTCGGCAGTCCGTGGATCTCGATATGCTCCTTATCATAATCTCCTGTCAATATGTTGCGATAGATCAGCTCCACCTGATTCGATTCGTCCGGAAAGATATATAATTTTCCCTTTGTGTGGAACCATTCCTGTCCTCCTCTGGTGATCGGCACAAATGTCTTGCTGTCATCATTTAAACTGATACCTATATCAAAGCCAACTGTATATTCCGACCGGATCAGATAACGGTCAAGCACCTTGCTGTGCCGGTCGCCAAATGCCCGGTAGCAGGCTCCCTTTGTATAGATATTCTGACCGACAAATACCCGTCTTCCCTGACAGAGGATCGTCGCCGACTCCTTCAGCCAGTTATCCGCAAAGCCAATTCCGGTCAGGAACACCGAGGACACATAAGTCTCTGCCAGAAGCTCCTGACAGATTGCTGCGAACTGCTCATCCAACTCCTCATCGTCCTTCTTAAACGCTGAAAATGTCAAGCGGTCTTTCAGGTTCTGATGAAATACATCTACGATCTCCGGTGATTTGTTATGCGTAATATCGAATCTGTAATAATCAAGTCCGCTGCTGTTAAAATCAAACAGCACCACACTGTTATTTCTTAATGACTCCGGCTGATTAAAGATGTAATAAATTCCACTGTCTATATGGCTTGTAATCTCAAACTGTTCATCACTCAGATGAAGTGCTTTCTGTAACTCCTGCACTGCCTTGATGATATGAATATCTGCATCTGCGATCGTTACTACCAGCCGCCTGATCTCATAGCTTTCAAACTGTTTTGTAAATTCCCGGATATGAAGCAGCAGCATTTTGACCAGAAGGTCTTTTGCTTTATAACCTGTTCCATAGATCTCCGTGTCCTCGTTGATGATCGTCTTCTGGTAAATACGGTCAACCACCACGCCATCTTCCTTGAACCGTTTTCCTGCAGCCACCGCTCCGACACTCCAACCGGATTCATCCTTTGCTCCGGTTCCGTCTTTATATTTATCTGTATAAAACATAATATTTGGAAGCAGATATGTATCTTTGGAATCGCTGTGACAGATTGATTCCGGTACTCCTTCATCCAGCTTATAATAACTTAACTGTGTATACTCCGGACTCAGATCCAATCCCAGATATAATGGATGTTCCGTCATGTTATCTCCTCCTGTTTCTGCTGTCTTATAACAATATCAGATTCTCCTCAAAGAAATGTGTGTTATTCAGATAGGTATCCATCGCCTGGATCAGCTCCTGATCATTTCTTGTCTCCTGACTGATCAGCATACTGTTGATCAGCTCAAATCGATTACTGTTCTTCTTATGACATGTTGTATTCTTTAAAATATCACTCTCAACGATGGATGAATTACCGCTCTCCGCACCATCAATGGAATATAACAGCGTCTCTCCGTGGAACACAACAAATTCCTTGATATAGATTCCCGGTATGATCTCATTCATTCGCTCCGATTTGTAATGTGCCATACTGTTGCTTTCCTGTCCGAAGCTGTAGCTTACCCAGATCTGTCTGCCGCTCTCGCCCTTAAAGATCAGATAGGTCTTAAACTTCATATCATACGGCAACGTTACAAAGGATGCAAATTCTTTAAAGAACGGCAAGATCTTACTGCTGTCTATAAAATGACGAACTGTATTCCGGATCCATTCCTTCTGTTCTGCCGAGAACCGTCCACCGCAACCTGCAAAATAAGAGAGCAGCGCCATCTCTGAAATCTCATCTGTAATGTTCTTCTTCTCCACCTCTTTATACAGACATTCCATGATATCCGCAGGAATCTTCAGATCCTTGATAATATACTGGTATGCACAGAACCGTAAAAATGCCTTGACTACCATGCCCCTGCTTCTACCTGCGTAATAAAGCGCAAAAATATCAAAGATTGCCTCTGTATAAGCATCTGCAAACATCATCTGTGCCAAGATATTCTCTGCAAGCATATCAATATCACGATAATTTGTGTTAACTGCCTTAAACAGCTCTGCCATTTCCTCTAACGAGCCATTATAGTTATTGATCAGGAATGCCAGAACCTTCTGTGTCGCATACCCCCTCCGGTACAGATATACACAAATGGATAATAACGTCCTGTCATCATCATAGCGCTTATCGGATATTCCGAATTCCGCGATCCGTATCAGTTCATCCACATCCACATCTACATATCCAAACCGATGGATTCCGTTAAATGCCTGCTCATACATCCGTAAAGAAATGTAATATGTAATGATCCGGGAAGCGTCCTCTACTTCCACATAATCCAGATCAATTCGTGACAGATATTTATATAAAATATCCGCATCATAATTCTCATGATAATACTCAACCATATGGCGGAGTGCTCTCTGCCGGATCAGATAACTGATATTCGGGCAGTTAGAGATATCACGCGCCAGATTGATCTCGGATGCATCCTTATATGAAAAGCTGTCTATATCGTTATACTCAAATAATAACAGGCGGTAATCCTTCGGATTATACTCTTTACAGATATCCAGATAATTTTCTTCTCCGACAACCGGCTCAAGCCGGTATGGTACCGTATTGATATATCTGCAGCCCCGACTGTCAAGTAATGTAATGATAGCGGATTCTGACACGATCTCTACATAAGCTTCTCCATCAATCACATCCACCTGTTCACTCTTTTCCAGTTCCTCATGTGTTACAACCACTGATACAATATTCTTATTCCGACAGGTCAGCTTCTGCTTGAATATGATATTAATTAACTTTGATGCAAATTCCGGCTTCACGCTCTCCGGCTCCAGAAATTCTTCATAAATAACCGTCAGATCATCACTCACTTCTCCGTCGATGATCTTCTTCTCCATGAAGTTCTCGATCGCCGGAATATACTCATGGAACACATTCATATTCTGTGCCTTATTCATGATGACATTTGCATAGAGATACGCCAGCTCTTCATCATCTAACGTATTCTTGTAATTGAAATAACGGAGAATGGATTCCGGTATCGGCTGATACGTCTTCTTATCCATGCTCTTTAAGAAGCCCTCATACAAACCAACATATTTAATTCCTGCATTTGCCGCATCCTGATAATATACATGATACTCTTTATCACATTTTTTAAATCTGAGAAGAATTTCACATATCGTATCCAGTGTCATACGATCATGCTTTGCTGCATAGATATTCTCCAGCATCTTGAATGCGTGAATATCAAAGAGCTTCATTCTTGCAGCCGTCTTTACGAATTCCATAATGACATCTTCGGATACAAACTCATGCCGCATACCCCATCGGATAGCTGAGATCTCAAGCGGTGCGATCCGTTTCATCATAAGCGGCTGCTTATTGAACATATCACATATTTCAAAGTAAATAACTGGGCTGTTTACACCCTCATTATATAATTTCCGGATATCCTCATAGAGATTCCATTTATCCTCTGTATAACTGTAGTCCACAAATAACAGCAGCCAGAAATAAAACAGCTTGTCCTTCTCCTGTTCCAGTCGTCCGCGGACAAGTCTTGCCGTGCTGTCGATCATGTCCTTATCCTTTGTCAGAAGTGCTTTCAGATAACTGTAATAACACTTCTCCATGCTGCCTGCCTCGTTCAGATCGGCATCTGCATCGATACGAACAAATTCCTGTTTTACATATTCCGTCTTGCCCTCTAACAGCTTCATATGAAGCAGTCCCAGACGGTAGATATTATCCTCCGGTCTGTATTTGACCAGTGTTTCCAGTGCCTCTGTCGAACGTTTCGTGTAATCAGCAAGTGACATCTTATCCGTACGGAAATCAATGTATGCTTTTGCCAGTGCCTCATGGCCTTTCTTGATCATGAAATTCACATGACGGTTTTTCGGCTCTGTTCTCTGAACTTCCGGCTTCTTGATGCTGACCTTTACACTGATATTCTGCAGGGTATTATTAAAATGGATATAACCCGCTGATACCCCTTCCGGGATCTTCGTCGGATCGATCAGGAAGTTCAGCTCATAATTATTTCCAGTGAAATCCTGACCTGTGATCCTGGTTGCTTCCGGAATCAGGAAATCGCTGTCTGATGTAATATAGGTATGGGTATAACCCCAGGTGTTCTTATTTACGGAGATCGTTGCCCGAACCAGCTCATCCGGCATCTCGATCAACAGCTCACGCTGCTTTGCTGTCAGTGTAAGCACACGTTTCTTATGGGTATATACAAGGAATTCTTCCATTGCCTGATTGATGGATAACGATTTCTTCAGACTCTCATAGACACCCTTAATGATCGCGTCATCCCCTAAAAAGGTACGCACGAATTCCGGGCTGTCAAAGATCTGAACTGCTACATCCCAGTGCTCCTCTGCGAAGGTCGCGAACTGGAACAAATCCTCGATCCGTTTGTCTTCTACCAGAACATAAGGCGGAACAACCTCTACGCTATACGGGATCTTATATTCTCCACCATCCGTTATGATGTTGATATGTCCTTTGAAGCTCTTGCCCTCTTCGATTCCGCGGGCATCAAAAGAAAAGGCAACCGTATTCCGTCTGCCTACAAATGTATGACTCTTGAAATCGAACAGGTATCTGCTGTCATATACCATCAATTTGATCGGTACATCATTCTTCGACACCACCTTAAAGGTTCCCTGAAATATGGAGCCGGCTTCCACAGCCAGTTCCAGCTTTGCAATGGAAATATCAATATCCGGTCTTTCTACATTGAATTCTCCTCTGGCGTACTGTTCTACGATCCCTTTCATCTGGTTCTCCTTGCTTTCGTAATCATTTTATTAAAACTCATGTATTTTTCTTGTAATTAAATCCCCGAATCGGTATAATTATATAAAAACATATATTTTGATTATAGCAAAATAAATAGTTTTTTGAAACATTATATATGGAAAAAGAGGAATTTTTTATGGGAAAAAGTACATCACATCTTTCTGGAAGCAATCTGCTCTCCCAGAATGAATCTGTAAGATTTGACCTGAACATGAATCCGCTCGGGGTTCCGGATTCTGTCAAAAATGTCATTCTTAACAGCATCGAAGATCTGAAGCGTTACCCGGATGGCTCATATACAAGATTAAAGGAAAGTATCGCAGGCTATTCAGGTGCGGATCCGGACGATATCATTGTCGGAAGCTGCTCATATGAATTTATCAAACTCCTGATCGAATTCAACAGTCCAAAGCATGCTGTTCTTCTTTCACCGGGAGCACACAACTATGAGAAGGTCCTGAAAATGAACGGCTGTGATATCACATACTATCAGTTATCCGAAGAAGAAAACTACGAACTGGATATTGCGGATTTCATCTCTACGTTAAATGAATCCATTGATATGGTATTTATCTCGAATCCAAACGGAACAACATCACAGGTCATCGACCGCGAATCTCTGGAATTCATCGCAAAGATCTGTACAGGAAATGATATTGCACTGGTCGTTGACGAGGAGTATATGGATTTCGTTCAGGATAAGGATGATTGCACCGCTATTCCGCTGGTTAAGGAATATGACAATCTCTACGTTCTCAGAAATACAAGCAAATTCTTTGCAGTACCCGGACTTCGATTAGCCTATGCAATTACATCAAATCCGGTATTTAAAAAGACAATGTCGATCACAGGATTTCCTTATGCGATCAATACACTTGCAGAGGCAGCCGGCATCGATATGTTCAAGGATGCTTCTTATATAAGCAAAACCCAGACACTGATGAAGACGGAACGGAATCTGGTCTATTCTGCACTGGCAAGCCGCAAGACGATCAAGCTCTATAAGCCGGATGCGAATTTTATTCTGGTCAAATTACTGAAAAAAGACATTTCCGCACAGACGGTTGTGGATCATTGTCAGAGTAAGGGATTGTATATCAGAAGCTGTGCAGATATCACAGGACTGGATAATTCTTATATCCGCTTCTGCTTCATGAATCCGGAACAGAATGATCTGGTCGTAAATACAATTTTAGAGATCGTATAACAACTATATATGTTATTTAAATGAAAGGGTGGTACATACATATGAAACATGACGCAATGAAATTAACATCTTCTTACAACAATCAGTTATACATCAAAGTGATGAACGGTCACTTTGCTACAAACCATTCTCATATCAACCAGTACATTGATATGACAACCCTGAAAGTCAGAGGCACTATGGCTGCTGCCGCTGCCAAATCCATGGGAACCGAATATGTAGCATCAACTATCGTTGATACGATCGTCTGCATGGATGGTACTGAAGTGATCGGTGCTTATCTGGCAGAAACCTTAAGCCAGAACGGTATCACTTCCATGAACCAGCACAAGTCCATCTACGTTGTTACACCTGAGGTTCACAGCTCCGGTCAGTTGATCTTCCGTGACAACCTCCAGCCAATGATCGAAGGCAAGCATGTGCTTCTTCTGATCGCATCTGCTACAACCGGTAAAACGATCAAAAAGAGTCTGGAGTGTATCAAATACTACGGTGGTTCTATCGCAGGTATCTCTGCTATCTTCTCTGTTGCGACAGAGGTTGACGGCTATCCGGTACATGCACTGTTTACCGAAAAGGATCTCCCTGATTACAAGACTTATCCTCATGATCAGTGTCCAATGTGTCAGGCCGGAAACCGCATTGAAGCTATTGTAAACAGCTATGGTTATTCTGAATTATAATTTATAGTATCCAAAATAGAAGCCTGGGAGAAATTTCTCCCAGGCTTCTATTATTATCATTATCTTTACTCCTCCAAATATTTTTTTACCTCACCAATAACCAGCTTCGCTGTCTGAAACTGTTCTTCCGCTTTTTCTCGCGACGCAATATAGAAATCATCATAATCACTTTTTTCACGTACTCTTTGTAGCGTTCCAAGCTTTCTTCCTATTTCACGCGGAAATATTTCTTTAGCCACATATTCTTTATTAAAGTATCCCATAACATCTTTATGACGCTTAAAATCAACTGTACTCAACGCCAATATAGCTTTTACTGCATAAAATGCAGCATAGTAAGACCGATTAATCGAATCCTTATACAAACCTTCTTTTAAACAATGTGCTGCTACTTTCAAACTATCTTCAGCTTCAGCAATTCGATAATTACTTAAATTCTTTTGTCTCTCATCCAATTACTATCCCCTCCTTCTCTACATTATCAAAAAACGGCAATGCCCCCAACCAATATTTATAATGTTCCTCATTTTCCAGAACAGGATTAATCACAATGCCTGATTCCAATTCTAATTCAAAAGCAAGATCAAAAATTTTGTTCTCGACTTGTTCTATTTCTTCTTTTGAAAAGGGGGTTAATATCATAACATCAATATCTGAATTTTCCTTATAATCACCACGAGCATAAGAACCATAGACAATAATTTTAGAGAAATTATTTTCCAATATTTTTTTAGTACCCTGTGCAAAGGTCATTAAAACTTCCTGTCTTGTCATAAAATTTTCCTCCTGTTCCTGATTATTTTTATTCATATATTATGTAGTTATAATAACATTTTTTATTTATTAATGCCATTTAAATCTATTATAATCCCAAAATTCCTCAAATATCACTGAAAAATTATTTCATCTTATTATTCATGCTTTGGACAGCTTTCATTCGTCCATTTCTTCGGATTCGTGTCATCCGGTATCAACCCGGTCAGAAAATATCCGTGATAATTTTGCATTATTTGATTTCGCACTGACCTGGTAACGCCCACAAAAAAGAGGAACCCTTCATATCTTGTTCCACAAAAGTCAAATAAAAAACTAACGATTGTGTGTTCAAAACATAAAAGATTCCTATTTTTATTCTTTAAACTTTCTGTCAATCACCGGCACTATACTTGCAACTTACTATTAACTATGGTAATGAGAACGCTTATAATGCACGATGAGCCCTGCTGCCGCAAGGATCAATATTACTACAATCACCCACACCTGCGGAGTTACATCCTTAATGTTATAGCAGCGGACATTGATCCACATCTGATTGATCCGTTTGCTGGCATCTGCATCAAAGTACTGCATGATCGCACTTCGCTCGATCGCCGCTTCGTCCGGATACTGGGCATAGAGCTGACGTCTTGTCTGCTCCTCCGGAGCTGTTATGATGTAATCAGGATCCGAATTATCACCACTGAAGAAATAACCAAGCGGATATTCTGTTGTATCTTCTTCTCCATCTTCCGCACCATAATTCCAGTTCAGATAATCAAATACTGTATTATCATCTTCGCCTCCTGCAATAACAGAAGTATATCCGATGTAGTACATATTTCTGACTGCATTGTCCGGTCTTGAAAGAAAGTTCACAAAGCTTTCTGCTACCTGTTGTTTTCTGGCATCTTCATCGATACCATCCTTTAACATCACCCAGCCATCAAACCAGAGATTGGTAGATTCCTTCGGCACGGCGAAATCAAGATAAAGATCATCTTCTTCTGCCTGATCCATCGCATAAACCGCATCACCGGACCACTGATAATTTGCAAGTACCTTGCCGGATACCATATCTGCCTTACCACTGTCTGTCTCAAAGGAATATACATTGTCCTTCATATCCTGAAGCAGATCCTGTACTTCCTGTATCGTTTCCGGGCTGACATCATTCATTACCCGAAGCAGATCATCATGATAAGTATCTGCATTTGTGAATTCCTCTGATGTCAGTTCGTCCTGCTTTAAAATACCAAGTGCCGCAAAATAAGAATCACGCACATTATCCTTGATCGTAACCTGACGTGCAAACTTCGGATTATCCAAGATATTCCATGTACCTGCTTCTTCCTCCGTTATCTCCTCCGGATTATATAAGATACCGGTTACACCCCACATATATCCGGCTGCATATTTGCTCCAGCTCTCACCATTGATCTCATTTTCATCAAAGGTCTGTCTGATATATGGAGATACTCCCTTTGCATAATAATTTTCCTCTATACTCGTGTCATAAAACGAATCCGAAAACGGAACTACTTTTTCTTCTGCCATCAGCTTCATGATCATGTAGTCGGATGGACAAACCAGATCGTATTTATCACCAAGAGTAAGCATGTTATAAAGGTCTTCATTTGTTCCAAAACAGGAATATTCCACCTTTACCTTCTGACCATATGTCTCATAGTACCAGTTCTCAAAATCCGTCACCATGGAATTCTCACCGAAGATCTCGGTTCCATCTTCCAGGTCGATTACTTCGTCCTCATCCCATTCTCCAAGGTCGATATATTCTTCCCAGTTGGATACTCGAAGCACGATCGTATCATCCGACTTCTGTACATCGGCAGCATCTGTCTTTGCTGCATCACTTCCTGTATTATCTGATATGGCAGATGCTTCTGTCTGATCCTGCACATTATTATCTGCCTCCGCATGTACCAGATAAGCCGCAGGTGTAAGCATCATAAGTCCGGCACAGAAGCCGGCAAATCCTTTGAATAACTTCTTCTTATTCATATCTGCCACCTGCCTTTCCGGCTCTCGCCTTTGCCTTTGATGTCATATTCATACCAACAACGATCAGTATAACGATCACGAAGATCACTGTTGATAACGCCCATAAAGCAGTCTTGATCTCTGTCTGAGATCCTTTCGTCGCATTTACGACATAAGTACTGATCGTATCAAAGGTCGCAGGCTTCGTATAGCTTGCAATGAAATAATCGTCTAATGACAGGGTAATTGCCAGTGCAAATCCTGAAATCACCCCCGGCAGGATCTGTGGAAGGACTACTTTTACCAGTGCGGTAAATGGTGATGCACCCAGATCCATAGCTGCCTCATACAGGCTTCCATCCATCTGCTTTAGCTTCGGTACAACTGACAGATAGACAAACGGGGCAGACAGCACGACATGTCCGACTACCAGCGGCACATAGGATTCCTTACTGACACCAAATACTACGATCAGCAGGATACAGATTGAAAAACCGGTTACAACATCTGCATTTACAACCGGAACCTGATTCATCGCAGATACGATCCCCGATGCAAGTTTCTTGGAATAAAATGCACCGATCGCACCCAATGTTCCAAGCAGAGTGGCAATCAATGCAGATCCAACCGCAAGAAGAACCGTACCCCAGATCATATCTGCAAGCTCAGGCTTTGTAAATAACGTAATATAATTCTGAACGGAAAATCCGTGTATCGTTCCGATATTTGCCGAATCCGTAAAACTATAAACTGCAAGGATCAGAATCGGCAAATAGAGGATCACCAACATCAATATAATAAAAGCAACCCGAAATCCTTTTTTCATTATAACAATGCACCTCCTCTGTTGTTGTCTTCTCCCTCATATTTATTTGTAAAGAGAGTAAAGATTAATATGATCAACAGAAGCACCAGTGCAATCATGGATCCATTGTGCCAATCGTATGCAGCAAAATAGCTGCCTATCAGACTACCCATAACATAAGTGCTGTTATACAACATATCCAATACAACATAGTTCGTCATAGACGGAAGGAATACCATCACGATACCACTGATGATACCCGGAACAGATAACGGAAGCGTCACCTTTAAAAATGTCTGAACAGAACTTGCGCCCAGATCATTTGCTGCTTCTAACAGACTGTTATCTAACTTCATCAATGTTGTATAGATCGGCAGGATCATAAACGGAAGAAAGTCATATACCATACCGATCACGGAATTCAAAAACGGATAATATGCCAGATTATGCTCGATCAACGTCAGGACTTCCTTTAAAGCAGTCAGTCTTAACGTAAAATTGATCCACATCGGAAGAACGAAGATCATAACAATGATCGACTTTTTCTTCCATTCACTTCTGGCAAGTATATAGGCGATCGGGTACGCCAGCAACAAAGCTGCTGCCGTCGATACACAGGCGATCGCAAAGCTGTAGGCAAGGGTTCCGATCGTGTTCGGACTGGTGAAGAATCCTGTCAGGTTCTCCAGTGAGAACTGCCCCTCTCCATTTGTAAATGCATAATATATAATGACTATAAGCGGTGCAACCACAAAGCATATCAGGAACAATGCATATGGCACACACAGTTGTTTTCTGGAAAAACGTAATGTACTCATCTCTGTCTCCTTTTGCTTTCGGTTATTTCTTAAGTTCAAAGTGGATCTTATCCTTTGGAATCACAAGGCTGACAAAGTCATCCATATTCCAGAGGTATTCATCGTGAACAATGAAGTCTTCCTCATTCTCCGTACGGACTACATAGCTGTAGTGGTCTCCTTTATAGATCAGGTTAATGATATGACCGGATATGATACCTTCCTCCTGATCATCACTCATCGTAACATCATCCGGCTTGATCGTTAAGATCACCTTGAGCCGCTCATGATCGATGACATCTCCGGACGCATCCATCAATACGCCATCCTCATAATGGGATGACGGAACGATCTTACTCAGATCACACTCAAGCTCACCATCTAAGAATTCCAGCTTATAATATTTGTCAACTCCTGTCTCGATGCGGTTCAGTGCTTTCTCCGCAGGCATAACATGAATGCCATCCGGCTCTACGTTAAGTCCAACCAGGTCGCCTACCTTTGCAGACTTTGTGGACTGTATCACGATCTCATTTTTACCGGACTGTACTGTGATCTCATAATGAACACCCTTGAATACCACAGAGATAACCGTTCCTTTTACTGCTCCCTGCTCCGGCGACACGATCAGGATATCCTCCGGACGTACTACGACATCCACCTGTGTTCCATGTTCTACATCATCCAGACATTCGAATTCCGCACCGCAGAAACGAACCTTTAATTTGTCTGTCATGATTCCATTAAAAATGTTGCTTTCTCCGATAAAGTCGGCAACAAATGCGTTCTTCGGCTCATTGTAAATATCCTCCGGCGTACCGATCTGCTGGATACGGCCTTCTGACATTACAACGATCTTATCTGACATTGTAAGCGCTTCTTCCTGATCATGGGTTACATAGATAAAGGTGATTCCCAGTCTCTCATGCATTTCCTTTAATTCGAGCTGCATCTCTTTTCTCATCTTCAGATCCAGCGCACCTAGCGGCTCATCAAGCAGCAGGATTTCCGGCTCATTTACTAGTGAACGTGCGATCGCGATTCTCTGCTGCTGTCCACCGGACAATGTCTGAACACGTCTATCTTCAAATCCCTCAAGATCTACCATCTCAAGGGCCTTTTTTACTTTCTTTTCAATCTCAGCCTTTGGAAGCTTTTTCAGCTTCAGACCAAATGCAATATTGTCATAAATATTTAAATGTGGAAACAATGCGTATCTCTGAAATACCGTATTGATCGGGCGCTTATTTGGCGGCAACTTACTGATGTCCTTACCATTTAATAAAATCTCCCCCTCTGTCGGCATCTCAAAACCGGCTATCATTCGAAGTGTGGTCGTCTTACCACAACCGGACGGCCCTAAAAAGGTTACAAACTCTCCACGCTGCACCTCCAGATTAAAGTCATCCACAGCCGTAAAGTTATCATCAAAATTTTTTGTGATATGCTTTAACTCAATAA
>OHBE01001879.1_pt1 | contig 16682 bp, 10 predicted proteins | sample 1577231 | NCBI WGS metagenome assembly OHBE01 (sample SAMEA3541506, study PRJEB24748) | human gut metagenome | biome: human gut; feature: human-associated habitat; material: faeces | place: China | collected 2012 | reverse complement strand
CAGACGCTTCTTGTACTACTTCTCTGTATATGTAAATCTTTTCAAAGAACGAATCCGCTAAAAAGAAACCGCAGGGCGGCATTTCTTGAAAGCGAGTGCAAAGGTAGAACAAAAAAACATACGCGCCAAATGTTTTGAGAAGAAAATTTCGATGAAAATAAAATTTTCAAGTTACTTAACAAATAGAACGAATTTACACCTTATATTATATAGGGGCTTCAAATGTTGCCTTCAGAAATTCGAAAGTTTGTTGGCAAAATTATGTTTATAAGCGTTTTGGAATAGATAAAAAAGGCTGTAAGACTAAGAAAGGAATACCGTTTCAGCAGCAAACAAGCAGTTCTTCTAACTCCGAAAGCAAAAATAACAGAAAGAAAGAACCCTATATCCTCTATGAAAGAGAACACAGGGCACTGTCTGCAATATAAATGTATATGACCCAAACGCACTATATGCTGCGCTCGGTGTCAATATTATTGGTCTACAAACTTAATTCTCTTGTTTAAGTCGTCTATACGAGCCTGCAATTTGGCTATTTTCTTTTCCATTTTACTCGTTTTTTTCTGAGCATTCTTCAACTTCTTGTTAACAGCTTTTGCTTCTTTCAAAACCTTAATCGTCTCCTTTGCATCTTTTACAGTGCTCTTTGCGTCCGACGAATTAAATTCTGTTGTTACAACATTTGCCTCTGCATTCACTTCAGATGCCTTGTTTACAAGGTCGTTGTAGGTAGCCTTCTCTTTCTCTAAGTCAAGCTGAAGTTTGTTTAATTTAGAGGTTAAGTCCAACACTTTCTGTTGTTCCTTCAACTTATCCACTCTATTTGCATCTTGCGCAAAGCCAGAAACGGCTGCTAAAGCCATTATCCCAATTAAAAATAATCTTTTCATTTCTTTATTAATTTTATTAATACTACAAAGATAAATATGTTTTTCTTAACACGCAAATTTTTATCCAAATATATGCTTCGCCGTTAAATATTTAGAACAATATTGCATATAAACAGAATATTATCTTTACTTTTGCAACTAATATGAATAAAAAACAAACAATAAAATAGGTAAAAATGATTAAAGAAAAAGGATTAAAACACCCCAACTACGATGCGAAAAACGGCAATATGCTTTTCCGTTTACTTGCATTGTTATTTCAACGAACCCACAAAAAGAGCGCATGCGTAAAGCGATGTGCCTACGTGCTGCTTTGCATTGTGGCTTCGCTCCCCGCACAAGCACAGATGCTTTTCTCTGAAAACCTGACGATGAGCATCGACAGTGCAAAAACCATACAAGGTTCGTTGCAGCCTGTGGTCGATTTCAAAACCGAGAAAGAGAACGTTCTCACGCTTAAGAATACAGCCAATCTCAATTTGCTGATAAAACGAAACCGTGTAGTAAACCTTATAAACAAGCTCGAATTTTCAACTTATGGCAAGGAAATCACTGTGAGCGGAGGCTACGTACACGCCGAATACCGCTACTTGCTCCAGCACGCTTTTGAGGTTTACCCCTATGTAGAATCGCAATGGGCAGGCAGTCGTGGCATGACTTTCAAGGTTTCTACCGGATTACAGTCGCGCTACCGATTGGTGAACACCGAACACAACCTTATGTTTGCAGCCATAGGCTTGTTCTATGAGTTCGAGAAATGGGAATATCCCGACCCACCCGCAGGCACTACCCCTCACGCTTACAGCCGCAGCGTAAAGAGCCACTTGTCGCTTAGCTACAGACATTCGCTCGGAGAACATTGGGAAATAACCGCCACGGCTATCCACCAAGCCAAGCCCAACAGCTATTTCAAGAGTGCCCGATTTGGCGGCGCAGTAGACCTTGCCTACCGCATCACCCCTAAAATCGGCGTCCGTGGCACTTACCGCATCATCTACGACACCGCCCCCATCGTGCCCATACGCAAGAATTATACTGCCGTTGATGCAGGGCTCGACATATCTTTCTAAAGGAAAAGACCTCCATACAATCTTCAAGACAGATAAAAAGCGCATAGCCTATTGCAGGTACTGACTGTATTTTCAAACTTCTCCATTATCGAGAATACTTTTACAAAAAGTTTTTGTTTCTTTAATTTTATTTGTATCTTTGCCATATCAGTTGTATCATTCGCCGTTCTTACATCGCAACGCTAAGACAGGCGGATTTTACAATTGGGCAAGAACCTAAGCAATTTACCATTGCTCAAGCCTTTATAAAATATTAAAATAAAATCATACATAGTGAAAATGGAAGACGACAAGAAAACCAAAGAATCAACTAACATGTTAGACAACAAGCATTTTTGGGCGGCGTTCCTTAATTTGGCACGCCACAATGTCTATATTACAGTGAACCACATTAACAAGGTACTGGAGCTAAAAAACAAGAAAGACCAAGACATAATTATTGATAATGACCAAGACATATTAGCCATTAAAACTCATTGGGAAAAAGTTAATGGGGACCTTAATAAGACAGAGCGACTAAGAGAACTGATGACAAAACACTTCCCATTCTTGGAAACTGCAATATACACCAAAAACAAAGAAGATAAGGAAGAAGTAAAACAAGAAAAACAAGCCAAAGCCCAATCGTTTGACAGTCTGAAGCATTGTTTATTTCTCTTTTTAGAGAAGCTTCAAGAAGCAAGAAACTATTATTCTCATTACAAGTATTCTGAATCTACAAAAGAGCCAATGTTAGAGAAAGAATTACTGAAAAAGATGTATAATATCTTTGACGACAATATCCGGTTAGTGATAAAAGATTACCAACATAACAAAGATATAAACCCTGACGAAGACTTCAAGCATCTTGACAGAATAGAAGAAGATTTCAATTATTATTTTACAAGAAATAAAAAAGGAAACATAACCGCAAGCGGTTTGCTCTTCTTCGTTTCCTTATTCCTTGAAAAGAAAGATGCAATATGGATGCAGCAAAAGCTTAGAGGCTTTAAAGACAATAGGGAAAGCAAAAAGAAAATGACCCACGAGGTATTTTGCAGGAGCCGAATGCTCTTGCCAAAACTACGATTGGAAAGCACGCAAACACAAGATTGGATATTGCTCGATATGCTCAACGAGCTGATACGCTGCCCCAAATCGCTGTACGAACGCCTGCAAGGAGAGGACAGAGAAAAGTTCAAAGTCCCCTTCGACCCCGCAGACGAAGACTACGATGCAGAGCAAGAACCTTTCAAAAACACCTTGGTAAGGCACCAAGACCGTTTCCCATACTTTGCATTGCGCTATTTCGACTATAACGAGATATTCACAAATCTTCGTTTCCAAATAGACTTGGGCACCTATCACTTCTCCATTTATAAGAAACTAATCGGTGGTCAAAAGGAAGACCGCCACCTTACACATAAGCTGTATGGTTTTGAACGCATACAAGAGTTTGCCAAACAAAATCGCCCCGATGAGTGGAAAGCAATCGTAAAAGACTTAGATACTTACGAAACTTCAAACGAACGATACATCTCGGAAACCACACCGCATTATCATTTGGAAAACCAAAAGATAGGCATTAGGTTTAGGAATGATAACGATGAAATTTGGCCATCGCTCAAAACAAATGGCGAAAATAATGAAAAACGCAAGTATAAACTTGATAAGCAATACCAAGCAGAAGCTTTCTTGAGCGTACACGAGCTACTGCCAATGATGTTCTACTATCTGTTGTTAAAGATGGAAAATACTGATAATGGCAAAGAAAACAATGAAGTAGGAACAAAGAAGAAGAGAAATAAAAACAATGAACAGGAAAAACATAAGATAGAAGAAATCATTGAGAATAAAATAAAAGATATATATGCCCTTTACGATGCTTTTGCCAATGGTGAGATAAACAGCGAAGAAGAATTAAAAGAATACCTTAAGGGCAAAGATATTGAAATAGTACATCTGCCTAAACAGATGGTTGCCATTTTGTACGACGAGCATAAAGATATGGTAGAAGAGGCGAAACGCAAGCAAAAGGAAATGGTAAAGGATACCAAGAAACTGCTTGCTGCTCTTGAAAAACAAACACAAGGAGAAATAGAAGATGGTGGAAGAAATATCAGACTGCTGAAGTCTGGCGAGATTGCCAGATGGTTGGTAAACGATATGATGCGTTTCCAACCTGTTCAAAAAGACAATGAGGGCAATCCACTGAACAACAGTAAAGCCAACAGCACAGAATATCAGATGCTGCAACGCTCGCTTGCGCTTTACAACAAAGAAGAAAAACCTACTCGTTACTTCAGACAAGTAAACCTCATAAATAGCAGCAACCCCCACCCTTTTCTAAAATGGACAAAGTGGGAAGAATGCAACAACATCTTGTCTTTCTATCGCAATTACCTAACGAAAAAGATAGAATTTCTGAATAAACTAAAGCCTGAAGATTGGGAGAAGAACCAATACTTCCTTAAGCTTAAAGAGCCAAAGACCAACCGCGAAACATTAGTGCAAGGGTGGAAGAACGGCTTTAATCTGCCACGTGGTATCTTTACAGAACCTATCAGAGAATGGTTTAAAAGGCATCAGAACGATTCTGAGGAATACAAGAAAGTTGAAGCCCTCGACAGAGTTGGCTTGGTTACAAAGGTAATACCCTTGTTCTTCAAAAAAGAAGATTTAAAAAAAGATGCCCAAAAAGAAATTAACAACTGCGTGCAGCCATTCTACAGCTTCCCTTACAACGTGGGCAATATACACAAACCCGACGAAAAGGATTTCTTACATCGTGAGGAACGTATAGAACTGTGGGATAAAAAGAAAGACAAGTTCAAGGGTTATAAAGCCAAAGTAAAGTCCAAGAAGTTGACGGACAAGGAAAAAGAAGAATACCGTTCTTATCTTGAATTTCAATCTTGGAATAAGTTTGAGCGGGAGCTACGACTTGTACGAAACCAAGACATCGTAACGTGGCTGTTGTGCACGGAACTGATTGATAAGCTGAAAGTGGAGGGACTAAATGTCGAAGAACTGAAAAAGCTACGCTTAAAGGATATTGACACAGACACAGCAAAAAAAGAAAAGAACAATATTCTGAACAGAATAATGCCGATGCAGCTACCTGTTACGGTGTACGAAATTGACGATTCCCACAATATAGTAAAGGACAGACCTTTGCATACTGTTTACATCGAAGAAACTAAAACCAAGCTTTTAAAACAAGGAAACTTCAAGGCTTTGGTAAAAGACCGCAGGCTCAATGGTCTGTTCTCGTTCGTTGATACTTCTTCTAAAGCAGAGTTGAAAGATAAACCTATCAGCAAATCGGTTGTAGAATACGAACTCGGAGAGTATCAAAACGCAAGAATAGAAACTATCAAGGATATGTTGTTGTTAGAAAAAACACTGATAAAAAAATATAAAAAGTTGCCAACCGACAACTTCAGTGATATGCTAAATGGTTGGTTAGAGGGCAAAGACGAGTCAGACAAAGCAAGGTTTCAGAACGACGTAAAACTCCTTGTTGCCGTACGGAATGCCTTTTCGCACAACCAATACCCAATGCGCAATAGAATAGCATTCGCAAACATTAACCCATTCAGCCTTTCTTCTGCTGATACTTCTGAAGAAAAGAAACTTGATATTGCCAATCAGCTGAAGGATAAAACCCACAAAATAATAAAAAAAATAATAGAAATAGAAAAGCCAATAGAAACTAAAGAATAAGATTATGGACTGTACATTAATATCAAAAGAGGTGGCTACTGCCTTGTTTAGCACCATAAGCAGTTTAATACCAATCGTTATTGCAGCCTGTCTAACGTATCGCTATGCTATCAAGAAACTACGTGAAGAGAGTTTTGAGAATATTGAGCGTGCAAAGTACGAAGCCGTACTGAAGGCGCACCAAAGCATTTATAAATTGCTTAGGTTTATTACAGATACGGAAAACGACGACTGCATATTGGTGTGGGAGCAGCCTAAGGGCGGTGGAGAGAAAACTTATTACTTCAGACAAGCCAATATACGTAAGTTTATAAAAGAGCTAACCGAAGAAATATACAACAAGGGCAATGGCATATTTCTATCAAAAAAGGTAATGCCACTGATATTCGAATATAGAAGTCTTGTCTATGGACTGTTGCTAACTGCGAAGGACAAGCCCGACGAAACGATAGAAATAAAGAATGAGAAGCTTGCAAAGAGAATGATAGAAATTCATCAGAGTCTCTCAATACAAATCAGAAAAGATATAAATTTAAAACAACGAGATTTACAATTCGATAGTTAGAATGCGTAAAATGGGTGGTAAAAAGAAAGAAACAAAACATATAAGAATCAGACAGTTAGGTTAGGTGCGTTGCATCTGCCTGCTGTTTGCAAGGTAAAAACAACTTTGCCCGAACACACATTATATATAATATGTTGCATCTGCCTGCTGTTTGCAAGGTAAAAACAACCGCTAACAATACTTCTAACGAATTGCGCAGTTGCATCTGCCTGCTGTTTGCAAGGTAAAAACAACTGTTGCTAATAGCAAAGCCATTTTCCTTTAGTTGCATCTGCCTGCTGTTTGCAAGGTAAAAACAACTAAGAAAAGGGTTGTTAGGCATAGTTTGGCGTTGCATCTGCCTGCTGTTTGCAAGGTAAAAACAACCAGTATTACTAACTGTGTCACGTACCGACAGTTGTATCTGCCTGCTGTTTGCAAGGTAAAAACAACGACTTTGAAATACTCGAGGAAACAAGCGCAGTTGTATCTGCCTGCTGTTTGCAAGGTAAAAACAACTTACGAATAAAATATAATATAAAAAAATGGGTTGTATCTGCCTGCTGTTTGCAAGGTAAAAACAACTATTTCAATTTCTAAATATTCGGCAACTTGTTGTATCTGCCTGCTGTTTGCAAGGTAAAAACAACTTCCCGTCAATATTAGTAATTCCGTAAAAGTTGTATCTGCCTGCTGTTTGCAAGGTAAAAACAACCTTCATAGTGATCGGTAAGCTGATTTTTTGGTTGCATCTGCCTGCTATTTGCAAGGTAAAAACAACAATAGTATTTAATTTCTTAAATGCTTCTTCGTTGCATCTGCCTGCTGTTTGCAAGGTAAAAACAACTTTCATGAAGTAAACCATTTGTGTTCCTGTGTTGCATCTGCCTGCTGTTTGCAAGGTAAAAACACCCGACCACAGAGGCAACCCTTTCTTGACGAAGTTGCATCTGCCTGCTGTTTGCAAGGTAAAAACACCGTGAAGCAGCGTGTAGTGAACGGGATTCCAGTTGCATCTGCCTGCTGTTTGCAAGGTAAAAACACCCCATGCCGGGCAATGAATTGCAGCTGCTCAGTTGTATCTGCCTGCTGTTTGCAAGGCACAAACAACTTATTAACAAGCACGGGAATGGAATTGGGGGAAGTAAAAACGGAAGGAGGAACACGCCTTTTAAGGGGGTGAAAAAGGCGAGAAATGTGTAAATATTTTTCACAAGCAAAACTATTGCATAACTATCTCGTTATCAGCGCATTGTAAAACCTATTGTTTTGCATTGCGAAAGCGTAGGTTTTACACGGTAAAAGCGGCTCTTTTGCGTTGCAAAAGAGCCGCTTTTGGAATGTAAAATCGAAATTATGGTTTTTCTATGGAATTATCTTTACAAAACAGGAGTGGTTTTAAGGCGTGGAAAGTGTAGAGGTTGTGGCGTGGGTTCGGGCGGCAGCACAAGGGTGGCTTTACTGATGGTGCGGCATTGGCAAGGGTGGTTGGGGCTTTTGCATCGGCTCGATGCGGTGGTTCGTTCAGTTGTGTTGGCTTCGGTTGATGTGCAGCGACGACAGGAAAGCTGCTGTACAGAGCAAGATAAGATGTTTTCTCATATCGTTATCATTTGTTTTGAGTTGGTGCATTGTGCGGAGTGGGTGCTGCAACGTGCCGCAAATGGGAGGCAGCCCAGTATTGTTCCGCCTTGCAAAGATAGGCGTTTTCGGCGAGTATGGGGTAGCTGGGAGGGGGAAATATGGGTGCGGGGGTGGCGGGGTTGGTGGTTATAGAAATTCTAGAGGTACTAGATGTTCGAGGGGAAAACCTTTTAGCTGTGGGCGGCTGCCTAAAACAAATGACCTTTAACTATGGCAGTTTCTCCATAATTAAAGGTCAATCGCAGTGTAGTATGTTCTTAAGAACAAGGTTTCTTTACTTCATCTTATTTATTGATGAGAATCTTTTGGGTGAATCTTTGATTATTATATTCAACCAATACGATGTAGATACCCGAAGAAATGTTGCCTAACGGAATAATGCCCTTGGCACTCTTGGCTACAAAATGCCCATCGACAGAGTAGAGGCGCAGCGTTCCTTCAGCATTCAACCTTATTGCAGACTTGTCTACCGATAAGACAGACTTGTTTACCAACGGTGCTATTCCATTGGTTAAGTCGAGTATGTACGGTGTAGAAGCAAAAGACTCTCTGCCGTCATTGTAGTATGCCACAACGGTATATTCAGCCTTGTCGATTGGCTGCTTGTCGATATAGCGTGTTACTTCGAAAGGAATGCAGACGTTGTTCAGCTGCACACCGTTGCGGAAAACGTTGTAACCGATGAGGGTATTGTCCTCTTCTGCGACAGCATCGTTAGGCTGGTCGGTTATGTTGCCTGTAATTCGCCAGCAGCAAGAGCCCATCTGTGGGTCGTCTTCGTAGAAGTCGCGCACGGTTTTCCAAGTCTTTCCGTTGTCTTCAGAGTAGAGGTCGCTCTTTCCAGTTACGCTCGATTTAGAGCTTTCGTAGGTCAGAGGAATCTGCTCGGCGTCGTAATCGTGAATCTTAATGCCCACTATCAGTTCCTTTCCGCTGTCAATCTTGATGGGCTGATTGAGCTTTTGGGTTGTATTCTCGTTGTACTTGATGTTCTCTATCTCCTGTTCGCAGATGAGTTTTCCGTCTTCGAACACCACAACAGCTGCGTGAATGCCCTTTTCGCCGCTTGCATCGTCGTAGTAGTTGATGTAGCTTGTTACCGAAGTAAGGTACTTGCCGTGGTATGGGGCAAGCTCGCCTTGCGTGAATTTGTTTGCTCCGATAAGTTCCTTTCCTTCATTACCGAGTGTGTAGCCTGGCGATTCTGGGTCGGAAAGATAGTTGAGCGAGTAGCCGTTTCGGCTGTTCTTCCACATCAGGAAGAGTTCGTTGTTCATCACTTTGCCCGTGAATCCCTTTGGTGCATCGACGTTGTCGCCACTGCCAATCATAATGTTGTCAAGGTAGAAATAGTATGACACTGCACCCTTTCCGTGCTTGCGGAACCTTACTTGGAATACTTTGCCAGCAACGTGCTTCGTTAAATCGACCGTCAAGATGCCTTCCAAGTTTGGCAATTCCTTCACTGTCCATTCCTTGGCTACGCTCCACGACTTTCCGCCATCTACGGTATATTCCACGCTGAGTGTGTCTTTGGTTAAATCAACCCCACCGCCTCCCTGTGCAGGTTCTTGGTTGCAAAGTATCAAGAACGAACATTTCACCTTGTTTATCTTGGTTGCATCGAGCGGACGACTTATCACACTTGACGAGTAAGGCTTGAATGTGCACGCTCCAGTAGACAGTCCCATTGAGGCGTCGTGCCCTACTTGGGCTGCCACCAACCACTCTGTATCGGCATCGTCGCCGTAATCCTTGCTCTTCGTCCAATAGTTAGTATTCAGCGAACCCTTCTCGAAATCTTCGAAAAGTGGGAACGAATAGTCGTCAGGAACGGCAATTACTGTAGGATTAGAGCGTGGCGAAAGCATCTCTTTTCCTTGTTTGTCGGTGTATATCGCTTCGATTGCAAACTTACGGTAGCCTGCATAGACATCTTTCAGTGCAAATGTCATCTCGTCTTGCAATTCCTTCAAGATTGCAACCTTTTTACCATCACAGTACACATTGTAGCCTTTCAGCGTCAATGAATTGTAAGTTGCCTTGTCTATCTTCCACGAAAGCTGAATTTGGTGTAACCCTGTTGAGCCTCCTTTTGGCTTATTGGGGGTGGCAGGAATTTCCACTTCGCGCTTGGTTACATTCAATACCCATGCCTTAGGAATTTGCCCAAACGCAATATTAGTGTCTCTATTGCCAGTAACAACATTTCCGTTTGCCGACACTGCAGACGGGAATGCCTGTGCTTTGTCTTCATAATTCAATGGGAAAGGTATGGTAAGTTGAGGATTGAACAAGTATAGATAATAAGTGAAATCGAAAATTCGGTCTGAAGAATATTGATACCAGAAACTTCTGTATGAAACTTCGCCCATACCAGCTGTGCTGTAAGTTATTGCACCGAACACGTCGCCATTATCGGCAACCGTAGGTATGCGCATTGTTTCGTTTCTCTCAAAGGTGGGCAATACGCGGTATGTGCCTTTCTCTACATCGAAAAGTCGGTAGTCGGAACGGCTTGAAAGCGAGAAGATGAAGTACTTGCCATTGGGGCTCATATCAATCATACGCATCTGTTTCATCTTCGCCAGCTCGGCATCTTCGTTCGTGCAGTTCACAGTATAGCATTTTCCGTCTATCCAATAACACGCAATTGCTCTACCTCCTTCTATTGCCAACCCCACAATGGTGCGTCCGTCAGACGACACATTGATTGCAAGACCGTATTTATAGCTCTCGGGCAAGGGCAGTTGCTCCATTTTCCACTCGTTGTTTGCGCCACGAGTCCACTTGCAAGGATAGCTGAAAGCGAAATTAGAACATTTGCAATAGCCTACAACTACTTTACCATCGTTGGACAGTGCTGCTGCAAAGGTTCCGTCTTCGTGTTGTTTTATTTTCTTCATATCCAAATCTCCATAAGGAAGTTTCACAACTTTCCCATTCTCGAGTATGGCTGCAATGTTTGTGGGAGCACTTGTTCCGTAGAATTCTATAACGTGGTCTAAGTCCTTAACCGAGCCACACAGCGTGCCAGCATCGTTCACGTCCTTGAACAAACCGCATTTTTTCCAATTCTCAGGGTCATCGGTCGTTACCCATTTGAGGCTTCCGCTGCCGACATCGTACAGGAAACTCTCCGTTCCAACTCCAGACTTGACCTTGGTTGGATTGTATCCCACAAGATACTTGCCATTTGGAGAAATGGCTAAGGAAAAGGTGTTCTCTTCTAAAACTTTCACTTCGTCTGCCTGCATACCGCAGAAGAAGAATAGAAATAGAACCAACAAATAATGCTTTTTCATAATAATGATGTTTTTAGTTCTTTAATTTAGCAGTTTTATAACTCTTAAAAAAAGTAAGCAATAAAATGGTAAAAAGGTTAGTTAATGCTTACATGTATCAATATTTCATTTACTTTCGCACTGCTTAAAACGCAAATAAGTGAATTTTTGACACTTCGCAAAGATAAGTATATTTTTTGAAAAAACATTCTTTTTGGCAGATTTTATTTTACAAAAAATGTTTATTCATATTGTCAGACGCTATGACGAGTATCCTATCAGTACGTCGGACGTAGCTCTAAACACAATGCAAAAGCACGCTATACGCACCATAAAGCAAACATTTTGCAAAGCAATAGAGATAGCCATACAGCAACATTGGCTATCCTTGAATTAAGGAAGAAGCAAGCTAAAAATATGTAAAGAAATTTTATAAGCGAACGTTTGGCATAACCAGCTATGTATCAGCGTTTTATAAAACCTATTGTTTTGCGTTCTAAAAGCGTAGGTTTTGCACGGTAAAAGCGGCTGTTTTGCATCGCAAAAGAGCCGCTTTCGCAATGCCAAATCGAAATTGCCGTTTTTCTTCGGAATAATCTTTACAAAACGAGAGTGGTTTTCTAGTTTTGCACTAGAATTTCTAGAAACCTCTAGAAAGACTGTGTTCTTATTTAAAGTACATTGCTTCTTTGGTGCTAAGAGCGTGATTTAGCGCGCCCCTACCCTTTTCTGCTGCTCGTTTTGCGTGCAGAACAAGCCTTGCAAACAAAAATACGGGACTGCCCATTGAAAGGCAATCCCGTAAATATTGCTGTGCTTTAAAAAATCGTTTGAGCTGCGATAAAGGATTGAAACAACTGCTTACTGGTGCTGCTCGCGCAACAAGTCGTTTACGGTCTTTACTGGATTGAAAGTGATTGCGGGAACTTCTACGAACACAGTGTTCCAGTTGCTCATTGCTCCGTTCCAAAGACCAGGGAGTTCCAATGCCTTCAGCTCTTTTCCGTTCTTCGACTTGCTGCTGATGAAACCTGTGGCAGGGTCTACGAACTTCGGCAAATCGAACGGTTTTCCTGCATAGTCCTTCGTGGCACAAACCAAGTCTACGGGGTTGAAGTGGGTTCCCTCCTTGAACATTCTCACCGATTCGGCGTCGTTGCTGTCTATCTGCGAACTTTCAAGTATCTGCAAACTGACGGTGTTATCGGCATTATAGGCATAGAACGGACCGCCACCAGGCTCGCCGCTGTTCCGTACCATTCCGCATACACGCATAGGACGGTTGAACTTTTCGAGCAGGTAGGCTGCCAATTTCTCGTTGTTCAGCTGGTCGATGTCCTTGCGGCGGCAGTGCAAATCATTCTCCAAGAAGTTCTTCATACACTGCAGGTCGGCTGGCGTATAGTCGGCAGCCTTCAGTTTTCTGACGTATTCGAAAGTCTTTTCCTGCAACGTTACCAGTACGCCTGCTATCACCTTCTTCCACGTTACGGTTTCAGGTTTCAGGCGGTCGGGCGTTACGTTGTCGATATTCTTGATGAATACCACGTCAGCATCTATGTCGTTAAGATTCTGAATGAGCGCACCGTGCCCACCAGGACGGAACAAAAGCGAGCCGTCGTCGTTGCGGAAAGGCGTATTGTCGGGGTTTGCACCTACGGTATCGGTGCTTGGCTTCTGCTCGGAGAAGGTTATGGAGAAGCGGGTGCGGTAGTTTTCCTCGTACATAGGTTGCTTTTGGGCAGCCTTTGCCTTGAACAGTTCGAGGTGTTCGTGCGATACCGTGAAGTGAACGTGTGCCTCTGCACCGCACGATGCGTATTGGGCAGCCTCAACAAGGTGTTCTTCCATTGCCGTGCGTTCGCCTTCGGCATACTTGTGGAATAGCAGTAAGCCCTTCGGCAACTGCCCGTAGTCAAGTCCATCGGTGTGCAAGAGTGTTGCCACAATGGCTTTATGGCTGCCTGCTTCCATGAGTTGCGCAATGTCTTTTCCGTGTATAGTTCTGCACTTTTCGTTCAGTTCGTTGTAGAAAGCGAAGTGTTTCAGATTGTCGAAAAAGAATTTTTCAAAGTCGGTCGTAGGCGCATCATACGCTGCTTCGAGGAATGCGAAAAGGTCTTTGAACATTCTGCTGGCTGCTCCGGAGGCAGGAACAAACTTCACGACCTTGTGTTTTTCGGCTTTGTAGCTGTCCCAAGCTGCTGTAAATTCCTTTACTTCGTTTTCCTTTAAACGCACAACGCCATTGCCAACTGTGGCTGCGCTCTCTATTTTAAGGAAAGGAAAACCGTTTTTAAAGTCGGCAAGTTGCTTTTCAAAGTCGGAAAGCGTGATGCCTTTTGAGTTCAATAATAGTTCGTCTTGCTTTGTTAACATAACAGTATAAGTTTTTATGTACTAAGATGCAGCAACGAAACAGGGGTGCCGCAATTGTTGTCTCTTTCGCAAATTTACTTACTTTTTCTTAATTTAGAGAACAATTAGGCATTTTTTTGTATCTTTGTATTGTATTATTAAAGGCAACGAATATGATATTTACAGACGACGAACTAAAAAGCTTTCACGCTCTTACGGAGGAGCTAAACGAAGAGTTGGCGAACGATGTAACAGAACAAGACAAGGAGAAGCTGGCTTCCTACATTAAATTAATGGAAGAAAAGGGAGCTATGGAACGCAACGTCTTCGGTCTGAGCGAGTTGCTTTGTGCCATGCAGACATCGCTGATAGCTGTCCGCAACATCGGTTTGAAGCGCGATTCGGTACTTGCCACCGTGCTGTATGCAGGCTTTGAGAATGGCGCATTGGAGATAAAGCAAATAGAAACCGACTTCGGAAGGAGTGTCGCGCAGATTATTCAAGGGTTGGCACGCATTCAGAATCTGTATAAGAAGAATCCTATCATCGAAAGCGAGAACTTCCGCAATCTCTTGCTTTCGTTTGCAGAAGACATGCGCGTCATACTGATTATGATTGCCGACCGCGTGAATCTGATGCGACAAATACGCGACACAGGCAACAAAGAGGCACAACAACAGGTCGCAGAGGAGGCAAACTATCTGTATGCACCGCTCGCTCACAAGTTAGGGCTCTATCAGCTGAAGAGCGAACTCGAAGATTTGTCGCTGAAATACTTGGAACACGATGCCTATTACCACATAAAAGAGAAGCTGAACGAAACGAAAAAGGCACGCGATGCCTACATTAAGGAGTTCATAGAACCTGTCAGCAAGGAGCTTCAGAATGCAGGATTGCGCTTTCATATAAAGGGCAGGACGAAGTCGATACACTCCATCTGGCAGAAAATGAAGAAGCAGAAGTGTGCGTTTGAGGGCATATACGACCTGTTTGCCATAAGAATCATCTTGGATTCGCCTACCCAAAAGGAGAAAATGCAGTGCTGGCAGGCGTACTCTATCGTAACAGATATGTATCAACCCAACCCCAAACGCTTGCGCGATTGGATATCTGTGCCCAAATCGAACGGCTACGAGTGTCTCCACATTACGGTTTTAGGCCCTAACACCAAATGGGTGGAGGTGCAAATCCGCACCGAACGTATGGACGAAGTTGCCGAACACGGCTTGGCAGCGCACTGGCGATACAAGGGAATACAGGCAGAAGAAGGAATGGACACGTGGTTGGCGTCTATTAGAACGGCGTTGGAGGCAGGCGACAACTTGGAAGTGATGACGCAGTTCAAGCGCGACCTGTACGATAAAGAGATTTACGTGTTCACGCCGAAAGGCGATTTGCTGAAGTTTCCTAAAGGTGCTACCTTGTTGGACTTTGCCTATCACATTCATTCAAAGATTGGAAACCAATGCGTTGGTGGAAAGATAAACGGCAAGAATGCCTCTATAAGAACCGAGCTGCACAGTGGCGACACGGTGGAAGTAACGACGTCAGCCACGCAAAAGCCAAAACAAGAATGGCTGAACATAGCAAAGTCGGCTCGTGCGAAGTCGAAAATACGCCTTGCATTGAAGGAAACGCAGGTGAAAGAAGGCATATATGCAAAGGAAATGCTCGAAAGAAGGTTCAAGAACAAGAAGATTGAAATAGAGGAACAAACGCTTTTCCACCTTATAAAGCATCTTGGCTTCAAGGAAATTACGGAGTTTTACAAGCAGATAGCCGACGAAAAGCTCGATGTAAACAACGTGATAGAAACGTATCAGCAGCTTTACAACCAGACACACAATCAGAATACGCAGAAGGAAACCGAAAGTGCGGAGAAGTTCGAACTTGCCGATGAAACGGCAGAACTGCTGAAGAACAACGAAGACGTGCTCGTAATAGACCAGAATTTAAAGGGCATCGACTTCTCGCTGTCGAAGTGTTGCAACCCTATTTATGGCGACCACATCTTCGGATTCGTTACCGTGAACGGCGGAATAAAGATACACAGAGAGGACTGCCCCAACGCTCCCGAACTGCGCAAACGCTTCGGCTACCGTGTAGTAAAAGCGAAATGGAGCGGCAAAGGCGGGGCAAATTACAGCATAACGCTGCGCATCATAGGGCACGACGATATTGGAATAGTGAACAACATTACCAATGTGCTGTCGAAAGAAGAGAAGGTTGTGATGCGTTCCATCAACATTGACTCGCACGATGGTCTGTTTTCGGGAAACCTCGTTGTGCTGATTGAAGACACATCGAAGCTGAACGCCCTCATAAAGAAGCTGAAAAACATAAGGGGAGTAAAACAAATAACAAGACTATAATGCTGTTATAATCCTGCCACTCCTATTTTATAAACTTGTAAACGCCACCTTGTTGCTCTCAGCAAGGTGGCGTTTATATTTCCATTCCTATTATATATAAGGTGTCCGACCGAACGAGTTGCCTTAAAAACCTTTCATTTCTTCGTCGAGCAACCTTATGCCTTTCTCGGTGCATATACCTCTTATATACAGCAAGACAACAGTTCTGAATATCTCTTTGATGTTGTATTTGTTGTAGAGGTTGTTGCTCATAATGTAGTGTCCTGAAGCATCGGCAAGCGTGTTCATTATCTCTATGTTTATATCGGGCAGGAAACACCCCTCGCTGATGCCACGCTCAATGAACGCCACCACCTGTTTCCGCTTGCGTTTCCGCTTGTTCTGAATGTATTCCATTAACTTTGGATACTTCCCAATGTCCTCCAAGAAAACAGGATTTATCCTGCTGAACTCTTCAGTTTGCAGCTTAAACACGTGTATTATGATGTTGATGACATTGACTCCAGGCTTGTCGAACTCCTCAAGTTTCTCCAAACCGCGCTTGTCGTTCAGCACAACAACCTCATAAAGCAAGTCTTCCTTGTTCTGATATATTTCGTAAAGCGTTCGCTTGGAAATCTTCAAACGTGCTGCAATATCGTCCATCTTTACCTTACGAATGCCATATTGGAAAAACATTGTAGTGGCTAACTGAAGTATTTTCGCCTTCACTTCTTTCTTGTAATCGTTCTCTATAACCATGGGTGAAGTATTTTATTTATTGTACATTCCAAATCGAAGTGCAACAAACAGCCACGTTTTTCATGGTCTCTAAT
>OHBE01001876.1_pt1 | contig 16695 bp, 14 predicted proteins | sample 1577231 | NCBI WGS metagenome assembly OHBE01 (sample SAMEA3541506, study PRJEB24748) | human gut metagenome | biome: human gut; feature: human-associated habitat; material: faeces | place: China | collected 2012 | reverse complement strand
ATGGTGGCGGCCGTGGGCTGTGCTACAGCCAGCGGATGGGATACGCTTGGTTATCTCATCTTGCTATTGCTCTGCATCGGACCTGCTCTTGGCTGCATAATCGGTATTGTAGCAGATTGGCTATGGCGCAAACGGGATTATGCTGTATCTGCACGGAGTTATGTTTTTATGGCGGCACTCCCACTGCTGGTAGTTGCCGCAGCCATTTTTACAGATTGGCATGGCAATCTGGGCGCGAGAAGCATGTACGATATTCCTTCTAAAGAATCTGTGATTTCCGCCTTTGAAGAAGGAGCCTATACAGTTGATAACAACGACCTTATCGGCTATGACCGTGGTCAGCTGCGCGAAATCTGGGGCGAACCTGACAGTATGCTCTCCGGCTTTTGGGGAGATCGCTGGGAGGTTGATGACAGCACAAATGTGATCGTATATTATGCTGCCGATGAGAAAATCGAATATGTCAAGATAGATACAGACTCTGCGTATGACAACAACCGGGCTGCAGTCACCATTGATGGTGAAGTTTACTATGTTGTTGGCGATCCGATTTATTTTGAGTCCGAAGAGATTGAATCAATGACATTCCTTGAACACGCCGTTCCTTACATCGAAAGCAAACCCGAAGCTGGGTATTACGACCCTGATTTGGAAATGAAGTATGCAAAGGTGGACGAGGGTATTGTGGTTCTCTATATGACCGAATGGTATTTGTGTGTTCCAGCAGATACTGCGATATCCGATTGAACAAACCACCGGATCAATGCTGGGGCGTCCATTATCCTCGCAATAGAGAGGCTCCACCATTTCATACAGACGTGTGAAGTCCACCGCTGCATCTATCTTTCGCAGCAAATGCTCCTTCGGCACCAGTTGGTCTATGACTACGAACTCTACCAGATCTCGATCCATTTTCCCGCGTTCCAGCATCTTTCATCACCCTTACCCATTCTACCATATCTATCAGAAAAAGCCCAGCTCCAGCCGGGCTTTTTCGACGAGCTGAGGCTCTCTCCGATAAGGAGAGAGCCTCTTCAAAGCTATTACTCGATATAGCAAGCAGCTAAAACGATGACATTGGTAGTTCCGCCGCTTATGTTATCAAACGAAGAAGTTGAACATGGAATGGCGTAGGCTGTAAATGTATCTTCATTGTAAACCTCTGTGCTGTCCAAATAGTACAGAGCATAATAGTTGTTATCGTCATCAGCGGCCAAAAGGTATGTTAGCTTACCTCCCAAGTAGTCATCCTCAAACACCTGCACGGCGTAGAGATCTAACTTTACTAAGCCAATCTGATCTTGCTTGCGTGTCTTATTGAACTGTTTACTTGAGAAATCTTGTATGTCAGAGGACTGTATCGCTTCATTCGTTGCAGTAGGAAATAGATTTTCATTTTTGTCAATATACTCAATCACTGCATCTGAAATAGTAAATTTACCGAATAGGTCTAACTGACCAATGTAGTTGAAAGACTCCCCTGTAGTCGGTGTAAACTCTCCATTTGTGTATGTTCCTGACATCTCCAATGTTTCGCCATCATTTATGATGGTTGTCACGCCGTAGCCATTATAGGCTCCGTTAGAGAAATTGCCTTCATACATATATGTAGACCCGTTTTCTCCGTCTGCTTTGAATGTTCCTACACCTTGCGGCTTGCCATTGACAACTTCTCCAGTGTACTTTCCGTCAAAATCATAAGTGTCCGTTCCCTCTACCATAGTAACGGTGATATCACAGTCTGAAACGGTAGCTGGTGTATCATTTTTAGGTGTCTCTTGTGTGGTACTCCCACAACCGGATAGGGGTACCATAAACAGTGACAAAACGATAATGCCCGCCTTTTTCATGACTGTATCTCCTCATTGGTGATATATTAGCCGATTTAGGCTTGTCACCTGTTAGGAGTATACCATGTTTAGCGAATTATGCCAATAGGAAAAGAAAAGATACGAAAGCTTTTGTAATATGACAGATAGTCATTTCTATTTGCGTTCCTTGACAACTGCTTCTATCACGTCTATGTACTTTTGAGGAAGATTGAAGTCTTTGTATAGTTCATCATCGGTGTAAATGTGGTCGAATTTTCCGCTTGGAGGTGCAGGGACAAAGCGGAAACAGTCATCAGTTAGTATACCAGTTAACCTGCTAATGTTTGGCACTAAAAAGAACCTAGTAAACTTGCAGTTAATCCAAGATAAGAAGCTTTCACACCCCTCAATCGTGTCAGCTTCAAAAACGGGTTGGGCTGCTTCAATTCCACACCAACCACCTTCGCATTTACGGATTATCCTACTTGGGCAGAGCACATATCTTGGTCTAACAGTAACATACCAATCATACCCAGAAGGTTGGGTATTAGTCCAAACTTCATATCCTTTTTTGCTTGTTAGCTCAGGAAACATAAACCGTTTGTAATTTCCCAGATGCTCGATTATTTCATTACCTATATTTAGCAGACTGCTTCTATTTTCCAGAGTTCTATCCACTGTACTATTGAAAACCGGAATGTTATTACAACGATTTTCGACAATACAGCTTTCGTGGATTGCTTTATCTATCAGAAAGAAAGTAATACCATCCGGTTGGTATATATCAAAAACGTCTTTGCAGCATGGGTAGAATACTACATGACGCATGTGTTTTTGGTAACTGTCCCTGAACTCTTCATAACCGATTTTGCTAACAACTCTATGACTTGCATCAGCTGTCTGCCATTTAGCTGGTGTAATCATGACTGTGTATTGCTTGGACATTTCAAACCCCTTAGCAACGAAATCTAAGTCCATGCCTTTGTTGTATGGTGGGTTGCCGATGACAACGTCAAATCTCATATTATTAAATGCTCCTTGTACACGTTCCTTTGTCAGTTTGTCACTTGTAAACCGTATGTTTCCAGTGGATAGCGGGTCATCATACAAAGTTTTCCTTACAACTGTAGCGGCTGTCGAAGAAGTAGCGAAACCGAATAACTGTTTCTCTATGATATGCTTATGGCGGTCTTGCTCATTTGGGAACGCCTGTTTCATTTGTTCGCTGTTCATCAGTCGATGGTATATCTCAATGAGAAAACGACCACTCTTAACTGCTGGGTCGAAAAATGTTGCGTCTGGATTGAAAATTTCTTGTGGTAGTAGGTCTACCATGTCAGAAACTACCCATTGAGGCGTTATGACCTCCGACTTTGAGTATTTAGAAATACCTGTGTATTTTTGTAGTAAACTAAAAGTGTCATTCATACTGCAACCACCTAATCTGTTTTTCTTTCTAATATCTTTTAGATATCAAATATGCCTGTCATAAAAACAAGAAGCCGAAAGTAACCTCGGCTTCTTGTTTTCTGCTGTTATACCTTATTGGGAAAGCAGCCTTTCGTGTTGAGTGTCAATTCACGGTTGGCTATGCTTTCGTAGTCTGTGCCTATCAATTCGCTTTTTGCTGTTATCATTTCATATAGGGTATCTACTTTCTCTTGTGTGCTGAGTCCACCATTAACCTCAAGCCACCAAAATAGCTTTAACTGCAAACCTAAGTACTTTGTTGCTGGGTTTCGCTCCTCTTGCCTTGGATAGAATGCCGCCAACTTTGCGTGTTCCGCATTGATGCGCCCAAGATTATATGCGCCCTTGCTATGTTTACCCGGTTCTATCTGTTCCAACTGAATTTTCTCACTCTCTGCAAAAGCTGGGTAGGCGGCATAACTGTCTGTTACCATAATAGCGTCGCTGGCAAACTTTCCTGCAAGTGTTTTTGTGAGGTCAGATGTTTCAAGCCTGCCAACACATACAGGGTCTATCAAGAAATAGCCGCTTCTGTCTTTGCAGGTCAAAATACAGGTTTGGTCATTACTAATCCCTCTCTTGTATGTATTACCTGATGATAGTAGCATTTCCAAACGCTCAGGGTCTTTTTTCAGCCCTTCCAGTAAACCGTGCTTGGATAAGTAATCTATTTTTTCTTCCAATGTCATGTGGTGGCGCGGCATACGCCCAAGAACATTGATGAAGAAGGCCGGGTCACGCTTGCCCTTGAATGATACCGTAGTGTAATATTCGTCACATTCTACAATGTCTATAAATTGTCCAGTATAGTTTCGGTAGGCTTCCTCGAGGGTCATACATACCTTTTGCTTGTTAAACCAGACCGTGGTAACGCTTGTGTTTATCGTATTCGCAATTTCTTGAAGTGTCAGATTTTGCACCATTCCAAGTAATAAGCCTTTCCATTGAGCTGGTGACAGTCTTGAATGATGTATCAATGTCTGACTGGTTTCACAGAAAGTTTTACAACAATCCTTGCAACGGTATCTCTGTCTGCCTCCTGCTTTTCCGTGTCTCTTTAGACTGATGCTCCCACAATGTGGACACGCCAGAGGTATTTCATCATTCTCTTTTATGCTGTCCTTTGTGGTTTGTCCTCCTGCCCTCTTAACTTCCAGTGCAGCCATTAGCTGGTTGACTTGTTCATCGCTGAGTTTGTCAATGTCAGTCAGTATCTCCTTGAATAAATCGGCCATAGTAAGCCCTCCTAGCAGTATCCGCCTGTCTGCACTGCTTTCGGTGCTTGCCCTTCAACCGTAGTCCAAGTTCTTTAGAAGTGCTTGCTTCTGGAGTGATAGCGCCTTTTGGCTGCATTGTGCTGCTTTCTGCTGATAGTAGGCAGACTCACGGATAAATTCTTCTGCCGCATCAAATGCACTTAGGAGTTCCAGCTTCAACTGCTCTTTGTCGGATGGCGCTTTTAAGTCTGTTTTCTGTATTGCTGATGACACCATCTTTAGGTAACCACTGTCTGATGTGATAAACGCCAGCAGTATTCCCATTAAACCGCCATGCACATTTGGATTGGCTATCTTTTTACTGTCTATAACTTGCTTGATTTCTGTCCACTCAGCATCAGCGATGATTTCTACCCCAAGTTTCTTTGCAAATATTCTATCCTCTGCCGTTACCCTATTGTTAGTGATGACAACAGGTGCCGCACCGTTATTGTAGTAATGGGTTCCAGCATAAACCTCTTGTATAGGTGCCTTGCTTAAAGGTTTGTTGAAGAACTTGCATTGAATGTTGAATGAATACTTGATTGGCCTTGTGATACTGGTGGCTATGATGTCAATGCCACCGTCATTACTGCCTGTTTTCTTTGCACGAAACCCATGCTCACCAAGAAACTTAACCATAAGGTTCTCAAAATCTGTTCCTGTATAACAGTTCTGAAAGAGGAATGAGGTATTCATGCCTATATGCTCCTTTGAAAAGTAGTAACTCCATTTGTGAAGTTCACTTCTCAATCAGAGAGGATGGTGCGCAATTAGGTATCCCTAAATTGGACTGATGTCGCTATTTTTTGCAATGTATCCATACGGGATTGAATGATTGTTGAGTGGTCATTGAATGTATGTTGCTCGTTTGACTGTATATCAAAGTAGTGGCAATGTATCTGCACCTCCCAATCCTTTGATTTGAAATTTATATTTCTTCTGACCACAAAGCCAAATGAAAAGAGGATACCCTGTTTCAAAGGGTATCCTCGTGCAGGTGTGACTATTTATTCACGTATTTCGAATTTTATTCACGATTATACATAGCAACACTTATCTTGAAAAGGGACTTGAATAATGCCATTAAGTTAGGCAAAAAAGTCAAAATAATCGAAAAAAGTCCTTGACAATGGGCGAAAAATGTGCAGCCAAGGCCTGAAAACGAAACGATTTTCAGGGAGGCCGCACATGAAAAACACGGTACTGACACTGCAGGAAAGGCTATTTTCCATCATTCGAAGACTCGGCGAGAAACCGAAACGGTATGCCCGAAATCCAGACCGGGATTTTACCCGAAAACGGACACTGACGCCCGCTGTGCTGATCTATCTCATTGTCACGATGGATGAAAAAAGTATCTGGAAAGGTTTGCTCGGGCATTTTCGGAAGCGGGTCGATACGCCGTCGGCGTCGGCATTCACCCAGCAGCGACAGAAGTTGCTCCCGTCCGCGCTCGAAGATATGTTTCACCACTTTTCGGATCACCTGCGTCCGCAAAAGAAATTTCAAGGGTATCGACTGCTGGCCGTAGACGGTTCATCTCTGAAATCCGGGACGTATCCTGCGGATGAGGATGCCTATCGCCCCGGAACAGAGCACCGGCACGGATGGAATTCTTTCCATATCAACGCACTTTTTGACCTTGAAAACGGAATTTATACGGATGTGATCGTACAGAAAGAGCACACCAAGCACGAATCCAGGGCGCTGTGCCAGATGACAGCACGTTCCGCGATCAGCGACCCCGTGATCGTGCTGGCGGATCGCAATTATGAGGCGTACAACAACTTTGCCTGTCTGGAAAAGCACGGCTGGAAGTATTTGATCCGCATCCGGGATCGCGACCGAAAAAATGCTTATGGCATAAAACTGCCCGACAGCCCTGAGTTCGACCTGCCGGTGCGCATGACGCTGGGACGACTGACGCCGAAGCAGCTCCGGCAGCACGGCATCCCGGTCCCGGAGCACTATTACCGGCTCTCAAACAGCATACCATTTGACTTTCTTGGCACGGAAAGCGCTGATTTCTATTCGTTTTCGACGAGAATTGTACGTTTGAAGCGGAAAGACGGCAAAACGCAAATGCTGATGACCAACTTGGACGCCGCACAGTTCCCGCTTTCGGCGCTGCGGGAGCTCTACGCCAGGCGCTGGGGCATTGAAACGTCGTTCCGCGAACTCAAATACACGGTCGGCCTCATTCATCTGCATTCCAGAAAGTCAGATCTGGTGCTTCAGGAAATATTTGCCGCATTTACGGTTTTCAATTTTACCCGAGCCGCTGCTTGTTGGAACACGAACGAGGGCTGCGGCAGCTCAAAATACAAGCGCCGCGTCAACTTTGCCCACGCGGTCTATCTGTGCTGCGAGCTCTTGCGCGGGGAAAGGACTGAAATTACCGGGCTTTTAGAGCGAGCACTGACACCGCGCAGGCCAGATCGCCTTTATCCGCGACTCACTCGGACGGGGCTCCTAATGCCCGACTAATCGCGCTTGTACTTGCCATCACTTTCTGAGCGCAGCTCTCACAAATTGCGGAGGTCATTCGAGCAGCTGGTGCAGAAATACTAATAGCGCCAATTGGTGCATTAGTAAAGTCGATAATTGGCGCACCAATACAAACGACCCCTACCTCGTTTTCCTCGTTGTCAATTGCCCATCCGAGTTCTCGAGCTTTTTGAAGGTGTTTGATAAATTCATCATAATTTACAATTGTATTTTGTGTGCGCGGCTTAATGATGGATCGATCCCAAATGGCGCGGACTTCTGTTTCCGGCAAATGAGAAAGTATGCTTTTACCGACAGCCGTGCAGTACATAGGCGAGCGAAGGCCAATGAAGGACGCCATATGGATAATACTTTCTCTACGATCCTCTTTGTATAAATATACAACTTCATCGTCGTTACGAGCGACTAGGTGAACTGTTTCACCAATTTCCGCAGCCAAACGCTCTAAGTACGGACGAGATAGCGAAACTAGATTTATACCGCCAATTGCACGGTTGCCTACTTCAAAGAGTCTAACCGTTAAGCGATATTTACCCGTTTCAATATTTTTTTGAACATATCCTCGTGATACAAGAGCAACAAGCAAGCGATGCGTTGTACTGACATGAAGACCAACAGCAGCGGACAAATCTTTTAAGAGCATACCATGCGGCTGAAAAGACAGGGCTTCAATAATATCTAAAACACGATCAATAGATTGCACCGGAGTGTGGGAAGCAGCCAAAAGAACCGCTCCTTTCTTTATAAAAACAAATAATAACTTATCTATTCATTTGAACTCTACACCATTTTTTGACAACTGTCAATTATTAAAAAACTTTTGAATAACCGAAAAAACAGTTGACAAAGTAAAGCCAATCATGTACTATTTTTGTATAGCGATAATAAATTTCATAATATGAAATTTTAACGCATTCATCCGTTTAAGCACTCTTTAGTAATTGCCTGATAGAAAGGAGCACCTTTTGTGCAAAAAAAAATTGTGACATTTGGAGAAATCCTAATGCGCCTCAATCCGGAAGGATATTTTCGATTTTTGCAAAGCTCTAAGTTTGAAGTATCTTACGGTGGTGGGGAAGCAAATGTAGCAGTATCCCTTGCTAATTACGGTATGAACGCAACCTTTGTCAGCAAAGTACCAGAGCATGAAATTGGTCAGTGCGCAATTAATGAGTTGCGGCGATATGGTGTAGATACAAAATTTGTTGCCCGCGGCGGAAATCGATTAGGGGTATATTTCTGCGAAAAAGGCGCTTCCCAAAGGGTCTCAAAAGTTATCTACGATCGCGAGAATTCTTCAATATCCCAAGCAGATCCTGAAGATTTTAATTGGGATCTAATATTTGATAAAGCAGACTGGTTTCACTGGACGGGAATTACACCTGCACTTGGCGGAAGGCTGCCCGAGATTTGTAAAGCAGCATGTAAAGCGGCAAAAGAAAGGCAGATACCGATATCATGTGATCTCAATTTCCGAAAAAAACTGTGGACAAGGGAACGAGCCAACGCAGTTATGCAGCAGCTGATGCCGTATGTTGATGTCTGCATTGCTAATGAAGAAGATGCTAAGAATGTATTTGGAATCGTATCAGACGGAACAGATATTGATAAAGCGCAGATTAACAAAAATGGATACATCGATGTGGCCCGTCAGCTTACCCGTAAATTTGGATTTCGCAAGGTAGCTTTTACACTGCGCACATCACTTTCAGCAAATGATAACGATTGGATGGGGATGCTTTACAACGGGGAAAAAGATCATGCAGAATTTTCTCCTCAGTATCATTTACATATTGTGGACCGCGTAGGCGGTGGGGACAGCTTTGCAGGTGGGCTAATATTTGGAATGCTAAACGGGTACTCTGATCAGAAAGCACTGAACTTTGCAGTGGCAGCCTCCTGTTTAAAGCACTCTATTGAGCACGATTTTAATATGGTGTCAGTTCCTGAAGTTGAGTCGCTTGTTGCAGGAGACGGATCTGGACGTGTACAAAGATAAGCAGGTGCAGCATTATCCGAAATATTTGTTATGCAGAAAACGGAGACACATATTTACCTTGTAGAGATGAGCAAAACAAGTCCTAAAACAAAAGGGCGAAGAGAGAAAGAAGGCGGGGGTCACCCGGCAAAGAGAAAAAGCGCATAAAAAGCAAGCCCGGAGGAAAACCGAGCGAAAAAGCCATCTGAGTGATTTTCGGTTTCAGCCATGGCCGGGAACCATTGCAATCACTGCGTTTCTTGCGTTTTGCTCATGGCTATTACCTTGCCATTCGGAGGTGGAAAAATGAATACGGGATAAAAACATTTTTAGCAATTTATAAAATAATAAGGAGCTATACAAGAAGAGTACCAATCTCGGAGATAGATGCCTTGGGTAGAAATTGATCCGAGAACGGCCCTGAATAATTAATAATTTGCTGGCGTAGGTTAAAATATTAGCTGTTTCTTTTTTGTCACATGCAGTAAGTATAATATTTTCCTTTGTTCTCTTTAGTATAATGGGCCGTAAACCACCTATGTTGCATTAACAAAAAGAGTCAAAAACTATAACATTAAGGGGGATAACAAGATGAAAAAGGCATTACTTAAACTATTGGCATTGTCCTTAGCTCTGACATTTGTAATGGGTGTTTTAAGCGGATGTGGTGATACTGCGGAAAAAGATAGCGACGGAGATGTCGTAAAAATTGGCTTTGTTACCTACCTCGCCGGTGACCAAGCCTATGTGGGCCAGGCAGCAAAGCTTGCCCTGGAGGACTACGTAACAGAGCTTAATGAGAATGGGGGGCTTTTGGGCAAGCAGGTCAAGCTTATAACTTACGATTATTCGAAGGATCCTGCTACAGAGGCTGTAAATGCAACGAACAAGCTTATCCAGCAAGATGGTGTTATTGCAATTCTTGGTCCCAGTGGTAGTCAGTCGGCAATACCTATGATCCCGGTTGTGACTGCAGCAAAAATTCCTGTAATTGCAACGTCTGCCAGCAATGAAGCGGTAACCATAGATCCCAATACAGGCAAATTAAATGAGTGGATGTTTAGAGTTTGCTTTGTGGATCCTTATCAAGGCAAGGCACTGGCAAATTTTGCTATTACAGAGGCCGGAATCAGCAAGGTCGCATCATTGGGAGCGATTGGTGATCCGTATACAGAGGCCTTGACTAAAATTTTTGAAGATGAGTTCACAGCAAAAGGCGGCGAAATGGTAAAGAAGCTGAATTACCAGAACAAGGATGTTGAATTTAGAGCACAGCTGACTGAGGCTCACAAGGCTGGTGCGGAGGCAATTTTGGCCCTATCTTCTTACTATAAAGATGTTGTTTTGATGGCGCAGCAGTCAAGAGATCTGGGATATGATTTCAAATTCCTGATTGGTGATGGCTGTTATTCTCCGGAGCTTGTAGAATTAGCCGGAGATGAACTAGAGGGTTCATATATGATCAGTGGTGTTTCAGAGGATGACCCTGCCCTGAAGGAATATTCTGTGGAATTTGGAAAAAAATATCCAGGGCAGACTGCAAATGTTTATGTTGCTTATTCATTAGATGCCATGATGCTGTTGGAATATGCGATCAACAAGGCAGGATCCTTTGACACAGAAGCGATTCGAACTGCTTTGGAAAACGCTCAGGGTGTAAAGCTTTTTAGCGATGATAACTTTACTGTTGATAAAGAAACACATAATCCTCTGAATAAAACGGTTAGTGTTCTTAAAATTACCGACGGCCAGTATACTCTGTATAAAAAATATAAGCCAGAAGGCTAATGTTATATTGCTCTCTTTAAACAAATTTTTGATATTTGCATAGATAAACAAAGCCTTTGATAGGCAATGTGTAATTGCTTTAATGGGGTGCTGGTATATTTTTCATATATCAGCACCTCTGAAATGGAGAAGAACTATGAACCAATTGATTCAACAGCTTATAACAGGTTTGTCCATTGGTGGCATCTATGCTTTGCTTGCAGTGGGTTACTCCCTTATTTACAGCATTTTCAATTTTACAAACTTTTCATTCGGCGCGATTATGATGACATCGGCATTTGCCGGATATTTTGCTATTTCTAAATTGGGCTTACCTCCGGTAGGCGGTATGCTTTTTGCTCTTCTGTTTGGTGCGTGTATTTCACTTTTGGTCGAATTTATTGCATATAGACCAATGAGAAAGAAAAAGGCTCCCAGGTTATTTATTATGATCTCTGCGTATGGCATCAATATGTTTATTATTAATTTAACATTGGTTCTCCTTGGTGCAAATCTCAGAGAATTTCCAATATCGATTGGGCAAACGGCCTTTCTTGTCGGTAATATTTCTATTGGCAAAATTGACATTATTGCTTTGATCGTTTCGCTAATATCCCTTTTGGTTTTATGGATATTTTTGGAAAAAACAACCGCCGGTATTGCAATTAGAGCATGTTCTCAGGACTCCTCTACCGCAGGCCTGATGGGAATCAATGGTAATAAGGTATCCACGATGGTATTTGCCATATCAGGCGTTACAGCAGCTGTTGCAGGGATTTTTTTCGGTATAAAATATACAGTTTATCCGAACTTGGGTGATTTAGCGACGAAAGCTTTTATTGCAAGCGTAATCGGAGGCTTGGGGAGTCTGCCCGGCGCAATTACAGGCGGCATCCTGCTTGGTGTACTGGAGACAATGGTATCGGGTTATATTTCTTCAACCTACAGAGACTTATTTGCATATGGGTTTATGGTAGTTATGCTATTGTTTCTTCCAAACGGTCTCATGGGAAAGACTTCTCAGGATAAACTATAAAAAAAGGGGGGGAGCTTGTGCTATATATTGAAAGCCTGGTTATTATTGGTTGTATAAATGTTGTGGCAGTTTGCGGGCTGGTTTTGCTGGTGGGATATACGGGCATTTTTTCTATGGGACATGCCGGTTTTATGGCAATTGGCGGATACGCAGCTGCGTTGCTTTATTTACATCTTCATATCCCATATGTAGTTGCCGTAATTGCCGGAGGATTAATTGCAGCAATTTGCAGCATAATTATTGGTTATCCAACGTTGAAAATGAAGCTTCGTGGAGATTATTTTGCAATAGCAACGCTTGGCTTTGGCGAGATAGTGAAATTGATTTTAGCCAATAGCGGGCCAGATTCTATATTTGGCGGAGCTATGGGAGTAATTGGCATTCCTAAGAAAACCAATCTTATATGGGTAATAATTTTTACCGTAATTAGTATCTATGTTTTGCGTTCTATTATCAAATCAGATTATGGGAAAAATTTCGTTGCGATTCAACAACAGGAAGTAGCAGCCGAAATGATCGGAATTAATGTTTTTAAGGTAAAAATGACTTCTCTGCTTATTTCTGCGTTTTATGCTGGTATAGCTGGCGGGTTGTTTGCATTTTATATGACCTATATTTCACCGGGCACCTTTAATGAAGTAAAATCTACAGATTTGACAACCGCTGTAGTTATGGGCGGAATTAACAGCATATCCGGGCCTATTCTGTGCGGCTTTTTCTTAATTCTGCTGCCGGAGGTATTAAGATCACTTATCGAATGGAGACTGGTTATATATGGTCTGATTTTTGTATTAGTTATGATTTTTAAACCAGAAGGCCTATTCGGATATAAAGAGCTGCCGTTTGAGAAAGTAACTGCTTTTGCCAAAAAACTGATAAAGCCAAGGGGAAAAGAGGACACTATGGAGAAATGTGCAAAGGATAGGAGGCCTACAATTCGTGGAGGGAAGAAATAATAGAATATTAGAGATCGACAGCCTAGCGATTTACTTTGGCGGCTTGAAAGCAATTGATGGCGTGAGCCTATATATTGAAAAAAATGATTTTTTGGGACTGATTGGACCTAACGGTGCAGGTAAGTCAACTTTATTTAATGCAATAACGGGAAATATTGTTCCAACTATGGGAACAATTGCTTTTAATAATACAGTTATCAACAAGAAGCGGCCTGATCAAATATGCCATTTGGGGATCAGCAGAACCTTCCAGAATATTCGGCTGTTTCCTAAAATGACAGCCATTGAAAATGTTTCGATTGGTATGAATAGTATACCAAAATACTCCTTGCTACAGGCTGCTATACGCAGTGGGAAAGTGGAACAAATTAATCGGGAGACGATTGATCAGGCATATTATTACTTGGATTTGCTCGGGATAGCCGGATACAAGGACAACTTAGCCGGAAGCTTGCCCTATGGACTTCAGAGAAGATTAGAGATTGCCCGGGCGATTGCAACCAAGCCAGAGCTTCTTTTGCTGGATGAGCCGGCAGCCGGAATGAATAATGATGAGTGTAATGAGCTGGTAGAAGTATTGAAGAAGATACATAATGAGCTAGGGTTCACGGTTGCGTTGATTGAACATCACATTGATTTTGTGATGAATCTATGTAACCGACTCTATGTTTTGAATCTCGGAAAAATTTTGGCAGAAGGAACACCGGAAGCCGTCCAAAATGATCCTAATGTTATTAAAGCATATTTAGGAGAAAGGAGAAACGGTCGTGGGAAGTAGTGCGCATGAGTTGACCGGGAAAGACGAGAACCTTTTAAGCGTAGAGCATTTAAATGTATTTTACGGAGGGATCCAGGCGCTGTATGACGTTTCTTTAAATATCAGAAAGGGTGAAATACTGAGTATTATTGGGTCAAATGGCGCAGGTAAATCATCTCTCCTTCGAACAATTGCGGGCGATAAATCCATTGATTCGGGATCTATAACCTTTCAAGGGGAGCAACTGCCTAAAAGCTCATATGAGGTAGTAGGAAAAGGAATTTCCCTTGTGCCAGAAGGCAGAAGGATCTTTCCTAACTTATCTGTTAAAGATAATCTTGCAATTGGCGCATACAATCGAAGGAAGGATAAAGAAGGCATTAAGGAAAGCCTTGAAGAAGTGTTGGATCTGTTTCCGAGGTTAAAAGAAAGATATCATCAGCTTGGTGGAACATTGTCCGGCGGTGAACAGCAAATGCTTGCCATAGGCAGAGCACTAATGAGCAAGCCGGAGCTGATATGCTTTGATGAGCCTTCTTTAGGACTAGCGCCAATTATTGTCGATGAACTGTTTGATAAGATCAAATTTTTAAATGACGAAAGAAAACAGACAATTCTACTTGTTGAACAAAATGTTTATCTTGCGCTTGACATATCAAGCAGAGCTTATATTCTTAGCAGCGGATGTATCGTTGCGGAGGGAAAGTCGTCAGACCTATTAGAAATGCCAGATATCCAAGAACAGTATATGGGAATCAGGTAAGAAATAAGGGGGATATAATGTCTGAATCGGTGTTAAATATGTTTGCGCAGCAATATATCGATATGATTTTGTGCAAGAGTCGATACGATGTCGGTGATATCCAGTGGTTTACAGAGGGGCCCTTTTGGCGAAGAACCAGCATGAAGTTCTCCAGGGAATATAGAATCCTTCCTGATTACGAGATCGGTGATTTAAAGCATGGCCTTACATTGGAAAATATTGTAGACCGATCGGAGACTCTGCTCAGAGAACTGAAAGACTATGAGGAAACCTCTCCGCTTTGCGAAAAGCAGAGAATAGAATATCTAATTTGCCACATGAGAAGCCTTTGGTTTCGGTCAAAGATGCTTTTAGGAGAAAAGAGCTCGTTTGATCAAATGACGAGTGCTCTGTATAATCTTGTTGCGCCGGTATATGACTATTCTTTGTTTCAACAAATTAAAACTGAGCTGGACGAGAATTTACCGGGGCAAGGGAACGTTCTTAATCGCATAGAGCAATTTCGAGAAGGTATTACGATTCCTGCAGATAAACTATTGAATGTATTGCGAGATGTTACGGAAGCATTTCATCGTCATGCCATTCAAAATATGCACCTGACAGGCAATAGTATGCCGCGGATTCGTGTGAGGGCTCTGCCGGATCCCAATATGGTGTTTTTGTCTATTTTATTCGCCTACGATTACGATCATATTCAATATGAGCGCAACTTTAATTTGAAGTATAACTGGACAGTCGACAAAGTAATGGAATATACAGGGCATGAGATGGAGCCGGGGCATTTGACCTATTATGAAAAAAGAACGCAGTGCTTTATTGATACAGGCTGGCCGGAAATGGCGGAGGTATCATTGTATTCTCCATCTTCTGCATTTACAGAAGGGTCTGCCCGATATGCGTCAGATTTATGCTTTGCAAGCTCGATGGAGCGTAAGGTTGAATTTGAGAAGGAATATATTTTTAAAAAAGCCGGTTTAGATGATCGCCTGGTCGAATATATGCCGTTATGGCACAGATTTATGGAAGTAAGCGGATATGCGTTCTTAGAGGCTTCGCGCAAGGTTTGGGATAAGCTTTGGACAGAGGAGCAAGGTCTGCAGTTTCTGAAGGAATATGGATTTATGGAACAGACAGCGACAATAGAGCAATTAAAAGCTGCTATTTCTGATCCAGGCCATTTTGTCTGCCACGATTATGCACGGGATACAATAAGGCGATACTTCGAGAGCACTTGTTCAAGTATTGAGGAAAAATGGGCACTTTATGAGAATTTATGTAGTTCACATATGTCTATGACAGAAATTCAAAGCGGAAGATTTAAGCCAGATGTGTACATGTGGCGGTAGGAGTATTTGTATAGTATACTTTTGAAAAGATGAAAGGCAAACCATGAATAGAATTATTGAAAGGCTTTCCTCTTTTGGGGTAGTTCCTGTTGTTGCTTTGGATCACAGCTGTACAGCAGCTTCAGTAGCGAAGGCTTTAATAGCGGGCGGATTACCATGTGCGGAAATCACATTTCGCACTGCTGCGGCAGAAGAAAGTATACATCTTATAAAAGCTGCTTACCCTGATATGCTGATTGGTGCAGGTACAGTCACGACCACAGGACAAGTAGACCAAGCTATCAATGCTGGTGCAGAATTTATTGTATCTCCTGGTATAGATCGCAAGCTAATAGATTATTGTGTCAAAAAGCAGATTGCGGTCATTCCAGGCTGTGTTACTCCATCTGAATTGATGGAAGCCGTAAGCTCTGGGATTGATGTAGTGAAATTTTTCCCGGCCGAGCAGTGTGGTGGGGTGGCGACAATTACGGCGCTTTCTGCTCCTTTTCCGCAGATGATGTTTATCCCGACCGGTGGGATCAATATCAGCAATATAGGCGATTACCTATCAGCCCAAAGGGTAATCGCATGTGGTGGCAGTTGGATGGTAAAAAAAACATTGATAAATACCGGAAGGTTTGATGAAATCCAAAGGCTCACAAAAGAAACTGTTATGAAGGTTTCCGAGGAACGCGGTAAATAATGAGCACTATAGGCCGTATCATCTCACAACCTCCGGTGACGCTACGCTCCACGTCCCCCGGCTCAAGGGCGTATCCTTCGAGACAGCCATCATCGAGCGGTACCGCCGCCGGGAGAGTAGCGTGGAGGAGGCGCTCATTGAGATGTATCTGGCAGGCGTCTCCGTGCGCCGGGTGGAGGACATCACCGAGGCACTGTGGGGCAGCAAGGTTTCTCCTGCCACCATCAGCGAGCTGAACAAGAAAGCCTACGTCCACATCGAGGACTGGCGGAACCGCCCCTTGCAGGGCGGCAAGTATCCATACGTCTACGTGGACGGTATCTACCTGCGCCGCAACTGGGGCGGAGAGTACGAAAATG
>OHBE01001864.1_pt1 | contig 16790 bp, 8 predicted proteins | sample 1577231 | NCBI WGS metagenome assembly OHBE01 (sample SAMEA3541506, study PRJEB24748) | human gut metagenome | biome: human gut; feature: human-associated habitat; material: faeces | place: China | collected 2012 | reverse complement strand
CTCAGTTCGAATGCGGGCGTGAACCCGATTCTCGACAGGCTGATAATAGATATTGTAGAGTTAATGGGTTGGGTTCCTTAAAAGAGCGCAGCTCATTGGCTCTGCGAAAAATATAGCTATATTTTCAGGGAAGGAGGAAAATTGACATGAGCAATAATGATTTGCAGAAGCGCAATCCGATTCGCAACATGCAGATGGCTCTGAACACCGCCTGCGCAATGGGTACTGCTGCGATGATGAGCACTATGTTCGCATACGCAGATGTTACCAGCGCCATTAACAAGGTGTTCAATGTCGGTAACTCTGTTGCCAACGCAATTTCTAAGGGCCTGACCAACATCGTTGTTCCTATCGGTATTGCTGTCTTCCTGTACTTCCTGGTCCGTATGCTTCTGAGCAGCGACCCCAAGGATGTTCAGATGTATAAGAAGCGGCTGATTACGACCGCCATCATCGTTGTCATTGCTGCCGCTGTTCCGGGCCTGATTAAGGTTGCCAATGAACTGGGTTCGCAGGTCAATGCTGAACTTGGCTAACGGTCAATAAGCTTCGGCTCGAAGGGCTTGCTCGATGTATTCGGGCGAGCCTTTTTTGTTTTGGAAAGAAGGTGAGTTCGATTAACTCTCTTGTGAATCAGAAAAGAAACAAGAACCTGATTCGAAGAACGATGCTGGCCGCAGTTGCCGGATGCCTGATGTCGGTATGCATTGCATTTGCCGGAACCGTCGATATTGCTACGAATTTCTTTGGCCTTGTCGTTACGGTGATTGCCAAAGGTCTTTTGAATGCCGCTGATATTGTACTGGAACCTCTTTTGGAAATTACAACGATGAGTACAGCGGATGTATCCCGTTTTGTACCCGGATTTGACAGCGGTAACAACATCGGCAATTTCTTCATTCAGGCAATTAACATTATCGCGTACATGATTGCGGGTGTTCTTATCTGCTGTCATATCATTTCTTATCTTATCAACATTGCGCACGGCGAAAAGGTAGAGTCGATTCCGAAATTGATTTGGAATGCGGTGTTTGGCATCGTAATGGTGATATGCGGAAAAACTTTCCTGACCATGATTTTTAATGAAATCGTGGCTCCGCTGTCCTCGGCGTTGACGGAAGGCGTTTCGGACGCAGGCGGGACATTCTCGTTCTCGAGTGTCGGCTCAGACATGACAGGACTTGGCGAAATCACATCGGCATTCGACTTGAACTCTTTGGCAACACTTATCGTAGTGCTTGCCCTGATGCTGATTATCTGGTGGAACCTGATTAAGCTGGTCCTTGAATGCGCTGAACGCTATATCATCTGTATTTTCACCATCAACCTTTCCCCGCTGGCTTTTGCGACAATGGCAAGCGAAAACACCAAAGATACTGCGAGAAGCTGGCTGCAGATGTTCTGGTCTCAATGTGTATTGCTGATTCTGAATATCTGGGTCGTGGGTATTGCAAGAACTGCCCTGAACAACGGTCTTTTTGGTGCTTCTAATACCGAGATGGTCAAGTGGGGCCTAATCACCTACGCGTTCCTGAAAATTGCACAGCGTCTCGATGACATGATGCAGACTGCCGGATTGAAAATCACCAGAACGACAGGACTTGACCCCATCAGTGAGGCTTCCGGTGTGCTTCGGAGTATCGGCAATGTCTTCGGCGGCGTTGCGTCCGTTGCTGGACATGTAGCCGGTGTCGGCAAGAACATGTGGGATGCCGGGAAAAACATTGGCAAGGCAAATGGTGTTGAGCCGATTAAAAGCTTTGCGGATTTCATGAACGGCGGCGAAACCTCTGCACAGGACGGCGGGTATGTCAATAACGCCAGCATGGCAGATAAGATGAAGGCCGATGCCGTTCTTGGCAAGGAAACGATGTATGACCGTGCGGACAAGATGGCAAGCGGCGCTCTGAACGCTGATTCCTATAACACCGATGCCTACAAGCAGGTGCTTGAAGATAAGCTGCGCAGTGCCGGACATCTCGATGATGATGCGCATGTCGAAAGCGTTAAAATTGGCGAGGACGGCAAACTCCTTGCTAGTGCTGTCAAGCGTGATGAGAAGAACCGCGTTTCCGAGAAATCTGAGTTCGAAATCGGCGATACGCAGGAAGGCTTGCTCGATGTGAACGGGGCTAAGAAATACGACTCTATGCAGGTCGCTCCCAACGGCAAGTCCGTTATGGAAGAAGACAGCGCTATGGGTAAGTTCGGGCTTCGCAAGGTCGGTGAAGATGCGGCCGGTAACCAGATTTGGGAAGCGGAGCAATCCGTCAACATGTTTGGCGATAAGGTCAAGGATGTTACACCTGATGCTAACAACAAGGTTCAGTTCACGATTCCCGCATCTGAGATTGCCAAGGGTCGCAAGGCTGGTGACAGCGATGCCATGACCGCGTATAAGCATTTCAATGCCAACGATGACAACGATGCCTTCAAAAACAGTATCAGAGATGCTCTGTCTGCTGAAACCGGAAGCGCAGCATTGAATAAGGCGAGAGAAAATGAAGAGGAACAGGCCGCGATGGCTACTCGAATCGGCATGACCGATAAGGAACGCCTGGCTGATATGATGAATCCTGACAGTAACGCGGATTACAATTCTCCGAACGCTTTCAAGGCGATGGAAGACCATATCAAAGAAAATGCCCAGTATTATCCCGCACAGGCAGCGATGCTTGCTGATGGTGGGCATGTCACGGGTATGCATGTGTCGGACGGCACTGACGGTAATCCTGCCGGTTCGCTGATTGTTGCTATCGGCAACGACCAGGATGGCAAGAACTCTCAGGCTACCTGCACCTTTACTCGTGATGAAGAACTGGTTCCCGAGACCGCTGAAACTCCGGCTGCGCAGACGAATGAACAGCCCGTAAAGGATGCGGATGCTGCACCTGCTCCGGTGAACGAGGATGCGCATGCACCTGTTGGCGAAGAGGCGTCCGCTCCCGCTCCTCAAAGCGCAGATGAAGCTCCTACTGCACCCGCCACTGAAACTGCTCAGGCTCCTGTACCTCAGGATGTGGACAGCAAGGTGGATGCACCTGCGCCTGTTGGTGAAGAAGCGTCTGCTCCTGCTCCTCAAAGTGTGGATGAGACGGCGACTACACCTGTTGCCGAAACTGCTCAGACCCCTGTACCTCAAGATATTGACAGCGAGGTGGATGCACCTGCACCCGTTGGTGAAGAAGCGGCCACTCCTGCTCCTCAGGATGTTGGTGGTAAGGCGGATGCGCCTGTACCTGCAAGTGAAAACGCATCGGCTCCTGCAACGCAGAGTGCTGACGGCAAGGTGGCAGAGCCTACATCTGCTGGCGGTGCAACGCCTGCTTCCGGTGTGACGGCTCCTGCTCCTGCACCCGCACAGAATTCCACAACCAATACCGTGAATGCTCCTGTGCAAGGGGCGGCACCGGTTTCCGGTGGTACAGTGCCGGGTACTGCGAATGCGCCTAAGACAGCGAATGTGCCCGGTATGGCTGCAAACAACATGCCTGCAAGTACCGCACCTGAGACGGCAGCAACGCCTGCTGTCAACGCACCGGCACCTGCTTCGACTACCGGCGCAAACGCTCCTACAAGCGTACCCGGAACTACTCCTGCACCGAGTACGGCATCTGGACAGAGTTCTACAGTACCTGGTTCCGGCACGGCTCCTACTACGGTAAGACCCGCAGCGGGCGCTGGTTCTGTGAGCGCCCCGGCTCCTTCCGCTTCTATTCCTACTGCACCGGTCTCTGGCGGTTCTGCTGGAGTTGCGGTTGCGGCAGGCGTTGCAGCGGGGGTTGTGGCTGGCACGGCGGCGGGACAGGCTCAGCCTGTATCTACTCCTGCTTCTACTACGGTGTCTGCACCGGGTTCTGCACCTACAACTCCTACCGAAAGCGGCGCGGCTTCGGCACCCGCTTCACCTGCTCCTACTGCTCCGACTCATGTCTCTGCGCCTGAATCCGGCAGCGGTACAACAAATGGCGGTGCAACGGCTCCTATTGTGAATCACGAGGCGTCTGCTCCTACCTCTCCTATCCCTGCAACCGCACCTGCATCCACGCAGGAAAGCGGTGAGATTGCTTCTGCTTCTTCGACAGCCACGACTCCTGTTACTCAAATTACTCCGGAAACGGCTTCGGCTCCTTCCGAAAGTGGTTCTTCGCCTGCTGGCGAGCATGCAACTGCACCGAACGAGGGTACTACGCATAGTGAATCGTCCGGTACTGGCAGCGTAAGCAATGCCCCGGGTGCTGACGGCACAGATACGCTTGGACGGTCTGACAGTGCTCCTACGAGCACAAACGGACAGGAAAGCGGTTCTGCTCCTGCTCAGGGCAGCGGTGGTACTACGAGTCCTGCTACTGGCGATACGGCGAGCGCCGCGCCTGAATCTGCACCGGCTGAGAGTGTTACGACAACCAATGTTGCGACACTGGCACCCGCTTCTGATACGGGCAGTTCCGAGCCCTCTGGCAACTCCGGAAGCAGTTCAGGCAACGGCGCTGGCAGTTCCGGGTCTGGTACTTCTGTATCTGCTCCCGCATCTTCCGGCAATATCGGTTCTTCCAGTGAATCGGCTCCGTCCGGTAGCGTAAATGAAAGCACGGATACGCCTACTTCTGAAACCGCTGACACTTCTTCCGAAAAGGTTGAAGCCCCTGCGGCGGATGGCTTGCCGTATGCGGTAGGGGAGACCGGTGGGTCCGGGTATTCGGAAGGCGATATGCCTCCTGAACCTGAAACCACGGTCGAGACAGAAAACGCTGCGACAGAGGTCGTTCAGGTCGAGCAAGCCGCAGAACAGCAAAGCGGCGGAAGTACGGTGACTGAGACTGTCGATGAAGCTGGGTCTGAATCTAATACGCAGAACAGCCACGATGACAGCGAGAGTTACTCTGGCGGTCAATATACCGATACAGAGGATGTATCGGAACCCGACTCTGCAGATGAACCCGATACACAAGACGAAACCGAGGATACGGAATTCGATGAAACGGATGACGCCGCATTTGATGCTCCTATTGCGGACGGGTCTGAGTATTACGAGGATAAGGCGCAAACCAATTCGTTCACGGCTCCCGAACAGGAAATGGCTGAACCTGAACCTGTAGCGGAACCCGAATCCGAGTCTGAACAGGTCGCGGAACAGAAACGGCCTCCGATTCCCGAAGCCTATATGACTTCTCAGTCCAGCGTTACGCGCCTGAGCAGTACAAACGGCACAGTCGAATCCGATAGCTTGGGTATGTTCCAGATGACGCGCGAGGAAGTCGCGGATAACGGTTGGACGACTTGGCGGATTCTCCAGAAGGTGGATTCCGATGGCAGCGTTCCTGAGTACGCTCCGTTTGTGGTTCATATCAAGCCTGTTTGGGACCCTGCAACGAGAACCTCTCGCCCCGCGACCTTCGATGAGGTGGCGAATAAAGCCCGCAGCATTGAAGGTTTTGAAAATGTAGGACCGGACCTTGATGCGGATTACCGCAGGAGTCAGGCTCGTCAGGAATCCCGCAAGAATTCCGAACCGAGACCCTATAACGGACATTCCAATGGCCAGCCGCATTTCCAGCGGTACGATGACCAGAAACGCGATTCTCATGGTCATGGAAAACAGGATAAGAGACACAACCCTTTCAGCGGTATGGGCGACTATAAGCGCAGACGCTGATACAAGAAATAAGGCGTAAGCCTTTCGGTGTCGGGGTAATACCCGATGCCGTGCCTTGCAAAATCACTTGCCTCCACGCGGCGCAAGGCGGTAACGCAGCTATTGGTTGCGGCAGAAAGTGATAAGAAGCTTATCAGTAAGGAGGGTGGTAATATGGCAGGATTCGGAGGCGGTGCCTCCTCAACCGGCAATATGGCCGACAGTGCAGTAAGCGATGCCAAGCAAATGGCAAAGACAGCCGCCGATGTCTATAACGCAGGTAGAGAAGCGCAAAAAGATGCGAAGGCCGTATCGAAGGCCGCCGGACAAATCGCGAGCGGAAACTATGTCGGTGCTGTAACGACTGCAATCAAAAATCCAAAAACAACGCTCAAAATCATTCTGGTCGCGCTTGTACTTTTCATGATACCGTTCTTTATCACAATGATGGGTGTCATCTTTGTGGTTCAGTTACCGGGCTCGATTGCAGAGTCAGTGCAAAGCGCGGTCGGTCAATCCGTAGACAGCGTAACGCTTGGCTGGGAGGATTTCAAAGCAAGGCTTTCAGCGGGTATCGATGATTTTCTGACCTTTGCGACGACCGGACAGTTTGGTGATGCCAGTAAATCCTATAGGGATGATTTGGCGATTGCAGATGACCCGGTGTTCTACGGGTACACGAGTACATCAAATGTGATGGTGGCGGTGCTGAACCACTATTTCAAGGACGCGTATCAGGAATTCAATGCAACAGCACTGGATATTGCAAACAAGGAAATGGATAAGATGGTAAAGCAAGCCGAAGCTGACGGTGTTGCGCCTGAAAATATCCTGACTTCCGTGGACCCGGAACTGTACGAGTCAAAGAATTACCTGAATTGGACATTCTTCGTTATGGCTGGTGAAAGCTGCAAGACTCGCAACGATTCAGGGCTGCGGTTTCATGTGAAGGAAATGGTTGATGCTGCCAAAAGCCTTGAAAAGAGCAAGCTTTGGAAAGTAGAACTCGATAAAGAATACCGCGTCTCGGAAGCTACCCGAACATGGTGGGAGGACGAAGAAGTCGATGTTCCGACTCTTGATAAGAACGGAAACAAGCAATATGACAAATTCGGGAACCTTATCACGCATAAGGAAACGCAGCGTGTTCAGAAATCCGAAAAGTACAAGATTGCGGTCGCAAAAATCAAATACCATTATTCGCCGAAAGAAGGCGCAAAGCGGTATATCCTCGATTACTTCAATGTGACAGACACTACAGTCGGCACGGCAGACCTCTCGGATGAGGACATCTTCAACGAACAGGTTGAGGCGATGCGGCAGTTGTATAATGCGCGGGAAGCGTACTTTGAGGATAATGCGGAGTTGGACTTCGACCCGGATGCACCGAATCCAGGCATGGGCGGCGGCGTTGGCGGTATGGTCATCAGCGGAACCCTAAAAGGCTTGATTACGCAATTCTACGCATCTCATCCAGCCGATACATTGTTTAATGCCCCAAGCGTTATTGGCGGACCATGGTCAGGATGGAAGGGTATGGTTTCTTCGCATCTCGGCGCGATTCGAGGCGGCATTGCTCATAACGGAACCGATATAGTCCCGCCGTCCGTGATGTATTCACTCATTGCACCCTCACAGGGCATCGTTATCGGAACTCAGACAGGATTTGCAAACGGCGTTACCCAGACAAAAGGCAACGCACAGCGAGGAAATTTCGTTTTCGTGTATTACGGTGAATCGAGCAGTGGTGGTGTTTTCGTACTGTATCAGCATCTGTCACCGGGATTTTCTTGGAAGATTGGTGATACGATTCCCGCCGGTGCTGTTATCGGTCAAACGGGATGGAGCGGATTGTGTTACAGTTCGCACGGCGGTACAGGTGAGCATCTGCACCTTGAAATGTACTACGGTACACAGCAGGTCAATCCTGAGGCATATATGAGCAACTAAAATACGGAGGCCCCACTCAAAACGAGTGGGGATTTTTTGATGAAAAAGAACTTGAAGAAAATGGCCGCTGTAAGCCTTGCGGCGGCATCTATCTGCACTTGCTTGTCAGGATGCAGAAACAAGGCAGAGGATGAGGCGACCTCGAATCCGGTTCCGACCCCGTCTATCGCGGCATCGGATTCTGCTTCCGGAAACCCTGAGGTGACCGGAAATGTAGATACTTCGGGCGGCGTGAAGATGGAGAACGGGCAAATCGTGTTGACGCCGATTACGGCTGAGTCCCCCAATAACTGTGCTCAGAACGGGTATATGGAATACAAGTATCTGGATGGCACTTATCGGTATAAGGAATACGAGTCCGCCGTAAAGGCTAAGAACCTCGTTCCCTATACAGATGCAGATGGAAAGGGTCTTACCCTTGAAACGGGACATACCGTTTATATCCGCAATACGCAGAATCTCAGCAATACTCCTTCTGCTTCGGACAGTGACTCCGATAGTACCGAATCCGACATAGGAGAACAAATCACTATCACAGATGAGTATGTAGAAAGCAGTTCCGGGTATATCGATGAGAATGGCAACTATGTAGAGACTCCCGCCTCGACCGATACCGGCAATGATGCTGCTCTGTATTCTGATGGAGTATTACAGAAATGCATCGTGTCTGGTGAAGAAGTCTATGACATCGATAACCTTACCAACGAAATCGAATACCCTACAGATTTCGCACAGCTTCGCAAGGAAGGTTCTTGCGAGCGCATCTACATCTACAAGACGAAAGAAAGCTACGACCAGGCTGTCAAGAACCGCAAGAACGGGCAGGCTATCCTGCAAGGAAAGATGGACGCGCCGATTCGCTGCGTGATTCTCAACGGGTCTTTGGTCCCGGACCTCAAATACGCCATCAACAGTGACGGGCGCATGTGCGTTTCCCTGCGAGCATTGTCAGAAGCCTTCGATTCAAATACCGACTATGATACGACAGCGCATCTCTTGGCTGTCCCTGAAACCTTTGGCGAGTGTGCGTTCATTCCGGCAAAGGGAGCGCTTTACAATATCAGCCAGTATTTCAATGTAAACAACTCGAACAATACCTTTGATTTTATCAGCACAAAGCCGCCGGAGATTTGGACGGATACATTCGCACTTCCGACTGCGGATGATGTCGTAATGCCGGTCTCTGATATTTCGAGAATCCTCGGCTGGGAGTTCTCCTACACCGATAATATCCTGAATGTCGTCACGGATTCTCTTGACGATACCAAAGAAGAAAACCTGCTGCTCATTGAAACGCAGACATCCACGGAAAGCGTCGACTTGGATGACTGGGATTCCGCTGACAGCAGCACCGATACAGAAAGCGAGGATAGTGAATAATGACGAAGTGGAACGAACTGAAAGTGAAGATTCAGATGCTCTCGAAAGGTGAACAGCTGATTCTTCTGTTTATCTGCGCGTTTGTAGCCGCGCTGTTTCCGGGCGGGTATATTGCTGCCTTGATGGCAGGGGAGTGGGAGTCCGGGTTCTTCCGTAAACTGGTTCTCGCCCTGACGACCGGATACGGAATCATCTCTACGCTTATCTTTGCCGCAGCAATCACCTTTATTGTCGTTATCCTTTCCCAAAAGAACACAGACCTCAATTCTGCAAGAGAAGTCGATGACCGTGGCATGATTACTTCAAATGCCGGTACATACGGTACTGCCGGATGGATGAGCGAGAGCCAAGCTAAGAAAGTCTATGAGGTGGGGCCTGTTGAGGATGTGACGGGCACGATTCTCGGTCAGTTCACGCAAGACGGCGAAGAGGTCATTGCGTTGCCGTTTGAGCCGACCGGAAACCGTAACCTCATCCTGATTGGACCTCCCGGTTCCGGTAAATCTTTCGGTTATGTTCGTACCGCCGTGTTCCAGTCGATTGTTCGCGGTGAATCGGTAGTCGTTACGGACCCGAAAGGTGAAATCCACAATGATATGCGGAAATTGCTGGAATCCAGGGGCTATGAGGTGAAGGTGTTTAACCTCATCAACCTTGACCTTTCTAATGCTTGGGACTGCGTACAGGAAATCTACGACCCTATTACGGGCAACATCGATGACCAACGTGTCATTGCGTTCTGTAAAACCGTTATCACGAACACGGGCGGCGGCGGTAAAGCAGACCCGTTCTGGGAGAGTTCTGAGGAGAACCTGTTCCGCGTTGCCGTTTCCTACTGCGCGTTTATGCGTGAGACTACGCTCATTAAAATCTATGAGCGCCGTACCAAAGAACTTTTAACGCAGCTGCCGTTCATTTCTGAGGATGACGGGAAAGCATTGGTGGAGGTGGTGAAGAACCCTGAATCCGCGATGTTTGACCGCCGCAAAGTCGTAGAGTATCTGGCGAAGGAATTCTATGGCGAAGAGGAAGGCGAGAAGAAACTGCAGAGTTGGGAAGAGGATGCTCCGACCTGCAATATCTCCGATATCTATAACGCTCTGATGCACAACGACCTGAACAGCTGGGAAGAAAATTTCAAGAATGTCCCGCTGAACCATCCGGCTGCTTCTGCATGGGCTGTATTTAAAGGTATGGGCGAGCGTGTTCAGCCGAACATCGTCGGCGGCTTGAATACTCGGTTACAGCTGTTCATGACCTATAAAGTCCGCCGTGTTATCAGTAATGATGATATTCGATTGGCAGATATCGGTGCGAAAAAGACGGCACTGTTCCTTATCATTTCCGATGACAATGCTTCGATGCAGCTTCTTTCGTCTCTTCTGCTCAGTTTCCTGTTCAAGGACCTGAAAGAGGCATTTGACGCTGTTGGCGGTGAAGGGCGTATTCCCGTCAATGTCGTGGCGGACGAGTTGGCGAATACCGGCGTCTGGCCGAACTTTGAAAAGACTATCGCTACGGCTCGTTCTCGTAAAATCGCAGTTTCGTTGATTCTGCAGAGTTTGCCGCAGTTGACGCAGTTGTACGGTGAAGAAAACGCAGAAACCATCATTGGCTGCTGCAATACGATGCTGGTCCTTGGCTGTAACGATAAGTATACGGCTGAGTATATCTCTGACAAGAGCGGTATCGTTACGATTCGTGCAAAGAGCGTCAGTGATTCGAGGGCAAACTCGACCGGCATTCGCGGTGTATATCAGGGCTATTCACTCAGCGAAGGTGATGGTAAACGCAACCTTATGAACCCTGATGAAGTACAGCATCTGGAAAAGGAAGAAATTCTGATTATGACGAACGGTCAGAATCTTCTGAAAGCAAAGCGGTTCGGGTTCATCCATCATCCGCTGTTCAGTGACCCGAATTTCGTGCCTACTCGCTGGTCTGAACTTCCGAAAACCGTGGACCTGTATCCGAATGCTCGCAGACACGATGCGCTGGAATCTCTCGTGGGCGATATCCAGCGCCAGAAGGAAATCAATACGGAAATCACGCAGACGCGCACCGTAGAGAAGATGAATCCCCGTCTTACCAAGAACGACCTTGTCGGTGGGAACAAGAAACCCGGCAAGAAGAACGCTTTCGCAGAAAAATCCAAAAAGTAAATCACTCTTTACACCCCCAGTCATCAATGTGTGGCCGGGGCTTTTCTTTTTTCCCCGATTCAGCAATGAGTCGGGAGCCACACAAATCGGCAGCCTCCGCGTGGCGTGTGGTGGATATTGCCCGAATCCTGCTACGGGCAACGAATGTCGATAACATCATTTACTTCCTAAAAAAGGAGACTAATACCATGAACGAGAACGAAATGAAGAACGCCACCATCGCCGACATCGACGAGGTGACTACCCCTGTTGCCGCTGCGGAGGACGCTGCTGCGCCCATTCAGGAGCCCGCTGCGCAAGACGAAACCAATACCGCTGAGGTAGAGAACCTTGCTCCTGAGGCTGTCCCTGCCCCCGCTGACGATGGAATGGATGAGGAGGACGAGGATGTTCCTGCTGCTCAGGAGCTGTCCCGTAGCACCCGCCGTTTCAACGACGATGACTTGGAAATCGGCGATTTCATCGATGACGGCAACGACATGCTGAAGGTCGATATGCCGGAAGACCGCCGTGCCCGCGACCTTGCGGAGATGCGCCGCTGCGTGTTCGATAACAAGCGTACGCCGCGCCGCTTCCTGCAGGGCAGAGTCTTTGGCGTGCGTCCGGTCGGTTCCGGCAGTGCAGTCGTTGAGGTTACTCGCGGCACGCTGCGCATCATGATTCAGGCTGAGGATTTCTTCCATTTCAGCCAGATGAAGGGCATCGAGAACGATGATGACGCGACTCGTCAGCGCCGCTATCTGCGCAAGGCAAAGCTGATGAACGGCGCTATCATCAATTTCTGTCCCTACATGGAAGCAGAGTCTGAGGACGGCGAGGTCGTGTTTGCCGGTTCTCGTCAGGATGCAATGCAGATTCAGCGTAACCGCCACTTCTTCGGTCGCAATGCCGATGTCAAGAACGGTAGCCGCGCCGCTGCGTCTATCCTGTCCACGGGTCCCGACTATGTGATTGCGGAGGCTCTGGGTGTTGAGACCAGCATCGGTGCCGCTGCGCTGTCCGCATACGAGTACATCGACAATGTGGCTGAGAAGTACCATGTCGGTGACGGTATCCCTGTCGTGGTGGAGGACCTGCATGTCGATGCTGAGAACGGCACCGTGTCTCTGCGCCTGAACCGCGCTATTCTGGAGCGCCGTGCGAACCCCGCTATGAACATCCATAGCCTTGCTCGTGGCGGTGCTTACGGTGCGACCGTGACTTCCGTGAACGACCGCTTCTACCGCCTGATTGTCGATTCCGGCAATATCCAGGCGCGTGTGGCACTGACTTCCTCCGATGAGTTGCTGACTCGCGGTGACCGCGTGACCCTGCTGGTCTACGGCTACGATGAGAAGCGCAACTATGTCTGGGGCGCTTGCCACAAGGTCTAATCTTACCCCGGCTGTCTCTTGATTCATTTCCGGCAGACAGCCGGATGTTGCGCATTGTACCTGCCTTCTCGCGGCGCGTGGCGAACAACTGCTTTATGCAGGCTAAAGGTACTGAAAAATAACGATTCTGTAGTTGAGGTGAATGCTGTGTGTGAAAGTTGGAATATGCGCTCAGGCTTGTTCTATTCGCAACTGAATAACAGAGAACTGTTCATGGCCTGTACAGTGCATGGCGTAATGATGGAGGTATGTGTATCTGTGTTCTTAGACATGAAAGAACTGGATATGTATGCCGTAGAAGAAAGCTGCCGAAAGAATGAAGCTGCCGTATTGCTGAATGTGTATGGGGACGGTGTTGTGGCAAGCGTCAGAAAGGCTGCATTGCTGGATACGGAACTGGCCGGAAATCAGAAGCTGGCACAGCATCTGTACCGGGATTGCCGAGATGTAATGCGCACTATCGTCCCGAAACCGGAGGAAATGTAAATCATGGCACGAGAAGAAAAGCAAGCAAACATCTATGCGATTCCCAAAAACTCCTTTGACACCGGATATGTTTTTGGCGGTCAGTTCAAGACTCGAAACTTTGTGGAAGGCGTTGTCGTAACATTGCCGTTCCTCGGAATCTTCCTGTATGGATGGGCAAAACTTGGATTGGACTTTGAAAGTACCGTTGCTTACTGCTTTATCCTGTGTGCGGCGGTTTTCGTCAGTGTCGTACATGGCGTGGGCGGAGACAGCTTGTTTGAGTTCATTGCCCGCGTAGTCAAGTTCCGGCAGAATCGCAGAATCTCCAAGTACAATCCCCGTATCAAGACGGAACTTGAACCGGATTACCTGCTCCATGACGATACGATGCTCCCGAAAGAAAAACTGAAACGGGCACTGGAAAACATCAAGAGCAAGGTCGTGGGCGGCAGCGATGAGCCTATCAGCGCCGATATTACGGACGATGACCTGCAGGTTTACTACGATGACGATGAGGATTTCGTTGAAAAACCCGATGAACTGAAATCGAAGGCTGAACTGAAAGCCGAGGCAAAACAGCGTGCGAAAGAGGAGAAGGAGTTCATCAAATCCCTGCCTCGGAATCAGCGCCGTATGGCCCGTGCTGAACTGAAACGCAAGCACAAGGAAGAAGCCGAGGCAGCTAAGAAGCGCGAGGAAGAGCGGGAACGGATGATTCAGGAAGCAATCAAGCGCCGCCTCGAAAAGGCTGAGCGCGTTAAGGCAGCACAGATGCGTGCCCACTTGACGGCACTGGAACGCCAGCGTGTTCTTGAACAGGCACAGCCTGAGACTGTTGATTTGGAAGAACAGGCTGCTGGGGTGACTGAAACCGTTCTGGATGTCGTTCTGGACGAGCCTGCCGATACCGCTGTTGTCGAGCCGGTGCCGGATGCAGAGGTCTCGCAGGAAGATACTACGGCAGAGCGTCCTGACCCTGAATTGACTGAGAAGGGTAGGGAAGTGTCCGACCAGTCCGATACGGTAGAAGACGTTCTTGAAGATATCGAACTGGACGATGATACTGACATCGAAGCTGGTACAAATCCGTCCGAAGTTCTCGATACATCCGATATACTCGATGTTGAGTTGGAAGAAGCTGTAGGAGTCGAAACCGATGCACAGCGTAAACCTTCCTTTGAGCCTAGAGTGGTTCGGAACGAGAATTATACAGAGCAGATTGTGAAGCCCGTGAAGGTAAAGCCGCAAATTCGTAGCAGCCGAGATATTTCTATCTTCGACGATGAGGAGTAACAGAGTATGTTCAGAAAGAAAGACAAGAATCAGGGGATTCCGGATGGTGTGGTAGGGAATAACCTGAAAAACGCGCGTCTGACTAAGAAGGAGCGCGAAGAGATTGCAACCACCGAACGCAAGCGTATCCGTAAACAGATGGAAGCCGAAGCGGAACGCTATCAAATCATCAAAAGTACCCAGCGTATCATCCCGGTAGAGGATATCTTCAACGGTGTTATCATCACCAAAGACCATCGGTATGTGAAAGTCATGGAGTACCGTCCTATCAACTTCGCATACATGGACGCCGAGACCCAGAACCGCGTTATTTCGCTGTTCTACCAGACATTCAAGGCAGTGCCTTGTAATATCCAGTTCAAGACCTTTGCCCGTAAAGCAGATGTCGAGTCAACGATTTCCAATGTCACCCAGTATTACGAGCAGGAAACGAACCCTAAGCGCAAGAAGATGCTCAATGCCTATATCGGACTTCTTCGTAAAACGGCATTGTCGGTCGGCATTACCCGCCGCTTCTTTGTGGTCATTGAGTTCCAGAAAACTATCAGCAATGATGGGTCCCGGTTCGAGTTGGTCGTGGCAGACCTGAACGCGATGGCAGCGAATGTCCGCTCTCACATGGAACAGTGCGGGAATGTCTTCATCCCGGCACTCGGGAATCCTGACCGCAATGAGGATGCTGGTATCCATCAGCTGTTCTACCAGCTTTTGAACCGCCGCAAGAGCGAGACGGTAAGCTTCCATGACCATATGCAGCCTATCATCGACCGCTATTCGGAGGCGGAAATGCAGGGGGTAAAGACCTCCCTGCAGGCTCCCGAATTGATTGCTCCCGAATGGATTGATTTCACGCATTACAACTATATCGTCATTGACGGTAAGTTCTATACCTTCGCCTACATCCCGTCCACTGGGTACAACCAACGTGTATATGCTGGTTGGATTGCTACCTTCGTCAATGCCGGTGAAGGTATTGATGTCGATATGTTCTTTGAGCATATGTCTCGTGAAGCTGTATACAATAAAATCAGTACACAGCTTCGTATGAGCCGTGCCAATGCAATGGACAGCCACGACACCGATTCCGATTACCATGCGCGTATGGAGAAGATTTCCTCCAGCGAATACATGCTGCGTGGTCTTTCTACAGGTGAAGATTTCTACTACATGTCTATGGTCATCACGGTCGTTGCTGATTCCGTGGATGAACTCGAATACAAGTACGATAACCTTGAAAAGCGCGTCAAGGGTCAGGGCATGAAGATTCGCCGTGCTAATTTCATGATGGAAGAGTGCTTTGAATCGGCATTGCTCCCGCTTGGTAAACTCAACAAGGATATCAAGCGCAAAGCACAGCGTAATGTCTTAACTTCCGGTGTGGCATCCTGCTACCCGTTCATCTCCTTTGAGATGCAGGACCCCGACGGTATCATGATTGGCACGAACCGTGCAAACAACTCGCTTGTTACCATCGATATGTTCGATACGGATGTTCATGCGAACGCGAACGCTGTTATCCTTGGGTCTACCGGATACGGCAAGACCTTTACCGCACAGCTTTTTGCACTTCGTCTGTCTGAGATGGATACGCAGGTATTCATTATCTCACCCCTGAAAGGCTTGGAGGACTACGGCGGCGGCTGTAAGGCTGTCGGCGGTCAGTTTATCTCGATGGACCCGTCTTCCGTAAACAGCATCAATATCATGGATATTCGCGTTCCGGATGATGAGGATGCCAAGAAGATGGATGACTACGAGACGACTGGCTCCTTGCTGACAAAGAAGATTCATACCGTTAAGTCCTTCCTGCACCTTGTCGTTAAGGACATGACGCAGGAAGAAGAACAGCTGATTGATACAAGCCTTTATAAGGTATATGGGCGTTTTGGTATCACGAACGACAACGATTCGATTTTCGACTTGGAAAATGGCGGGTACAAGAAGATGCCGCTGCTCGAGGACTTGCAGAAAGAGATGCAGAATGTCCCTGAACTGCATCGTATCTGCAATATCCTCAATCCTCTGATTCGTGGTTCGATGGCGTGCTACAACCGTCCTACGAATGTGGACTTGAAAGCCAAATACATTGTATTCGACTTCAACGGCATGAAAGGTCCTACCCTTACGATGTCGATGTTTGTCGTTCTGGACTTCGTCTGGACGAAAATCAAAGAAGACCGCGCAAAGCGTAAGGCAGTCTTTATCGATGAGTGTTGGAAACTGATTGGCACGGACTCGAACGAGATGGCGGCAGAGGATGTCGTAGAGATTTTCCGTACGATTCGTGCTTACGGCGGTTCGGCGTTCGCCATGACGCAGGATATTTCGCAGTTCTATGAATACAAGGGCGGCAAATACGGTAAAGCCGTTATCGGTAACGCCGATACCAAAATCATCATGCACTTGATTCCATCCGAAGCAAAGGCTCTGCAAGCAGCTATTCAGCTTACCGATTCGGAGATGGAGAATGTCTCGAACCTCGGTCGTGGTCAGGGACTTGTTTGTTCCGGTGCCGCTAAGCTGTTCGTT
>OHBE01001842.1_pt1 | contig 16960 bp, 15 predicted proteins | sample 1577231 | NCBI WGS metagenome assembly OHBE01 (sample SAMEA3541506, study PRJEB24748) | human gut metagenome | biome: human gut; feature: human-associated habitat; material: faeces | place: China | collected 2012 | reverse complement strand
CAATATCTATTATCAGCCTGTCGAGAATCGGGTTCACGCCCGCATTCGAACTGAGCCGCATTTCCGCCTCTGCGATTTTTATGACTGCGGAATGAATTGCATTGAACGACAATGCACCGGCAGCATTATTGAGCCTTGTGCCGACTGTGCTGCCGCTCGCAGCTCCTGTTTTTTTGTTTAAAACATCATGACATGCAGCAAGCATGAACCCCAGGCTTTCTTTTGCAGCCTGCCTGTCCCTGCCGATTGATTTTGCCCACTTGAACGGGAGCTTTCCCTCAAAAATATCAAGCAATGCATCAATCGCATTCTGCCTGAGTTTTTGAAAAGCTTCGTCCTGCATGAGCCGCTTCGCACGGGTCAGCGACCCCATGCTCTGCGCCGCAAAACGCTGCGCTTCCGACTTTGCGGCACCCAAGCGAATCAACTCCGCACCGATTTCCGCCGCAGACGCCGTTCCGAGACGAACGATCTGGCAGCGCGAACGAATCGTCGGAAGAATGCGCTGTTCAATGCCCGTAAGCAGAAAAAACGTGCCTTCCGGCGGCTCCTCGAGCATTTTGAGCATTGCATTCACCGCACTGTCGTTCATCATATGGGCGTCGGTGATTACAACAACGCGGTTGTTTCCTCCGAACGCCTTTTTGCTGAGTTCCTGCCGAATCATGCGCATTTGTTCAACTTTTGCGCCGCCGTTCAGCTCGTAAAAATCCGGAGAGAATTCCAGCATCTCCGTTTTTTCGCTGCCGAAAAGCAGCAGTGCGGCGCACTGACGCAAAAGCTCCGCAGTCGATGACGGTTCACCTTCCGGCACGGTTTCATCACAATCCGCACTCGTGACAAGATAACCGTGCATCGCCCTTCCTGCACGAATCGTATTCTTCAGTTTCTGTACATTTTCGTTAATCATGAAAAATCATGAAAAGATTCCGAAACCGCGCACCGCGTGTTCCGAATCAGCAAAACTCTGCCTGCGGAGCGATCTCGCGCACATGATTCAGAAATTCTTCATCGGGATTGAAAAAAATCCTGTGCAGCGCATCACCCTTTTTGTACACAACGGAGTAAGCTTTTTCCGCTTTTTTGCATGAAACATTTGCGGAGTCGATAACCGACGAAGCATTTTCACCCGAATACTCGCCGCCGGGAGCGCAGACGGCAACTATGTCACCGCCGCAAAGAGTTTCGATTGTTGTGCCTTTTGCACTTACAATGCGTTCGAACACTATTGTTCCGACAGGGTAAGGGTAATCCTCATGCGTAATCATATCGTCAAAACGCGGATCGTAAACGGTCTCCGGCTCTTTATAAAACACAGTGTAGCGAAAGCCGATGATGCGAAGCCTGTAGATCGCATAGATTGCGGCAAGAACAAGCCCGATAAAAACGTAGCGCGGAACATTCGAATCAAAAAGCTTTTCGAGATACATGACCACCGCTCCGACTGCGAAAAAGGCAATAATCAGAACGATGAAAAGAATAAGGTCACTTTTTTGCGATCCGCCGGATCTGTCCACACTCTGTTGATACATGCATAAGCCTCCACGGTTGATTTTGCAGGCAGTGCAGCCTGCCGCTATATTGTATCATTTCGCCGATATGAAGTCAACGGCTCCAGGTCATTGCGGAATGAAAGCCGCTCCTGCCGAGATATTCGCAAATTCTCCGAGTTTATATATCTTCGGATTTGGTATTTTCGTAAAGGGAATTATGCAGCTGTTTTTTCCGCAAAAAGGAAATCAACCTGCGTTTTCCGTGCACAGCAGCAGTGTGTTGACCGCATCCTGTGCAATGCGGAACATTTCTTCACCGGTTTTATGTTTGTTTTTGATGACAAGCGCAATTTTTTCACCGGCGGCAAACGCTGCACCGTCAATTGTTCCGACAGCGGCTAACAGCTTTGCGCCGTCCAACGGGGCATCGGCGCCGAAAGTGAAGCGAACCTCCTCCGGACGAACGGTGAAATTCAGAATACCGAGCTGAGCTGCGCGGGATTTATACAGTGCAATATCCAGCAGATTTTGGACTGAGCGCGGGATTTCACCGTATCGGTCGATAAGTTCATCCTGAACATCACGGAACGAGTCAATATCGGTAATCGCCGCAATGCGTTTGTACATTGAAATTCTGCCTGTTTCACGCGGAATGTATTTTTTGGGAATATGGGCATCTATCGGTATCTCCATTACGGTGTCGATCTCCGTCTTTACCGTTTCGCCCTTTGCTTCCTTAACGGCAGCATCAATCATTTTGCAGTACAAATCATATCCGACCTGAGCCATATGCCCGTGCTGTTCCGCGCCGAGAATATCCCCCGCACCCCGAATCTCAAGATCGCGCATTGCAATACGGAAGCCCGCACCGAACTGCGTGAACTCTTTTATTGCCGACAGGCGTTTATCGGCGATCTCGCTGAGAACTTTATTTTGACGGAATGTGAGGTAGGCATAACCGAGCCTTGCGCCTCTTCCGACTCTTCCGCGGAGCTGATAAAGCTGTGAAAGGCCGAATTTGTCGGCATCATAGACTATCATGGTGTTTGCATTTGAAATATCGAGTCCGCTTTCAATTATCGTGCTGCAAATCAGAACATCGTATTTATAGTCCATGAAATCCATCATGGTGTTTTCCAGCCGGCGTTCGCTCATCTGCCCGTGAGCATAGGCAATGCGCGCTTCAGGCACAAGTTTGCTAAGCGACTCGGCAAAGATATCCATTGTTTTGACAATATTGTAAACAATGTAGACCTGTCCGCCCCTTGCAAGCTCTTTCATGATTGCCTCGCGCACAAGAGCATCATTGTATTCAACAACAAAAGTCTGCACGGGATAACGCGCTTCCGGCGGGGTTTCAATAACGCTCATATCGCGTATGCCGCTCATGCTCATGTGCAGAGTGCGCGGAATCGGGGTTGCCGAAAGGGTCAAAACATCTATATTTCGCTTCAGATTTTTTATCTGTTCCTTATGATTGACACCGAACCGCTGTTCCTCATCGATAATCAAGAGCCCCAAATCCTTGAATTTTACGTCCTTTGAAAGAATGCTGTGTGTACCGACAAGAATATCTATGGTTCCGTCCGCAGTCTGTTTTTTTATGCGTGCCTGTTCCGCAGGAGTCCTGAAACGGGAAAGCAGCTCAACCTTTATCGGGAAGCCGGAGTAGCGGGAGCAGAGCGTGTTGTAGTGCTGCTGAGCAAGTATCGTTGTCGGAACAAGAAATGCGCATTGTTTGCCGTCCATCGTGCATTTGAATGCAGCACGCAGCGCGACCTCGGTTTTGCCGTAGCCCACATCACCGCAAAGCAGCCTGTCCATTATTTTATCCGATTCCATATCGGCCTTTATCTCCTGAATGCTTGTCAGCTGATCCGGAGTTTCGCGATAAGGAAAGCTGAGTTCCAGTCTCTGCTGCCAATCCGTATCCTTCGAAAAGCGGAAGCCCTTGCGTCTTGCGCGTTCGCCGTAAAGTTTCACAAGGTCAAATGCAAGTTTGCGCACGCTCGCCCGCGTTCTTGCAACGGTTTTCTGCCACTCGCCGGAGCCGAGTTTTGAAAGCTTTTGCTTTTCCTCCTCTCCGCCGATATATTTTTGCACTCTGTCCATCTGATCCGTCGGAATGAACAGTTTGTCGCCGTCACGGTAGCAAAGCTCGATATAGTCACGGGTCTTTCCGTCAACCGTCAATGTGCTGACGCCCGTGAATCTGCCTATTCCGTGCGCTTCATGCACGACGAGATCGCCGACGCTGAGATCGTACAGCGTCAGTCTGTTATGCGGGTGCTTTGTCGGTTTTGTCTCCGGACGATATTCCGAACCGAAAAGCTCATATTCCGAAACGACCGCAAGCCGAAGCTCCGGATACTCAAACCCGCGCGGAATCGTTTGCCCGGTGATAATTATTTCGCGTTCAACGATGTCCCTGCCGAGTTTTTGAGTGACGGGAGCTTCTATTCCCAAATCGGAAAGAATATCATGCAGCCGTTCCGCATGTCTGCCGGCATAAAGCAAAACGGAGAAGCCTTTTTGCCGCCAAAGGCCGATGTCGTCGCGCAGAGCCGTATCCCCCTGCACGTAGCGCGAAATCTGCCGTGAATCGAATTTTACAAGAAATTTCGGCTTTATCAGCTGATAACTCCTTGAAAACGCAAAAAGCATTGCGGTTGAGCTTCTGTCCAGCGCCGCCATGGTGACACTCGGAGCATTCAACAGTCCCGCCTGAAGCTCATGCCCCTCCCCGCTGTGCAGAACATCCGCAAGATTATCCGTGAAGCGTGAGAAAGCGAACCTTGCGCTTTCTTCAATGCGGGAGGGTTCGTCAAGAATAATCAAGGCGTCCTCCGGCAGATAATCAAGCAAGGTTATCTCGTTCCGCACAAAAAGCGGAAGCAGTGAGAGAGCGTTCTGCGGAATTCCGCCCGCACGCAAAATCTCTGTTTCCGCCGCATAATGCGCTTTTGAGCGCAAAGCCGCAATGCCCTTTTGCCGCATATCCCGATCCAGCGGCAGTTCCGTTGCGGGCAAAATCTCAACGCAATCCGTATTTTCGGTTGAACGCTGGTTAAGCGGATCAAACTCGCGCATTGTGTCTATTTCATCATCAAAGAATTCAATGCGGACGGGATTTTCCGCCGTTATCGGAAAAATATCGATACAGCCGCCGCGCAGGCAGACCTGCCCCCTTCCCTCGCACATTTCCTCGCGCGAATAACCCGCATCGATAAATTTTTTCAGAAGGGACGCAGGTTCAATTACCATGCCCGTTCGAACCGTCTGAGTGAATGCCGAAATCACGGAGGGCGGTGCCATGCGCTGCATAACGGCCTCGATCGGCGCAACCACCAGGCAGGGTTCACCTTTTATCAGCCGTGCTGCCGTTCGCAGCCGTTTTGACGTCAATTCCTGTGACTGAACATAGCTGTGGGCATTGAGCGGCAGTTCCCTTGCCGGAAAAAGCACCGCATCGGGATAATAGCAGCAAAGTTCCTCGTGCACCCTTGCCGCTGCCTGCTCGGACGGAACAACAACAAGCATCGGCCGCTTTGCTTTTGAAAACAGAGCGGCTTCGATATGGGTTCGCTGTGCTTCGCCCAACCCAAAAACACCGGCGGGACCCTTGCAGCCGCAAAGACCTTCTTGCAGCCGTCGGAACTCTTCCGATTTATCTAAAATTGAGAACAGCGGGTTGATTTCGGTATTCAGTCCCTTCGCTTCCGTCTCTCTGTTTGTCATGTTTGAATTAACTGCCGTATTCTCCATGCGTTCACCCCCTTTGGTGCGTTTAATAATATCCGTTTAGGAAATCAGCCGTTCCGATTATCGGAATCAGGAATTGCCTCTCCGACAAGCCGAACGGTGAAAAGCGCACACTGTCCGTTTGCCGTGCAGCGCAGCCTTGCATTCCCGCCTGCGCAAAGTGCGGCATTTCCGCTTTCCAACTCAAAAAGAAGCATTGTTTCGTTCGCGGCGGGTTCAAGATCAAGTTCCGTTCCGCTGTCAACAAACACCAGCTCGCCTTCCGCCGCACCTTTGCGAAGCATAAGGTTCAAATCCCGCGCTTTGCCGACGCAATGGGTTTGAATTCCGCCGTCGAATGCATACACGGTTGAGCGGGGCAGCACAAGCTTTTCGCTGCCGTTTGCTCCGTGCGCCAACCGCATTGTGCCGCTTACCGATGCAATCAGCCTGTTGTAATCGGGCAGCGATGTAAAATCCGATTCTTCAAGTTCGACCTCTGCCGTGCTGATGCGAAAAAGAAAATTGCGCTCAGCGTAAAGAGCTCCCTCCGGCGCAATATAAATCTCGGTTGTTCTTCCGCCGCTCCAGAGCGATACGGGCATATCGGATGCCGCAATAATCCTCACGCCGCAGGAATCATACTTCGTATTATCCACGTTTATTTTATCCTTTTTCTGCATATTAAATTTCCCCTTCCGACACAAGTGTACGAGCTGAACAAATATAAACTCAATGCAGCCGAATATGCCCGAGAGTTCGCTGCCCTCGGGTTATTCCGCCGTGATTTGCGATAGGTCGCCGCAGCCGACAACAGCAGCTGCAGTACCTTTATTCGCTTTATTCATATTATAGAACATCTTCCCGCTTATTGCAAGCACCAAAGCATTTAAAGGCGTCAGCTTGCAGGCTGAAGCAAGCTTTTGTTTCGGCTTCGGCTGCTGTTGACTTTTTTTCATGCAGTTGCTATACTTTCAGTGCAACAAAAGGGCGGGTTCATTCATCCGCCGGAATTTCGGAGGAAAACAACCAAATGAAGGCTTCAACATCCCGCACCGTTTCCGCAAAGGTTCTGCATTCCATCGTTTCTGTTCTGCTTGTTTTTGCGATGATATTCGTTTTTTCCGCATGTCAATCCGACGCAGTTGACCCCAACGAAACGGTGAATATCGGCGGCGGTTCCGAAGGAGAGCACAATACACCCGCTCAGACCGCAGATCTTTCCCGTTTGGTTCGCATTTCGCTTACAATCGATGCAACGCGCGCATACAACAACGCGTCTCTGCCGCAGAATATTAAAGACGGCCTTCAAAATGAGGGTATGCTTATTAAAAACGCAATGCTGACCCTTTCCGAAGGCAAGACCGTTACCGAAACTTTCTCGCTGCTGCGCACATACGACATCGTGATCGTGTCTGAAAGCGGAGCGGCAGGAACCTTTGTTACAAGCATTCAGGGCCTTGAAAACGGCGCGTGCGGAGCCGCAAGCGGTTGGCTTTTCCGCGTCAACGGCGAATTTCCGAGCGAGGGCATAGACAGCATCAAGCTTCACAACGGGGACAAAGTCGAATGGCTGTTCTCCTGCGACGGCGGAGCGGACGTCGGCATGTCTTTCGCTCAATAACAAAATCAATGCCGATCGCTCCTGCCCGTGCCGCATCAACTGCCGCGGTTTGGTTTGTCTGCTGCGGGGAAAGCCAAATTTGCCGCCCTTCCCGAAAAAAATCCCGCACACTTATTCGCTGTGCAGGTCAGTTATTGCGCGGGTTCTGTTTTGTTAACAAAAATGTTACATTTCAAAAGGGCAAAATCCACATTTGCAGCCCTTTGCAATGTTGAAAAGCGGCAAGCGGTCTGGTATAATAGGGAACATGCGGACAACACTCGGCTTGATTTTCGCCGTGCTTCTCCGCAGAGTAAACGAATGGATTTCAACATTATGAATAAAAATAGTTTCAGATACAAAAACAAACGCCGCACCGGGAAGCTGCGTTCCTTCCTTTCCCCCGCGTTGGCTGCGCTGATGGTTTTTTCATCGCTTGCAGCCTGCACACTGACCGCATGCAAAAAAGATGATTCTCCGAATGTCATTGTTGATATTCTGCCCGTGACAAAGGCGCCGCTGCCCTCGGTTGAACCTGCAACCGCGCCGGCTGCCGAAACTGTTTCACCCACGGCAACACCCGCACCTGCCGACACGAATGCACCGGCGAACACAAATGCACCCATTGACCAAACCGTTTTCGACAACTGTGCATTTGTGGGCAATTCCACGTTCGAAGGGTTGTATAAATACGGTGTCATTACCCACGGCAAATTTTTCACCCGCGTCGGGCTGAACATTCTTTCCGTATATACCCAAACAACGACCACGGGCAGTGTGCCGGTTATTGATGAACTGAATACGGGCAGCTACGAAGCCGTCATTCTGATGTTCGGCGAAAACGAGCTCGGCTGGCCGAATCTCAACACTTTCATCGAAAAGTATTCCAAATTTCTCGATGACATATGGCAGCGTCAGCCCGGATGCGAAATTTTCATCATGCTGATTCCGCCTGTTTCGGCAAAAGTCAGCAGCACAAGCACAACTGGGGTCACGAATGAGAACATCCAGCTTTACAATGCGCAGCTTGTTGATCTTGCGGCGCGGCGCGGCTGTCATTACGTTTCCGTTCCCGAGGCACTCGTTGACGCAAACGGCTGTCTGCCCGCGGATGCATCCGGCGATGGGATTCATTTAAACATGACCTACTCAAAATACTGGGCGGATCATATCTGCCGCACGGTTGCAGCCGTGCTTCGTCCCTGACGGCGGCAGGCAAGAAGGTTAAACATAAAAAAGAGATAAACAAACGGAGGACTTACAAATGAAAAAGGCAAACATTCTCAAAATTGCATCCGCATTCGTTCTTGTTGCGGCAATGCTCATCTTCTGCGCATGCGGCAAGGATTATTCAAAGCTCAAGCTTGATGTGAACTCAATCGGAGTCAACCTTATCAACAATTGCAGCTTCCAGGTAACACCCGAAGCAGTGCCCAATGCGGACGCAGCGATTTCTCAGCTTAAACTTGACGAAACGAAGCTTGCAAAGAATGCTGACGGAAGCTTCAGACTTTTCTATTCCGTCAGCGCTTCCACTCCGGAAGTTGTTATAGTTATCGAAGCGGTTGATGCCGCAGCAGCCGAGAGCATCAGCAAAGGCGCGGTCAAAGAGTGGATCGATTACAACGCCGAGGCATACGCAAGCTACGGCGCGGATCAGGTTCCCAAACTTGAAAACGCCGTCAATCAGACGAACGGCAATTATGTTTTTGTCATCGTCAGCAATGATGCACCCGCTGCACAGAGCTTTCTTAATGCGCAGATTGACGCTGCATTAAAAACAGCTTAACGCCGCAAAGCGCAATGCACCGTTACCGCACGAATCGAGTTTGCGGATTCACTCAAAAGGGTCAAATCCACAGCTCGATTCAGGTTTCGTTATACGGAACAGCAGCGAACGAACCTACAACCCGAAATAATTATGAATAAAGACTGCAAAATCAAGGTAAAACGCGGCACACGCAATACGGTCGGCTCTGCAAACAAACTGCTAATCGTTCTGTTTGCGGGGTTTATTTCAGTATTTTTCCTTCTTATTATGTTTTTGCCGAAGCATGAAGGCGAGCTGAGTCCGAACGAACGGCGCGTGCTTGCCTCCGCTCCGAACACAAGCCTCGGCAACATTTTGAGCGGCAAATTCTCGGGCGAAGTTGACACATGGATGGAGGATCATTTTCCCGCAAGGAATGCGTTTGTTTCGATTTATTCGCACATGAACCTTTACTCCGGGCGCAGCATCGTTGAAAAAGTCACTCTGGGCAAGAATAACCGCCTGTTCAGCGCACCCGTTCAAAGAGATGATGAAACGATGAAAACAAACGCCGAAAAAATTTCCGGCTTTATAACAGAAAACGATCTGAACGCCTTCACCTTCATCATTCCTTCCGCAGGCTATATGCTTCCGGAGGAGCTTCCCGCCGTTCACCGTGAATATGCCGACGGACAGATCATCGATGCGCTGAATTCGGTGTACGGACTTCGGAATTGTGCAAAAAGCATTTTTGCCGACAATGTTTTCAACAATGCAGGCAATGTTTCCGAGCTTTATTACCGCACGGATCATCACCTGACGATGAAAGGTTCATACATTGCTTATTGCGCAATTGCAAAGAACCTGGGTTTTGAGCCTTTGGCCGAAAGCGAATTTGAAAAGCATTCCTACAGCTTCTACGGCACGGCATACGGGCAAAGCGGTCTTTGGGAGATTCCCGCAGACGACCTTCAGACATGGATCGGAAGCTATGACAGCGACCTGAGCGTTACCGTTATTGACGGCACGGTTGAAACCGAACATCGCGGTTCTCTTGACACGGATAAACTCTCCGACGATGTTGTTGATAAATATGCCGCATACCTGTACAGCAACCACGGCATTACAAAAATCGTGAATCCGAACGTTGAAAGCGGCACACTGTTTGTGCTTAAGGACAGCTACGGCAATGCGATAGTGCCGTTTTTGGCGGCGCATTACAACACAATCATAATGCTTGATACCCGCACGATGTACTACAGCCCCACGATGCCCGCGCCGAGTGAGCTTGCAAAGGAATACAATGCAAAAGATTTTGTTGTTATCTACGGAGTTGACACCGTTGCTGCCGGCAATATCGATTGGCTGAGATAAGCCTTTATTTCGTTTTTCACACAACATATTAAACAGCGACCTCCCCGAGATCAAAAATCGACGGGGAGGTTTTTTCATATGTTTTCGGCAAATCTACCGCCGCACAGCCGATGATAAGCCGATTCTGCATTTCCGTTTCCAGGAGATTTTTATAAATATTTTTCTCTTAACAGTTGATTTTTGGTTTTATCTATGCTATAATAGTAAATGATGGAAGAATGCGTTGGCCACCGCTCTTTCCGTCTGCCGATAAAACGCGGCAAAACCGCGCCTGCGGCAAATAAACAGAAAGTGACCGCCTCAGCTGACAGAAAGAGCGTACCGATGAAGTCCGCACGCATTGAACGTGCCGACGGAACGGAACGCTCTTATTTGTTTTTTCGGGGAGCTGAGGCGGACGGCTGCCGAATACGAGAGGCTGCCGTAAAACACCGAACGGATTATTTTGAAAAAAGAAAGGAAACAGTTTAGTGTCGAAAAAAAGAACATTTAAGGAGCTTTTGCAGCTGCTTCCGCAAAAGGAACAGCCCGAAGACAAAGCCGAAAAGGAAGCAGCGGAACATGCACCCCAAGAAAGTGAAGACGAAAATGCTGGCGCTGCCGTGCAGCATGAAAGTGCATATGCAAAACTCGGCAAAGCTTTTATAAACAGGCTGCATCTGCCGAACGAACTCATTGCGAATGCAGCGGAAGTCGAAAGCATTGTGAACAGGATAATCTCCGTTTGGGAGAAAGTCGAAGCAAAAACCGCTGATTCTGCCGCCGAAGAAAATGCGGAGGAATCCTTTGAAGACGCTGCGGATGCAAATGCCGAACGTCTGCCGCTTCCTCTCGCAGGCGGCCTTGCACAGGCACCGGAAGCGGATTATGAAACCATGAGCGCGGAGCAGTTCCGTACACTCCGAAAGCAGCTTAAGCGCGCCGCCATGGACGGGCGCAGGATACGACTTTGAGCGCGGATAAAAGCCGAGCAAAACAGATTTATTAAAGAAAGGAAAACAAAATGAACAAAACCACCATCAACACCACCGCAACCGCAGCCGTGAACGCAAAGTTCCCTGCGAAATATTATGACAGGCAGCTTCTTGAAAGCGCAAAGACGCGATTTGTCCATGCGGAATTCGGACAGAAACGCCCCATTCCCCGCAACAGCGGAAAATACGTAAACTTCCGCCGTTGGAACCTTTTCGACCCCGAAACCGCAATATCCGGCCTTGTTGAAGGCGAAACTCCCACCGGGCAGACACTTTCACAGACGGATGTTGAGGCGGAAGTTAAGCAATACGGTGCATATGTTGAAGTCAGTGACTTGCTCGACCTTACGGCATATGACGAAGTTATCAATGATTCCGCCGAACTTCTCGGCGAACAGCTTGGCACGGTTGTGGAGTGGATCACACGCGATGCAATGTGTGCAGGCAGCAACGTTCAATATGCCGGCGGCAGAGCAGGCAGAAATGCCCTGACGACCGAAGACAGGCTGACGACGACCGAAATTCGAAAAGCGGTGCGAACGCTGAAAAAGAACAAAGCGCGCCCCTTCTGTGAAGGCGGCAGGCAGCCGCATTTCATCTGCATCTGCTCGCCGGAGGCCACATATGACCTTCAGAACGATGAGATGTGGAAAAACGTTTCGACTTACAGCAATTCCGAAGCTATCTACAGCGGAGAAATCGGAAGATTGTTCGGTGTTGTGTTTGTTGAAAGCACTGAGGCCAAAGTATTTTCTCAGAGCGTTCACAATGCCGTTAAAGCGGCTACGACCTCATCAAAAACTTTTGTGCTTAAAAACACACCCACCGAAGCGGAGAAAGAATATCTCTCCGTCGGCGGCAACACCATTCATATCGGGAGCAATGAATACACGCTGGATTCCGAAACCCCGTATGATGCGGATACAAATACCGTTAAGCTGACCGAAGCCGCCACACTGACCGCGAACAGCATCGTTTGGAGCGATGATGCGGCAAAGTCCGACAACGGGAACCGTGCGGCTGATGTTCATTGCACACTGGTATTCGGCAAGGACGCTTACGGCGTTGTTGACCTTGAAGGCAGGGGTGCGGTTCAGCTGATCGTAAAACCGCACGGGAGCAGCGGCACTGCGGATCCGCTCGATCAGCGCGCAACAGTCGGTGCAAAGGTTGCTGCCTATGCGGCGGTCATTCTGAACGACCTGTGGCTTGTCCGTATTGAGCATACCGTTTCCTGAGGCAAAACAAACGGTATCGACGATGTATTTTGATTGTATCAGCCGATACCGCGGGGTTTTCGAACACAAGCCTCAAATATTGCCGGCTCCGTGTTCGGAAATCCCTTTCCACCGTTTTTTACCTTCAATACAGAATTAACAGCAAAAAAGAAAGGAACGAAATAACAGGTATGGTAAATCAATTGACGGGAAAACGCCGCAGAAAAGCATTGAACGATATCGTGCCGATTAACACCGCCGCTTCGACCGCAGTTTTCGGAGATTCGGCACCCGAACCGCGGGGAATGAAGCTTGCAGCCGTTCGACCGCGACAAAAAAGCACGGCAGGTTTGCGCGGAATTGCCGCCGCCAAACCCAATATCGCAGAAGCAGCTCAGGCGGCAGGCATTTTTCACCCGCAGAAAGGCACGGCAGGTTTGATTCATTTGAGCGGCGCAGATACGGGAAATCACCCGAACGGTGCAAACAGCCCGAATTCCGTCGGCATTAATGCCGTCGGCGGAAATGCTGTCGGCAATTCCGATAATTCAAGCGGATCCGACGAGGGAAACGAAAACAGCGGAACCGGCAGCAGCTCCGGCAGTTTTGAAGACTATTACACGCGCCTGCTTGAAACACTTCACGGTTACGGGGTTGCACTGACTCTTCCGACGCTTGAAGAGCTTTACTCTCAACTTGAACAATTTCTGCGCCCTGCCGTGGATTCCGCAATCGACAACCGACGGGAACACGGCGAAACGACGCTTGCGGAATTGGATGCGGACGCATACTCTCGCGGGATGGGCGGTTCAACCTACCTTTCCGGAATGAAGCGGCGCGAATACGATGCTGTTGCGGCCGATATTGCAATGCTTGAGGCCAATTATAATGCTCAGCTTGCAAAATATCTTTATGAAGCAACGCAGGAGCTTGCGGGCATTCAGCAGAGTTTTGCCGAAATGCAGCTTCGGCACAGGCAGGACATGCAAAAGCTCCGCGCACAACAGGCAGGAAGAGGTTCCGGAAACGGAAAAAGCGGCGGACAAGGCAGAAACGGGAACGGAAAGGGCAAGAGCGGCAGCTCCGGCGGCAGTTATCCCGAAGGAAGCGGAAAGTACTATAACTATTATTGTGCCTATCTTTCCCATCTTTCCGCGCAGAATCTCGATAATGTTTTCTTCAGCAATTCTTCCGAATGGACGGCAATAAGAGAACAGATGCGGCAAAGGCTCGGAAACGAGCTGTACGAGCTGATTATGAACCGCTTTGTTCCGCAAGGCAAATGAGAGGAGGATTCAATGAGCGAAACAAGTTTTATCAAGCGATTTGATATCACTCTTGACCTTAAACAGCCGGGCTGCGGCGGCGATTTCAGTGTTGTGGACGGGGACACGGGCAATGTTGTTTATCTTGCGCTGACCGATGCGGGCATTCCCGTTTCGGTTGAAGGGCGGCGAATAATCGCAGCTTTTTCAAATTCACGCGGCAAATACATGCAGGACAGCGCAGAGAGCGGCGGCGGTATAAGCATATCGGATGACAAAGTTAAACTTCAGCTCCGCCCGCAGTCATTTGCACCCGGCATTGTGGAATGCGAACTTCAGATCTACAGCGGCGGAACCGAAAATTCCACAGCGGGAGCAACTGTTTATGACAGTCTTGTTACAACCGCAAAATTCAATTTTTCTTGCCGCAGCGCGATTTACGATGCTTCAACTATCGAAAGCGAGCCCGCCGCACCTCCGCTTTCCGCAATTCTTTCCGCAATCGGAATTGCAGAGGGGGAACGCGTTAAGAGCGAAACCGCACGAAATTCCGCCGAAGCCGAACGCGCGGCAGCGGAAAAAAGCAGAGCTGCCTCCGAAAAGGGGCGAATACTGTCAGAAACCTCCAGGGTGAATGCCGAAAACAGCCGAAAAACCGCCGAAGCCGGAAGGGCGCGGGCAGAAACGACCCGCGAAACGAACGAAGCCGCGCGTAAGCAAAATGAAGCCTTGCGCATTTCCGCCGAAAACAACCGAGCCGCGGCTGAGACCAATCGCGCAAAAGCCGAAGCGAAACGCAGCGAGGCGGAGAACAATCGCATTGCAAACGAAAACGCACGGAAAGCAGCGGAACTTGAACGTTCGGCTGCGGAAACGGAACGTGCAGCAGCAGAAACGGAACGCAGCAGAATCTTTCGGGGGGAAGTCGAACTTCCGACCGCTTCAACACCGAACGATGACCCGGTTGATTTTGCGGTTGAAAGCGGCTGGTACTTTTATAAAGGAGGCATACTCGTTGTTTCCGCCGCGCTTTCCGGCAGCGCAGGCAGCGAATACGGAACGATCGAGCAGGCCGCACTCTTGACCGACGGCACAATAATTCACCGCACCTGCACCGTTTCGGCCGGTGCCAAAAACTGGAGCGCATGGGCTTAATTCAACAGAATAAAACAACGAAAAAGAAAGGAAACAAATCATGAAGAATGCAATCGATTTTGTACGCTTTGCACTTTCTCACGCAAAGCGCGAAACGATCCCCGCAGGAGCGCAGATTCCGCTTGACATTGAGGAATGCGGAACCTCTCCGTGGGAGTATCTGTTCGGAACAACGGGAAACATCGTTACTCAGGATCTCCTTAACAGACGTTTTTCGGAATATTACAGCAAACGCGGCTGGACCCGTGAAAGGTTCGACCGCGCAACCGAAAACTGGGCCGCACGCCGAGTGACGGTTTGCGACTGTCAGGGGCTTTTGGATGTTTTTGTCGGAGTTGATGTCAACGCGCATTACTGCTATGCCGCATGGTGTACCGAAAAAGGCGAAATTTCGGGCATCGGCAGACCATACGTTTTGGGCGAGGCTGTGTTCATTCAGGGAAGCAGCGAAAGAATGACCCATGTGGGCTATGTTTGCGGCTTTTTGAACGGTGAACCGTTGATCGTTGAAGCACGCGGTCTGAATTTCGGCGTTTGCGTTACGAAATTTTCGGACAGACCGTGGACACACCGCGGGCTTGTTTCGAAACAGCTGATTTACACCGAAAACTGCTATGATGAGCAGATCATTCTGACCGTTCGCAGACCGATGATACAGGGCGATGCCATAAAACATTTGCAGACGGCACTGAACGCATTGGGGTACTATTGCGGCAGTGTGGACGGCAAATGCGGCAAACTTACCATGAGCGGCGTGAATGAATTTGTTGAAATGCACAGTCTTTATGCAGGCAACCCTTGCTCCGACCCGGGAGCGGCATGAAGCAATTTCGGATTCACAAATGATGCCGAATCCGGCGGCACGAGAATACGGAGCATCAAAACCGCCTTAAAGGCACCAAATGAAAGGAGGTGAAATCAAATTGCAGGAATTTTTCACATGGAATTCATTGCTCACAAGTTCGGGCGCAACGGTTGCGACCTCGGTTGTTACCCAGCTGATTAAGGAAGCACCGCTGCTGAAAAAAATCCCGACAAGGCTTTTAAGCTTCGGCATTGCGCTTTGCATACTGATGCTTGCACTCATTTTTGACAAGTCCCTGTCACTCGGCACGGCGGCAATCTCCGTTATTAACGCTGCTGTTGTTGCACTTGCGGCAAACGGCATGTTTGACGCCGTATCGAGCGGAATGGGCAAACCGGGTTCCGGACAGGGCGGAGATTCCGAATCCGCCGAACCCAATCTTCCCGACATTGCCGACAATTCCGACGGCAGCACCGCTGACACGGATGTATCGGATGTGCATGTCAATGCTTCTGCCGCCGCCGAGCCTTCTGCGGAGGCACACGAACTTTACGACAGCTGCGGACGTTGCTCAAAAAGCTGCCTTGAGAGTGGTGAAAACTTCAACTGTTCGGAAGATTTTTCGGATTTTGCGGATTTAGGCCTTTGAACGGGTTTTCGAATCCTCTCGATTCAGCGTAAGAATGCCTATCACGGCGGCGGCAAGCACGAGAATCACGCCGCAGCCCTTCAGCAGCCCCATCGCCTCACCGAAGACCGCCATGCTTGTGAGCGAGGCGAATGCGGGCTCAAGGGTATTCAAGGCGGAGGCGCTGACCGAGCCGAGCAGTTTTATGCCCGCAAGCAGCAGACGCAGACCGACAACATAACCGAGGAATGCTTCAAAAAACAGAATTATCCACATTACGCTGTCGGCCGGGAGGCAGAACCTTCCGAGGATGAGCGCTGCCGCAAGGCTCCACAGGCAGGCGGAAGCGGTTATATAGAAGTTTGAAACAGGCGTTTCAAGCGAGGCGTACGCACTTTCGCGGCCCGCAATAAAATACACTGCGTACACAACGCCGGAGAGCAGCGCAATCAGCACACCGCCGACATTCACGCTGCCGCTGAACGAAGCATTTGAAATGAGCGCGATGCCTGCAAGTGCAAGCAGCGGCGAGATAAATTTCACGGCGGTTATGCGCTCCTTTTTTGAAACGAGAGTGATCAACATTACAAACACGGGATAGGTAAAGTTCAGGACTATCGTCATTCCCGCAGGTATGCGCAGATAGGCATAAGTGATGAGCAAAAGCGTTCCGGCAAGTGCACCGCCGCCGAAAGCGGCAAGCTGAACAAGCTGTTTCCCGCTGACGTCAAGACGCTTTTTCCCGATAAGGCAATTAAAAAGCGAAAGCAGGCTTGCAATGCCCATGCTGTACAGCACAACGCATTCATTCGTCATTTCGCGTGAGGCGTCCGCAATCAGAAACTCTGCGCCTCCGCGCGGAAACAGTCGGGTTACAAACGATGCGGGCAGTCCGCCGTTCAGTGCGGCATTGGACAAAATAGGGGTTATTCCGTAGCATGCGGAAGCGAGCACG
>OHBE01001834.1_pt1 | contig 17038 bp, 15 predicted proteins | sample 1577231 | NCBI WGS metagenome assembly OHBE01 (sample SAMEA3541506, study PRJEB24748) | human gut metagenome | biome: human gut; feature: human-associated habitat; material: faeces | place: China | collected 2012 | reverse complement strand
CTGGTTGTTTTTTCATGGCGGCACCTCAATGTTATTGACCAAATTATACTACATTAAAATTGGAATATACAAAGATGGAATGATTAATATTCCAAAACATCATCTTTTCTTGAAAAAAGCATCTTTTTTGTTATACTATATTTGAATAATTTTATATATTTATATAAAAAATCGAATCATAGCAAATCCGTGACCATAAGTTTAAAAGGAGCGTGATACGCCTAAAAAAGAAGCTTCATGAGGTATTCCAAATACCCGCTTCTATATAGATGATCCGGCTAATATCAGCCAAATAAATCTTACGTCAGAAAGAGGTGCTTTTATGAAACGCTTACTTGCTTTACTGCTTTCTTTTGCGATTCCACTATCTTTGACCGCCTGTGGTGCAGAGAAAAAAGAAAATTCTCATTCAGATTTGAATACCAGTACCATCTCAGAAGAAGTCACATCTTCGACAGCCTGCGAAGAAGAGGAAGAAGAAAATTCTCATATCGATTTGCGTACCAGTACCATCTCAAAAGAAATCAAAGATATGGCTTTGACATTACCGGAGGCATCCTCAGAAAATTTACCGAACTGGCGCGGACTGGAGTATGAACCTATGGGAGATTACCCAGATGGATATAAATATTATGGCTTTAGCACATTGGGTTTTACTGAACAAGATGTCAAGAATGTATCGGACTTGGGGTTCAATTTCCTGAGGGTGCCGCTCAATACAAAGTTTTACTTTGCTAATGCTGATGTAAATCAGCCTGTAATAAAACACTGGGAGAATTTGGATGAACTAATCTCTTGGGGTATTCAATATAAAGTACATATCTCTCTGGTAGTCTGCGAAACCTATGGACATAACTGCACATACACAGAAGAAGAAAGCACTTTGTTCAAAAATCAGGAGCAAATGGATTTATTTGTAACCTTCTGGGATACAGTGGCGGAGCGGTACGAAGATATCCCAAACAATGCACTCAGCTTCAATCTCTTGAATGAACCCTGTGATTATATCGGGGAGGATGTCTACTGTGAGACAGCGCTGCATCTGGCAGAAGTAATTCGAACCCATACCCCGGACAGGCTGATTATTTCTGATATGTTCAACTGGGGAACAGAACCCTTAGAGGGATTGGTTGGAAGCGGTATTGTTCAGTCCGTACACTGTTATGAACCTAATGTCCTTCATTCCGGAAAGCTGCAGGAATGGCCAAGTGCTCTGCCCATGGTCAATTCTCACATATACGGTGGTGGCCATTTTACCCTGCGAGGAAATTTTGCTGCAGGAACAAAAGTAAATATTTATGTCAATGGTGTTGCCGCTGGAGCAAAAGTCCTGCTTTCCGCCGGAGAACAAGAATATGATTTGTTCCAGGATTCGTGGCCAGAAACAGGAAAAAATCAATGCGTTAATGTGTTTACAGATGAAAATGGAAATCCTGTCTATGCCAACTATGATATGATGTTACAGGTGGTATTGGAACAAGATGTACAGACTATCGAAATTTATCCTTCTGAACAGGAAGGAAGCGTATTAGATTTGGGCGGTGTGTTGCTGCAAATGCCGACTGGCAGAGAAGTGATGATAGATTCTACGCCGCTGGAAGATACCGATATGGAACAGATTCCTGTAACAGATCTCACCATTGAATCTGATGGCAGTATCACAGACAATCAGCCCCGGTCGGATTATTCGCCTAGCTATAACCAGGAATGGCTGAAATCTTACTTACAGAGATATGTGGATTTCTCTCAGGAAACAGAGACAACCATTTTTCTGAATGAGTTCGGAGTACCGGTAACAGCCAACTACAAGGCATCTTTAGCCTATATGGAAGATCTTCTTTCTATAGTGGACGAATTTGGCTGGAGTTGGTGTTTGTATGACTACAAAGGTCCTTTCGGTTTGGTTAAGGGAACGGACAATACTCTAATCCGTACAGATGCAGTTTATGAAAAAATAGGGGACTGCGAAGTAGACCTTGGTCTATATCAGGTGCTAAAGGAACACTTTTAACAACGGCATATCATAAGTATATCCGCTGCACCATAGCGGATATACTTCTTTCCAGCAGCACCTAAATGCAATTATATGGGCTAGAAGTAGATTACATAATTCTGTTCTCAAACCCATAAAACATTGACATATTAAGACAGAAAGCACTCCCTCCTGCTTAGAGCAGAAAGGAGTGCTTTTTTGTTAGTCAGTGTAGATTATCGATTTAAGGAAACCTCAATTTTTCGCATGAATACAGGGGTTTGCGAGGATTTTAGGAAAGTTGGATTTTGATGGGATTTATCATCTGACAGGCTGTTTTAACAGATTATTTCAGCAAGACCAACTGCTATTTTTTTGTATTTTTGTTCTACAAGCTCATATAATACTGCTTTATCATTGCTGCCATGCGTTTACGGCGTTCTAACAAGAAAGCATCATAATGAGTAGCATCCATATCCTTTACAGAAAGCGGAATAGCATTTTCTGTCAAGTTTCTCTCAAGAAGCATTGGATCTGTTATATTTCCAAGTACAATCATTTTCGTTTCACACTGATTAAATGCTCGACTGAAATAATCACAAGGAGCTGCATCGCTAATTGCTTTATTAACTTGAGTGTCAAGATAAATATAATTGGCGACCTGATTGTATTTTATCTTACTAGTTATTCCATTCTTTTTCAGATACGCACGTGGAAAAATATGATGGATATCTCCTGCGATTGTAATCAAGTCGCTAATCTTCGTACCATTCATCAGCAGAGAGTTACAATTCAAAAAGACTTGAGCTGCCAAAAAGACATTGAATGCTGGGCTATTAACCGAGGAGGTTTCCAAATTTTGAGGAAGGCTTACTGTCCAAAAGGCATCTGATAGTGTAGAAGCCTCTACTTCTGCTAAAAAGTTTAAAAATCCTTTTTCCTGAATACTACGCATATCCCGATCCATTTGCGTTTCCGGTGACGCAATATATCGAAAAGTCAGTGTTGAGAGGACAAACCATTTTTGAACATATCTTTTAATTTGAGCCTTAGGGATTTCAGGAGTTTCCTGCAAAATTAAGTATAGAGTGTATGCAAAATCTAGGGTCATTGCAGAATTCAGAAGTTTACTAGAAATAAATCCTGCCCCTTTTATTGCCAAAATAAATTGATCAAAGCTATACTCATTAATGAAATTTAAAATTCCTTGATCCAATTTCTGGTATGCATCTGCAACGATATCGTCCCGAAACTCTTTTGTTTTAAAATCCCTGCCAGAAAGCAAGCTTACCAAATCAGCTAACTTTCCTCTACGGAACTTATGCATAAAAGCAACTCGAAGCATGTCACCATAATCTGGATCATAAATATCATCGTAATTTTTAGCTAACCATTTAATCTCATCTGCATATTTTGACTGCTGAAAATCTGTATCATGTTTTAAAAGTTCGTAGAATTCTGGTTTAACAGCTAGATGACAAAAGTAATCCACTGCTTTACGCATCAAACTTCCACCATGCTCAATATCTGCCGCCATTTTTGACATAACAAAGTCTGATTGACTCAATGGTGTTCCCTTCGAGTTAATACGAATAAAAATTTCTGTCACTTCGTCAATATCCAGTGAATGGTCCAACTCAATCACACCAATTTGGCGGTTTGCAATTGCTTTCAATTTATTGAGCGATTCAGATAACTCATCTAAATCAATATCAGGATTATTTTTTCCATACTCATTCTCAAATGCACGCTGTTTAAAATCACTTGAGAATACTACAGAAATATCCGGAATCCATTTTTTATCTTTTAAATGAGAGGCATCTTGTACAGCAAATCGTTTGCTATCATCTGTTGTCAAAGGATTAAACGCAATTCTGATTCTATCTTTATTAAAATCTTCATCCAATACCTCTTTAGCAGAAATAGCCGCCATCAGAGCTGTGATACGCTGTTGCCCGTCAATCAAAACCTTTTTACCATTAGATTTTCCACCATCTTTAGTTTTTACATCTGGGTTTTTCCATGTAATAATATAACCGGTAGGATAGCCATGATAAAGAGAATCAATCAAATCCCTTACTTGACTTCGTTTCCATACAAAAGGTCTCTGTATTTCTGGGATAACAAAATCTTCCGCTTCAATCAAGCCTAAAATAGCATTGACAGAATACTGCATCAGCGTGAATTTTTCTCCTGTCATATTAAACTCATCCTCTCTTCCTATTCTCGTTTTATGTTCATACTCTTTGATTTTGATTCATTTACCTCATGTTTTGCAAACGCATATTGGTTACTTACTGGAATAAATAAATCTTATATTCTCTTCAGCAATAATTTCCATCTTATGCTACTTTGTCAACCCAAAGTCATACTGCAAATAATCCGGTAGTTCATGTTCCATGGCCACATCAAAAAGGTAGGTACCATTTCCTGTTTGCGTTTTACGGCAGTTATGCAGTGTTCCTTTACCTACATAGGTAAAAGGCAGCACTATTCCGTTTTCATTTGCAACCTTTCGGATAAAGAGGTAGGCAAACCGGCTTTGCTTCAGCTTTTCCAGCTGATTCTGGGGTAAATTTGCCATGGATTCCCACTGGAAGAGGTTTGCCTGCAAAAATTTATCCTTGTAATTAAGCTTATCATCCTCTGGCAAATCTTTTTTCAGGGAAGCAAAAATCACTACATAATCATCGTAATAATAGGTTCCCAAAAAGATATTACCTGGATTTTTCAGCAATCTCAGCTGAACCTGATCCATCCGATAGTTTTGCCACAGCTTAAAATCGGTTTCTCCACCGTTATCTGCATAATATCGGGTAATTCCATAGGACAACAGGTCATTCAGATACTCTCGCAGCTGATCATCCATCTTCACACACAAGGACCGTTTCTGGCCTTCCTTTGTTACGACTTCGAGATATCGTAATGCATGATCCAGCTCTTCCCTGCGATAACCAGGGATTCTTTGTGCCAATTCCTTGTCGATTCCTTCGATACTGCTTATACCATCCATCAAACAGCGTATAATCTCAAATTCATGAGGACGCACCAATGGAAGCAGTCCGGAAAGATATCCAATAAAATCCACCTGTTCTTGAGTAAACAAAGGTAGATTTTCTTCACGAATCCCTGAAAGGAAATTATAATAGGAACCCGTCTTTTTGCCGCCAATCTTAATGCTCATAAAGCGAATCAGGTCTGGAGCACAATCGTTATTGAGATAATCCATGTGCTTAGGATAACATTCGGCATTGATATATTTTTTAAAATTATCGTAATCCTGTTTCAGGTACTTGATCGCATTAAAGTTTTCCTTTTCGATGGAATCCAGAATTTCTTCCTTACTCAGGTCATCAATATGGATTTCTACCCCATAATCGGAAAGCCCCAGAGCAGTAAAATTATCCCGAACAAGAGAAGCCATCAGTCTCTTTTCCAACACAAAATTTTCTGCTAAAGAAGACAGTGCAAAAGCAATCTGTACACTTCTCTTATAGCTGTTGCCGATAAAATCCAATACTGTTACATATGGTTTATTGTCATACTTTCGCAAGCCACGACCTAACTGCTGGATAAAGATGGTCGAAGATTCGGTAGGGCGCAAAAACAGCACCATATTGACCCCAGGGATATCCACACCTTCATTGAGAATATCTACCGTAAAAAGGATTTCCAGCTCTGCACTATCACTCTGTAAATCATTATAGGCACGAATTCGTTGTCCAATATCATTACGCCCTGTTAGATAGGCAGTATGATACCGTTCCCCCATCACCTCAGACATCATCCGGGCATGGGTCACATTACGGCAGAATGCCAGTGCCTTAAGTTTTCCTTGTGGCCGATGCGCTTCAATCTGTTCTGAAATAAATTCACAGTGATCATCGTTTGCCATCTGAGCAATCAGCCGCCGTTCTTCTTTTGCGGTCAGTCCATAGTCAACCAGTGAGTCACGAATTCCATAGTATTTAAAAGATACTACCAAATCATTGATAATCGCATCCCGCAGCCGCAGTTCGTAGGGGACATTCTGGTCGAACAACTCAAAAACATCCTGATTATCCATGCGCTCTGGGGTAGCTGTCAGTCCCAACAAAAACTCCGGCTCAAAATACGCGATAATCTTCTTGTAAGTTTCGGCTGTAGCATGATGGCATTCATCGATAATGATATAGTCAAACTCATCTTTGGAAAACAGCTCCAGTGTCTTACACATAGTAAAATTGGTTGCAAAAACAAAATCAGCATCAGATTCTTTGCTGGTACCACTATAGATGCCATAGGAAACCTGACTGCCAAACACATCCTGAAAAGTTTCCAGTGATTTCTTCAGGATAGAGCCCTCATGTACGACATAAAGCAGTCGTTTGGGATTAAAATTCAAAGCATCAAAGGCAGCCAGGTATGTTTTTCCGCTGCCTGCCGCTGCAACAACAAGCGCACGATTCGTACCTACTGCACGATATCGGTTCAGCTCCTTGAGTGCTTTGCGCTGCATAAAGTTTGGTTTGATATTCGCTGCAGACAGGTCATAGTCCATATCCCATCGTTCAATCGCAAAATTTAGTTTATTGGCATAGAGATTGATGATCTCCGAATTCAGCAGATGGGTTGCCTGCCATTTGTCCTCAAACTCGCTCATCGCCTGCTTGTATACATCATCATCCTGAACCGCTACATCCCACTCAATATTTTTAAGCAGTGCATAGCGAGTGATATTGGAGGAACCTATCATCACCTCGCAGTGATCATCAAAATCAAACAGGTATCCTTTCGAGTGATAACCAATGGTCGAATATCCCGAATCATGGAAGCACTCATAATCGAGATGACACTGAAAATTGGGATATCTGCCCATGAGAGCATAAAAACTCTTTAGCGACTCAATGTCAGTAAAGTTCTGATAGGTAGAAGTGATGATACGTCCCCGACAACCCCGTTCCACCGCAGATTCGATATCTTTAAACAACAAAACCAGGCCAGCTTTCTTGATAAAGCTGACCGAAAAACAGAAGGATCTGCACCGACGCAGATTATCCTTGATTTTTTCCAAAAAGGTGGTTTCTGTATAGTTTGTCAGAAATTGATGATTCATATTGTCATTCCCCGCTGCTGACCATTTCTTCTTATACTCAAATTATATTGAGTCGAAAAAGCCCATATCTTCGACATTTAACCCCAAATATTAATCATCATTGTAGCATATTCTGATCCCTTAGGCAACAATGGATCATTCTGCGGTATGTACCTTACTTGCGGTATTATAAGATAAAATCCTCTTTAATTTTCTCAGATATTTTATATCTCTTCTTCCAAACGATATTTATATTGCAAGGCATCAAAAGTAACTTCCATGATAGAATACCTCAGATTTTGTTCTGGCATATTGACAGATTTTAAAAACTCTTTATTCTTCTTGAGTGACTTCCATATCAACTTTTTGTCTTTAGTATCCATATCAATTTTATACAAAAGATTTGCAAGAGATATAATCAATTGTTCTTCATTTTCTTCTAACAACCTTATATTTGAAGACAAATATATCTCAAAATCATGTTCACAATATTTAGGAAGTAAACCTTTAATTGGATTAATCAACAATTGTGTAGATGCATTCATCAGATTTACATACGTCCCCAGCTCATACTGCTGAGCCTCTGTCATTAGGTCATAATTAAAACCGAATAATTTTATCCTCTCGATTGCGTTCGATAACTTTTCACTTTCATCAATAATACGATAAATACGTTCGTTGATTTCCACAATAGCCAATTCATACGATTTAATATCTCGTTTGCTTATCAGTGTAAAAATATTTTCCAAACGTTTTTTGTCATTTTGGCCTTTTAATAAAAAGAAGCCACTGGTTAAAATGGAAATACCAGCAACAGCCCATCCCAACGGACCAACAAGTGCAAGAAAAGCCTGACCTGCAACCATGCCTCCGCCTCCGGCAGCAAGAGCTCCACCACCTAGCCAGGCCAATGCAGCGTTGGTTGCTGCAGCGCCACTCAATGCAGATATCGCTGTGCCCGTCGAAGCAACTCCAAATGTTGTTGCTACGCCCATTGCGGTTGTTGGTCCGAGTGCTACAACCGCAGCACCCAAACCAACTCCAGCAGCCCCTGCTCCTGCACTTTTTATCTCTGCATTTCTGTAATCCAATTCAATCTTCTCTGCCTGTTGCTTCCAGTTTAATCGAATCCGTTGCAGTTTTTTATATTCCAAGTATTTTTCACTCGGTATATTTCTGATCGCATCAAATACTATCTGCAATTCTGTGATTTTATCATGAATTATCTTCGTATTTCTTCCTAATTCATCTATTTTCTGATTTACCTGATTGATTGCCTGTCCTGCTTTCATTCTGGCAATGTCCAATTTTGCTTCTCTCTCTTTTTTTGTTTCTTTCTCTTTCCCTTTCATAACTTACCTTCCCCTAAAATAAAAATCTATATCTTGTTTTTTTCTGAGTATTTCACTCTCTGGTACATTGCGCTTTTCTGCTAGTATGGCAGATTTTAAAAGCGCTTGTTCGTACATATCACTACATTTTAGATCATCAACAAAGTTTACAAGATTTCTGTCATCATAAATTCGAGAAAGCTCAGATAGTCCTTTCTGATAATTATCTATAATCTTCTTTTCTCTTTCTGCGAATCGGGCATCCGCTTCTGCCTTATAAACGTTCACTGCACGTTTTGTCTCTCCATAAAGGGATATTGTAAAACGTCCAACACCTGCAACATTCAAACGAAGAAAAAACTCTGTTACATTTAAGCTGCCTCCACCTGCTGCAAATCCTCGCATCGTAGCATCACCAAGATCGATTAAACAGAATGTTCCGTGTGCTACTGTCAGCATCCGTTTCACTGTAGGGTTGGTAAATGGTTCACATACCTTCCACATGGCTGACGCAGAGCGTTCTGTACCATTTGTCTCAACAAAATACTTTATCATTCTTCGAACTGCATACATCAATCTTACGATTATTTCATTGATAAAAACAGGTATCAACTGTGCTGTCTGAAAACGAAAATCATATCCTTTTTTATAAATACTCAGTGCCAGTTCATTCAAATTATGGTCAAATTCAGAAACTGGCATATTTAAGCTTCTCTTGATTGCAATGATATCGTTGGTCCATGCCCAAAACGGAGATGGAATCCCCATTCCTCGTCCTTTGCTGCCCGAAGAGCCTGATATATCCGAAATCAAATGCCCAAACCAATTTGCGAAACCACAAAACAATTTTGATGGTATATTGTTTCCTTGAAGTTTAAAACTACCGTCAGCATCTTGTAATGATATTAATTCGCCTCCAGAAACAAAATGAGATTGATTTGTAAACTGATCCAATATAGAAAAGAACAATCCAAGCAATGTCGGATTATGTCCCAAAGACTTAAAGTGGTGATCTTTTGGACTCAAAGAAAAGACAGCAGCTGCTGCATCTCCTGCCCCGCGTTGATCATATGGTACACAAAATTTCTTTTCGAGGCATCGAATTGCTGATGAAGCATCTCCTTTTCCATCCCATCCACACAGCTTTGCAAAATCCATTGTTCGGTTAGTAAACCACTGATCTGTAAGTTTACCAATTGGCGACTCTCCAGGCTTTCCTACCAGAAATATATCTATTAACCCACATAAAGCTCCGGAACTAGCTGCCAAAGCATAGTCTAACTTATCACATTCTGGCTTTAATAACCTCACTGACTGAATTGTTTCTTCCAGTTTATATTGTTCTGCCTCCGCAGCTTGTCGAGCCGTTTCAATAGAAGAGGCAAAAGAAACTTTATCATCCGAAACATCTAATTTTAAAATATTTGTGCTGTTCATTCCTTCTTTCCTCCCTTTTAAATACTTCTTTTATTGAATCCTGCTAAATCACATTTACGCAAGTAAAAATCAATCCCCGGCAGCTTGCCGAGGATTGATAAGAAAAATAGTAATTTTAATTCTCATGCAATTCAGCATTTTGATATATTGCATAAAGCTGCATCACCGTCTTTTGTGTTTTTGTATAGTATTTTTTTCCTGTGCTATCCATTACATAAATTTTTACTTGTTGATGTTTTTTCAGATTTTTTTCCTTAACAGATTCAAAAATAGCATTTAAGAAAAGCTGTTGTTCAAAATATAAAGTTATTGTTTTATCGATTGGAAGATGCAAAGGAAATTCTGGAAACAAAGATTTCTTTAAAGCTGTTGGAAACTCATCTGGGGGAAACTGTGAAAATAAAATAGTTCTCTTTTTATTCATGAGAATAATCCCCCACTCCTTCAGATGCACATCTCTGTTTCCTATATTGGCTATGTCCAATGAAACAAGCATTGGAAGATTTGAATTCCTTTCTGAAACTATTTTGGTAGAGTCAGAGAATTTTAATTTTAAATTCTTTTTTATATGGATATTTTGTCTGCCACAATGCAACTATAACCGCAATTGTTGTTGCAGCTGATCCTATAGTGCTGCCAATTGCTCCAAATGCTGTCCAAAACAATGTCCAATCTGGAACTTCCCCACTCAATCCAATTGCTGAAAGAAAATCCAATTATTATACACCTCACTTCAATCGTTCGCACAGCGGCATCAGCTGTTCCAGTTTTTCTACGATACGTTTTGTATACCAAGAATCATAAAATAGAATAGGCATCGTTTCACTCCACCATTTTGTTCTTCTATTATGTTCTATTATATCATTAAGCTAAGGAAACATCAATTTATTGTTGATTATTGTAATTTGTCCATTTATAATTTTACATCTTTTTTAGATAATAAAATCTATACTCCAAACCCCAAGAAATTGCTATCAAAGCAGTATTTCCAACAAAATGATCTAGCTCTCTGAGTTATAAATTATAAAGAAAGAGATACGCCATTTTAGGTGTATCTCTTTCTTATTTGCTTTCTTAATGAAGAAAACACTTTCCGTTTCCAAAAATAATCAGCAATACTATCAAATTACTTCATTACCCTATAGAATCCAATGACCTATAGATTCATACAGAACACTTCTCTTTCCTATCTTGCATTTGCTCCTCTGCTGCATTCTGATCGACACCGTATCACCCAGACTTCCAATGATATATTCTTTCTTTGAAAGAAACTCATGTCCCACTAATAATACATAGGTTTCTTAATATTTCTATCTGGAGGTTTTACACATGAAAACAAAACACGTACAACTAAAAATCAATACACAGGAACACGTTATAGTCCAACTGGAAGAACCCATGCTGTTTGACAAGTTACATACTCTCTCTGCAGAGTATTCGGTATCCATGGATCTGCTGGTTAATCTGGCTATAAAACGATTGATCGATGACATTGACCTGATCCGAAATCTGCGCATTGGAAAAATAAAAGGGGTGTAATTTACACCCCTTCTTCTTTATCAAAATATGAAAAGATTACCCGCAGTACCCCAAGTGCCATCTGTTTCCGTTCTGCTGGCTGATTATCAATAATTTGTCTGAACTGATTCACAACGTTTTCGTCATTATTCGTTACAGAATCAACTAACAAATAGTCTACTGTAACACCTAAGCGGTTTACAAGACGGACTAACGTATCCAGTGTCAGGCTCCGTTCCCCACGTTCAATAGCACCCATATAAGTATCTGATATATCAACTGCTTCTGCAAGCTGGGCTTGTGTCAGATTTCGTTTAAGACGTTCTTCTCGAATACGCTCACCTAGTCTTTTATAGTCCATATTTTCACCTCCAACAATTATTGTATACATTCATGTGCACTGTCATGAAACATCTATATGGGGTTTTTATATTGACTATATGAGGTTTTCGTGATATACTTTCGTAAAAAGGATAGCTTAACTGACATCTGTTCGGATAGTTGTCTACTGATGAAAAGACATCAGACGCAAATATATTACAGAAAGGAAGTAAACTATGAAAAATTTCCAATGTAGTAAATGTGGAACATTGCTCACCAGCAACTCTATGCCACGTACCGAGAAATGTCCAAGCGGCAGCTGGCATGATTGGAGAGATTTAGGAGAGAGTGGATACACTATATATCAATGCAGTAAATGTGGAACCTTGGTTAACAGTAGTTCCACACCACGTACCGAGAAATGTCCAAGCGGCAGCTGGCATGATTGGAGAAAATTAGGAGAGGTCGGAAGCACTCCCTATCAATGCAGGAAATGTGGAACCTTGGTCAGGAGCAACTCCCTTCCACGCACTGAGAAATGTCCATGTGGCAGCTGGCATGATTGGTGCAAACTCTAGCATTGTCTAATATATAACTTAGCATACCATATCAATCCAGCCGAAAAGATGTTAGTTTAAACCCCTGAGAAAGAGAGAACCTGTTTCCTTGATGGGTTCTCTCTTTTAATTTACATATAAGATGTGGTGAATAAAATTGTTGCTTGGATTTATCGTTTTGGTAGTTTTAGCATTATTATATATTGCACTTCCCCTATGGGCAAAATTAGTTGTTTTCGCGATCAATGCTTTTGTCCCAGATCCATTTTTTGTTTTTGACGAAGTGTTTATGATGGCTAGTACCATCAAGCATATCATGAGAATTTTTGCTACTCGTCAATGGATATCTGAACATAAAAAAACGTTGCTTTATGCGATAATCGGAATTGTCGTTCTTATTATCCTATGCATTATCATTTTTTGAACATGTGTCGAATATCAGGAAAAATTATTGTTGATGTTGGTTCAGTCATAACCGTTTCCTTTGTTATCAGAGAAGGATCACGTATAATTACTACCCTGATTGAGGAAGGCGGAAAAGTATTGTAAAGCTCTGCAGTCAACATCTTTAAAATTATTAAATTGTTGAAGAAATAAAGCTTTCTTTTTCCGATGGAGTGATGTCAATGTTTTGCAAGGCAAAAAAGTTAAAGAAAATCCCTTATGACCTGGTGTCCTACATCCAGATTGAAACAGAAGCAATTGAAACGTCCAATGACAAAATGATGATTTCCTCTTATTGTCTTCATAAGCTCGAGATCGTCAACTGGTATCTCGAATTGCTGAAAACCAATTCTTCAAAATATGTCGTACCACATAGCAAAGAACAGTTAGAGATGATTCGGGATCAACTGATGGAATGCCACAAGCAGATCATGAGTGTAAAGGTCAAAAAGCCTGGAAATCGTCCGCTTCTGGATATTCCATATCCGAAAGATTATGAGGAATAAGTACTGATAAACAGATGGGTGAGTTATCTCACTCATCTGTTTCTATATTGGGGTTATATAAACTCAGTTCCTATAAAATCAAGATAAACTGACAAACAGAATCCAGTGTGCTTCCATTGAATCTGAAAACTTTCCTCCGCATCTCCCCTCATTTCAACCATATATTCTGAATGTGGAAATAAATAAGAAATGAGGTGGTTTCTTGTCTAAAAAGAACGCAATCAAAATTATTCTGGCGGTACTTTCTGCACTGATTGCCGCTGCACAGACGATCGAAGAAAAGGAGGATACAACCGAGTATAACAGGTACAGTCCATACGAAGACGATATTGATTCATAAACAGAGGGCTTCCCTAATGGGAAGTCCTCTGTTTTGCTTTCTCACAAACTTTATTTTGATACAAAAAGGAGTTGTTATGATGTCTGCTAATGTAGAATCCATGTTTTATGTAAGAGAAACCCCATGGCACGGTCTGGGAACCAAAGTAAATGAAGCTCCCACTTCTAAAGATGCTCTGATCTATGCCGGCCTTGACTGGAAGGTAGTACAAAACAATGTCTATACACAGGACGGCTCTCTCATCTCAGGTTACAAAGCAAATATTCGCAGTACCGACAGGTCCGTATTGGGCATCGTGTCCGACCGATACAAGATCGTTCAGAATCAGGATGCCTTCCAGTTTACCGATGATTTACTGGGTGAAGGAGTGACCTACGAAACTGCTGGTTCCCTGCAAGGCGGGCGAAAGGTCTGGATGCTTGCCAGGATGCCTCACCGTTACATCATCTCAGGAGATGAAATAGAGCCCTATCTGGTCGTGATGAATTCTCACGATGGCAGTTCCGGCATTAAGGTTGCTATGACCCCGATCCGTGTCGTCTGCCAAAACACCCTGAACCTTGCTCTGGGCAGCGCAAAGCGTATCTGGACGACCAAACATACCGAGAATGTCATGAGCCGTGTGTATGAAGCAAGGGAAACCCTGATGCTTGCAGAAACCTATATGAGCGAGCTTGGAAAAGGAATTGATACTCTGTCCAGAATCAAGCTCAGTGACAAAAAGGTGCTTGATTTCATGCAGGAGTTCTTCCCTGTCGATACAGACTTGCCGGATGCACAGCGGAAAAACAACTTCCGAATGCTTCAGGATATGAAGGCAAGATACTTTGATGCACCGGATCTCTTGCACGTTGGAAAGAATGGATACCGCTTTATCAATGCCATCAGTGACTTTGCCACCCACGCTGATCCTATCCGCAGAACAAAGAATTACAACGAAAACCTTTTCCTGAAAACAGTAGAAGGAAACCCCATGATCGACAAAGCCTACAAAATGATTTTGTCAGCAGCATAATAGAAAAAATATGGGCAGGGTGCCTTCCCTGCCCTTTTGTTATGGAAAGTGAGGTTTTTCTATGTCAGCAAATATTCTGATATCTACAGAAAATATGCCCTATGAGGACTGGCTTCATTATCGCAAACTGGGGATCGGCGGCTCGGATGCTTCGGTTGTCTGCGGCATCAACCGATACAAATCTCCTGTGGAGCTGTGGATGGAAAAAACAGATCAGTTACCTTATCAGGAAGCCGGAGAAGCTGCCTACTGGGGCACACAGCTGGAATCTCTGGTCAGAAGTGAATTTAGCAAACGTACCGGTATCGAAGTAAAACGTGTCCATCAACTGCTGCAAAGTGAGGAATATCCCTTCATGCTGGCAAATCTTGATGGTATCTGTGAACACCCGGACTATGGAACTGTCATCTTTGAAGCAAAAACTGCTTCTGCCTACAAAGCCAGTGAATGGGAGGATTCCATTCCAGACGAATATATGCTGCAAATTCAGCACTATATGTCGGTTACCGGCTATCAGGGAGCCTACATCGCTGTTCTGATCGGTGGTAATACCTTTCGCTGGAAGTTTATCAAGCGGGATGAGGAGCTGATCGCAGCACTGATCGAGCTGGAAACTGCTTTCTGGAATCATGTAAAGGATAACACTCCCCCACCATTGGATGGTTCGGGAGCTTCGGCAAGATTTCTGTCAGAACGCTTTCCAAACAGTGTTCCTAAGTCCCAGATCGTTCTTCCAGATACTGCGACTGAACTGTTGCTGCAATATGATGAATCCTGTAAGCAGCTGGAAAGCATCACCGAGCAAAAGCAGAAGGCTGAAAATCTGTTAAAGCAGATGATGGGAGAAAATGAGACCGCCACCAGCGGAGATCGTATCATCACCTGGAAGAGCATCTCACAGGAACGTCTGGACAGCAAAACATTAAAAGCAGAGCATCCCGCACTCTATCAGAAATACGCAAACAAAACATCATATCGCCGATTCTCTGTCAGGACGGCTGTATAAGGAGGAAAAACTATGGAACACACTGCACTCAAAACCCGTTTAGAAAACAAAATACAGGACTTACAGAGCACACAGCAGGAAATCATTCAGACAAGTCTTTCTCCTTCACACTCTGACTATCTTGCATTTGCCGACAATACACTGGACGTAATTCGGGGAAATCTCAAAAGCCAGCCTCTGTCCCTTGATCTGTTTGATATTGTAAAATCTCCTTCCGGTGGCTCTACCGTATTCTCTGTCCCTGGGCTTTCCGGGGATGAACCACAAAAGGAACTGACCGGAATCATACTGGACTATACCACTCCGAGGGCCTACTGGGATACCCCTGATCCGGTGGAAGGAACCCCTCCGGCCTGCATGAGCACCAACAGCATTATCTCTCAGGATGGAAAAGCCTGCGCACATTGTCCATACAATGATTTTGGCAGTAAGGATGGAGAAACCAACGCCAAAGCATGCAAGGAGTCGGTACTTCTCTTCCTTCTGCGGCCAGATAACATTATCCCACTGCTGGTAAGAGTCCCTGTCACCAGCAAAGCCAGATTCTTAAAATATTCTACCCGCTTACTGAGCACCCTGACTCCCATCAGCAGTGTTGTCACCAGAATCACATTGGAGAAGGCCACAAGCAAATCAGGAAAGCCATATGCACTGTTTCAATTTGAAGCGGTCAGCACACTCAGTGCAGAGGATGCTTCCCATGCACAAGAATTTGGTAAACAATTCATGGAGATCGTCAACGCTTCTGATATTGAACCTGCTTTATCCGAAGCAAGCTAATGAGACACAGAAAATCATGGAGGTAATTGATCATGCTCGTTTTAGTTGTAGAACCGGGGAAAACGCCTGTTGTAAAGGATATCTCCGGTAATTTAAAGCAGATGCAGAAGATGGTAGATGGGTACATCGAAGCTATCTATCCATTTGAGGATCAGGTGGCTTTAATATGTAATGAAGAAGGAAAACTGATGAGTCTGCCTCCCAATCGCGGACTCTGGGATGATAACGGGAATTTATGTGAAATTATCTGCGGAACCTTCTTTCTATGCGGCGCACCTTCCGACAGTGATACCTTTAGCAGTCTTACACAGGAACAAATCGAGAAGTACAAACAGAGATTTGCTTCTCCGGAAGTTTTCATTGGCATGGATGGACGCATTGTCTGCTTTGCGGCAGAATAATCTGTTTCAATAGGGTGTACTCATACAGGACATGGAAAAAATGTCTCATTTGAGTTGGTCTTATGATTATGAAACGTCCCTTACAATAAGACCACCCAAATGGGACAAAGGGAGAAACAAATGAAAATTGGATATATTCGAGTCAGTACTCAAGAGCAGAACACCATACGTCAGGAAGTCCTAATGGAATCACTTGGTGTAGAAGAAGTTTACATTGATAGAAAGTACAGTTTACAAGGGACTACACAGGGTAGGTATCTGACGGGAGGGGTGCCGCCAGTCAGATTTTCCATGTGATGTTCAAGCTGTCGCTTGTGGCGGCTATGGTGGTGATCA